>OLSC01000312.1_pt1 | contig 62447 bp, 61 predicted proteins | sample 1672881 | NCBI WGS metagenome assembly OLSC01 (sample SAMEA3136733, study PRJEB25190) | human gut metagenome | biome: human gut; feature: human-associated habitat; material: faeces | place: Austria | collected 2013 | reverse complement strand
AATTTGCACAGGAAAAATATTCTAACGGAGAGACATCAATGCAATATTTTGAGGAGTATTTACAACCAGATGCATTGTATTTGTTAGATGAACCGGAAGTTTCGCTTTCACTTGCGAATCAGGTTATGTTAGCAGAGGAAATTAATAAAATGGCAAGGTTGTTAGAATGCCAGTTTATTATTGCAACGCATTCACCATTTATGCTTGGAACATTAAATGCTAAAATATACAATCTTGATACGAAAGAGTATGATGTTACAAAATGGAGTGATTTGGATAATGTACGATATTTTTATAATTTCTTCAAAAAACATGAAGATGAATTTAAAGTGTAAATGCCCAAATATTAGTTTAATTTAAAGGAGGATATTGCATGTACAACGAAAATTATTCTATAATATTCAGTAGTATGACAGGCAACACACGTAAGCTGGCTGATAAAATTCATGAAATCCTGCCAAAGGAGAGCTGTGATTATTTTGGCACGGCTGATGCGCAGGGGACAGAATCCGAATTGCTATACATTGGATTTTGGACGGACAAGGGAAACGCGGATAGCGATACATTAGATTTCTTATCTAAATTGAAAAATAAAAAGATATTTCTGTTCGGAACAGCCGGTTTTGGAGGAAGTGATGCATATTTTCAAAAGATTCTTGGCAATGTTAAAAGCGCCATTGATTCAAGTAACACTATTGTAGGAGAATATATGTGTCAGGGCAAAATGCCACAGTCTGTGCGGGAGCGCTATGTGAAAATAAAAGAAAACCCAGAGCATCCGGATAATATTGATGCGCTGATTGAAAATTTTGACAAGGCTTTGTCGCATCCCGATGCAGATGATATGGAGCGATTAAAAAATATAATTATTTAGCAGGAGGTATTATATATGTACAATTTCACATTCAACATTCCAACAAAAATTCATTTCGGAAAGGATACCATTTCGAGCTTATCAGAGCTCAAGGCATATGGCAGCAAGGTGCTTTTAGTGTACGGAGGCGGCTCTATAAAGAAAAACGGTCTCTACGATACCGCAATGAAGATCCTTAAGGATGCGGGGCTGACCGTGTTTGAGCTTAGCGGAGTGGAGCCAAACCCAAAGATTGAGACAGTCAGAAAGGGTGTTGAAATCTGTAAAAATGAGGGTATCGACATGGTGCTTGCAATAGGAGGCGGCAGTACAATCGATTGCTCAAAGGTTGTTGCGGCAGGTGCAAGGTATGATGGTGATGCATGGGATCTGGTGCTTGATGGCTCAAAGGTCAAGGCGGCACTTCCGATATTTGATGTGCTTACTCTTTCCGCAACCGGAACAGAGATGGATCCTTTTGCGGTTATCTCTGATATGTCTAAAAATGAAAAGTGGGGAACAGGATCACCATATATGGTGCCAACCATGTCAATATTAAATCCTGAATATACTTTTTCGGTATCAAAAAAACAGACTGCAGCAGGAACCGCAGATATGATGAGCCATACAATGGAGAATTATTTCTCTATGGAGAATGCTGACTGCCAAAAATTTATGGCAGAGGGATTGTTACGTACAATGATTAAAAATGGACCGGTTGCCCTCGCACAGCCTGATAATTACGAGGCCAGAGCCAACTTGATGTGGGCAGGCACACATGCAATCAACGGCGTTGTGGGCGATGGCTGTTCACCGGCATGGTGCGTACATCCTATGGAGCATGAGCTGAGCGCTTTCTATGATATTACCCACGGAGAGGGACTTGCAATACTCACACCGGCGTGGATGGAGCATATACTAAATGACGACACACTTCCGATGTTTGTGGAGTTTGCAAAAAATGTCTGGGGACTTTCCGGTGATGATGACTATGCACTTGCACACGCAGGCATTGATGCACTGAAGAAATTCTTCTTTGAGACAATGGGCATTCCTGCAAATCTAAGAGCTGTGGGAATCACAGACGACAGGAACTTTGAGGTGATGGCAAAGAAGGCTTGCGAGGGTTCAAAGGGATCGTTTGTACCGCTTAGCAAGGACGATATTGTGGAAATTTATAGAGCGGCATTCTAATAAATCGTTCCTGCAAATAGGCGGATTAATACCTTGATTGAAATTCTATTTGAGGTATGAGAACAAAATAAGAGTGTAGGCTATCCAATAAATAACCTGCACTCTTTTTAGTTTGATTTGGTTTTTAAATTTATTTATCTTGATACACCTAGCTTTACCATGAGAGCCTCCTGCAAAACGCGAGATACGTTGATATGGGATTTCTCAGCTTCTTGATTAAGCCAATTAGGGAGAGTGACATTTCTTCGGACGGTTTTATTGTCGACCTTGCGGCGGTATTCATCAAAATCTATATCCACAAATGAAACATGACTAATACCAGTATTGTCAAAGGGACCGTTTTTGATGTCAATATCTGAAATATCACTTGGAACCGGAATTTCCCTGCCAAGATCCTGTAATGTGATTCCGTTTGCTCCAATGGCGTCGCGAGCCATTTCTATAGCGTCTGGCAGACCGAAGCCCTCTGTTAATATATCCATATCAGGAACATTAATAAGCACGGTGTCTTTTTTGTCATTTAATTGTGTAAATATAACTGGATATACCTGTTTCATATATAATATCCTCCATAAATTAATGTATATATAATATGTGATAAATTATAAATGCTATAATCCCCATTTACGTAAAATTGCTTTGGCAAGCATTTCGTTGATCTCTTTATGCCTCGGAATCTGCTCTATATCTGAACCCCGAACATATACATCATGATTACCGCCATGTCTTGAAAATTCAAATCCGGCAGCCTCTAGTTTCTTGATAAGCTCTCTTTGTTTCATAAATGCCTCCTCCATAATTATAATATACACATTAAGTGTGTATAAGTCAACGGCTTTTTAAAACAAAATATATTAATATGAAAAATATATAAGCCATGTTACCACCATAGCGGTGAGAACATGGCTTATTTTTATGTGCTATGATATAAATAATCACTTTATAGGGAATGCAACAGACTCTATAATGAACATAATTACAAATAGAGCAAAAATCACTGCCACATCAAGCAGTATTATGCCGACATAGTGAAGGAAGCGGTTTTTGCTCTTGCAAAGTGGCAGTATATTCTGTACATTGAGATAGTTAAAGCCACAGAAAATCGTAAATATGAACATACCAAGGCAGAAAATTCTTTCAAGCCACAGCTTTGCTCCGTAAGTATTTTCTAATTCCAATGACAGGCAAAGCCATATTATGAACAGATATGCGACTGAGGATAGCAGCATTTTCCATGGAGTTCTCGTGCGAAATCCGGGTGGGAGAAAACGGGAAGCACTGTCGTGGATAGCTCGTTTAGCAGTATCGGCATTGGCTGCATTGTTTGTATTATCATGGTTATGGTGTGCATATTGACTTGAATTACCGGCAGCAGAAGTGCTGTGCTGCGCAGGATAATATGACTGCGATACGGCATTTTTTAATTCTGTCACAGACTGGTATCTTGCAGCTGGTGTCATCTGAGTACATCTTTCTGCAATCATGTTAAGCCGGTGCAAAATTGGAGCAATGTCGGGAACCGGAGTGATGCTGCCAAGCATTTCGCGCAGTACTATGCCGAGAGAATATATGTCTGTTTTTGGGGATGAAGAGCCAAAGCCATACTGCTCGGGAGCTGCATATCCGGGAGTGCCGATCAGCACAGTATCAGACTCGTTTTGTCCGGAAAATTGTTTTGCGGCATTGAAATCTAAAAGCATGGCATAGTTATAACTGGTGATTATGATATTTGACGGCTTTATATCGCGGTGGATTATAGGCGGAGTCATCGAGTGCAGAGCTTCAAGTATATTGCAGAGCATAATCATGTAGCTTCTGATATCGGAAACACTAAGGTCAGAGTTGTCTATTTTTTCCTGCAGAGAGGTTCCACTTATATATTCTTCGATTACGATAAGCTGGTTGCCATCTTCATAGTAATTGATAAGGCGCGGAATACCGACCACAGGATTGCGATAAAGGTATTCGTACACGCGGAGATTGTATACATCAAGGATTTTCTGGACATAAATATTGCCGGAAAGCGCAGATTGAACCAGATAAACCTTGTGTTCTTCATTTAAGGCTGAGATTATTTTGTAATCGCTCATGGTGCATGTATCCTTTCAGGTATCGCTAATGAGGTAGGAATAGTTACAAGTACAAGTATAACAGATAGGAGAAATTTATGAAGCAAAAAAATACAAAAGAATTGGATGATATCCTTGGAAAAACTCATATATCTGATTTTGACAAATTTTGTGTTGAGCAAAAAGGCAGCATGGATCCGGAGCAAAATGCGTTTTCAGAGTACATAAAGGATTTGCTTAAGGAAAAGAAAATAACACAGCAGATGGTGTTTTTGAAGGCTGATATTCCGGAAAAATACGGCTACAAGCTTCTGTCAGGCGAAAAACATACCAGGCAGAGGGATATTATCCTGAGGATATGTTATGCTGCAGAGCTTACATTGGAGCAGACCCAGAGAGCCTTGAGAAAATACGAGATGCCGCAGCTCTATGCAAAAATCCCGAGAGATGCTCTTCTTATGCTTATTTTTAAGGACCGTCCGGGTGGAATCATAGAAGTGAACGAATTACTCAGCAAAAATGGTATGGAAATGCTCAGGACAAGTGGTGTGCAGGAGTAGGTTTAGAATATAATTTTACCACCGCTGTGGGGAGAACGGTATTCATACTGTGATGGTATAATAGTCCTACAATTTACAGAGGAGGACTTAACCATGAAAAAAAGAACTAATTTACTGGCTCTTGTACTGAGTATCACAGCAATCACTTTTACATTATTGGGATGCAGCTCGGATACAGGGCAAAAAAAGAGCATAGCTGCACCGGGAAGCGCAACAGAGACCGGTGGAGGCGCAGAGAGCAGCGGAACTAATGGAGGCGGCGCAGATCAGGCATCAGCAGATGAGAGCATCAATGAGCAGGTGCTTGTAGACCAGGATGGCATCAAAATAACTGCGACTGAATATGTGACGGACAGCATATGGGGAGATGGAATTAAGCTTCTGGTTGAAAATAATTCGGCCAAGGACTATACAATAGGCTGTGATGCACTTATCGTGAACGATTATATGATCACAGATCTGTTCAGCGCGGATGTTGCGGCAGGAAAGAAGTCGAATGAGGTTATGTATTTATCATCAGCAGAGCTTAAAGCTGCCGGAATAGATACAGTAGGACAAATTGAGATGTATTTCCACGCATACGATTCAAACTGGGATAATCTTTTCAAGAATGTATATTCAAAGCTTGAGACCTCTGAATTTGCAAACATGGATACGACACCAAACGATGAGGGACAGGAGCTTTACAATGCAGATGGTGTAAGGATTGTTGGAAAAACAGTTGATGAAAATTCCTTCTGGGGAACAGCAATTTTACTTTACATCGAAAACACCTCAGGTCAGAATGTCGGAATAAACGTGGACAATATGTCTATCAATGGATATATGATGACACCGTTGTTTTCAACCACAGTCTATGATGGAAAGAAGTCTATAGATGATATAACCATTATGTCAAGTGATCTTGAGGCAAACGGAATCACGTCGGTTGATCAGGTGGAGCTTAAATTCCATATATACAATGCTGAGAGCTACGATACAATAGCGGATTCAGATGCGATAACATTTACGGCACAGTAAATAATTTAAACATCATATGAAAGTATGATTATTAAACAGTGGAGCTACGCAATATTTAAATAGATAGGAGAAATTCATCATGAAGGTTTGGAAATTAGTTTCAGGTATTTTATCAATAATTTTATTTGTTTTTGTATCATTTCAGTCATGCGCTGCAGGAGTATCTAATGCATTGGAGGCCAATGGTGAGGCATCAGGAAGTGCAGGAATAATTGTGGCAATTCTTATGCTTGCAGGTGGAATTGTTTCAATCGCTACGAGAAAATCGTTAGGCAAGGGTGGGAATATCGCACTCATAGTACTCTTTGGATTGGCAGCAATTATCGGATTTGCGGGTTATGGAAGTTTTTCGGATCTTGCTATATGGGCAGGCTGGTGTCTGATAAATGCAGTTCTTGCGGTAGTTGCACTGGTTATGGCAAAGAAGAACAATTAAATATTACTATTTGAATTCATATGAGGAAGATTCTAAGGAGAATCTTCCTTTTTTGATATTTAAACTAAGACGAAATATTATATAATGTGTAAATAAGCATCAGCCAAAGAACTATATTCATATGTGTATACAATATAACATTATGAAATGTAACCCCCACCAAACAAAATCCTACATAATATATAGAAGGGAGGTTTGCGGAAAATGTACACACAGGAACAGATATTTGATATGTATTTTGCTCGCAACCAGCAGGCTGTCAGTGCGACCTCGCAGATGTACGGAGCGAAGCTTACCCGGTTTGCAGACACGATGATAGCACATGAGGATGCGCTGGAATGCGTAAATGACACATACATAGCAGCATGGAACAAGATACCACCGGAGCGTCCTATGCGTTTCCTTTCATGGCTTTACAGGGTATGCCGCAATATCGTCTGTGACAGGATTGACTGGAATAATGCTTCAAAGAGAAATTCCAACATGAACTGTATGCTTGATGAGCTTGAGGAGTGCCTTGCAGACAGCAATGCAAAATACGAGGGCGAGCTGTCGGACATTGGAAGGTGTTTATCGGATTTTCTGAACGGACTGGAGACGGAAAAGAGAGTGCTTTTCGTGAGACGCTACTGGTATGGCATGACGATTGATGAGCTGGCAGATATGAGCGGCAGGAGCAAAAGCAGCGTAAAGACCACACTGTTTCGGATAAGGGCAGAGCTTAAAAAATATCTGGATGAGGAGGGCGTATATCTATGACGAAAAAGGATTTATTTGATGGTTTAAATTACATCGATGACCAAATAATTGAAGAAGCGCAGCCGACCGGAGAATCGGCCGGGTACAGTGATGAAATTTATGAAAAAAATCATGAAACCCATCACGGCGGAAAAGAAGACAAAAACAGGAAAAAGCACAAAAAATTTGCACGGGCAGCAAAAGCGCTTGCCTCAGTGGCGGCAGTCCTTGTTGTTGCAGTCTTAGGCACGGAGGTTGTGCGGCTTAATAACCGTATAGATAAGCTGGAGACAAAAACTGCAAATGTGATTTCACAGAATAATGCGCAGAATAATGTCTATGCAGGGATAAAGAGCGGTGCAAAGCTTGGGGATTATGAAGCGGCCTCTGATTACGGGAAATTGTATGATGTGGCAAAAAAAGCTGAGGCTTCCATAAGGAATACTGCATCTGGAGACTTGCTGGAGAGTGCGGATGCAACAGGCATTACGTCTGATGCATCGTCTGCAAATAAGCAGGAGTCGACAGTTGGTACAGAGTATTCAACCACCAACGTGATGACAGAGGGCGTTGATGAGAGTGATGTGGTAAAGACGGACGGAAAGTACATTTACATGGTCGAGGATGGTCAGATATCCATCACGGATATTTCAAATGGAAAGCCGGGGGAAGAGACGCTGTTTCGTCCTGATTTTGAGGTACCGTCAGATACTGTAGAGGAGCTTTATATCAGTGACGGAAAAATGCTTATTATATCAAACCACGCAGGCGATAAGGATGAGACTATATGCTATAGCTATGATATAGCTGACCCGACGAAACCGGTGCTTATAGGTAAAGCGCGTCAGGATGGATTTTACAATACATCGCGCAAAATCGGCAATACGGTATATGTTTTTTCAGACACATATATAAAGATCTCCGATATGAATAAAAATGTGGCGCTGCAGGAGGATAATCTGGAGAAATGGGTGCCTCAGGTAAATGGCAAAGTGATAAGCTATGACTGCTTCTATATAGGAGAGGATACATACTCAGGCACAGTTATTTCGAGCTTTGATGTGGATAAACCTGATAAGACGATAGATGCAAAATGCATTATGAATAATAGCGGCGAGGTATACGTTTCTGGCAATGCTATGTATCTGTATCATTCTGATTGGAGTGCAAGCCGTGAGCTTACCAAAATCAGCAAAATTTCGTTTGAGGATGGAGTGATGAAGACCGGGGAGACAACCTCAGTGAATGGTTATCTTAACGATAAATTTGCAATAAATGAGCAGGGAGGGTATCTGTATGTGCTTCCAACCTCAAATACCGGCAGTCAGCCTGTCAATTCGCTTCATGTGCTGGATAAGGATATGAATGAGGTCGGTGTGATAAACGAGATTGCACGCGGGGAGAGTATATACGCAGCCCGTTTTGTTGGAAAATATGTATATTTCATCACATACAGGCAGACGGATCCTCTTTTTGTAGCAGACATATCTAATCCGACAGCACCAAAGCTTTTGGGAGAGCTTGAGGTGAGTGGATTTTCTGAATATCTGCATATGTGGGATGATACGCACGTACTTGGAATAGGCTATGGTGATTCGCAGCAGAGTAAGATAAAGCTTACTATGTTTGATGTGAGTGATCCGACAAAGCCGGTTGAGGTAAACCAGAAGCTTATCGACAGTTCTGAGAGCTGGAGTAATGATTTTGTATACAACTACAAGGCTATTCTTGCTGACCAGGAGAAAAATCTGATAGGATTTACTGCGAATGACTACTATCTGTTTTCGTATGACAGTGAAAACGGCTTTAGTCTTTTGGAGCAGCAGGCACTGACCTATAAAAACACAGAAGGCTACAGAGGCATTTACAAGGATAATGATTTCTATGTGGCAGGAAACGGAGAGATAAAGCATTTTAAGCTGGCAGAATAACGTAAATAATAGTGTTACGCAATAAGATATAAAGACAGGCGGCGAATACCAAAAGATGGTGTTTGCCGCCTGTTTTTTGTATAATTTCATATACAAACGATATGTAACAGCATATTTAAGTATGCAATTCAAGGCAGACGGTGATATAATATCTCTGATTTTGATAACACGGAGGAACTATTATAATGAATACAGCCTCAAAGACAAGACATGTCTTTATTTTGTTTTTGGCAGATATAGTCTGGGGAATAGCCTTTGTAGCGCAGTCAAAGGGAGGGGATGCAGTTGGAGCATTTTCATTCAACGGCATCCGCTTCCTTATTGGTGCGCTCTGCCTTCTGCCGGTCATAAAAATACTGGATGTAAAAGAGCTGACGGTAAACAGACCTGAAAGCAAAAAGCAAAAGAAAGAGCTTTGGATAGCCGGAAGCTGCTGTGGAATAGCACTTTTCTTTGCGAGCAACTTGCAGCAGCTTGGAATCAGCATGGGCGCAGAATCCGGCAAGGCAGGATTTCTTACAGCTACATATATACTTATGGTGCCGATACTTGGGATTTTCCTTAAAAGAAAATGCGGAGCCAAAATATGGATAGGTGTATTTATTGCACTGATAGGCATGTATTTTCTGTGCATGAATGGGGCATTTTCACTTAGCGGCTCGGATTTGCTCCTGTTGGCAGGGGCATTGTGCTTTGCGATACAGATACTTGTGATTGACCATTTCGTATCACATGTAGATGCGGTCAGACTCTCATGCATTGAGTTTTTTGTCACCGGACTTGGCTCATGTATAGTGATGATTTTTACAGATATGGGACCGTCTGCCGGTGGTTTAGCACAGTGGGCACAGTCGCTTTGCACATGGGATGCATGGATTCCGATTCTCTATGCCGGTATTTTCTCAAGCGGAGTGGGCTATACGCTGCAGATTGTCGGACAAAAGGGCTTAAATCCGGCGGTGGCATCGGTGGCGATGAGTCTTGAGTCGGTGGTTTCTGTGATTGCAGGATGGATTCTGCTGGACCAGATGCTGGGTGGCAGAGAAATTTTTGGATGTGTGCTCATGTTTATTGCGATAATTATTGCACAGCTTCCGGATAGGGAGTATACTAAATAAGTTACAGTATAAAAATGAAATGTGATTATTCAGAATCACTGAAAACAAAAAAGCACAAGTATAGTGCGGTTTTGCGAATGTGCGTGGGATGAATAGTTACAACGAGACAGGGATTGGATATGAGAAATAATAGCAGAAAAAATTACAGACGACGCAGACAAAATACAGGAGCTTCACAGATTAAGCTTGTAGGAATAGTGGCTGTGATAGTCGTTATAGCGATTATAATAGTTATATCGTGCTTTAATAAGACAAAAAAAGACAGTAATAAGGCAAAAAACACAGGGACAGCCACAGAAAATGTGACCGGTGTGACAAAGCAGGTAAGTGAGACAGAGCAGGTAAGTGAGACAGAGGAAGCAAAGGAGCTTTTTGTGCCAAAGGAGTCTGATGCTACAGCAGCGATCGGAGATGAGCTTGAGAGCTCTTATGCCGTAGTGATTGATGAGCAGGACGGCACAGTTGTTGCGGGAAAAAATGCTCATGAGAAAATGTATCCGGCTTCCATGACAAAGGTTATGACAGTGCTTGTAGCAGCAGAGCAGGCTGAGAAAAATGCAATTGCTGCAGCGGAGAATGAAAACACCGAAATAGACAGGCAGGCTGTGATAGAAAACAAGCTCAACGAGGTTGTTACAATTACAAGAGAAGCCACAGATTATTCATATATGCATGATTGCAGTACAACAGGCTTTTTAGACGGTGAGCAGGTGCCTCTTCGCGATGTGTTTAACGGAACCATCCTGCCATCAGGTGGAGAATCGGCATATCAGCTTGCGGTTTATACAGCAGGCTCCATGGAAGCATTTGTCGATATGATGAACCAGAAGGCAGCAGAGCTTGGTATAGGCCAGACCACACATTTTGCAAACCCTGTCGGCATATATGATGAGAACAATTACAGCACAGCCTATGATATGGCGGTCATCATGCAGGCAGCGATGCAGGACGACATTTGTAAAACAGTACTTTCAAATCATACATATAGCACGGCTGCAACACCGCAGCATCCTGAGAAACTGAACATATCGAATCTGTTCCTGCGCCGAATAGAGGACAGGATGACAAGCGGCGAGGTAATCGGTGCAAAGACAGGCTTTGTAAATCAGTCCGGCAACTGTGCGGTCAGCTATGAGAAGGCAGCAAGCGGAAAGACATATATATGTGTGACAGCAGGCGCTTCAAGCGGATGGCACTGTATAGATAATCATGTGTATCTATATAATACATACACAAAGTAGTAAGCATAGCTGATTTTAAGGAGCACAGATATGGCGGAAAATCAAGGCAATTACAGGGAAAAAACCACGCGTAATGAGAAAAAATACAAAAAAGCCAACGGACAGCCGAGACTAAAGGAGAAAAGCAGCCGGGCAAAAAGCGATAACGTATGTCCGTATGCGAAGAAATGTGGCGGCTGCGACTATCAGGGCATAGAATATAAGGAACAGTTAAAAACCAAGCAGGCATACATGAAAAAGCTGCTAAAGCCTTTTTGCTTTGTGGAGCCGATTGTCGGCATGAAAAATCCGCTCTATTATCGTCACAAGGTACATGCAGCCTTTGACTGTACGAGGCGCGGTCATATCGTGGCGGGAGCCTACAGGAAAAACACACATGATGTGGTGGATATTGAAAGCTGCATGATAGAGGAGCAGGAGTCAGATGAGATAATAAGGGACATAAAGGATATGCTCCGCTCATTCAGGATAAAGACCTATGATGAGGACACCGGCTATGGCCTTCTCAGACATGTGCTTGTAAGAAAGGGTTATGCAACAGGGCAGATAATGGTAGTGCTTGTACTGGCATCGCCGATACTTCCGTCGAAGAACAATTTCGTAAAAGCACTCAGGAAAAAGCATCCCAATATCACGACAGTGGTGCTCAACGTGAATGATAAAAAGACAAGCATGGTGCTCGGAGACAGAAACATCACGCTTTATGGCAAGGGCTTCATAGAGGATAAGCTGTGTGGCTGCACCTTCCGCATCTCACCAGGCTCGTTTTATCAGGTGAATCCGGTGCAGACGGAGCTTTTATACGAAAAAGCCATTAATGAGGCACACCTCACCGGCAAAGAGCGCGTAATCGATGCATACTGCGGCACCGGAACCATAGGCATCATAGCAGCGAAAAATGCAGGTGAAGTCATCGGGGTCGAGCTAAACCGTGATGCAATCCGTGATGCAGTCACCAATGCAAAGCGAAACGACATCAGAAATATCCGCTTCTACAATGACGATGCCGGAAAATTCATGGTTGAGATGGCACAAAATGGTGAGAAAGCGGATGTTGTCATAATGGATCCTCCAAGAACCGGCAGCGACGAGGCATTTTTATCATCGGTTGTCAAGCTGTCGCCGGAGAGAGTGGTGTATGTGTCATGTGGTCCGGAAACACTGGCGAGGGATTTAAAGTATCTCACAAAGCATGGATATACAGTGAAGCGTGCAACACCATATGACTGCTTCCCATATACAGAGCACATAGAGACAGTGGTGCTACTTTGCAGGTAAATGGACGATAATAGTATTCCAATTCGCTATCAAATGGTGTAGAATAAAAACTACTTTCCATGTATACTAATGAATGATTACAGCCCATATACGGAGGATAAATATGAGGACGCTATATACATTTGATAAACACAATTATTCCGATGATATGGAGGTATTTGAGCGCTTCGCGGTGCGCGCGGTTATTATCAGAGACGGAAAGCTTGCCATGCAGCAGGCCGGTGAGGGCTACTACAAGATACTGGGCGGCGGCATCGATGCAGGCGAGACCAACGAGGTGGCGCTGGCACGGGAGGTGCGCGAGGAGGCAGGGCTTCTTGTCGTGCCGGAAAGCATCAGGGAGTGCGGCAAGGTCATAGAAAAGAGACGCGATATATTTGAGGCTGATAAGATATATTACTGTCACACCTACGTGTATTTCTGTGATGTGAAGGACGAGCATGTAGCCGCACAGATGACAGATAGCGAGATAAGGCTTGAGTATCATCTGTCATGGGCTACGCCGGATGAGATAATAAAGGCCAACAGCGCCTTTCTTGATAAAGAATGGATAGCAAGAGACACTAAGATTGTTGAGTTGATAAAAGAAATGTGTTAAAATAATGCCTGGATGTAAATCCGGGCATTTAATATAAGGAGAAGCAGTATAAATGGATAAAAATAAAATCAAAAATAAATTAAAGAATGATCCGGCCTTCACTCTTGAGGTGCAAAACCCGGAGGTTGAGGCGCTGATGACACAGTATTCAAGCGACAAAAAGGCGGAGACGCTCAATAAGCTCATTGAAAAATGCACTAAGAGCAGATTCCTGGTACCTGCAAATGTCGGAGAGAACAACAAGCCGATTCCGCTATTTATTAAAAACGGTGAGGGAGAGGCTTTCATGCCGCTTTATACCTCAAAGGCACAGCTTTCTAAGGATCATCCGTCACCATGCATTGTAAATATGCCGTTTCTTGCAGTCAACAACATGGTGGCAAATAAAGAGTCAAAGATTAATGGCATCGCATTCAACCCGTTCACTCACAATCTGATTTTCAAAAAGCCTCTTGTAGAAAAGATTGAGGCAGTGGAAAAGGCCAGAAGAGAGGGACATCCTACATCACCGACAAAGGGCAAGACTGTACAGATGACAGCAGAGCAGTATGTCATCTTTGAGCGTATGCAGTATGAGCATATTTTCCTGCCGGCAAAGATGTTTGAGGGTGGAAAAGAGTTCATGGACCGACTAGCCGATGAGAAGGAAAAGCTAATAGATGAGCTGTACGAGGAGGCATATCAGCAGAAGCGTATGTATCCATATATGGAGGAGGATTTCTCTGTTATGTCTATGCAGATTTCTGATACGCTTAATGTCACCAGAGTTGATTTCCCGACAAGAGATATGGCTCCAAACTGCGCAATCCGTGCTTATCTCGTGTGGGATGATGCTGCGTCACAGGGCAGATATTTTGTGATTGATGCGAAGGGCGATAAAACTACTGAGCTGGTTGAGATTACAGAGGATCACAAGCGTCTTGGATATGGAGCTGCACCGGTTGAGGGGGCTGAGCTTCAGACTGTTCTTGACCTGGTCAAGAACAGTGCAGAGGAACAGAATTAGAAAAGTAATGCAGGGCAGGGATATATAAAGGAGGTCGCGTATGAAGGAGTTTTTAGGCAGAATAAAGGCTGATTTTCTACTGTCATCAGTGCTTTGTATAGCGCTGGGACTGGTGTTTATCATATGGAGAGCTTCGGTGCTCACGATTGTGGCCAATGTGCTTGCGGTAGTGCTTATCATCATCGGAGTGGTCTATATGTGCAGCTATTTTTTGAATATAGTCACGAATGGTTTTTCAGCGATGCTGGGGCTTGTGGTTTTGGCAGTGGGCATATGGTTTCTGGTACAGCCAAAGGTTGTGGTGAGCCTGATACCTATAGTCATCGGTCTGGTGCTCATTTTTCACAGCATCAGGAGCATTATTGAGGCAGTGGATGCCAGAAAATACGGTTACGGAGGTTGGAGTGTCGGCCTGATTTTTTCAATAATCAGTCTGATTTTTGGAATAATCTGCGTGACAAATGCATTTGATGTAATGAAGACAGCCACTGTTGTTGTCGGTATCATACTGATTTTCAACGGAGTATCAAATATCTGGATTACAAGCCGTGCTACAAAGGCGGAGAGCGCCTACAACAAGCAAAAGGAGTTTGAGGCAACGTTTGTTGAGGATAGAAAAGAGGACAATTAAGCAGTAACAGAAAGGCGACAGAATGCGTCGGATGGAGTTTAAGATGGAGAGACCCGGACTTACCAAGGTCGGTGACCATCTGAAGGTAACAGAGAGCAAGCTTCCGACTTCATATTATTATACGATAGAGCATGCGATTGCCATGTCGGGAAACTACGTGGTCAGCGAGAGGCTCAAAAGCCGCGAGGGCGATGTCGTGGATGTGAGGGAGACGGAGAAGGGCTACTTTGTCACGATGGAGTTTGATGAGTAATGACACAGCAAGGTAAGAATGCAATAGATCTGGTGCTCGCTGAGAGCCTTATAGAGCTTTCGGCGAAAAAGCCAATCGATAAGATTACAATTAAAGAGATAACGGACAAGGCCGGAGTTATCCGCCCCACGTTTTACAATCATTTTCAGGACAAGTACGAGCTGATAGAGTGGATTATCAAAACCGAGCTGCTTGAGCCCATCAAGCCGCTGCTCAATGCCGGAATGATTTTTGAAGCGATTGTGCTGATGCTCAATAATATCTCGGCAAACAGTGTTTTTTACAAGAAAGCACTAAAGCTGGAGGGTGCAGTGACGTTTAATCAGATTGCTATGAAGTGCGTCTATGAGATGTTTATGAATATCATAAGCGAAAAGAGCACAGGAAAGAAATCAAAATACCGCTGGCTCACACCTGAGGTGATTTCTACATATTATGCGCAGTCGTTGTGCTTTATCACGGAGGGCTGGATAGCCCAGGGCATGGATGACATTGAGCCGAAGGAGATGGCTGAGGCATACATGTATCTGATTACGCGCTCGATGGATGATATACTAAGTGAGCTGTAGAGGACAATTGTCATGGAAAATGACGGCTTAAGCAAACTCATAAAGCAGAATCATAAAGAGGCATGTGTTCATATAAATATGAAAATGCTGTGAAAAAGTGTCAGAAATCAAATACAATATCATATATGTGTCATATCGGATATACAAATTGATGGATTTGTATATCTCACATGACAAATCGAAGAGATTGAATATTTATTTATTCGGTCTTTTTTTTTATACTTCAATACGAAAAAAAGAAAGAGTGGTGAATCTAATGATTAAATTTGGAAAAGGAGTCGTAAAACATCGTGTGCTGATACTGATAGTTGCATTTGCACTGCTTATACCGTCGGGCATCAGCTTTATCAACACGAGAATCAACTTTGATATCCTTTCTTATCTGCCAAGCCAGATAGAGACTATGAAGGGTCAGGATATCATGGTAGATGAGTTTGGAACCGGAGCGTTGTCATTTGTGATCTTGGAGGATATGAAGGATCAGGACATAGAGACTCTGGCGGATGACATAGAGGACCTTAAGGGGGTAAATGATGTCATCTGGTACGGAACAATCGCTGATTCCACATTGCCAAGAGAGGCAATTCCGGATGAGGTGTACGACGCATTTAACAACAAGGATGCAAACAGCCAGCTCATGCTCGTCACCTACAGTGACACAATGGGTTCGGATGAGACAATGGAAGCCGTCAACAAGATGGATAAGATGGTGAAAAACCACTGCTTCGTAGCAGGAATGGCAGCGGTCAACGCAGATACAAAGACACTTGTTATGCAGCAGGCTCCTATATATGTCATCATAGCAGCATTGCTTTCAATGCTTGTCATGGGAATTACAATGGATTCAATAATTGTTCCGATGTTATTCCTCCTAAGCATAGGAATGGCTATTATCTATAACCTGGGAACAAACTTTATACAGGGACAGATTTCATATCTGACACTGGCACTGACAGCAGTATTGCAGCTCGCCGTAACAATGGATTATTCGATTTTCCTGTGGCACAGCTATCAGGAGCAGATAGACAGATATGACGGAGACAAGAAGCGAGCCATGGCACATGCCATTTCCCACACAATTGTTTCAGTAACAGGAAGCTCAATCACAACAATCGCAGGCTTCGTAGCCCTCTGCTTCATGAGCTTTACACTTGGACTTGACCTGGGAATCGTAATGGCAAAGGGCGTTGTATTCGGAGTTATCGGATGTGTAACAATTCTCCCTGCACTGATTCTTGCATGTGATAAGGCAATCGAGAAGACAAAGCACAAGATTCTTATGCCGGATGTTTCTAGGATTGCAAGCTGGGTAACAAATCATTATAAGATACTTGCAGTGATTTTCATCGTAGTGCTCATCCCGGCAATATACGGATACACTCATGATCAGGTCTACTATGACCTTGCAGGAACCATGCCTGACAGTGCATACAGTAAGCAGGCCAATGAAAGACTCGACAAGGAGTATGCTATGGGTGCCACACATATCATCATCGCGCCGAGCGATATGTCAAAGGCAGACAGCATAAGCATGATAGATGATATCAAGAAGGTCGATGGAGTAAAGCTTGCAGTATCACTTGACTCAATACTTGGACCTACCATACCGGATGATATGGTGCCGGATGAGGCAAAGGAGATATTCAAAAACGGTGATTACCAGATGATGCTTGTGTCATCAAAATATGCGACAGCATCTGATGAGGTAAACAACCAGATTACAGAGATTAAAAAGATAGTAAAGAATTACAGCGAGGACGCAATGCTTATCGGTGAGGCACCTTGTACAAAGGATCTTATCACTATCACAGATACAGACTTTAAGCGTGTAAGTGCAGTATCAATCGTATTGATATTCCTTATCATCCTCGTAGTATTCAAATCGGTATCGCTTCCAATCATACTTGTAGCGGTCATCGAGTTTGCAATCTTTGTAAACATGGGAATTCCGGGATTTACAGGAACAAAGCTTCCGTTTATCGCGAGCATCGTAATCGGAACCATACAGCTTGGTGCAACGGTTGACTATGCGATACTTATGACCACAAAGTACAGAAAGAACAGATACACCGGAATGGACAAAAAGCCGGCAATCACAAAGGCACTTGCAGATTCGACAAACTCAGTTATCGTCAGTGCACTCTGTTTCTTCGCCGCAACCTTTGGTGTAGGACTTTATTCAAACATTGATATGATCAGTTCTATCTGTATACTGCTTGCACGAGGCGCAATTATCAGTATGTTTGTAGTAGTATTTATACTTCCGTCAATGTTTATGATTTTTGACAAAGTAATATGTGCCACAAGCGCAGGCTTTAAAAACAAGAACCTGACAGCTTAGTAATCTGATTAATCATAAATGAGGGATAAAATACTTTTTGACCCTCATAACATAAAAATATAACCTCAAAAATAAAATCAGGAGGAATAAGACATGAAATTACCAGAATTGAAAGAAAAGTTAAAAAGTAAATATATTGTCCGTGTTGTAGCCGGAGTCCTCACAATAGCACTTGTAGGTACAGGAATCGGAGCAACAGCGGTTTTTGCAGAGAAGAACAGCACCGCAGTCACAGCCGAGGCAGACAGCACAACAGGAAGCAGTAAGGATGCTGATGACATAGCAGATAAGCTCATGGACAGCGTATCATTAAAGGATAACGACGCAGACAAGGACGAGAGCGTATACCTCATCTCAGATGCAAACGGCAACGTAAACAAAACAATCGTAGTAGATCACCTTAAAAATAAAGACAAAAAGGATACCTTGGAGGATGCTTCAAACCTTACGGATATCGAGAATGTAAAGGGCAAGGAGAAATTCACACAAAGCGGTGATAAGCTCACCTGGCAGGCCGGCGGCAAGGACATTTACTATCAGGGCACAGCAACAGAGGAGCCACCTGTAACACAGAAGGTTACATACTACCTCGATGGAAAAGAAATCTCACCTGAGGACCTTGCAGGAAAATCAGGAAAGGTCAAAATCCGTTTTGACTACACAAATACCACATCATATACAGAGACAGTAAACGGCGAGAAGCAGACAGTTTCCGTACCATTTGCAGCAATAACAGGACTTGTACTCGGTGATGGCTTCGAGAATATCGAAGTGACAAACGGCAAGGCTGAGGTAAGCGACTCATCAAGCGTAGTGCTCGGCTATGCACTTCCGGGCTTAAAGGACAGCCTCGGAATCAAGGACGGAGATCTCGATGGTGATGTAAATATCCCTGAATACATGGAAATGACAGCAGATGTGGAGAATTTCTCAATGCCTGCAGCCATGACCTTCGTGGTAAACGCATCTGATTATGTAAGCACAGACGGAATTGACACATCAGACCTCGATGACATGATAAATGACTTAAAGGATGCCTCAACACAGCTTCAGGATGGCTCAAAGACACTAGCAGAGGGTACTGACACACTTGCTGACGGACTTTCAACATTGCAGAGCAAGCTTGGCACATTCGCATCAGGAGTTGGCACACTGCAGAGTGGACTTAAGACATATACTGATGGTGTTAGTACATTAAGTGGTGGACTGAATACACTTGGAAACAGCACAGGAGCCCTTGTGTCAGGAGCAGATAAGCTTAATAGTGGAGCAGGACAGCTTGCAAGCGGAAGTGCAACACTTAAGGATGGTTTGAAGACTTATACGGATGGAGCCAGCACACTCAATGGTGGACTGAATACACTTGGAAACAGTACAGGTGCATTAGTTGATGGAGCAGATAAGCTTAATAGCGGAGCAGGCCAACTGGCAAGTGGAAGTGCAACACTTAAGGATGGTTTGAAATCATATACGGATGGAGCAAGTCAGTTAAATACAGGCTTGAACCAGCTTAATGACAACACAGGAAGTCTTGCAACAGGTGTGACCAGTCTTAATGATGGGGCAAAAACGCTTTCGGATGGTATTAATGCTGCAAACAAGGGCGCAGCAGGAGTATCTGCAGGTGCAGCACAGCTAAAGACAAGTATTGATACGGCAAAAACAGGAGCTGATTCTCTTGCAGCAGGAGCAAAGCAGGTTGATGAAGGAGTTGGTCAGTTGACACAATCTTTATCAGATATGCCTGAAACAATCAAAACCAATATAAATAAAACTTTGGAACCACTGAATGAATTAAATGTCGGAACATTATTTAAAACTCTTGGATATATTGATACAGATAAGATTACAGCAGACAATGTATCAGCAGCAGCGGATGCAGCAGTAAACAATGCAGGAGATATAATAGATGCTTTGACTAATATGCAGAATCAGAATCCATCTGCAACTTATAATCAGATACTTGTTGGTCTGTCTCAGGGAAAAGGTGCTGTATCAGTATATTCTGCCGTGAACCAAAGTGTAACAGACAGTGCTTCCACAGTGCAAGCTTTAAAGGATGGCTCAGCAAAGGTATCAGATGGTGCGTCATCATTAGATGCTGGTTTAGGACAGTTGTCAGATGGAGCATCTGAGTTGTCAAGCGGAGCTTCTGATTTAGCAAAAGGAACTACACAGCTTGCAACAGGAGCTACAGAGCTTCAGACAGGCACACAAAGTCTTGCAGATAAATTACCAGAGCTGACAAAAGGAATCACCAGCCTTGTAAATGGTTCAAACGAGTTAGTTAAAAACAATGATACACTTAATGTCGGAGCAACAGCACTCAATGCCGGAGCAAGCCAGCTTTCAGCCGGAACACAATCACTCATGAACTCAGTACCGACGCTTACAAGTGGAATCAAGCAGCTTGTAGACGGCTCAAACACACTTGTAGCAAACAATGCACAGCTCAACAGCGGAGCCTCACAGCTTGCAGATGGAACAAATCAGATAGTTTCAGGTGTTGACCAGCTCACAACAGGTTCTAAGACACTTTCAGAGGGTGCACACACACTTGCAGACGGTATGGTACAGTTCAATGAGGAGGGAATCAACAAGATTCTCGACGCATACAACGGTGACTTAAAGCCATTCACCGACAAGCTTCAGGCAGTAATTGATGCAGGTGAGGAATATCAGACATACTCAGCAATCGCTGATGGACAGACGGGCAGCGTTAAGTTCATATATAAATTAGCTTCAATAGATGCTAAGGCAGATAGCGACAAATAATTAATTAAAGGATGTTTGTACATTAAGGGAGGCAAAAATGGGCTGGATAGAATATCTGTTAATCGTGGCGGGAAGCTCACTGGAGATTTTCGTTGCGATGGAATGTCAGGGATCCCTGATCCAGAAAGTAAATAAGAAACAGCTTACAGCCATTTGCTTCATAGTTGCAGTTTGCCAGTTGTTAGCAATGTACATCGGGTATTTCCTGTCAAGCTTTCTTAATGGGAAATACTCGGTGAAGGATGAAGCACTTTTAGGAGAGATAATTTCTATCGGAATACTGATAGGACTGGGGATCAGGCTTATAGGAAAGGCTATAAGAAATGAAAGGATTGAGGAGCACTGTCAGGCACAGCTTGACATGAAAAGAGTGTTAAGGATAGCAGGAATCACCGCATTTTATACGGTTCTTGCAGGAATAGCATTCGGCTTCCTCGGTACCGGACTTTTCACCATTATGATAATGGTGGCGCTGCTAACTATCATCTGTATAGTGGCAGGCATTTACACAGGATATCATTTCGGTTTCGAGCAGAAGACAAAGGTATATATCGTGGGGGCGATACTCTTTTGGGCGGCTGGAATTGATGTGATAGTAAGGCTTGTAAGTGCAAAATAATGCATAGGGCTCTGTTCGTAAGGACAGGGCTTTTTTGCTGTCTGAAATAAGGTGTAAACTTCTGTTGAAAACTGTTTCTCGATGTTGGTGTATTATCATTATGTCAGCAAGAACTGACATGAAAAAAGTAAACCATAGGTTTATTGAAAAAACAGGATGAAGAAAATAAAATTAACAGTAGACGGAATTGTAAGGTATAATGGAAGGAAAGACAGCTATGGCAGAGAAAATGCTGGTAACACAGGCACTTGATGAGAAAGACCTCTTAATGAAGAAGATTTACGACAAGATAGAAAAGGCTCATTTTGTTGATTTTAAAAAGAAAAATGAAGAACTGGTAGCTGTTGAAAGGGTTAGCGAGGAGAAATTCAATAAACGCGCCCAGGCTGCATATCAGCAGATAAATGACCTGATAGACAGATTTGGCAAAATTGATGCAGCGATAGTAGAATCAAACGCTAAAACTATGATAAATACAAGCTATGGACAGTTTTCAGTTGCCAGCGCTATCTCATTGAAAAACAGACTGAGAGGGAAAGGCGTGTATGCAGGCAAGACTGACTTTGAGACAAGCCTATATGAAAAAATGCAGGACGACTATCTTGAGAGAGTAGTCAGTGTTGATGAAAAGAACTCAAACCTGGATGATACCGCTGAAAATATGCGACTGTCGATTTTGGGAAAGGATACAAAAAAGGCGGATGACAGACCATTGGATGTGGTTGATAAATATGTCAGCGAGAACACAAGTGTTCTGGTGGATCCATTGGAGGTAAAAGTGAAAATGGACTATCTGGCAAATAAAAAGGCTACCCTGATAAGAGAGCTGGAAACACAAATCAAAGTGGCCAATGCAACTACATTTATTGAGATATAAGCTATAAACAGTGCCTGTAATACGAAAACCTTAACTCAGCTTCCCTGTAACAGAGTTACGTTACATTATAAATGGAAATCAAAACAACCGGAATATACAGATTGTTTGAGATACGCAAGATCACTGCGATAATAGTGACCGCCATAAATAAACTGTTTTTTGTTTTATTTGAACTGGTATTGGTGAATCGTGAACGGATATTTCTTAAATTGTTTTTTGATAACATTCAACTTTAAAATAGACATAATTTTTATGTTGAAATCCGTGATAAAGGTTATGGTGTTAAGCTGATTGGTCCAAGGTTTCCCTCACGGCTGTATTATAGGCATTTTTAAAGAAATGGAGAATTATTATGGGAAGAGAAGAAAACGTATTAATATTTCAGGATACAGAGAGATTAAGCAAAATGAATGGAAAGCTTAATACTGACTTAAAGGCATCTGCAAGTGGACAGAAATTAATATTGGAAACAGATGCTTTGGAGAAACCGAATCTAAATATATATGATGAGCCTGCAAAAGCATATAGAGATAATAAGGTAGCAGTACACAATTTTGCCTCTGCTTCAAATACGGGCGGAGGTGTTGTAAGAGGTTCAACAGCCCAGGAGGAGTGTCTGTGTAGGTGTTCATATCTTTATTTCTGTCTGAATTCACCTGATATGTGGGATGGATTTTATACACCGCATAAGCAGGCAAGAAATCCATTACATAACGATGATATCATTTATACACCGGAGGTAACGGTATTTAAAAGCGATACAAATAACCCGGATTTATTGCCCGAGAATGAGTGGTATAAAGTAAATGTAATTACTTGCGCAGCACCGAATTTAAGAGCCATGCCAAGCAATAAACATAATACAGGCGATGGCAAAAAGGCAGCAAAAATCAGCGATAAGGAAATGCTTGAAATACATGAGAAGAGATTAAGACGCATACTGGATGTTGCCGTTTCTGAAGGAAACGATACAGTAATACTTGGAGCATTTGGATGTGGAGCTTTTATGAATAAAGCAAATATCGTTGCATATGCTGCAAAAAATGTGATTAAAGATTATATGCATGCATTTAAAAATATCGAGTTTGCGATATACTGCAGCCCACAGGACGATACAAACTATAAGATATTCAGATTGATAGAGGGAGACCGATAATGGAGGTGTTTCAGGATTATCGGAAGGTCAAAATTAAACGCAGCGATATGGTAGTTTTTAAATCGGTGACAAAGAAAAGTGTGGCATGATTCAAATAGTGGACGCATATGGAACCTTCGAGCAGGAGGACGAGCCGTCATATGATATATGTGTTGAGGAAGAAAACTGTATATATAAGCATATAAGAGAGACAGCTATTAAAGCAATCTTTGATGCATTTGGAAGTGAGAATATGGAAAAATTGATGATTTTGATAATACTTTAGGTATATGATTTACATTGATTCAAAATAACAGATGGGAGTAAAGATATAATGAAAAAAGCATGTAGCATAGTTTTAATTGCAGTGGTTTGTATAATTGGCATTTTTGCATTAATGAATTATAAGAATGCAAATGATACTAAAGAAAATTCGGAGGTAGATATATATAAGACTTCAGAGTATCAGGAGATAATAAAAGGTTCCTATTTAACTTATGAAGAAAAATTCGATAAAAATGGAAATGCATATCTATATGATGATGAAAATAAGAAGAAGGTTAAGCCATCAATTGAAGCAAGTGTAATATATTATGATGACATAAGTAGTAAAGAGGATTTTGCGAGGTTTATTTCAAAGGAATCGGGGAAGATTGGTTTTATAAATTCCAATGGAGAAGTAGTTATTCAACCAGAGTATGTGACTGCTACTAAAATGTATGAGGGATATTCAGTAGTATCAAATGATAAACAAGAAGGCTATTACTACATTAATGAGAAGGGGGAAAAATTAAATGATCAAATTTATGAAGAAGGTGAAAACTTTACTAATGGCATAGCAAGAGTAAAATATAAAGACAGTAGGGCTTGGGGACTTTTGTCGGCATGGAAAGGTCCGTTGGTTGATGGATTTGACAAAATTAATGATTTTGATCCTGTTACAGAACAGCATATAACCGGCATAATAAATGGAAAAGCGGCTATGATGATTCTTGATGGTGATAATGTGAAAGAAACTAAAGTTTTGGGGTATAAAGATATTTCACAGGCATATCATGACTGCTTTGCGATTGTTCAGAATGATGAGGGAAAATATGGAGTAATAGATGTTTCATCACCGGATGATCCTTTGGAAGTGAAAGAGGTAATACCAACATCATATGATAATATAACATATAATGTTATAGATGATAATCCATGGTACGGAGCGCATGCCAGATTTATATGCACTTTATCAGATAGAAATGACGTTATAGTTGAAGAATTTTAGTATATGTATGTAAACACAGCATCTTCACGATTTGCCTCCATACTAAAGATGGTTATTAAAAAAGGAAATAATGGGAGCGTAATTCGTTCCCACTCACATGTCTATTATATAAACAGCCAGTGTTTCTGAAATAGAGAAACACTGGCTGTTTGTTTTTTAATCATTTTTTATAGCTCAAGATTCAGATAAATTTCATCACGTTCATTTTACTCAATATAAAGATAATGTTGCATGATTTTATAGGATGAAATTGACCAGCTTACTATAACTATTTTACAGCATACACAGAATTATAATTATAGCAATAGGCTGAAATATTATTCCTACGATAGGAAACACGGGTATAAAAAGGTAAGGAGGCGGATTAGAATATGGTGAAATGAGTTAAAAAATCCGTCGACCTCTAATGCTAGTAAATACAAGGGATTAGAAGGTGTTATATTGATCTGAATAGTACTATTTTATATTAATTTGCGTAATTTTTGCTTAGAAAACCTGTCAATCCATGAACGACTGGAGATCAATAAGAAGATTGTTCAAGAAAAGCAGGGAAAGATAAGCTGGAAAGAGGAACTGATTTGGGTGTAAGGACAGTGTAAATTAAGTGTCAGAAGTCACGGAGAAAATGTGACTTCTGACATTTTTGTTAGGGCAAGGCGCTGTTGAGCAAAGCTCAACAAATAACCCACTTGCTACGCGAGTGGTTGAAGACGCTTTAGCTTACAGTAAAAACCTCCAGTGATATAGTAAATGAAGGTTCGCCAACCGCATTTAATCACAGGAGGTATCCATAATGGACAATAATAGTTTATCACATACAAAATGGAACTGTAAGTATCATATTGTATTCGTACCAAAATTTCGTAGAAAAATAATATAGGGGAAGTTACGTCAGGACATAGCCAATATATTAAGTGTTTTATGTTAGCGAAAAGATGTCAAAATAGTGGAGGCAGAAATGTGTCCGGATCATGTTCATATGTTGGTAGAAATTCCGCCAAGTATAAGTGTATCAAGTTTTGTGGGATACTTGAAAGGAAAAAGTACACTAATGATATTTGAGAGGCATGCAAATTTGAAATATAAATTCGGAAATCGTCATTTCTGGTGTAGAGGATATTATGTTGACACGGTTGGAAAGAATGCAAAGAAAATACAGGAGTATATTCAAAATCAATTAAAAGAAGATTTAGAATATGATCAAATGACGTTAAAAGAGTATATAGACACGTTTACGGGTGAGCCAGTAAAAGTTAAACATTAAATTGAGCCCAAGGGGCTCGGTAAGTAAATGTATTGCGGCTAGCCGCCGATTCAACGAGTCTTTAGACTCAAACGCCGGAAACGAGCCCTTATAGGGCGTGAGCAAACCACCGGCTCAGTCGGTGGTTCTGATTATATTTACCAATAACTAAAATCGTCTGCTATTACCTGAGAATTGTTTGTCCAATAGTGATTTTTGATAACTTTTGTTTCTGATACGGAACTGAACAAATTTTTTTAGTCTGATATTCTTTGCTTAGGCGATAAGAGAAAAAGTTACTCTTTATAGAAAGGGAAGACTACTATAAATATTTTATTACCTGAAATGCTTATAAGTATTGCTTCTGTGAATGTGAAAGATTGCTTGAGTTGAAGAATATGAATCACCATATCAGTGAAAAAGGGAGGTATATATTATGTGGAGTTGGGATTATGAAGAAGGTACTAATATTCGTGATGGTGTTAGAGGTATCGTAACAGGTGGATGTAGCAAGGGCATATTCCTTGCCTTAGAGGATGGGCAAGAGGCTTTTGCTCACTTTGGAGGATTAAATCCTGGAACAACTGTGTTGTGTACTGTATTAAAGAAGGCTACTGAGAAGTGGAAGGTGCTTGTCAGCATTGATTCTATCGAAAATGTAGCAATTGCTTAAGGAGGGTTCAAGATGAATATATTATTGAATAATCTGAATCGTTTTATTGAAACTGAAAAGTGCAAGGAAGTACTTACAAAGAGCAGTTAGTATCGGGAAATTTATACTCCAGTTTGGTCTGAGAGCGCTTCAAGTTTTGCGTAAACAGAAAAAACTGATATAAGATAGGTCATTAGTTATTGAGGATAGCACCCAGTTTTTGGGGCTTTGTCTTTACTTGTATTATAATGCATTTCCAGACCTGTATGCCCTGCAGTGCACCTTGAGGTGCAAGTCGTTAATGGACGAAAGTTCCTAATCCGTCCTAGAGTGTGTAAAAAAAAGTTGCACAAAAACATATATACTAATATCCTTTTTCATGTTAAAATAAAAATAGGTAGGGGCAATGCATGATTGATTTTGAAAATCTTAATAGCGACCTTTCAGATGTTGAACTAATTATTTCACGTAGTTATGATGAACTGATACAATCTTTGGTTAGTGGATTGTTTACAAGTACACCTGAAAAAGGCAATGACGATAGAACTTGTTTAAAGATTAGTGTGAACTGAGGAGGAACGAGATGTTTCAGATTGTGAAGTATAATTTGTTGATTCCATTTTTATACGATTCGGAAGATCAATATAAATTGTGCGAGGATAGAATCGCTTTAAGTACAGAAGTTATAAAAGAATGCATAGAAAAAGGTGATTTTTCTTCTATGACATGGTTTCAAAGTTGTTTTAGAAGCAAGCCATTGGAGCAAAATTATCAGATGGCAGGTTCGCCATTATTGATTGATGAACGCTATAAAATGACAAGAGTAGAGTTAGACTCTATTGTAAGGAATAGAATAGGTATCCATAAAAACGAGAATGTAGTGTATCGGCTGGAAAGGGATAATATAACATTCTCAATTCCAAAAATTCGCTTATTATTTACCAATAATAGAATTGGTTTTATTCAAGTGGAGATATTGGCAAAGAATTTGGATGAATCAGCATCGAGAAGAATGGGTTATGTATTTAGCAAGGTGACTGGAAATCAACCAAGGCTTTCATATCAAAAAAAAATATCGAAAGATGAGAGCGAAAACATAACAATCAGTCTTAAGCAACTGATTGAAAATATTGTGAATCTGCAAGCTTATATTCCGATAAATCTGTATGAAAATCGAATCTCGACATATATGCAGATTTCGGTAATTGGATCTTGTGAGAGTAAACTGAAATATTTTGATTCTCTTCAAGCTTTATCACAGCGATCGAGTACAAAGAGTATTGATGAATCAAGAATGTATTTAGGAAGAGAACCATATATTTCGAGATTTGTCGGTGATAGAACAGTCTGTATATATGGAGATACAGACATTTGCGGTATTGAAAATATAGAATTTCTTACGAATGTAGGGAATGGATTGATAAAAACAGCTACTGAAAATTATACAACAATCTATGCTTTTTTAATCTCTCTTCGCTTATTACTTGCAAATAGTACTATGGCGCAAGATGATTTAAAGTATTTATTAGATGCTCCACTGAACCTTTCGGAAGAAGACAATATAAGAGAGTTCTTTGATAATTGCATCTGGAATAATGGCTGGAACTTGGGAAATCAGATTGAGAACCTTAGAAAAAAAGTACAGATTTTTGATATTGAGAAGATGCAAAGAGATACAGAGGAACATGGACGCGAATTAAAACGACAGAGTGAGACTTTGAAAAAAATGTCTGATGATGTTGTATCTGTCCGAAATGACGTAGGGTTTATTTCTGATTTTATTAGAACTGAGCTTAGTAGTTTTCTGGAAAAAGAAAAGAAGATTTTCAATCAATCTCTAGGCAAGGATGATGACAGCTCAATTGGTGCATTCGTAAAGAAAACATCTGAACATATTGACCAGGAGCTTGAAAACTCTGGGGATAATGATATTAACCAAGAACGAAAGAAATTCGCTGCATTATTTGGAGATAAATGGCAGTATGTTATGAAAACTTCTCAGACTTCTTTGATTTCTTCTGCAGTTTTATTAAGTAGGTGTTCCGATATTACTGCACCAGATTTTGATTGGTCTGGCGTATGTATATGTTGCACGGCGGCATTGGAAGCTGAGTTAAAAAGAGTATTCTTTGATGGCTTACTTGATTTTATGGCGACCAATTATGGAGAACCTTGCAATGAAAATGCAAATGAAATCTATGTTAATTGGCCGGATGCCTTACTTTCAATTCCTAGGTATCAGTTTTCGAGCGGAACTGATAGAAGGTTGAAAAGAGTAGACCATTTTACAATGGGGAATCTACCATTTTTGTTTGGGGAGACCGGAAAGCTTTCAACAAAAGAGTACATTCGTAGCAATCAATTAGCACAATCTGAACTGATGAGAAAACGTATGACGGAATATCTCTCAACAATAGTATTGGATTATTATAAGGAGATTCCTTTTGAGGCGTTTTATATCGGCGAAAGTAATGGTGACCGATTTACGAATCAAGTTGGTTGTTTTGTATGGAAGTGTGAACAGATTCGTAATAAGTATAGAAACAAAGCTGCGCATGTGAATGTTATGACAGAACAGGAAGCAGCGTCTTGTTATCAGAGTATCATTACAAAACGGGATACCTATACATACAATGCTGAAATTGCGGGGGCTATTCTTGAACTGTTTAGCAAAATAGATGGTAGCAAACTTAATAAGTCATTGCATGGTAAATACAAGCCAGTTCACAACACTTCAGCAGAAGTAAAGAAGCAATCATTTCCAGGTGAATATGTCATCGGACAAATTGTCGAATTGGGTGATTTAGAAGTCACTACGAAAGGTGTGCTTAGAGGAACCATAGTAGGATCTACTGTAGGCGCTTCTTTATCAAAGAAACATTTGTCAGATGTTGGAGTTTATCCGAGACAGTATATTGGAAAAACTGTGAAAGTAAAACTTATAAGATGGGATGAGAATGGAAAGAAGTTTAACGCAGAGTGGTTGTGATTTTGCATACATCTATAAGATGTAAGTATTTTGTGATGAAGGGGCATACTAATGAATTCAATAACTATAGATGAAGAAATTGAATTAATAAATGACATTATAGATTCTGCAATCTATCACGGTGGCGATTCAGGAGGAGCATACAACTCTGACTGGCATTCACTGGAAACTTCCATTGGAGAGTGGCTTTATGCAAAAGGGGTAGAAATATCTTATGCAGCATGTAAAAATGCTATACGGCCTATTGAAGAGATTAATATTAATGATTATTACAAAGCTGAAAAAATATGGTACTGCTTAATTAAGGATTATCAGGTGAATGAAATATGTAAGGAAGGGCTTGTAAGTGCTCGGAAAGGGGTTCATATTCAAATCTTCCAAGCAAACGAGTCAAATGCATGGAGCAGAGCCCGGTGTGAAGGTGAAGCATATAAGTATGTGGTGATAGATGCAAATCGCGCATTTAGCAGTGGGAAAAGCAAATTTTACAGTTGCAAATATGAAGAGTACATGGCACGCGGAGAGAGCTTCTTTGTTGATTATGTTGCACCTGGTTGTTTGAGAATTGAAACAGTAGTATACGAATAAAGTTTATAGAGAAGCAATACGGGTAATTTGAATTTGTTTTGATTGTTAAATAAGCAATTAGAAAAAAAGGGAGCCAATGCGCATTTGGCAAGGAAAGCAGGTGAAAGAATGGCGACGCATGAAGAACTAATAAGCGTAGGGTCATTTGTAGAAAAATTTAAAAATCCATTTCGTGATTATTATAATTACGGATTTAAAAATCTGAATGACTACTTAACAGGCAATAGCACAATTGCAAAGGATTTTAACAGATTGCAAAACATTATGGCAGACTATTTCGAATGGTCTGCAAGCAAGGATATGAAAAAGGTTATTTTCATAAGCCAAGATTCACAAGCAATGAATATAAATCCGATCCATCGATTGTTCAGGTTTTGTAGTAGTTCGTCAGTGTTTAACATGGGGATGCTCTTTCATACATTATTAGCTTTGGACTCTAGATTTATATTAGACGACGAATACTATTGGACTTTGAAGGCTAACAATGTATCTGATTGTATTAAGGATTTTATTTCTAAATTGCCAATCGATAAGGAAATAAAAAAAGATTTATTGGAGTATACAAATCCCAACTCGGAGCGACGTTTAGAAGATGTTTTAAAAATTGCAAAAAAGAATAGACTATCAGTTGCACAAATAAAAAAAATAGAAACTGTATTATCCTTAGATGTAGTTAAGCTGGTAGAAAAATGTATTGAGGAACTGGATATAGATGACGAATCTAAAAGAACGAAGTTATTAGCTTATGCAGATAAACATCAAAAGTTTAAGGGATTACTGAAACTTGCTAAGGAACTTCGATTGTCAGAGGATCAGATACAGAGAATAGAAGAAACAACTCAATTTAAACGTGTACAGATTAGAGAGTGTATCAATTCTTTTGGTATTAGAAAAGATATTAAAAAGGAACTATTAGCGTGCTTAAGCGATAATCCGGAACCTAAATTGAATACACTTATAAAAGAAATCAGGAAGTGTGGGATACCAGAAGATAAAGTAGACGAGTTGGTGACAATTATTTATTCTTCAGCTGAAGAACTATTTGCTGCCGTAGAAAAAATGAATGTAATGGACAAGGCTTTGTTAAGGAAGGAATTATCTAAAACCGTTTGTTTATTTCATCTAAATTCTACGATAGAGAAGCGAGTTATTAACACTATAAGAGATGGAGATAATGTATTTGCAACACTGAGAGAATGTAATTTGTCTGACGAACAATTATATCGTTTGATAGAAACTGTCGAAGCGTGTACTTATAGGATCTATAAACGATTTGAAGAGAAGATGCACCCGTTGGAAATGGAATTAACTAAATTGATAAAGAATTTCCATCTGTCGCAATCCAATGAAGATGCTTTATTGCAAGTTTTGGACAATAGACAATTGCTTCTTGATAGAGCTCGGGAAAATAACTTGTCAGAGGATCAAATAGGACAAATTAAAAAGGTCTTTGAAGAAAATAGAATACGATTAATGACATCTGATCTGATATCTATTCTAGAATATGGCAAATCTAGTGAGTCGGCAAAGGCGCCCGTAAGTAAAACTGTAAATAATCGATTAAACTTGCTTGCTCAGATGGGAATACTTAGAAACGTGAGGGAAACTGAGAAGGATAATTCCAGATGGGAATTAGCACAGTTAAATGCTGAGGTGTTTTTGGAAGGCGGAAAAGAAATAAATCCTAATTTCGAAAAACATTTTATAGAGGCAATCGATTTCTTCTCGAAGTATCTGTATCTCGGAGAAATCGGAAGTTTTATTTTGGATAAACTTCTAGCAGAATATGAAAGTCCATTTAGATTTAAGCATGAATACTTTATGCATGCAGCCAACGATTATGCATTAATTGATCTATTACATGCTATTGAATATAAAAAATGGTGCTTGATATCGTATAAACATGGGATTGCAGATTTCCATACAAAATTATTGTGTTATCCTTTGCAGATACGAATTAGTTCTACGAATGGAAGAGAGTACCTTATGTTCTATAATCCTTTTAAAAGAAGTTATAGTAGCATGAGAGTCGAATTTATTGAAGATATATATTATTTATCTGATGACTATGTACGTACGATATCAGGAATAAAAGATATTGATTTTGATTTAGATATCAAGAATTCATTGAGCGGTTTAAAATACTGTTGGGGTGTGTCAACATCTGTGGTTCAAGAAAATAATGCATTAGCGGCACCTTCACCTCAAATTTTTTACTTGAAAATTGCTTGTAAAGAAGACGAGTTTTACATACTTAATCGTCTTCAAAGGGAATCAAGGATTGGCAAAATAAAGTATTCTAAAGAGAAAGAATATATTGAATTTGTGATAAAAGTGAATGATTATCATGAAATAATGCCATGGGTGCGAAGCTTTTATTCAAGAATTCTCGATTGTCAAAGTAGTGATGAAAAAGCTCTTCAATTTATCAGAAATGATATTGAAAAGATGAATAATGGGCAGGCTACGGAAGTATTTGGAACCAGCGAAATCTCAGAGAATAATAATATATGGAACGTCTCTGGCGATATAGATATGGGAGAGACTGCAAAAGAACATGAAGAATTATTTAATGAATTGTTTAGCGTGTATTGTTTTATTACATCTGAAGTGGTTTCAATCTTATATTCAAATATAAATGTTAGCCAGTGGCTGGAGGATGATATTTTATATGTCATTAAGTTAACGCTGAAGAAATATAGTCATATTATTGGACAAAAAACAGCGTTGCTTTTACCGAATGATATTTTGGGCATGATTATAGAACAAGGATTCTTGACAGAGGGAGTTGTTCAACTTTCAAATCAACATATGGAACCACAAACAGTAGAAAATCACAAAGAACCTAATGAAATTAGAATCCTAAATTGCGTTCCCAAATACTATAGTCTTGGTAACACTTCTTTTTATAAGAGTGTTATTCCATTTTCAAATATTGAAATCAGATGGATTAAGACAATGCTAGAGGACGAGAAAGTAAGCATGTTTATGGATGAGACCGAAATACAATATATTCAGTCGATTATAGATCATTATGGACAGTATGTTTCATTTCCAAGTAATGCCGTATGCTATTTTGATAGATATAAGCCGAATGATACATTTGGAATGGTTGCTCGTCAAACGATTCATATGCTTATTGATAGTATTTCGGAAAAGAAGAAAGTGATTATTAATTATCAAACCATGAATGGAAAAGCCAAATCTGGTAAGTACTGTCCTATCAATATCACATATTCAAAACGTAATGATTCTTTCCAAGGCTATTTTCTTTCTGAAGAAGATAATCTGATTTATATTTTCAATCTGTCTAAGGTTAGTAGTATTAAAAGTACGACGCAAGTATTTGATGAAGAAAAAGTTTCAAAGGCTTACCAAGAATACTTGAAAAGTAATGAGCGATCTGTTGAGATTATTTTTGGTGAAGGCAAAAATTTAGTGGATCGATTATTGAGCGAGTTTTCTCCGTGGAAGAAGCGTTGCACATATGATCGAGAACAGAATCAATATAACTTATGTATTTTTTATCATAAGGGTGATGAGGTTGAATTGGTTATCAGATTGCTTGGTTATGGTTCAGCTATACAGTTTAAAAATCAAGAACTGGAAATCTATGATTTATATATGGCAAGAATTAGTAGACAGAAAGATCTGTTTAAAGAAACAGAAAGAGCAGCATATATTTCAGAATATGAAAATGGACGTATATAGTGAAAAAGGTAGAGTGGAGTATAAGTAAAGGGTGAATAAAAGAGAATTCGAGAAAATAATTATAAGTATTGGCTTGCCATCAAGTATTACCAACGACAAGATGGAAATTGATCTTGGACCTGATGTAATAAGAATGAGGGGATACGATCAACGGAACCCACATCATTGCTATGATTTGTTTACACACTCAGTAGTTACTGTATCAGAAATTAAGGACACTGCACCCGTATTATTACGGGTTGCAGCGTTCTTTCATGATATTGGAAAGCCAATCGTAGCGATGGAGAAGCAAGGTAGATTAGTGTTTTATGGTCATGCACAGAAATCTGCAGAGATTGCGATTCCGATATTGGAAAATATGGGGTATTCCCCAGAAGAGGTTGAAGAGATTTGCTTTTATATAGCACATCACGATGATTTTATTTCATGGGTACTGCCAGATGAAGATTATAACAAGGAGAATAAGTATCTTGTTGCGATTACACCAGAGAATCTTAGAAAACATATATCAAAAGTTACAGATAAAATGACCGGGAAAAGATTCTGCCCACAAGAAAAAAACTGGCAGTCTCTATTACAATTATGCCATGCTGATGCATCTGCCCAGGCGGAACTAGTAATTCAAAACGGTAGCGTTGTGGATAGTAAAGAACATAAGTTGAGTAAAATAATGGCGTTGATACATATACTGGAAATAATTTGATAATAAATTATGAGGTAATATTAAAGTATAACTTTACGGTAGGAGATAGAGTGAATCAGAAAAATGAAGAGATTGTCTTGGAAAATAAGTATCATTGGGCAAATATTTTTTTTAATTATAGCTGCGTTATTAGTTCTTATATGGATAACTGCCTGGCCTAATGAATTAGAATATTATGATAAAGATGCATATTATTTTCAAACTGATCAGAAAGTTATAAAAAATACAATAAAAATCTATGATGAAAAAGAATGGATGGTATTTTGTAAGAAAATTTCAAATGGAATGAATTTCAATGACTACGAAATTATTCTTTCGAATGATTTAGATTTTTCAAAATATCCGTTAGAACCAGCTGGAAATTTTGAAAACCCTTTTAGAGGGACATTTAATGGAAATGGTCACACGATGTCTAATATAAACATACAGTCGGATGAAAGGTATGTTGGATTATTTGCAGTAGCTCAGGATGCACATATATATGATGTGACTTTAGAAAATTGCAACATTGAATCTACAACGGCAATAGGAAGTGGCGGAATTATTGGTTTGGCAAATAATTGTGAAGTGGAAAATTGTAGATTTGATGGTCGCATATATGGAAAAGAAGGATCTGTAGGGGGGATTGTGGGAAACAACTGGTCTGAAATTAAAAATAGTCTAGTATTTGGTGAAATTGTGGGTTCAACACAGAGTGGAAGCTACTCTTGGCAAAGTGGAAGTAATTCCTTTGGAACAGGTGGAATTTCGGGAGACAATAGCAACTATATTTATTGCTGCAAGAATTATGCAAAGATTTCGGATGATGTGGAAGAACATGAGAGCAATAATTCACGTTCTGGAGGTATTTCAGGGTGCAATAGTGGTATAATTAATTCATGTGCGAACTATGGAAATGTAACTGGCGGCGGAATAGTAGAGATTAACCACAACTATGGACAAATAAGAAATTGTTTTAATCTTGGAAATGTATATTCTGGAATTGCGTTAGGCAGTTATCAAGATAGTAATATTGAATTTTGTGTTAATTTAGGAAAAACGGAAGGACGTTATGCGGGAGATATTGTATCATTTTGGGGACAGGATTCAGAAAGTAATACATTTGGAAAAATAGCCCAATGTTTATATATTAACTCGTCAGGAGCAGGAGTGACCAGAAAATCTTCTTTTGGAACTGAGTCATTAGAGAACAATATAAAAATTACAAGATTAGTTGACAATGATAAAGATTTTTTTAATCAATTGATTGAAAACAATGACTATCAAAATGCTTTTCAATTTTTGCTGGATAGAGAACATAGTCGTCGAAAAAGGGTTTCAATATTAATTATTGTAGTATTAATTAGTATAATAATTGGTATAAATGTTTTTCGCTTTTTTTACGAAACAATAAGAAAAAAGAGAATTTACAACAAAGGAAAGAAACTTTTCGAGAGAAAAGATTATTGGGAGGCATATATTGTATTAGGCAGAATTCCGGAATTAAAAGAGGCTGATCAACTTATAAGGGAGTCTCTTAATTTCATTATAAATAATGCAGAAGTTGAGAATATGATTAATATGGGGTCTTATTTTGATGAAAAGTTATCATGGTTAAAAATGGAAAAGGATAATGATAGTATAGTTCTTCTCTCGAAAAAAGCATTATTTGTTAGTGCTATAAATGATGAACTTGATATTGAATGGAAAAATTCTAAGCTTTACAAAGAATTAAATACTGTATACAAAAACCAATGGTTCGGAAACATAATAGATAATTACATTAATATTGAGATTTCACTTCCGAAGATGAGTGATATTAAAGCCTTATTCCCAGATAATGAACACAGAAAATGTAAAGGAATTAGCAAAATGGATAGCGTCCTCATGAGTGATGGTAATGTTTACTGGTGGTTGATGGACGAGAATGTAACAAGACGTATGCCATTTGTCACAGCTGAAGGGCTAGTGAGTGAACGAGGAAGATTAATTGACACAGATAATATAGCAGTGAGACCCACAATTATAATAAGGAATATTATATGAAAACGATACTTAAAACCATAGGAATAGTTTTAGTTAATCTAGTAATTTTATTTTTACTTTTTCTTTTTTTTGACAATATAGGTGGATTAATTGCAGGCAGTTTTTTGGGAAAATTTGATATCAAAGACTGGTTGTATGAGTTCAAGCGTGATCATATGTTAAATTATTTGATTGCAACGTCGATGCTATCAGGTGGCTTGTATTTAACTTATAAAATAACTATATCATTTATTACAAATGCAATTAGATTCTTCGTTGGAATAATTTCAGGATGTATAATTATAATATCTATAACATTGTTTTACTGGAAATATGTACAGACATATTGTTATGGCTTCGAATGGTCTACGATGGAAGATGCTTTTTCTACTAGCTTTGGAAGTACTATATCAACAAAAATATTTTGGATTATAATTTCAAGTATTGTTTTTCTTTTGGGAATTTCTGTTAGCAGAGCTGAATTTTTAATTGCAGATAACGATAAGCGGGTTATATGGCACCAAGCTTTTGGGGGAGAAGATAGTCTATGCGAAATGCTTTATCTGGGAATTCCCTATTGCATATTCATTGCTGGGAGTTATTTTGTTGTAGGTTTTATGGGAGTTTCAATTAAACCTTTAATTTTGATTTTTAGTATAGGCGTTATACTATACATTTTTACACTTGGATGGAAACGTTATTCTTATCTGCGAAGATATTATATAAAGGCAAAAGAAGATGTAAATGTAGAAAAAGGACAAGTGATTGTTCAAGAAACACAGTATGTTCAAAAACCATTTATCACGAGGTTTTTCTATAAAAATAAAATACTTGAAAAACTGGATAACAAAGAAATTCAAATATTACCTTATGAAATGTGTCAGATTTCGGACAGCTTTATTAAGCTCGATGTGCTTGATGAATGGATGTTTATAAGACCAATATCGCAGCAAAAAAAAATTTTTGACTCAATATCAGATTTGAGAGGAACATTTAATATACTATTTGCGCCAGACAATTTACCAAATACAATTCCTGAGTATGATGGAGCTTTTACTGAAATAGAGAGTTTAACAAATGAGATAATACGATTGAATGGGTATTTGAATTACCGAAAAATAATTACTTATGAGCTTAATAAGATTGATATGACAAGACTTAAGGGCTTTAGTTGTATAAGTGAAGAGGTATCGAATTTTAGAAAAGTGGCAGAAAGATTAACGGATGAGTTTTTATGTTTTGATTATTCAATTAAATGGATGGAGATTACTAATTATTTTTTTGCTTTAATTGGAATATCAAAAAGAAATTCAATGTTGTCGGAAGTGTTACTTACAAAAAAAAGTAGAGAAAAGTTGGCATATGCAGATTTTTATAAATGGAGACATTTCATAGATGACATATCTTCTATGGACGAAGATTTGCGAACTGTAATAACAGATCCTGAAACGGATATAACGGCATTTAATGAGTTTGATAAGATATGGAACCTTGTTACATCACGACATTATTCTTTTGAGAGCTATACAGTTCAGAAGCTGCTTGATGCGACAAATAAACTAAGAGATTATACGAGAGGTCATGGCGTTTTTACATTTGAAATTTCTCAAGAAATTAATATTGGGTTGATTAAGATTATAGCTTTTTTATTAAGCCGTCTTATGGATTATTTGTGCACCACTGATAACTTGGATAATCTTGAAAAGCTTGGATGGGTAATATATATGGGTGACATTCCTTATTATTTGTATTTTTTTGATGAACGGTTTAAAGAACTTAAATATGAGTCATTTCAAAAGGGAAGTAGCATAGCTTTGCCTATGGATATTCGGGAGGGATTATAATGAGCGATTCCTGTAACTGGAATAATAAAAGACATAATAAAGTATATTGGATATCAATTTTTATGTTGCTTTTTGTGGCATTAAATATTACAGAATGGTTTTCTGCTGAAGAATATCCATTTGTTGTTGCAATGAGAAATTTTGTTTATGGAATAATTTCATATGTAATACCTTCATTTGTAAAACGTGATGTGGATTACATATTATTAACGCTATTTACGTTCTATTTTCTTATACTTTTGGTTATATGGATTGTAAATTATTTATGTGGATTTTTGCCAAATCTTAAAATATCAGAAAGAGGACTAAAATATGGATATATCCTTAAAAGTGTTGTGATTGAAGATATTGTTGTTGGGGGAATTTTGGAACTATGTGCATTAGGGGGATTAATAGAAATAGTAAAATTTTACAAAATCACGTCAATTGCAACATGGGTATATATTTTGATTTTTCTTTATGGAATTTATTCGTACTGGAAAAGTACAATAGGAATCAATAGAATTCGTATAGCTGATAGAGATTTTCAATTTGAAAATGAGTATGAGAAAATAATATGGTATTGCACTGCTAATTGTAAAGAAAGAATTTCTACGTTTGCTAGAGCACCGTGGAAGGGGGAAATTAAATGCTTTTTTGTGGACGAAAAAGATACAGACCATCGGGAGTGTATTTCGGTTGATGATTTTTTGTATTATCTTATTGTTATAGAATGCGACCAACACTGTACAAAAAAATTTGAGGAGCAAGTCAAAAAAATTTTATCTTTGCCACATGCGAATGTATTAACGCTGATATTTGGAGATTCAGAAAAGTATAGATACGTTGTAGATGATTTGGAAAAACAAAAAAATGTTACCGTTGTTAGGTATCCAGAAATTATGTGTTGTAATCACTTGGACATGGAAATGATTGTTACTTCTATGGAATATAAAAATCCTAACATAAAAGAGCATCCTCGTAGATTTCTAAATAACAGTATTCTATTGAAGACATATTCAGGCATAGGGAATGGACCGCAAATTTGCTTGGATTTTTTAAAAACTATCATGAACAGTCTGGAAATTTTACCTTCGATATATGCCTTGTTTGACTATATTGATTTGCAGTATCGCATACAGATAGCATTTACTCTTGAGCCGGATTGTCAAAAGCAGTATACGTGGATGCGAAATAAGGGGCGTATTATTGGAAACATTAATATAATGGCAAATATTATTGAAGAATCAGTAATAAAAAAAAGAATTGAATATAATGATAATGAACTTTCTGTTCAAAACTTTTTTGACTGTATTATAGAGGAAAAAGATTTAGAATTAATAAAAAAATATCTTCCAAATTATGAAAGAAACGATTGTAGGCCAATACAGGATACAATTATTTATTTGACTACATCATTGAGAAATGTTTTGAGAGGGCATGGTACTTTTGAAAAAGGAGATGCTTATAATCTTTATATAATGATCTTTAAGCTCGCACTCTTAAATATATATCTTGTTGGAACGAATGAAACAGTTATTACTATAGATAATAATCCAGTGTGGATGAGTCAAGATTATATGTATTATGGTGTATTAGGAAGCACAAAATTTACGTCATCAAAATTATTAAGTCCTTTTCTTGTGGCCAGCGCTAATGAAAATATTTTAGTTTTCAATAATTGGAATAAAGAAGGGCTAACAGAATTGGAACAAATCGAATATATTAATTATCTCGAGGGTACGTTGATTTTGCCAGAGTATAAAAGTGTCAACATCATTAACTGATGAATCCCAGGTTTGAAAAATATCAAGTGGAAGATGGAAAGAATAGCTATTTCTATATATTCGTTAGGAAAGAGTGAAATTGAAGAGAATGAAGTTGATTCGAGAGAAATAGAACCATATTGAACCTAAATTGTCAATTCGAACATACAACTGCTTAAGGCGTACTGGGAGAGAGATTATGGATTGTTGTTTGACAAGGCAGTTGTTGTCAGTAAAAGTTTAAATTTTTTATTGCAGGGGTTAAAGCTCAAAGCAATGAATTTAAGTAGATAAAACTAGAGAAGCGGTTTTGCGACATTAAAATGTCGTAGAGCCTCTTTTTTTGTACCTTTTTTTCCGATACAAAACTGAGGATATTTTGAATTTTTTGTATTCTATATCTGTACTTCAGAGATGAACGTACCGCCTGGTGGCTGGGGCGTAGAGTTCAGCTGACAGCGACCGCAAAACGGCTAAAGGTTTACGGGGTGAAACACCGATGTGTTAATAATGATAAAAAATGTTGTAAGGAATGAAAGGAGAAAATTCCATGTGTAAATATGAATACTCTAATGAACTTGCAAATCTCGTTAAGAAATTTCTCGTTGATAATGACTGGCATTTCGCTTTTGATGAGAACACCGGAGTGTTTGAATTTGGTCTTAGAGTTAAGAGCAAGATTCAGAAAATCAATTATATAGTGGATGTTCATGAGGATGAAATTGTTGTCTATGGTATGTGTCCAATTGGCGCTAATCAGACTGACAGTAATATGATGGTGCAGATGGCAGAGTTCCTCTGTCGTGTTAATTATGGGTTGAAGAACGGCTGTTTTGAACTTGACTTCCGTGATGGAGAGATTCGCTACAAAAGCTTTATTGATTGTGAAGATATGATGCCTTCCAACGAGGTGATCAAGAACAGCATTCATTGTACTGCGGCAATGTTTAAACGTTATGTACCTGGCATTGTCGACATCATCTTCTCTGGTTCCTCAGCTAAGGAGGTTATCGCTAAGTGTGAGAAGTCTCCGGAGGCTGAACTTCGGTCCATGATTACTGAGGTTGTTGGGGAAGATATGGAAGGAACCAATATTGAAGCGATGATTGCTCATCTTGCAACACGACTCGGTATTACAGACGACTCTGATGATGAGTCTGATGGGGATATTGATGTAGCTTCTGAAGAAATCAAAGTGAATCCATTTGACGGAAAGCGGGAAGGAGGTGCAGCTTAATGAATATTATTGAGAAGAGCTCTAATGGAATCTCTCAGGTTTCAGCTGATGCAAAGCTCATGTCTAATCGCAAAGTATTCATTGAAGGTGAAATTAATGCCGAATCTGCGTGTGAATTTGTGAAAAAAATTATGATTTTGAATATGCAGGATCCAAGCAGACCGATTGATCTTTTAATTAATACACCTGGTGGTTGCATTAATTCCGGAATGGTATATTACGATGTTATTCAGGCGAGCAAAGCACCTATTCGTACATTTTGTATTGGCAGAGCCTATTCTATGGGTGCGGTTTTACTTGCTTGTGGTAATCAGCGATACACACTTCCCCATGGAGAAGTAATGGTTCATGAACCTTTGATTGGAAATAGTGTTGGAGGAAATAGTTCGTCGATCAAATCTATCTCTGAATCCCTGTTGGAAACAAAACGTAAAATGAACCAGATTTTGGCAAAACATACTGGACAGACAGAAGAAGATGTGGAGAAAGCAACAGGATATGATCACTACTTTGACGCAGAGGAAAGTCTGAAATTTGGCTTGATAGACGAGATTGTGGATTTTGGAAAATTGTTGGAGGAATGCTGATGAGTAGTACAGAGAGAATGATTCTTGGAAACAATTGCATTTATAGTGGAAATCCGAAGGAGACAGGACTGAATCGAAATGTACTTATCGTTGGGGGGACAGGAAGCGGGAAAACAGTTTCATTTGTTGAACCGGCTCTTATGGAAGCACTGAGGGTCACAAAGCCAAATAATAAAATTGTGATTCTTACCAAGCGAGATTTGGCTGATAAATATATGCCTTTATATAAGACGGCGGGTTTTAAGGTTTATGATCTCGACTTCTCAAATCCAGAAAAAGGGAATTGCTGTTACGATCCCCTGGCATACGTCAAATCAGAGGAAGATATTTCTGATTTATGCCATAGCATTGTAATGGCAAATGAGCGTAAAGAGCATAGTACAGCAGATCCTTTCTGGGACGATAGTTCTGAGCAGTTGTTAGGTGCAGAGACTGGAGAAACATTGATGACCAAGGATGAACCAACTTTTGCGGATGTACTAGATTTGCATTTTAGCTTGAAAATCGAGGAGTCTGGATGTGGCATTACAACTTCATTTGATCCTGTATTTAGGAAGATCGAAAAGGCGGCACCTGATTGTTATGCGATTACATGCTGGAAGACCTTCAAAGAAGCTGCTCCGAAAACGGCAAAGTCGATTTACGTTTCTATGAATCCAACATTAAGAGCATTTACTTCCAGCATTAGAAACAGTATGAGAACCAAGCCGTCCATTAATTTTAATAAGTTTACGAGCGAGAAATCCATTCTTTTTATTACGACAAGTCCTGTTAAAAAGGCACTTCATGGCCTGGCCAACATTTTTGTATCACAGGCAATTTCCGAGTTATTCACAATTGCTGATGAGAGCGAAAAGGGAGTATTGCCTATACCTGTGGATATCATCTTTGATGACTTTGCCACCGGCGCAAAGGTGAGCGAAATGCCGGAGAAATTAAGTATCTGTAGAGCGAAAGGAATTGCTTTTCTCGGAATTCTTTTGCAGTCAGAATATCAGCTGAAAAGGATGTACGGTGAAGCGGCAATCGAATTAATAGACAATTGCGATAGTTATGTGTTTTTCGGTGGGAATAACTATGAGACAGCGAGATCACTTAGCCTGAAGCTCAATGTACCGCTAGACGAAATTCTATATCTTCCAGTTGGACAGATTGTAGTATTTCGCCGTGGACAGAGGCCTGTATTCTCTACGAGGTTCGACACTTTCAATGACGAATTCTATAAGGAGATAACTCAAACGAAAAAAACTAATCAGCGATCAGAGGAAGATTGTTGATTGGTATAAATCGATAACTATTCTTTCCGATACCGAACTGAGTGAAATCAGAGAGTTTAGTATGATTGACTTATGAAAAGCAAAGGAGTGTGAAGTAAATGGGAACATTGATGGAAATCTTCAAAAAAGTAAAGGAGCCTCTGGCAGAGGAACGAATTCCGGCAAGATGCAGCGTAACCAAAGAATCCTTTGATATCCTTTTGGGACATGAGAAAGGAAAACTCACCATGCTTCGTGGAGAACGAAACTACAACGTGGATGTAGCGAATAGTTCTAGAGATGGTGCTAAAGCTGAATATAAAAAGATTAATCTGACGAACGGACTTCAGGTTGGGCGAACGTATCACTGCCCTGTCTGTGGGAATAAGGATATCGTTCGATGTGGTAAGTGTAGACGTATTACCTGCTATGACGGAAAGGGGCTCTTTACCTGTGCATACTGCGGTAATTCTGGCAAGGTATCTGGAACTATGGACAGTATTGAGGCTTATGACAGCAGTGGTATGAAGCAGTCTGGCATAAAGTATTACCCTGGCGATAAGGGAGATAAGGTGGTGTGAGATGATATTTGCAAAAAAGCATAGAAAAGAGTATTTTGAGAACTTTTATTTCCGATAGCAAAATGAGAGCTTTTTCTGTATTTGATATAACAAACATGTAAGTAGTCGAGAGACAACAACAGATAAGAAAGAGGAGGAAATTCAATGAAAGCAACACTTGAGACCGTAACAGGCGTAACCATTAACCGTGATATCGATACAGCAGACAGCCCTATGGGTATCATTCGTAAGTTTTATGAAGAGGATGCAACTGCAGCAACGCAGATCTTTTCGAACCAGAAGGCAATTGATCAGCTTATGGACGGACATATTGATGAGGCAAAGTCAGACTTTGAGCTGCTCAGCATCGAGGGTGATTCCATCAAGGCAGACTGGAAGACAGCACTGTGTAATCAACCGGCAATCAAGGAAGAAATGGCACACATCGAGAGCGAGGGACAGGTACCTACATTTGTGGTAAGCGTATCCAGTATCGTTGCAGCCAAGTAATTGGTATCCAGAAATAAAAGATAACAATCTTTTCTTCCGATGGCGTAAGGAGGGCGTTGTCGGAAATTGATATAACGAATATGTAAACAGTCGAGAGACAATAACAGATAAGAAAGAGGAGGAAACTCAATGAAAGCAACACTTGAGACCGTAAGAGGCGTAACCATTAACTGTGATATCGATACAGCAGACAGCCCTATGGGCATTATTCGTAAGTTTTATGAAGAGGATCCAACTGCGGCTACGCAGATCTTTTCAAACCAGAAGGCGATTGATCAGCTTATGGACGGACATATCGATGAGGCGAAGTCAGCATTTGAACTGCTTGGCATCGAGGGAGATTCGATTCGTGCAGATTGGAAGACCGCACTGTGTAATCAGCCAGCGATCAAAGAAGAGATGGCACACATCGAGAGCGAAGGTCAGGTTCCTAAGTTCGTGGTAAGCGTATCTAGTATTGTAGCGTAAGAAGGAGGATGAGAGTATGATGAAAGATTACACAATGGACCTTACTAAGATTGCAGCATGTATTGTGATTGATTGCCTTGGATCCGGTCTTACTTCCAATATATATTATAGTGCTGACGGCAATTCGATCATTATGGAGTTCAATGGCTATCCACTGAGAAATTCTAATCGTACTGGTAAGGTGTATGTACAGTTCCCTAGATCTACTTTTTACGTAAGAAGGGGTAACGTACACTACACTCCGATTCAGCAGGCACAGTGTAGATATTATCAGGAAAGTATGGGAAATCAGTTTGCACATCCGCATGTGTACAATGATGGACATCCTTGCTGGGACAACAGTAAGAGAGAGAGGCCGGTAGACTTTATCGCTAATATCATTGAAACCCTTTCTCTTCAGAACGTCACAAAAGATTCTGTTACAGTCGGTCTTTGTGCATCCGGTATCATGGGGGTAAAGATGGAAGCCCTCAAGAATGCACAGGCACAGCAGAAGAAAGTAATCAGAACTTTAAAGTGCAAGCTAATTATTTCTGATCGCAGAAAACTTGAGAGCTATGTTAATAAACGTTGGTGCAGTAAGATTACAATGCTCATGAATGCAGCCTAAGGGAGGAGTTTGAATGAAAAGAGATATGAATCAGAACACTATGTCAGGTCAGAAGGCTGACATTATTATTGATAAATTAGTAATTGGTAAGATTAACGGCATGATCTACCGCGATCCAATGCATGAATGTGGCGGAATTCTTCTTGGTAATATTTCACAAGATGTCGTTACAGGTAAATATACTGCCCATGTTTGTGACCTGTATGAAGAGGAAAGAATTGGTACATCGAGTACATTTGAGTTTACAACCGATTACCTGATGAATGCAGTGAAGTATGTTAAAAAGAACTGTCCGGATATGCATATCATCGGAAACATCCATTCCCATGCTCAGTATCAGGCATTTTGGTCAGGGGTTGATCATGAGATGATGCGTCAGTCCAGAGACAACAGTGTCTATATGGTAGTTTCTCCACGCTATGGAACTTGGGAAGCCATCTTTAAGGATATGGATTTTAAGTTTTACGAGTGCAATATGTTCGTTGCTGATGCAGCAGTCTGTGAGCATATGTTTGCAAAGTGTGTGACTCAGAATGATGAAGAATATTTTGTGGCAGGAAAGAAGGTAAAAAAGTCTGTATTTCATACGACACGTAATTATACGGAAACTCAGAAGGCAGAGCTTGATAAAAGATTTCTGCATTCGATTCAGGAACTGGCAGGAAAGAAGGTTCTGATTGTTGGTGCCGGTACTATTGGTAATCTTCTTGTTGAGTATGCAATGAACAGTGGTGTAAGCGATATTACGATTGTGGATATGGATGCCTACGAGTATTGGAATTTGCCTAGATCCAGCATGGTTAATGAGACCTCGCTGAGACGTCCTAAAGCACTGGAGCTTGCTAAAGCTGCGGCTGAAAAAAGTTGTTTCTCAATTAATGTAACTGGTATCAATGCGAATATCTGTGATCTGGGTTGGGGATTTTTTGAACAGTTCGATTTGGTGCTTTCACCTGTAGATAGTGCTGCAGTTCGTCACTATATTGATCGTGGCTGCAAGTTGTATCATATCCCGCATATTACCTGTGGAACAGGAACCATCGGCGATCAGTTTACAGGAAATGTAGTAAGCTTTCCGGCTGATTCAGTCGTGGATCTTGAGTATGTCTGGGGAAATGGTTATCGTCAGACACTGGAAGAGCGCAGAAGTTGCAGTGATATTCCTGATGAAACGCAGGCACAGGTTATGGGATTTTCGGCCCAGATTGCTGGTATGACTATGGATCTTGCTTTGAAGTATCTGCTTGGAAAGAGTGAAGATGTGAAGACCGCATGGAAGTACATCTTGAATTCAGTTGGAAATGGATTTGTTCGTGACAAGGCAGCACTCAGAACTTTTAAGTACGGAAAACTTCCATCTGAAATCAAGAGTGAGTTGTTTGACGTATTAGCAGAGAACGAAGGGATTCATTGCATTGAATTTGACAGAACACATCCGAAGCATGAACTATGGGAGAAGATGAATGCAGTTTTTTCGGAACATATTCCTTTATATAGACTTGATTTGGAATGGAGTTTGAATATTCCTGTAGCCTACAGAAGTACCGATGCCTATGCCAAAATCGAAGTACCGGAAGGTTGTGGTGTGGATCCTGTTCTTTGGCAGCTCCCGAAAGAGCATATTTATCTCGTTGAGGGCGATGAGCATGATTATCTTGTGAAACTGTGCTTTACGGATAAGGAGGCGTAATAGAAAGAAGAGATGAATAATGAAGGGGAGAGGTCAGAAAGGAGGTCCCTCTCCTTTGATTTGTAATATAAGAAACGTTAAGGCCTATCAGATACTAGCTTTTATAAAAGAGCGCAGGAGTATAGCAAATTTGCAAGAAAAGGAGAATGAAAAAAGATGAAAGATTACAATTTGATTATTGCTGAGATTGCAGCGAGCATCGTAACTGATTGCTTAGGTGAAAGTTTGACGGCTAATACATATTATTCTGCTGACGGAAATTTCATCATTATGGCATTCAGCGGATACCCACTAAGGGGATCTGGTCGAGCTGGCAATATTTATGTACAGTTTCCGAGAAATACCTTCTATAAAAAAAGAGGAAATGTGCATTTTACACCAATCTATCAGTCTCAGTGCAGATATTATCAGGAAAGCATCGGTAATCAGCTTGCGCATCCGCATGTATATATTGATGGTCATCCTAGCTGGGACAACACAAGGAGAGAGACTCCTGCCGACTTTTTGACTAATGTAATTGAAACGCTTTCCCTACAGAATGTCACTGAGGAGTCTATTGAGATTGGTCATTGTTCGTCTGCAATTATGGGAAGCTCTAAAGACGCTCTTAAAAACTCTCAGGAGCAGAAAAATAGAGTAATGAACGTTTTAAAGTGTAATCCTATTATTTTGAATCATGAAAAACTGAAGAGATATGTAAATCAAAGTTGGTGCGACAAACTCATGACATTCTTTAATGGTGGTGTGGGTACAAAAGTAGTATTCGAGAATCTTCTAGGAATAACTGTTGTATGTCAGATGCAAATACAGATGGGATTGGAAACGAATAAATACAGAAACAATGAAATAGTATAACCTTTTCTTCCGATATACAAATGAGGGAGAAACCGTATTTTCATATAATCATTTTGTAAACAGCAGATAAGAGTTTACTGAAAGGAATAAGAGATGAGTAGAAAAATTGCGATGATTACACGTTTACCGGAGCATCAGGAATGCACTTTCTGTCACTGTTTTTCACAGAATGGTTATATGCTCCGTGATAGCAATATGGCCAGATTTGTCTGTGAGGAGTGTTATGAAACAAGCGGCAATAGAGACTACCCACTCGCAACAAAGGTAGTTGAACTGAGCACGAATGCTATTGAACAGATCGCTCCGGAAGGCAGAAAACCAGGCTTTCATGCTGGCTATCTTATGGGAAAAAAGGAGGTTACTGATGCTGGCTATAAGATTGTAGTGGAAAAAATAATTGATAGCGTTCAGGCAGGCAAAGGAACCGCCAATTTTTTTACCAAGGATGATGTTATGAATCTGAGAAAGATTTCCAGAGCAGAAGGAATTGCTATTGTAGGCCTTTATAGAACAAGTCCAAGTGGATCTCCGGATTTTAATCTTCTGGACAACAAGACTCTGGATGACATGCTTATGGATATCATTTATATGATCGTCGGAGGTAACAGCGAGATTCAGATTGCAGTTAAAGATAAGCATAGTCAGATTGACGAGATTGGAGTGATTCTTACATGAGCAGATACATTGCCAAGAGGGTAGCACTAAACACAATGAAGGAATGCAAGCAACCGGGATGTGGGTGTTTTACACAGAAAGGTTATTACATTCAATACCAGAATGGCAATGTTGACAGTATGTTGTTTGTTTGCGAGAGTTGCTATGACGAGAAGTTCCGTGAAAAATGTTATGTAGGAGATTTTGACGAGGAAAGATATATCATCAAAGAGAACACACCAAGATATCAGACGATTAATCCCCTGCTAAGATATCTGATTCGCTGGACAAGGAAGACAGCTAAAACAGCAAGAATTGCTACGATACTGGCTGCATTGATTCTGGTGATAGCCTTCGGGCTGAAAGAACACCCTTCAATACGGGCAGAGCTGAGCATGCCTCAGTTGCATGCTCAGTTAAATACAGATGTGCATTTTGCTTTCCACGATTTTGAAAGGCTAACCGATAGATTGGAAGCAATTGCAGGCCAAATGACAAATGTTTTCACACATGGAGGAAGAGAAAATGATTAACAAGATTCTTGAACGTGGTTTTATTGCTCTGGCAGCCTATTCCTATATTTTTGCACTGATCAGCCTGATATTATTTGTTGTTGCAGTGGTTGCTAACGCATTTATCAAGAACGGAAAGTTCGATGTGGTGGAAATCCGCAAACTTCTTTTCAACAACATGATCTTCATGCTGGTGTTTGCTCTGCTTGATTACTTTCTTGTATAGGGAGGCATGATATGGTTTGTAACACACTCAGAGCGGCTGCATCTGTGTTAGCAGAACATATGGCAACGAAACGTGACCAGAGTATTTCCGTTAACGTGATGCCAGAGGTTATCAGAGGGGGATCTGTTCTTCACGAAGTGTGTGAGGCAGACCCTCGATTGATTTTATGTATCAAAACACTTCAGCTTCAAGTCGAAGATTATGGCTTGTGGGCAAAACTGATAATTCAAGTCGAATATACAAATACTCTTTCTTCGTCGGTAGTGAGGGTTGAATCGATTTCTGAACTGCGAGAGGCGACAATCTATGCGGCTAGCTTACACAGAAGAGATTTACTTATTGTGTATCCGGCTCACCTGCATGAGCAAATCCAGGGAAAGAAAAGTAACCTGCTGGAATCTCATCAGCTGTTGAATTGTTATGTATCAGGACTATCGTCTGAAATAAAGCGAATGGAAGAATGCAGATATATGGCGCAGGTCATTCATTTTCAATATTCCTGCAGCTACAGGGAATGGACAGACCGAAAAGCAAAGATAACAGAAAAGATCAACGAGATAGTTCGCCAGGCTAAGCTGAGTGGTATCGAGGATTGGAGAAAAGCATATGCGGTTGTCCGATATTGTGTAAACAACTGGCACTATGGACGTATAGAAAACTCTCCGAAACTCGAATATACCGCGTATAGCGCAATCATAAATAACACGGCTGTTTGTATGGGCATATCTCTGGCAATCTGTTCCATCTTTAAAGAGTTAGGAATTCCCTGCAGGTATGTACGTGGAACACGGAATGGAGAAGGGCATGCATGGAATATGGTATTTCTTTGCGGGGGTTGGTTTTATATAGATGTCACTGATGCAATCTGCAGAAAAGATCCTCTATATCATTGGGGGATGGTTCATCTTCTAGATCGATCAATTTTTGAAAGTAGTTCTGAGGTACTTTCCTGTAATTGTACTCCGGAATTTATAAGAAAAATGACATGTTAGAAATATTGTTAACTGTTTTTACCGATATGCGAAGGATGATATGTTGGCGTTTCGATATATTAATAGTGCGGTTAGATAATAGTTTTTAGAAAGGGTGAGAATGGATGAATGAAATCATGAGTTTGATGAATCGTGACATCAGCGGTTGGATGTGCTCGGGAGATGACGAAACAGTAACGGCTATTGTCTTTAAGAACCTTCTGTATAAGGCTGCTGAGCAGCATTTTGTGCAGGTGGTAATTGCTTCCGAAGATATGCTTCCGGCTGTTTCTCAGATTGTTGAATCTGATTCAAGAAATAAAGGTTATCTGCCTTCTTATGCACATCGGTACTTCCCTGCTTTTTCAGGCAGTGATGTCGATATGAAGGAAAGAATGGTGGAAATCCTGAAAAGGTGCCGTGTTGATCAGGAAAAAGCTGATGATGTGATGGCGTATATTGATTTCCTGACAGAACTTGAAAGTGAAATTGGGGAGGCCCATCATACCAGCGATGAGGCACTTCTACAGAAGTACCTGCGTGCCTCTGCTGTTGAGAGAGCACTGAATACAGCAGTTGTTAATGGCAAAATGACACAGGATGAATGCAGAGATTGGTTTGAAGATTATTCAGATTGTTCTAGTGGCCGTATTCATTTGAAGAGGATTCTGAATCGCCTTGATCGTAGTTTTTCTTTGAAGAAGGATCGCAGTAAATCTATTTCTACGCTTGGGCAGGGGGATCGGCTCTGCTTCATCATCAAATCTGATATGAGTGAAGAGATGAAAGAACTTTTGTTTGAGATGATTGGATGGGACATTCTGGAAGCAAAACGAAGCGGCAAGCAGGTAAGTCTGATGGTGTTGGAGGGATGCAAGAAATATGGTAATGAGCTTCTTCGGCTTTTGAATGTTTCCTCGGCCGATATTAATTTTAACTTCTTTGCGAAGGATTATTTCTCGGGACATACAGCTGACTGGAGTGAACAGATAGATGAATATTTCCGAAGATACATATATACAGCTCATTCAAGGATGGAAAGCTGCGAGGAGATTTCGTCGAAGAGATTTGGACAGATTCCAGTAGTGCGAAATTCGTATGCCTGCGATCGAGACAGGAGGATTTCAAATAATCGAATGCTGGACCGGCTTCTGGATACTAATCGAGTGGACCACTACGTGCAGCATGTTCCAGTATGGGAAGCTCAGTATCGTAAAGAGGAAATACATGATATGCAGAAAGGAATCTGTTTGGTTCAGGCAGATACCTTTGAAGGTTATGTTGACTTACGCAGATAAGGAGAAAAGAAAATGAGTATGGACTATAGTGGAACTCCTGGAGAATACATTTACTCACAGAATGCTACTGGCAAGAGTGCTTCAGGAATCATAGCAAATGGCTCTACCAGTGAAAGAAATCTTGGTGCACAGAGAAGTGCGGGAGGCGCAGATCGTCAGGCAGGAGATCAGGGAGGACACCTTATTGCTGATCGCTTTGGTGGCCGAAACGACCAAACAAATCTTGATGCACAGGCTGCGAATGTCAATCAGAAGGATCAAGCGAATGTGGAGAGAAATGTTGCCAATCTTGCAGCAAATCCGAACAACACGGTTTCTATGAATGTTTCTAATTTTAACAGTGTCGGTGAAAGACCGGATGCAACAATGATCAATGTAGGAGTTCAGGATAACACTACTGGTGCCATTGATGAACAGCATATTTCTTTTCAGAATGCCAGTCATGAAATGCAGCAGTCTTGGAATGATACCGCCAATCAGGCGGATCAGACGATTGATCCATCGCAGAATGCTGGCATGGCGGATGAACAAATAGATATTGCTAATGACTTATGTGGTGCAGAAGATGCTGTCGATGATAGACTTGGTAGCGGATGGGAGCATACTGATTTTGATACGTCCTTTTTGGATGCCGGAACCACTGAAAGTGAAGCGACTGCAAGTGCCGAAGTATCTTCCGGTGAATCAGAAGGAGCAAGTGAAGGTACTAGAGAAGATAACTCTGGCGAAGGAGGTAGTGGAGGGGATGATGACGGGCTTGGAGAATAAAGTTCTGTATGTTGACATGGATGGAGTTCTGGCAAGGTGGGATAATGAAGGTGGATTAAGGAGGATACGGTATGTTACAGATGGAAAGTAGTGAAATTACCTTACTGGAAAGACCTAATTTGGAGAAAAACAGTAAAGCACCAGTGATTCAATTAGCACCAGGTTTCACGATAGATGATTCTATTCTTGAAAAACCAACACTGTTGATTGGACAGGTATCAAGTGGTAAGTCCTATTTACTGCGCAATGCAATTATGCCACGAATTTTTAGTGACATGAGAGCGCAGGATGCTGCAGTGATCTTTGCAACCAAGAGAGAGATGATTGATGGATTCTATCATCCGGAAAACGGAGATCTTCTTCTCGAATATAATGCATGCAAACCAGAGTGTATCTGGAATATTTTTGCAGAGATGGAAGCTTCAAATGATCCGGAGAAGACACTGGTTGAGCTTTGTGATGTCATGTTCTCCAAACATAAGAATACAGTACAGCCTTTTTTTACCAATGCACCAAAGGATATGTTCAAGTCCTTGACGATGTATCTGTATGAAAATTATGAGCTACAGACCGGAAAGAAGCCTACTAACAGTACTCTGATCGGATTTTTTAACACAGTCACACTTAAGGATTCTGTGGTGAATGATAAAACTAGAAAAGGTTTATTAACCCTGATCAAAGAGGTGCCTAGACTGCATCATTTATCGGATTACCTGGGAGAAGGTGGCACTGCGCAGGCTCTTGGTGTGCTCGGCGAGCTGCGAACCGTGTTACAGGAAACCTTTCAGGGAGCTGCTTTTGTAAAGCCGGGAACATTCTCTGTGAGACAAGCATTAAGAGAAGGTAAGAAGGTATTTCTACTTTTCAATTACGTAGAGAGCACAGAGTCAAGTATCGTTTTCTTTGATATGATCCTCGATCAGATGATCAAACAGAGTCTTGCGGAAAATGATCAGAAGGTTTGGTTCTTCCTAGATGAATTTAGCCTCCTTGGCCATTTACAATATCTTCAGTCAGCCTTAGCCTACGGAAGAAGCAACGGCTTTAGGTTGATTGCAGCGGTTCAGTCAGTACAGTTACTGGAAAAAAATTATTCAGAGAGTGAAGCTAGCTGTATGTTGGGGCTTTTCCCGAATGTTTTTTGTTTCTTTACCAGTGACTACAAGAGCAGACAGTTGTTGAGTAACCGATACGGAAAAATTCTTGTGTCAGTAATAGGCTATGGCGGTGGAAAACCAGAGTTAAGAGAGCGTAGCGTGATCCAGGATGCGGATTTTTACAAGATGGCATTACAGGGTGACTGTATTGTTTCATTAGCTGGCTATTCTCCGTTTTTCTTCCGTAACCATAGGAGATAAATTTTGAATGTGAGGTGATTAAGATGAAGCGAAGAGGATACATTATATCGGCAGTATTGTTGGTGATTGACCTGCTGTGTTTTGCTTTCGGAGGTGTATTTATTGCTTTGGCAGCAATTATCTATGCTTGGGGAATTGGTGAGCATATCGCCCAGGTAAAATATAGAGTTATTTCATGCGACCCATCTTTGGGAGTTAAGCATGCGAAGCTGGATAATTGTTATCAGAGAGTTAGGGAGAAAGTCGCAGCTGAGGGCCGTAACCTTCCTAATAACATAAAGGTGTGTCTGATTCCAAGAGATGAAATGAATGCTTACTGTTTTGGCGCTAGAAGTATAGGCGTGACAGAAGGAGCCTTAAATCTGGACAATAGGACCGTAGAAGCCATCATTGCTCATGAGCTTGGTCACCTTACAAATGGGGACTGTGTGCTGAACATGGTACTTATCGTAAACTGTCTTGGAATCATAGCTGTCCTTGCTTTTTATCAGTTTGCATTGATTGCCTGTGTTTACATCATTATGGTAATCTGCTGTATGATGGGCTTGTTTCGATTCTCGTTTGCATCCTACTTTATTACAAGCAAGATTTCCGGCTTGATTCGGTTTGTAATGGAAGCAGCAAAGACTATCGTTCTCCAGGTGAGTAGATTGGTGATTTCTGCACTTGGGCGTAGAAGCGAATTTATGGCTGATCGTTTTGCAGCAGACATGGGGTATGCATTCTATCTTAGAAGATTCCTGGAACGCTTTGCACCAGATACAGAGGCATCAGGCCAGACCTTTTTATCTGTATTATATGATACACATCCGAGTTCGGCGCTTAGGATACAACAGTTAAATAGCATTGACGAGCAGAGAATGCTGCCGTGGGCATAGAAATCAATCCAGAGTACAGAGTTAAAAGTCTGTATTCTGGATTTTCTTTTTTGATAACTTTTGTTTCCGATACGGAACTGAGAGAAAAATGCAGTTGTTTTAAAATCTACATAGAAAGTGAGGAAGATAACTAAGATGATAAATCCAATTCAGAAAACCAAGATTACACAGCTCAAAACTAGCCGTGGAATAGAACGTAAGATGGCCTTAGAAAAGGGTAACATCTGGGTCCGTCCCACAACGTATATGAGTTTAAAGACTGTGTACAATCGCAACCATAAGAAAAAGGAAACCAGACAGATGATTTTGGAATATAGGGAGGTTTAAGTATGATCAACGCAACTGCATTAAGACCAGTATCTGCTGAAAACATGAATGTTGTATCCAATGTATCTAACGTACTGACAAAAAGCAGTCAGAACATCAAAATCGAGTATTCAAAACAGGCTGATCTTGTTCCGCTTGCAGTGGAAAGAATTGCACTCAGAATGCTTAAGTTGGACTCAGAAATCAGAGACTTTCTCAATGAACTGCGTATTCTATTTAGCGCTAAAAGAGAAGATTTTCACTTCAGTCTGAGAGGAATTTCCAACGAAGGAAAGAGAGGAATTGTTGATCTTTGCCAGAATCTATACGGAGTTATCGCTGAGATCCGCTATTGTGAGAATTGTGAGATGCTTCATGGTCGGCTCGTGTTAAGTTCGAAGGCACTGATGTTTATCAATGGTCAGTACATGGAAATTGCCATCCGCAAGGTAGTTGGGGATGTGCTTGCTAAGCTGGAGAAGAAGCATGGTAAGCAGTTCAAACTTTATGCGAATACGAAGGTAGCAACCATAGATGGCAAACTAAAGAATGAGTTCGATTTGATTATTGAAAATGTCACAGATGCTCTCATATATGTGATCGAAATCAAGTCTGGAAAGCAGTTCCGTGACTATGATAAGCTTGCGCGCATTGGTCATGAATACGGAATCGTGCCAAACAGATTGCTACTTGTTCAAAACTATCTGACGACAGAGCAGATGGAGACTATTGAGTATTTTTGCGAATATTATTGTGCAAATCTGGAGCAAGACAATCTAGAACAGAAGATTATTACCATGATTGAGAATGACCTATAAGAAGGGGGAAAAGATATGATGAATTATACAAAGTGGAATGATCCTAAAACCTACGGAAGAATGACTACTGAATTGGCAGCGTATACCGTACCTGAGAATCCGATTTTTGCGGCAAGAGACGGTGAGCGTATTGAGCATTCACATGTAAAGTACTGCATGACAAGTGTAGATGAACTGCGTGAGCTTTTGGACATCGTTGACCACGCGATTGTAGAGCAAATTGCTTGCGATAAGTATCTCAATTCTCTTCAGATTTTTGAGTATATTACTTTGAGAGGATATGATATTAATCGTCCTAAACTGAGAAAGCGTATTCTCAAATTGATGAAGTATCGTGTGATTCAGGAGAGTGAGATGGTGTCAATAGGTGCAGAGCATGGACTCAAGTATTATGAGCTTGACTATTTTGGATATCAGCTTGCAGTGGAAAGCGGTGTTAATTTTCATATGGGAAACCGTTACGTGTCTTTCTCAAAGAGAAGAGAGAAGGGGATGCCTGATGATACTGCATGCAATGTAAAGAGAATTTTGGTTGGTAATCAGATTATTCTCAACCTTTTGATGAGTAATACGCAGATGCAGCGTTTCGGTATCATGGAGACAATGCGTGCTACAGATCTTGAGCTGGCAGGCAGCAGTTGCATGATCAGAACCGCTGCAAATGTAAAGATTGATAATACCTCTGTGTTAGCTTATGAAGTGGTTCGTGATACTTCAGATTCTTATGAGAAGCTAATAAGCAAGCTCAAACGCTATTATAATTTAATTCACAATGAGACATACTTAGATTCCAATTATCATGGAGACGATTCATATCCTCAGATGATTATTTGTGGTGAATCTCGTGATCATAACATCAAGATTGCAGAGTATTTAAGAGCAAACGGAATGTGGAGTGAGGAAAATACAATTCTATTTACAGAAGATTTGTTGAATATGAAGCATTCTTTAGTGTCTATCTATGCTTTGGCAGATGACTATACACAGAATTGGTATGTCCTTCCGGAAAGCACAAACTGTTCCCTGGAGACCGTTTAGGAGGCTAGGGATGATTTCTGTTGGTAACGTCTTTGAAATAAATAACTCATGGTAATGATGGAATAATTTAGGTAATTAATGCATGAAAGAAAAAAATAATAGAAAGCTGATTATTGTATCAGGGATATCTGTGAGAGTAAAGGTATATTTGTTTAATAATTGTTGAAGAACGCAGATTAAATTTGTTGAGGTAAATTAATAAGTATATGGAGGATAAATATATTGACTGATAGACATAACGAGTTTGTAGAAGCAATGAGGAATATTATGCGTCATAATGAGGAAAAAGGAAAGAAACAGAGGAATATTGATAATGATTTTGATGAAGAGGACGGTTCCTTGCAGGAAATTTTGGAAGCTAAGTTTGATGAACTTTTTGGAACGGTACAAAACGATGAAGGAAATTTATAATTAAATTTGAGCATATGAAAAAGAAAAGATGTTACTGGTATGTACGATAATTAAATGACAAAATAATCAGTAAATGTAACAAAAATTGGAGATGAAGAGCGTGTAGTATGTTGAAATTCTTGATTCCAATACATGTTATATCGGATTTTTAAGTGAGACAAAAGGTAGGAATTTATACATTACAGAGTTTCATGATATTTATACTATGTAGAATATTTCTATCTACAAAGTTGCAGATGTGTGATGGTCAGATAAACATGTTCAGGTATCTGGATAAATAATACTTTGTTCAGCCTGTAAACGTAATCTCACGGATATCATCAAACGATATCCGTGTATTTTCTATACTGAGCATCCGTGAAGAGCCTGAAATTCCTGTGACTTCCCCTGAAATCTTTAAATAAGCCATGTCAGCAATGGAGTAGAACGTAACAGTGACGAGCTATCCGGCAGACAGGTTTCTGAGCATAAAGTCAATTTCTTCCATGGTTTCATCAGAGAGAACTGCTTTTGCAGAATATGTCTCTTCCTGGGAAACGAGTGTTTCCTGAAATCCTTTCAGTGCATCAAATGGTGCAAAAATCTTTGCGCGGTCCGCGCGTGTGTTAAATGCCACTTTTGTGTCCTACTATCTGGTGCAGGCGTTCTTTTGATGTGCCTGCTTCAAGTAAATTCATGCCTTTCATTACGGCAGTGCTGCCATACTTTGTCTTTATTTCAAGCACGGCGCGCTGCATTCTGCGCTGCTTGTCTTTTCTGACCGGGTCTGTAAAAAGGTCGTACTGTTCATAGCTTTCTGAAATGACGTTATTGCAGGAGAGATTTATCCTGCGGATTGGAACGCTGCGTACAGCTTTTTCCCTGTATAGCCTTTCAGTTTCGGGCTGGATGATATCTGGCATGTTTGTCGCCGTACGAAATCGGGCAGTTCCTCCGGTAGATGGGTAGAGGTCCTTTGAATAGCCGATATAAAGGGTAATGCTTTCCGTAATAAGCTGTTTGTCAAATAAATCAAGGCATAGCAGGTAGTCATTTCCTTTACGAGAAGCAGAGCCTCGTCAAATGAATAATCGCGCAGGAGCACCTGACCGCTTGATACAGAGTGTGTGCGGCTTTTGTATTTCTTTATGTCGGTTATGGCTGTTGGCTCGCGTCCCCATGCATGGTCAATGAGAATACCGGTATCAATTACGAAGAGTCTTTTAAGATATTTTTCCTCTGTATGCGCGATGCCATACATGTCGTGGATGCCAATCGAGGCAAGCCGCCGGGCTGTTCCAGGTCCGATGCGCCAGAAATCAGTTATCGGTCTGTGATGCCAGAGGGTATCGCAATAGCGTTTTTCATTGAGAAAGCCAATGCGGTCCGGAGCATGCTTTGCGGTGATATCAAGGGCTATTTTAGTAAGATACAGATTCGTTCCGATACCGCATGTGGCCATAATGCCGAGTGAATCGTGAATGTCATTCATAATGGCAGTGCCAAGCTCCCTTGGAGACATCTGATAAAGAGGCAGGTAATCTGTCACATCCATGAAAGCTTTATCTATTGAATAGACCTGGATATCTTCCTTTGCAATGTATTTCATATATATTTTGTAAATTCTTGCGGCATAGTCGATGTAGAGCTTCATGCGCGGCGGCGCCATGATATACTCCAGATGCTCGGGAATCTCATACACCCTGCAGCGGTTCTTAACACCCTTGGCCTTGAGCGATGGCGATACTGCAAGACATATGGTGCCTTTATCTCGTGATGGGTCCGCAACAACCAGGTCTGTCGTCATTGAGTCCAGACCGCGCTCCGCACATTCCACTGAGGCATAGAATGATTTAAGGTCTATGCATAAATAATATTTTCCTCTTTGATTCCTGGCCCTGGTATTTGATTCATCAGTCATATAATCTGCAAAGCCTTTCTTATATACCAAACAAATGTTCTGTATAAATGTATTATATCATAAATTCATGAGATTTCAAGAAAAAACAAACGATAGTTCGAGAGAATATTGAAAAGAGAAATTCATTCTGTTATAATACATATGTTTCATCTTATGAATGGAAGGGGGATTTCTGTATGGCTCATTTACCAGTTACAGCAGAAGAGGATAATATATTTGCATATAATCCGGACGTGGTGCCGGTTCCTGTAATAGCTTCTTTTGATACGAGTGGCAGAATAATCCCCCTGTATATTCGATATGAGGGACTAAAGCTTAAGGTAGATCACCTGAAGTGGACGAGCACACGGATGGAATTTGTGAGCAAGTTCTGCTGTGAAATCACATTGTAGGACAGGGTGCAGGAAGATATTTTGTTTTACTACAGGAGAAATGAGCTTTGGGAGATGCAGCGCATCAGGGAATGAACGGAACGACAAAAGCTGTAAAGAGTTGTTATAGAATAGGATTGTGTTTAGATTATGGAGGTCAGATAAAGAAAACATGAGTGATGCAGAAACAAAAGATTTAAATCAGGTAAGACAGAAGGAGACAACGATAGAGTCTTTTGATGATTTTAAAAATAGAATAATTTCGGGGTTCTAAAGTTTAGTATTAAAGAAAATAAAAAATCTTTACAAATAAAATAAATTGATGTATTATAGCACCACACAAAACGTAGCAATCGATAATAATAGCCTTACATCCATTGAAAAACAGCGGTGTCTGATGCGTATGCAGAGGATGTTGTAATTAGTAAGTGACGTACCGAACGAATTTACACAAGGAGGCATTTATATGAATTATCCAGTATTAGATCTTAAAGCTACCGGAGAACGAATCAATCAGCTCCGCAAGGACAATAACCTTAGGGTGATTGATGTTGCGGAGTACATGGGCTTCGAATCAACGCAGGCCGTTTACAAGTGGCAGCGTGGTGAGAGCCTTCCGACGGTCGACAACCTGTATGCCTTGAGCAGGCTGTTGCACACTTCGGTGGATGACATACTGATAGGCGAGAAAGAGAGGGACGATGAGCCCTCTCTTTCTTTTTGCTTTTATATTTTTCTTTGGTTTTCTTGTCCTTATGAAAGTCCATTTTATATCCTCAATTTCCTCATTTGTGGCAGAAATCGGTGTGTCATTAACCATTACGGAAAGACCGTAAATGGCTGTTTTTTTAGATATTGACGGAGTGCTCAATTCAAGTAAAACAATAGACAGGAATTTTGATTATCCAGAGCTTGTAATGTCAAAGTAAATGCTATAGAATATTTTCATATCAAATTAAACACAAATGAGGAGATTTAAAGTTATGAAACAGAAATTGAGAAACCTTTCGGCACCGGCAAATATAATATTTGCCATTCTTGCAGTTTTTATTTTCATTGCACTCTTGCAGTGGAGCGGAAAAGTTCTGGGACTGATTCCGGGCATGGAAAAGGCGGATGACTATCTGCTGCAGGCTATTGTGGAGACAGTTGTTTTAGTTATTTTTCTTGGCATCACATATTTATTTGGGCTGTGGGATATCTTTAAGGAAAATGCAGCAGGATGGACAAGAAGCTTATACACAGGCGGTTTTTTCATAGTATATTGTCTGTATGCTGTTGTTTCAGGTATTTATATGTGCTTTTTGAATGACCATGGTGATGTGAAGGCATTTTACAACATCATCTTTTTCTTTATCGCGGTCTGCCTTGTAGGGCTCGTTGAGGAGCTGGTGTTCAGAGGCGTGGTGTTCAATCTGCTGCTGAGAGCTTTTCCAAAGACGAAAGGTGGAATCACAGGAGCCGTAGTTTTGGGAGGCGTACTGTTTGGATTGATGCATTTTTCCAATATGGGCGCAGGGGTTAAGTTCAGCAGTTGTCTGATACAGGTTATTTCAGCAGGTCTCATGGGGGTGCTGTTTTGCATGATATACGCGTCTACACGCAATTTCTGGATTCTTGCCATTTTCCATACTGTTGTAGATATGGGAGGACTTTTATCATCGGGAATATTTGAGGGAGGAGGAGTGGCCGACAGGATTAATGAGTTTTCGGCAATGAACTGTATCGCGTTTATCGTGCTCGGTATTCCTATGTTTGTTATGCTGCGTAAATCAAGGCGTATCCGTCTTGAGATGCTCTACAATAATGAGACTATCATAGATGACGAGAGGGAGGGCGCTAAGCTTGCAGTTGTTTCACTGGTGCTTGGTATTTGCAGTATTATTTTCTCGTTTTTTGGATATCTGATGGGACTTGGAATTGTCGGCATGCTTGCTTCCAAAATGTCAAAAAGGGCAAAGCAGTATAACAATGCAATAGCAACTGCCGGTATGATTACATCGATAATAGGATTTGTGCTGTCGGTCATCTGCACGATTGGCATGGTGGTGCTGTTTGCAAGCGGCATGTATGACAGACTTGTTAATATGTCGATGTAAATTAAAGTAACTGATTTGACAATATGGTAAAAATACCATATAATATTTTGTGAGAACAATGGAGAAGAGTTATGGGATTTTTGAATTGCGAGCTAAGGTAGGAACAGATATTTCGAGAGTATTATATTTTTTCTATTATGAAGGAAGAATAGTATTGACACATGGATTCATTAAAAAACTCAGAGGACACCAGCTGGTGAAATTGAAAAGGCTAAGAAATATAGAAGAGATTATATAGAAAGGCATGGTAAATAATATGAGATATGACGATTATTTACAGGAGCAGCTTAAAAATCCTGACGTAAAAAAAGAGTGGGACGATCTCCAGCCTGAGATGGATGTCATAAGGGCTATGATAGATGCGCGAATTAAAAATAATTTGACTCAAAAGGAGCTTGCAGCACGTACAGGCATTGATCAGGCGGATATTAGTAAGCTTGAGAATGGAACGAGAAATCCATCTTTGAAACTTTTAAAGAGGCTTGCGCATGGAATGGGGATGCAGTTGAAAATTGAATTTATACCAATGCAGCCGTTAAAAAAATAAAATTGAACGGATGCTGCAATAATACGAAGCAGACTTTTGAAATAGGGCTACCGCAATCCCACTGGCTTTAGACGATGGGGTAAGGTAGCCGGAAGCGGAGAGGTTTGTGCTATACTTGCGTTATGGGAACGTGGAAATCAAAAAACAGACACAAATATTTGTTACAGTATCATATTATTTTCGTATGCAAGTATAGAAAGAAATTGCTGATGTCAAAACAAATATCAGATGATATAAAGCAGTTTTCTTATGAGATATGTCAAAAGCATAAAGTCATTATCAGATATATGGAGACAGATAAAGATCATATTCATTACATGATAGAAACAGAACCAACAATGTCTATCAGTAAAATAGTAAATCTGATGAAGAGTTATACAACATATCATATTTTGTCTGCAGTGTAGGAAATGTTTCAGAAGAGATGTTGAGAAAATATATAGAAAATCAAGGGTAGGAAGGTGGCGACAGTAGGTGTTAAAAGCATATAAATACAGGATATATCCTAATAGCGAACAAAGAATTCAG
>OLSC01000310.1_pt1 | contig 62649 bp, 56 predicted proteins | sample 1672881 | NCBI WGS metagenome assembly OLSC01 (sample SAMEA3136733, study PRJEB25190) | human gut metagenome | biome: human gut; feature: human-associated habitat; material: faeces | place: Austria | collected 2013 | reverse complement strand
GTCATCGTCATCGCCGTTGCCCTTGACCTGCGCAAGTACCTGGCCAAGAAGTAATCCGCTATGGCAGATGAAATCAAAAACGAGACCCCGCAGACTACCCCTGAAGGGACTGAACAGAAATCGGATCGTCCCGACCGCAGCCAGCTGAACGCCTTTGAGAATTTCTATGAGAACTTCTCCAAAGTTCCGCTGAAATACATTGATGCGTTCATCGTCGTATGCGCTATCGCTCTTGTCGCAGTAGTCGGCATCGGCATACTGAAAAGCAAGGGCATCCTTTAACCGGGAACACCCCCGAAGTTTCACCGCTTCGGGGGTGTTTCTTTTTGCCTATAACAAAAGCGGCAGGGAAGTGCGCATCACTTTGCGCTCCCTGCCGCTTTATTTACAGCAAAATTACTTTTTAATCGGCTTTTTCTTTTTGCGCACGCTGTAGCCAAAGCTGCCCAGCTTTCGGCCCAGTGCCAGATAATCCCCGTGGGAGTAGACGATCAGCTTTGCCTTGTTCAGGCAGAGTTTGCCGTTTTCGTCCAGCAGCTTTTCGTCCACATCCACGGCTACGCACTCAGCCAAAAACAGATCGTGGCTGCCCAGCGGGATGACCTGCGTCACCTTGCACTCCAAATTGACCGGGCTTTCTTCCAGCAGCACCGTGCCCAACTTGGCGGCGGGGGCAGCGGTCAGATGCATGGCGGCAAACTTGTCCACATCGCGGCCGCTTTTCACGCCGCACCAATCGATAGCCTTTACCAGGCTCTCGGTGGGCAGGTTTACCACGAACTCGCCGCTTTCCTTGATAAGCTTATGGCTGTATCGCTCTGGCCGCACGCTGATGGACAGCATCGGCGGCTGGGTGCAGATGGTACCGCACCAGCCTACGGTGATAAGATTCGGCTTTTCCGGGCTGCCGCAGCTCACCAGCACCGGCGGCTCCGGGTTCAGCAGGGTAGAACCTTTCCAGACCTGACGGCTCATGCGTTGTCCTCCTTGGTTTCGCCAAAGTTCGGCGTCGTCTCGCTGATAATATAGCGCGGGCGGTGCTTGGTCTCCATGTAGATTTTGCCGATGTACTCGCCAATCACGCCCAGGCAGATCAGCTGCACGCCGGACACAAAGCAGATAATGCTGGTCATGCTGGCCCAGCCGGAGACCGTCAGCCCCAGGATGGCCTCCACCATGGCCCAGATCACACCAATAAAGCTGATAAGTGCCACGATCACTCCGAACCCGGTAATAAAGCGGATGGGTTTGATGGACAGGCTGGTGATACCGTCAAAGGCCAGCGACAGCATCTTGGACAGGGGATAGTGGCTCTCACCTGCAATGCGCTCGTGGCGCTCGTAGGCTACGCTGGTCGACTTAAAGCCAACCAGCGGCACCATGCCGCGCAGGAAGAGATTTACCTCTTTGAACTTGGCAAACTCCTGCAGTACACGGGCGCTCATCAGGCGGTAGTCAGCGTGGTTGTACACCACCTCAGCCCCCATGGCGTTCAGCAGTTTATAAAAACTTTCGGCGGTAAAACGCTTAAAGAAAGTATCGGTATCGCGCTTGCTGCGCACACCGTACACCACATCGCAGCCGTCCCGATAAGCATCCACCATGCCGTCCATGGCGTTGATGTCGTCCTGGCCGTCGCAATCGATGGAAATCGTGATGTCGCAGCGGTCCTTTGCCTCCATCAGGCCCGCCAGCACAGCGTTCTGGTGCCCACGGTTGCGGCTCTGACAGATACCGACATAGTGTTCATCACTGGCCGCCAGCTCGTTGATGATCTCCCAGGTGCGATCCCTAGAGCCATCATTCACGAACAGCACCCGGCTATCGGGGCTGATCTTCCCAGCCGCCGCCAGGTCGTTGATTTTCTGCAAAAACAGTGGTGCCGTAATCGGCAGCACCTCCTGCTCATTATAGCAGGGGATGACGATGTAAAGGATTGGGTCTTTGCGGTCATTCATAGTTGAATCCTCACTTAATCAAAAAAGTCAGCACGCATTTCATCGTAGCTGGGATAGCCGTAGGCGATATAATTCTCGTTTTCAAACTCCACAGTGCCTTTATCCAGGGTGTGTTCCCCCAGAATATCCTGCAGTTCGTGGCGCTCCAGAAACACAAACACCGGGCCTTCCGGGTGGGTATCCATATGGTCGGTCTCCTGCAGCCACTGGTACACATTATCCGGGTCTTGCAGTTCTTCGCCGGGGTTCCATACGCGAATATCAAACGCACCGTTAGAAAGCTCCACCATAATATTGCCATTCCAGAAAGTAGCGTACCCTTCGGTATAGCCTGCCACACGCAGGGCTGCTACCGCTTCCTCGTGGTTGGCGGTCATGTTGCGCGGCCAAAGCTTTGTGTAATAGTCGTTGCCGCACCACAGCAGCAGGGCTGCCATCATGCCAATGCACGCGCCCCGCCAGAAACGGCAGCGCGGCAGGCGGTACAGATAATCCACCGCCACCGGCATCATCAGCACCACAATGGGGATATTGTACCGCGTGTAATAGACCATGTCGGTGAACAGGTACAGCCCATGGTAAATTACAAAGGCGATCAGTGCCATTACGTAGATCAGCTTTTCCGGCAGGGTGTAATCCTGCGGGCGGCGCACCAAAGAAACAAACGCGCAAATGAGTACCAACAGCGCTAGAAAACAGAATGCATTGTAAAAAAGGTTGGTCGAGGTTATGTACCCGCTGTCCTGATGGCCGAAGCTCTCCAGCCAGCCGGTAAGCAGCCGTTCCAGCCTTGTGCCCTCAAACGCCTTGAACTGTACACCCTCCTGGCTGGTGTAGTGGTAAATGTGGCGAAGCACTTTTGCATTGATCTGCCAGCCGATGCCCGCGCCAAGCAGCGCCGCTGTGCTGCCGAACAGCATCCGGCCTGTTGCCAGATCCAGTTCTGGCAGGGTATCACCCTGCCGCGCAGGAGAGCGGAGAACCGCCAACAGAAGCGCGCCCAAAAGCAACGGCAGATACAAAATCAAAAGCTGGCGCAGCCCGTTGGTGCCCAGCAGCACCGCAAAAGCCGTTATTATCATTAGCTGGATGACCCGTGTGCGGCGGCACGGCGTTTTCATGTACCGGAACAGCAGCCCCATTGTAAAAAAGGTAGCCGTAATGTAGGGCGGGTAGCTGATCGTCAGCAGCAGGATACGGAAATACGCATCGCTGACCGGTGTCATCATTACTGCCGCAATCAGCGGGAATAACTGGCGTATGCCAGCCTGCCAGCAGAAATACAGGCAGGACAACACCATCAGCGCCAGCACGATAAAAGTACCGATTTGCCGCACTTTCAGCCAGTTATCAAACAGGAAAAACAGCGGGGTAAAGGCCCAATGGATGTTGAACACCCGTAGCTCGGTAGAGTAAAACCAATCCTGCGTAACGATTTTATGCTCCTGCCGCAGCAAATGGGAGAGGACCAGCTCGCTGGACATATCGGAATCCAGCAGATAATACATCCGCCCGTAGACGACCTGACAGGTGCGCCAGCAAGCAAAAATAAAGCAGGCCCAGCTGAAAAGCATAAAGACATAATGCCAGCGCTTTTCCCTATCAGGCCGCCAGCTTCGTACCGCATTCCAGCGGGCTTGCACTGCAGTTTTAAATGGCATGGAAAGCTCCTTACATTTCATTTGCCAACCTCTCCGGGTCAGGCAGTTTGAAGGTACTGCGGAACAGTTCGATCAGGCCATCTTCCTGCATGCGGCTCAGTTCTCGGCTTAAAGCGCTACGGTCACAGTTCAGGTAGGCGGCCAGTTCCGCGCGGGTCATCGTGATAGTAAAGGTGTCGCTGCCGGTCTGGTCGCGCTGTTCCAGCAGCCACAGGCAGATGCGCCCGCGCAGGCTCTTGCAGCACAGTAATTCCAGGCGGCAGTCCAGCGAAAAATATTTTCCGCTGATCGTCTCCAGCCAGTTCTGCAGCAGCTTCCAGTGGGCAGCGCTCAACTCTCCGCTTGGCCGCAGCATACCATCGTAGGGCAGGTACAGCACCAGGCAGGGAACAGCCGCCGTCACGTTGACCGGGCTTTTGCTGCGGCCGCCTGCCAGCACATCGGCAAACACGCCGCCCGGCCCCATGCGGGCCATCGTGATGGGCGTACCGTCAGGCATTGGCTTGGTGGCTGTGATCTCGCCTTCCAAAATGATGCCCACGTCTTTTGTCTCGTACCCGGCCATCAGCAGCAGTTCGCCTTTATCGTACCGGCGCACCCGCGGGGCCAGGCTTTCCGTCAGCAGGGTCAGCTCCGCATCCGTCATACCGCGCAGCAGACGGGTCTTGCGCAATGTATCAAAATAAGGGGTGTACTCCATGCAGGGGTCCTCTCTCAAGAATGTTGCACAGGCAACAGACATTTTCTATTTATTATAGTATAGTGGGGCAGCAAAAGCAAGAGATGTTTCTATCAGCATCCCAAAAAGAGAGGAACAGAAAAATCATGAAACTGAAACGTATTCTTTCTGCTGTTGCCGCCTTTGCGCTCTGCGCATCTCTGGCCGGCTGCGGCGCATCCGCATCTTCTGTGGCTGAATCCACCGCCGAGTCCGCTTCTACCGAAGCCGTCTCCACCGTGGAGGAGGAAGCCAGCCCCGAAACCTCTGCCGAGACCACTGCCCTGCGCGTGGCTGGCCTGAAAGGCCCCACCACCATGGGCCTGGTCAACATGCTGACAGCTGACGATGCCGCCGACCTGGTCGACTTCAACATGTACGGTGCTGCCGACGAGGTCGTGCCCCTGCTGGTCAAGGGTGACATCGACGCCGCCGCTGTGCCCGCTAACCTAGCTGCTACCCTGTACCAGAAGACCAACGGTGCCGTTGAGGTTGCCTGCGTCAACACGCTGGGCGTGCTGTACATCGTCGAAAATGGCGAGACCGTAAACAGCGTCGCTGATCTCAAGGGCCAGACCCTCGTCACCACCGGCAAGGGCACCACGCCGGAGTATGTCCTGCGCTATGTCCTGTCAGAGAACGGCATCGACCCCGACAACGATGTCACCATCGAGTACTGCAGCGAAGCCACCGAGGCTCTGAGCAAGGTCCAGGCTGGCGAGGCCACCATCGCCATGCTGCCCCAGCCTTTCGTGACCAGCGCTCTGTCCCAGGTCGAGGGCCTGCGCGTTGCCCTGGATATGAACGAGGAATGGCAGAAGGTCGCCGGTTCCAAGCTGGTCACCGGTGTTCTGGTCGTCCGCAAGGATGCCGTTGAGGCCGATGCCGACCGCTTCGCCGCTTTCATGGACGCTTACCAGGCCAGCGTGGACGCCGCCAACATCGATCTGGAAGGCACCGCCGCCCTGTGCGAGGAGTACGGCATCGTTGCCAAGGCTGCCCTGGCCCAGAAGGCCCTGCCCCAGTGCAATATCGTGTTCGAGACCGGCGACCAGATGAAAACCGACCTGACCACCTACTATCAGGTCCTGTTCGACGCTGACCCCACCAGTGTGGGTGGCAGCATGCCGGCTGACGACTTCTACTATGCCGGTTAAATTCTGGCAGCGAGCCGCCGCCCTGGCCGCATGGATCGTGGTCTGGCAGTTGGCGGCTGTCTCTCTGGGGCATGGCGGGTTATTTCTCGCCACACCGATACAAACATTGCAGGCGCTGGCTCAGCTGGCGCCTACAGCTGGTTTCTGGCAGCGCATCGTGTTCAGTGCTCTGCGCATATTGGCCGGGTTCCTGCTGGCGGTCGTCGGTGGGCTGGTGCTGGGTGCGTTGGGTGCCCGCTGGCGCTGGGTGCGCATTTTTATTGAGCCTGCCATGCAGCTTATCCGCGCCATGCCAGTAGCCAGCTTTGTCATCCTGGCTTTGCTGTGGGTGCGCAGTGCTAACCTTTCGGTGGTAGTCAGCTTTACCCATGTGCTGCCGGTGGTCTACGCCGGGGTGCAGGGCGGCATTGCTGATACGGACTCTCAACTGTTGGAGATGGCCCATGTCTACCGCCTGCCGCTCATCACTAGGCTGCGGTATATCTGGCTGCCCGGCATTTTCCCGTCGTTTTGTGAAAGCTGCATTGCCGCCATGGGTATGTGCTGGAAAAGCGGCGTCTCGGCCGAGGTCATCGGCCTGCCGGACCATTCGGTCGGCGACGCTCTCTACCGCGCCAAGATCACCCTGTCCACGCCCGATGTGTTCGCCTGGACGCTGGTCATCGTGCTGCTTTCGGCGCTGCTGTCCACTGTGGCCGCCCGGCTGCTGCGGGCCGTAAAAGCCCGTCTTTGCGGGGAGGTGCAGGCATGAGCATCGTTATCGAAAACCTCTGCAAAAGCTTCGGCACCCACGCCGTGCTGCAAAGTTTCTGTTGGACAGTGGACCGTCCCATGGTACTGATGGGCGCTTCCGGCTGTGGAAAAACCACGCTGCTGCGCATCTTGTTAGGGCTAGAGACCGCCGACAGCGGCACCGTCACCGGCGTGGTGACCCCTGCCGTCGTCTTTCAGGAGGACCGTCTTTGCCCTCAGCTGACTGCCGTAGACAACCTTGTGCTGACAGGCCACGGTCTGACCGCCGCCCAGGCCCGCAGCGACTTGCGATCCCTTGGCTTTACCGAGGCTGACCTGCGCCTGCCTGCCGTGCGGCTTTCCGGCGGGCAAAAGCGCCGCGCCGCCCTGCTGCGCGCCTTGCTGTGCCAGGACGCCCAAACGCTGCTGATGGACGAACCCTTCACCGGCATGGATGCCGACCTGGTGCGCGATGCCGCCGCCGTTACCCGCCGCCTGGCAGGGGAGCGGCCCACGATTTTGGTCACCCATGATCGCACCGCAGCCGAGCTGCTCGGCTGGCCTATCCGCGAAATTTAAACGCATACAAATACCGCCCCTGCCCTCAAAAAGGCAGAGGCGGTATTTTATATTTCACATCAATTCGGTCAAAATAGAGTTCTGTACCACCATACCGGCGGGAGTAAGGCGAAGCGTTTCCTCGTCAAACTCGGCGTAGCCGTGGGCCACGCACTGGCGGATAAACTGTTTCTGCGCCGAGGTAAAGCTGCCGCCCCAGCGGCCGTATTCGGCTAAGCTTAATCCTCTGCGCAGGCGAAGCTGCATCAGCAAAAAATCCTCGGCCGTGCAATCGCCCTCCATCGCTTCGGCAGCGGTGCCCTCAATAAACGCCTGCACATCGTCCGGCCAGTATTTCCGTACACGGCCCACACAACTGTGGGCCGCAGGGCCGTAGCCCTGGTAGTCGCAGCAATCCCAGTACAGCAGGTTGTGCCGTCCCTCATGGCCGGGGCGGCAGAAGTTACTGATCTCATACTGCTGGTACCCGGCCTTTTCCAGCTGGGCCACCGCATATAAATAAAAGTCCGCCGCCGCGTCGCCGTCCGGCAGGCCCGCGGGCGGGTTGCGGTAAAACGCCGTGCCTGGCTCTACCTTTAATAGGTAAGCCGAAATATGCGTACAGCCACCATCCCGCAACAAGGCAAGCGTAGCATCAAACTCGGCGTTGCTGTACTCCGGCAGTGCCAGCATGATGTCGCCGCAGATTTCCTCAAAACCTGCCGCCCGCGCCCAGGCCAGTGCCTGTGCGGCCCTTTCGGCGGTATGGGTGCGCCCCAGCCGCCGCAACTGGGCGTTGCTGGCGCTCTGCACGCCAAAGCTGATGCGCGTCACCCCTGCCGCACGGAAGCCTGCCAAGCTTTCCTGCATCACCACATCGGGGTTGGCCTCCAGCGTTATCTCCGCCCCAGGCAAAGGATTCGCCGCCGTAATCAGGCTTTCTACCTGGGCAGGCGAAAGCAGGGCAGGCGTCCCGCCGCCAAAGTAGAGCGTATCCGGGCGGCGGTCGTTCTTTGCAAGCTCTCGCAGCAGCGCACTTACATAGGCCTGCGGCACTCCCCGCGCACCGGGAGCCGAGTAGAAATCACAATACCGGCATTTGGCCCGGCAGTAGGGAATATGCAGATAAATTCCGTACAAATCAGACATTTTTCACCTTTTATCCATGGTTCTTAATAGTTTTGTGATGAATTGACATCCTAATAACAGTATAATACTTCATACAGAAAGGGGATTTCAACCATGTATCAGAATTACAATGATATTTCTTATGCTGAAAGTCCGTTTGGAACCTTAAATCAATATATGACCAAGACCTTCGGCTGGATGTTTGCCGGTCTGCTGGTCACCTTCGCCGTGGCCATCGGTGCTATTTCCACCGGTTTGGTCTATGCTTTCATCAACAGCGGCGTCTTCTTCATCACCTGCATTGCAGAGCTGATTTTGGTCGGTGTACTGTCCGCCCGTGTCACCAGCCTGCAGCCAGGCACCGCTACTGGCATCTTCTTTGCCTATGCGGCGCTCAACGGCCTGAACCTCTGCTCCATCTTCCTGATCTATGATCTGGGCAGCTTGGTGCTGGCCTTCCTGGTGGGCGCTGTCTACTTCGGCGTTATGGCCGTGTACGGTGCTACCACCAACCGCAGCCTGGTCGGCTGGGGCCCAAAATTGATGGGCGGTTTGATCGCCATGATCATCTGCTCCCTGGTTGGCAGCCTGTTCAGCCTGTTTGGCTTCAGCTTTGGCTTTGGTGATCTGCTGCTCTGCGCCGTTGGTCTGTTCCTGTTCATGGGTCTGACCGCCTATGATACCCAGATGCTCAAGCATCACTACGCCTATTTCGGCGGTGATGCAGCCATGCTGCACAAGGCTTCCATTATCGGTGCACTGAACCTCTACCTCGACTTCATCAACATCTTCCTGTACGTGGTGCGTCTGCTTGGCCGCCGCCGCGACAGCTAAACCGCCCTTGACAAATCCTGCCGAAACCGCTATACTAAATCCGTATTCGTTAAAACACATTGACGGAGAAAGTACGCGCGGTTCGTTTCGGACCAGAGAGAGCGGTCACCGGCTGCAAGCCGCCCCCAAGCCCCCGCGCCGAAGTTCACTCCTGAGTGGTGCGCGTGAACGGCATACCCGCTTAGTAGTACGCAACGGCTCTGCACCGTTACCGGCAGTTAAAGAGTGCCGCGCCTTTTTTGTGCGGAACACGGGTGGTACCGCGGAGTTTTGATGTGCAAGGCTTCGTCCCTGACAAGCACAGGGACGAGGCCTTTTTGTTTTGTCCCGCAAGACCCATAAACAGAGGTGTACTATGGAAGAGAAAATCAAAGAGCTGCGCGCGGCGATTGAAGAAGCTGCCGCCGCTGTCACCGATCAGGCACAGCTGTCGGACTTCTGGCAGAAATTCCTGAGCAAAAACGGCGCTGTTGCCGGGCTGACCAAGTCCCTGCGCGATGTGCCCAAAGAGGATCGTCCTGCCGTTGGCAAGACCATCAACGAGTTCAAGCAGTGGGCCGAGGGCCAGTATCAGGCCCTGTCCGTCCAGGTGGAGCAGGCTGCCCTGGCTGCCCGCAACGCCGCCGAAACCGTGGACATCACCATGCCCCCGAAGGTTCGCCTGAACGGCAGCCTGCATCCCATCACTCTCGTCAAGAACGAGATCGTCGACGTTTTCGCCGGCATGGGCTTTGAGATCTACGAAGGTCCCGAGATCGAGGATGACGACCACAACTTCACCCGCCTGAATGTGCCCAAGAATCACCCCGCCCGCGATATGCAGGACACCTTCTATGTGGCCGATGACATCGTGCTGCGCACCCAGACCAGCGGCGGCCAGATCCGCGTGATGGATATGGAAAAGCCCCCCATCAAAGTGTTGGTCCCGGGCCGCGTCTTCCGCTCTGACTCCGATGCCACCCACTCCCCGATGTTCCATCAGATGGAGGGTCTGGTCGTGGACAAAGGCATCACTCTGTGCGACCTGCAGGGCATGCTGGACAAGTTCGTCCAGGCCTTGTTCGGCGCTGACGTCAAGACCCGTCTGCGCCCGTCCTACTTCCCGTTCACCGAGCCCAGCGTCGAGGTCGACGTTTCCTGCTTCGAGTGCGGCGGCAAGGGCTGCCCGCTGTGCAAGCACACCGGCTGGATCGAGGTCCTGGGTGCCGGTGTTGTGCACCACAGCGTGCTGGAGAACTGCGGCATTGACCCCAACGTCTATTCCGGCTTTGCCTTTGGCATCGGCATCGAGCGTATCGCCATGCTCAAATACGGCATCAACAACATCGGCCTGATGTTTGAAAACGATCTGCGCTTCTTGAAGCAGTTCGAGGATTGATGGGGGAGGAGTACAGATTATGAAAGTACCGTTCAGCTGGTTAAAACAGTATGTTGATATTGACGTCACCGCACAGGAGTTGGAAGATAAGCTCTTTGGCTGCGGCTTTGAGGTCGAAGAACTCATTGATCTCGGCGGCGAGATCAGCAAGGTCGTTGTCGGCGTTGTCACCGAGTGCGTTCCTCAGGAGGGCACCCACCTGCATATCTGCAAAGTAGACTGCGGCGAGTACGGCCACGACATCCAGATCTCCACCGGCGCTTCTAACGTTTACGAGGGCATGCACACCCCCGCCGCTCTGGACGGCTCCACGCTGCCCGGCGGCATCAAGATCAAGGCCAAGCCCCTGATGGGTGTTGAGTCCAATGGCATGCTTTGCAGCGGTGAGGAACTGGGCCTGAACGACGACCTGTATCCCGGCGCTGAGGTCTACGGCCTGCTCGACCTGCCCAAGGATACCGTTCCCGGCACTCCCATTCAGAAAGTTGTCGGCCTGGATGATTACATTTTTGACATCTCCGTCACCGCCAACCGTGCCGATTGCCAGAGCGTCCTCGGCATCGCCCGCGAAGTTGCCGCCGTGCTGGGCAAGCCCCTCAAGATGCCCGCCACCGACTACACCGTCTCCGACACCACCGACGACCGTCTGTCCATCACCGTCGAGGCCCCGGACCTCTGCCCGCGTTACATCGGCCACTATGTCCGCAACATCACCCCCGGCCCCTCTCCGCGCTGGATGAAGCGCCAGCTGGCCCTGTGCGGCCTACGCAGCATCTCCAACGTCGTTGACATCACCAACTACGTCATGCTGGAGATCGGCCAGCCGATGCACGCCTTCGATATGGACACGCTGGAAAGCTGCCAGATCATCGTCCGCCGCGCCAAGGATGGTGAGGAGATCACCACCCTGGACGAGAAGAACTTCAAGCTGACCCCCAATAACCTGGTCATCTGCGATGGTTCCAAGCCCGTTGCCCTGGCCGGCGTTATGGGCGGCCTGAACAGCGAGATCAAAGACAGCACCACCCAGCTGCTCTTCGAGAGCGCCAAGTTCGCCCGCGACAACATCCGCAAGACCGCCCGCGGCCTGGGCCAGAACACCGATGCCTCCAGCCACTACGAGAAGGGCATCTCTGAGTACACCACCGAGCTGGGCATGGCCCGCGCCCTGCACCTCATTCAGGAATTGGGCTGCGGCGAAGTCACCGCTGCACACTTCGATTGCTCTGCCGGTGCCCCGCGTGAGGGTAAGCACTTCACCGCCACCATCAGCGGCATCAACGCCATCCTGGGCATCAACGTGCCCACCGATGCCATCCTCGACATCCTGCACCGTCTGCAGTTCGAGGTCACCCTCGAAGCCGACGGCAACACCATGCAGGTCGTCGCGCCCCGCTGGCGTGAGGACATCGAGGTCGGCGAGCCTGACCTGGCCGAGGAAGTCATCCGCGAGTACGGCTATGACCACATCGTACCTACTTTCCTGAAGGCTGCCCAGGTCACCACCGGTGGCCTGACCGCTGAGCAGAAGGCCCGCGCCAAGGCCAAGCGCACCATGTGCGCCCAGGGCTTCTATGAGGCCGAGACCCTCGCGTTCTACGCCGATGCCGACTTGGATATGCTGCATATCGCTGCCGACGCCCCGGAGCGCAAGGTTATCCGCATCCTGAACCCCATTTCCTCTCATCTGACCATCATGCGCCCGCTGCTGGCTCCGTCCCTGCTGAACGTTGTCGTTGACAACCTGCGCAAGGGCAACGGTGAGGGCCGCCTGTTCGAGATGTCCAACATCTACATCCCGAAGCAGCTGCCTGTCACCGAACTGCCGGAAGAGCGCCTGCACCTGGGCTTCGCCGCCTGGGGCAGTGACGAGGATTTCTTTACCGTCAAGGGCGCTGTCGCCGCTTTGGGCGATGCTTTCGGCGTGGAGCTGACCGTGGAGCGTGCCGCCGATGTTGCCTGGCTGCACCCCGGCATTGCCGCTTACATCCTGTGCAAGGGCGAGCGCGTCGGCGTCTTCGGCAAGCTGGCCAATGATGTCACCGCTGAGCTGAAGCTGCCCAAGGACAGCCGCTCCAACCTGAACATCTACCTGGGCGAGATCGATTGGGTCGCCTTCCACGCTCTGGTCCCCACCAGCCTGCACTACACCCCGATTCCGGAGTTTGCCCCGGTCCAGCGCGATCTGGCCCTGGTTGCTCCCGAAAGCATGGAGTGCGGCACCCTCATCGCCGAGATGCAGCGCGCCTGCAAGCAGCTGACCAAGGTGGAGCTGTTCGACATCTACCGCGGCGAAAAGCTGGGCGCTGACAAGAAGAGTATGGCTTTCAGCCTGTACTTCCAGCCCGGCGAGAAGCCCTTCGCTGCCGATGAGGTCGATCGCTTCGTCAAGAAGATCCTCGGCAACCTGAAGTTCAAGCTTGGCATCGAGATTCGCGAGTAATTTTATAATTTCTAAGCCGCTGTGCGCTTTTTGCTGCACGACGGCTTTTTCTTTGCAAAAGTTTTCAAATCGGACACATTCTGCGGTACAATAGAGGCAAAGGAGGTTTTTTCCATGCATCCGATTTTAGTTGTAGACGACGAACAGGCTATCGCCATGCTGATACGCCGCATCCTGACCGACGCAGGCTACCGCTGCGAGGCCGTGACCGACAGCATCAAAGCCGCCGATCTGCTGGAGAAAAAACAGTACGACCTGGTGCTGCTGGATATTATGATGCCCCAAATCGACGGCTACGACCTGCTGAACTATATCCGCCCCACCGGCACACCCTGCATCTTCATCACGGCCAAGGCGGCGGTAGAGGACCGCGTGCGCGGCCTGCACAGCGGGGCCGATGATTATATCGTCAAGCCCTTTGCCCCGGCCGAATTAGTAGCCCGGGTAGAAAGCGTTCTGCGCCGCGCGGGCCGCAGCATGGTAGTCTACCACCTGTGGGATCTGACCGTAGACACCGCTGCCTGCCGCATCCAGCGCGGGGACGAGGAGATACGCCTGACGCCCAAAGAGTACGAACTACTGCTGCTTTTCCTGCGTAACCGCGGCCGCGCACTCTACCGGGACTATCTGTACGAAACCGTCTGGGGCGAGGATGACATTGCCGACAGCACCCGCACGCTGGATACCCATGTCACCCGGCTGCGCCGCAAACTGCATCTGGGCGACCGCCTGCGTACCGTGCGCAATGTGGGTTATATGCTGGAAAAAGAGTAAAATCGTCGCAAAAGTTTGCATCCCGGACGCCTGCCGGAAACAAAACCGTGACATTGCCGCCGTACACTAAAGCCAGAACATAACAAAGGAGATGCTTTCTATGAAATACCGCACAGCTTTTGCCATGGCTCTGGCCGCCCTGATACTCACCGCCTGCGCTGCTGAACCTGCCGCAGGCATCACTCCAGCGGCGGAATCCGCCGCGCTCACTGTCACCACGCAGGAGCCCCCCGCCGCAGCAGTTGCCAGCGGTAAGCCGCTGTACATCCTCAACAGCGGCGGCACAGCCCCAGAGTTTGCTATAACGGACACCACCGCCTATCTGCCTATGAAATTCGGCGCCACACTGCTGGCTACCAAAATTGATTTTGCCACCGCACAGCAGCAGGTGCTTTGCAGCGCAGACGGCTGCTCCCACGTTGATGCAGGCTGCCCGGCCTTTATGGCCGCTGACGATGATGCTTTGTCGCAGTACTACACCGGCGGGTTAGTTGCCGCAGGAGACAGGCTCTACTGGTTTATCAATGGTGGGGCCTCGCCCGTCAATGTCCGGGTCGATGTCAGCGCACTGGACGGCAGTAATCGTCACACGATTGTTGAGAACGGCAGTATATTCCAGCTGGATTGCACGATGTCCATGTGCTTTACCGATGGTGATGCTTTGTATCTTGCCACCGCCGCCAGCAGCCTTGTCCGGCTGGATGATACCGGCCTGACCTCGGTTTTCCCGCTGAACGATGGGCATCCCACGCCCGAAAACCCGCTTTATACGCAGGACAACACGCCCCGCTGCACCATCCTTGGCTGCTGGCAGGATATGGCCGTCTTTGCCTGCACACCGTCCCTCAGCGGCAGCGGCACAGGCCTGATAGGCGTGCATGCCGACGGCTCCGTTACGGATTTAGGCAGCTACAGCATCGACTTTGGCAGCCCTACCGATTGGATTTCCACCCTGCATGACGGCAAGCTTTATTACGTTTCCGGCAGCGGCGACCAGGCCGAAACCATCGAGGTCACCGACCTTGCCGCTCAAACTACCGAGACGCTCCCGCTGCCTGCTGGCGGTGGCTGGAACAATTATTGCGTCGCCTACGGCGATGGCACCATTGGCCTGATCAGCAACGAAATCAACTATGCCTGGACCCCCGGCAGCGATACCGCCATAGAGTTGGCCCCCACCTGGTACAAGGACACTGCTGTTGCCCGCTCTCCGGTCATCTATGCCGAGAATGGCACGATAGCACTGATCAAAGTCAGCGACCGCGCCATTTCTACGCCGCAGCTCACCCCAGAGGGGCTTCCATATCAGCGCCAGCAGACATTTTCTGACCTGGCCCTGATTTCTCTGCAAGACTTATTCTCCGGCAGCCAGGATTGGACGCCCGTCGCCATGCTTGACGGGGCACTTTTTGATTGAGCCCACAGGCCACTACATGAGGATTTTTCTATGAAATTTGCCACCAAACTCTCCCTTGGCTGCATCACGCTGCTTTCCTGTGCGCTCTGCGCGGCGGGGTTGATCTTGACCGGCAAAAGCTTTTCCGGCAGTTTAGAGACCACCCGCGCCGCCATGCAGGCTCAGCAGGCCAAAGAAAAATACACACTCGAGCGCTGCATTTTTACCGCTGCCGAAACCAACACCCTGTTCTCGACCAACACTATGTTCGAGAACTACACCCTGGCCACCGCCGCCCAGCAGTATGCCGAGCAAACGGCCGATGCCAACAGCGGCCTTGCTCTATGGGTCAACGGTGCATATACGCTGTATTCCAACCTGCCCACGGCATTGCCGCGTGCTGTGCAAATGCAGGCCGTTTCCAATGGAGCTGACCACTGGCAGCTGGCTCACTGCGCGGGGTACTGGTATCTGCTGTTGTCCCAGCCATTGGATATTCCCGGCGTGCAGGCAGACATACTCTGCTCCTACGATGTCACCAGCGTGTTTGCCACGCGCAACGCCCAGCTGCGGGCCTGGCTGGCGGCTTCAACTGCTTTGCTGGCGCTGGGCGGCGCGGCGGCAGTTCTCTTCAGCCGCCTCGTCACCCGGCCGCTGACCACCCTGCAATCTGCCAGTGAGAAGATTGCTGCCGGGCAGTATACTGAACGCACCCAGGTGCAGACCAACGATGAGATTGGTGTACTGAGCCGCAGTTTTGACGCTATGGCTGCTGCGGTAGAGACTAAAATTGGCGAGATGGACGAAACGCTGCAAAGCCAGAAAGACTTCATTGCAGCCTTCACTCATGAGGTCAAGACCCCCATGACTGCCATGCTTGGTTATGCCGACCTGATGCGTGCCGCGCCTGACGACGCAGACTTGCAGCGGGAATCTGCCAACTACATCTACCACGAGACCCGCCGGTTAGAGGAACTCAGCCGCCGTCTGCTGGCCCTGATGGGCTTAGACGCCGCTGACCGCCTGACGCCGGAGCCTGTCAGCGACCGCAGCCTGCTGAATCAAGTAGTGCGCAGCCTGCCCCAGGGCAGCACACCCGTGCCGCGCATCATCGCCTGCGATTGCGCCGTGCAGGTGGACCGCGCCCTCTGGGTGGATATGCTGCGCAATCTGACCATCAACGCCCAGCACGCCTGCAAGGGCATTGCGGGGGCGGCCATCACACTGCGCTGCCAGCAGCAGGGGAGCACCGCCGTTTTCACAGTGGCCGATACCGGCTGCGGCATCCCTGACGCCGACCTGCCCCGCGTGACCGAAGCCTTTTATATGGTGGACAAGTCCCGCAGCCGTGCCGATGGCGGCAGCGGCATCGGGCTGGCGCTGTGCACCCGAATCGCCCAGGCCCACGGCACCCAATTACAAATCGACAGCACCGAGGGTGTGGGTACGACCGTGACCGTATCCGTACCTATCCTTAGCCCTGATGATTTGCCTGCCGCCGATGCAGACGGAAAGGAGCAGCCATGAAAAAATATCGCCTTCCACTGGCCTGTGCGCTGGTGGTCCTCCTCAGCCTGGCGCTGCCTTTCGCTGTTTTTTCGCTGTGGGACAAGGCACTTCTCTCCGCCCCGCACAGCCAGACGGCCGCCGAGGGCCTGTCCGCCGAAGCCCGCGCCAATTCCACTGCCTGCACGCTGTACGCCTGCAGCCATGTACTGAACGTCCCGCTGGGCTACAACAGCGGCAGCGAAAACCCCTGGGCGCAGACCGCCATCGATGACGCCACGCTGGACCGTGCTCGCAGTGCCCTGCGCGCCCTTCACGATGCCGGGCTGCTGACCGACGTCCAACTTGCCAAAGCCCTGGCCGTCTGCACCCAAAACGACAAAGCCACCACCTGGAACGCCGCCACCGCCCCCGGCGGCCTGACACAGGTAAGCTGCAATGTCATAGAAAATTTTGATGATGAATCGCCTGATTCTTACAGCAGCTTTGCATTGAACCTGATTCTGACAAGCGCTGACGCCCCGGTCTATTTCAACTACCAGGACGGCCAGGATACCACCCACCTTATCGCGGACGCCACCTACCTGCAAAAGTACAGCACCCTTTTGGGGCTGGATTCCTTTGCCGATTGGCAGTACCCGGATTGGAGAGCCGCCGTGCGGGATTTCGGCGTCGCCGCCTACTGCGAGACCGCACAGCTCTACCTCACCGCCAACTGCCGCTATGGCATCACCCTCTCCGCCGCCAGCATGACCCCGCAGGACTATGCTGATCTTGACGCCCTCTACACTAAAGGAGACACCCCATGAAAAAGCTACTCTCCCTCGCCGCCGCACTGACCTTTACGTTAACCGCCTGTACCGCCCCTACATCTGATACTCTACCAGCCACCCCCGAAACCACCGCGCCGGAAGAATCTACCACCACCCAAGACGTCGGCAGTGGGGAAGTGCGCATGCTAAGCGCCGCGGACGGCGGGATCTACTATCAGACTTTTGCCGACAGTGAGGTCAACCACGAGGTCGACATTGGCCGCAATCTTGTCTATGCGGTCGAGGAAACCACTGGCCTGGCCCGCCCGGCCTGCAATGTGCCCGGCTGCACCCACGACAGTGATGCCTGCCCAGCCTACATCCAAGGCTCGGCCACTTGTTATGCCGATGGCAGCGAGGTCTATCTCTACATCTGCCTATATAAAGAAGCGGAACATACAACCGTTTTCCGCTTAGAGAAAATCAACGCGGACCATACCCAACGTACCTGCCTTGCAGATGATTTACCGTTTGGATGGGTACAGCCTATCGGTATGGCGGCGGATGACACGCACCTTTATTTCTTAACCACTGACAACTACAGCAACTCCACCATGTCCGCCATGCTGCTGGCCGTTTCTAAAGCAACCGGCGATATGCAGACGCTTTACCAGCTGGACGGTCTTGAAAACGGGCGCGGCAGCACGGGGCAAGTTACTTTCGTCAATCTGGTCGGTGCCAGCGGCTGCCAGCTGTATTTTACCCATTCCGAAAGGAACCCCGATCCTAATAACTATTATAATTCCGCCGTGCAGGTCTGGTGTTATGACCTTGCCGCCAACCAGTGCACCGCCGCCCAACGGTACGAGGTCGATGATGGCACCATCGTCATCCCGTCGCAGGAAGTCCACGATGATTACGGCAACACCTACACAAACAGCGGTGTCATCAGCCACAGCCACCTCTATTACACCCTGACCGGCTACTACGGGTCTTTTAGCAGCGGCATTGCCGAATGCGACAACGAGCACGGCACCGCCGCCGTGCTGGATGCAGCCACCGGGCAGCGCACCGTGCTTGCCGAAAACCTGCCCACTACCACCGCCGAGTACGAGGCAAACTACAGCGTCGCGCGTTATCACGATGGCTGGCTGCTGACGGTGGACGAATGGGGCCGCGGTTCTGACGGCATGGGCACCGGCGATGGCACCAGCGCACAATATTTCTGCGATGGCAGTGGCCAGATGACCCTCATCCCGCAAAAGCGTTATGCCGAGGGCAAGGGTGTACAGGACATCCAGATTTTGGACATCCAGAACGGCCAGGTGCTGGTCATCTACGATGAACAGATTGACACCCGACAGGGCATTGACAAATCCGGCACAGCCTACACCTACACGCCAGTCTGGCGCCTGTACGGTGTCATGCCGTTGGAAGACCTGCTTGCCGGCAGCATCGATTTCACTCCCTTGCAGTTCATTTCCTGAGCATTGACAGCATTGACGCAGACAACTCAACAAAATTTGCCGTCTTTTGCTTGCATATTTTCCCGTTTTGGCGTATAGTAAAGGCAGTATTCTGACAGGGAGAAGCAAACACTATGGCCAAAATTCACCGCAACGATATGCCCGTCCAGCATCCCACCCAAACCATCACCCTGCCCAAAGAGCCGGAACCTGACACCCCCAAGGCTACCGCACCCCAGTTCTACGACCAGGACAAGGACGCCGACTACGAGGCCCCGCATCCGGCCAAAGGCAGGGACAGCGCCGCGAAAGCGGGCAAAGCCAAAAGCAAAAAGGATCTGGCCTACACCATCGCCATGGTGGTTTTTGCGGTCATCTTCCTGGTCAGCGGCGGGCTGCTGGTCAAGCGCTTTTTCGACGATAAAAAGACCGAAAACGAATTTTCCGACCTGCAATCGATGATCGACGTTGCCGCTACGCCCGCCCCGGCCGAGGACAGCGAGCCTTCCAACGCCGCCAAATTCGCCGCCCTGAAAGACCAGAACAGCGATTTCATGGGCTGGATCTCCATCGAGGGCACCAGCCTGGACTTCCCGGTCATGTACGCGCCCAACAACAAAGACTACTACTTAAAACACGATTTCAAGCACCAGTACAGCGATTACGGCGTGCCGTACCTGGATGAAAAAACGACCATCGGTGCCAATGCCCAAAGCAATAACCTGATCGTCTACGGCCACAACATGAAGACCGGCACCATTTTCGGCTGCCTGACCGAGTATAAAAAAGCGGCCTATTATCAGGAACACCCCTACATCGAGTTCGACACCCTGTACGGCGACGCCAAGTACGAGGTCTTTGCCGCCTTTGCCATCGACGTGGTACAGGACACCAGCTTCGTCTATAACCAGTACGTTGATATGGACGAGGATACCTACAACGACTACGTGGCCGAGGTCATCCGCCGCAGCGATGTAGACAGCGGCATCCGCCCCGAGTATGGCGAGCAGCTGCTGACCCTTTCTACCTGCGAATATTCCTCGGCCAACGGGCGGTATGTGGTAGTCGCCCGCAAGGTAAGTCCCTAATTTATTTCGGTAATAGCATTACAAACTTTATTTCCTTTTGCAAATGCAAAATTTTATGCGCAAAATCAGCTTTTATACTTGCCTAAATTTTGCAGGCGTGGTAAACTGATAAATGCGCAAGAACTCGTGATGAGTCTTATGGTGTAAGAACTCGGAAGAGAAGAATATGCGCAGCGGGCGGCCGTAGCCCTTGACGGCCGCCCGCCTTTTTTTTGCAAAACAGTAGACATTTTTCGTAAAATAGAATATACTTATGTGCGTATATTGTTAAAAAGCAAGATCTATACCGTACTGAACATAAACAAGGAGGCGCAACTCTTATGTGTGGAATCGTCGGTTTTACCGGTGCCGCCCAGGCAGCACCGATCCTGTTAGATGGCCTGGCCAAGCTGGAATACCGCGGCTATGACTCGGCCGGTCTCGCCGTGCAGAACGCTGCCGGCAAGATCGAAGTCGTCAAAGCCAAGGGCCGCCTGAAAGTATTAAGCGAGATGACGGACGGCGGCAATGCCCTTACAGGCACCTGCGGCATCGGCCATACCCGTTGGGCCACTCACGGCGAGCCTTCTGTGGTCAATGCGCACCCCCATTACTCCAACGATAAAAAAATTGCCATCGTGCATAACGGCATCATCGAGAACTACCTAGAGATCAAAGAGCGCCTGACCAACAAAGGCTTTACCTTTGTCTCCCAGACGGACACCGAGGTGCTGGCCCAGCTGCTGGACTACTATTACATGGGTGAGTCCGCCGGCGACCCGCTGGACGCCATCGCCCGCACCATGCTGCATGTGCGTGGCTCCTACGCGCTGGGCGTGCTGTTTGCCGACGAGCCGGGCACCATCTACGCCGCCCGCAAGGACAGCCCGTTGGTGGTCGGCAAGGCCGAGAGCGGCACCCTGATTGCTTCTGACGTGCCCGCGCTGCTCAAGTACACCCGCACGGTCTACTACATCGACAACCTGGAGATCGCGCGGCTGACGCCTGATTCTATCGAGTTTTTCGATACTGACAAAGAACCTGTCCAGCACGAAGCTTCCACCATCGAGTGGGACACCGAGGCAGCCGAAAAGGGCGGCTTCGAGCATTTCATGATGAAAGAGATCCACGAGCAGCCCGCCGCTGTCCGGGATACGCTTTCCCCGCGCCTGAAGGACGGCAAGATTGATCTGTCCGAGCTGGCTCTGGACGAGGACGCTATCCGCGGCATCCACCGCATCTACATCATCGGCTGCGGCTCCGCTTACCATGTGGGCATGGCCGCGCGCTATGTATTCGAGAGCCTGGCCCGCCTGCCGGTGGAGGTCGACGTCGCCAGCGAGTTCCGTTACCGCAACCCCGTGCTGGAGCCGGATTCTCTCGCGCTGGTCATCAGCCAGAGCGGCGAGACCGCCGACACCCTGGCCGCCCTGCGCCTGTGCAAGGACCGCGGCGTGCGCACAGTGGGCATCGTCAACGTGGTGGGTTCCAGCATTGCCCGCGAGGCTGACGCCACCATGTACACTTGGGCCGGGCCGGAGATCTCCGTGGCCACCACCAAAGCCTACAGCACCCAGCTGGCAGCCTGCTACCTGCTGGCCACCGAGTTTGCCCGCGTGCGCGGCACCCTGGCCGACGGCCAGTACGAGAACCTTGTGGTCGAGCTGGAAGCCCTGCCCGAAAAGATTGAAAAGACGCTGGCCGACAAGGAGCGCATCCAGTGGTTTGCCAGCAAGTACGCCAACGCCAAAGACGCCTTCTTCATCGGCCGCGGGCTGGATTACGCCGTAGCGCTGGAAGGCAGTCTGAAATTCAAAGAGATCAGCTACATCCACTCCGAGGCCTTCGCCGCGGGCGAGATGAAACACGGCCCCATCTCTCTGGTGGAGAAGGGGACACTGGTCGTGGGTATCCTGACCCAGCCGGATCTGTTCGAAAAGAGCGTTTCCAACATGGTCGAGGTCAAGAGCCGCGGCGCTTTCCTGATGGGCCTGACCACCTACGGCAACTACAGCATCGAGGACACCGCCGGTTTCACCGTCTACGTGCCCAAGACCGACCCCCACTTTGCCACCAGCCTGTCGGTCATTCCGCTGCAGCTGCTGGCCTATTACGTCAGCTGTGCCAAGGGCCTGGATGTCGACAAACCGCGCAACCTGGCAAAATCTGTCACGGTTGAGTAATTTTCACCAAAAAGCAAAGCCTATCTTTATAGAAACTGCCCGCTCCGTTTGTGCGCAGCATGCAACACGACGGAGCATTTTTGTGCTATAATGGATGTAAGCCTAAATAGTCATACAAAAATGTCGAGCTGTCAAGGAAGTACTCTGTAGGGGCGAACATTGTCCGCCCGTGCCCGTTTGGCATAGCAGTTGCTTTCCCATAGTTCTGCACAATATTTCCATCCTATTAAGATTTTTTATCATTTTTCATAAATCCAAACCAAAAGGAAACAACATGCAACAGGATTCAAAACAAATCATCAAGGGTCTGCCGCGGCGCATTGCGCTGATGCTGCTGGACTGCGGGCTGATCGTGCTGTGCTACTGGCTGGCCGTCATGCTGCGGTTTGACAGCGGCGATGCCTACAAGCGGGTGCTGACCATCCGCGCTATGGCCCCCATGCTGGCCTACGTGCTGCCGATCTATATGATCGTGTTCTGGTTCGGCGGCCTGTACGAGATCATGTGGGAATACGCCGGCATGCGTGACCTGGCCCGCCTGACTTGTCTGTCGGGCCTGGCCACCGGCATCATCATGCTGTTCGACCTGTTCTATCACAGCCGCCCCATTTCCGGCGCTGTGCTGATCTTTGGTGCGGTGTTCAACACGGCGGCCATAGCGGGCGTGCGCTTCCTATGGCGGTTCAGCAGGACGCTGCACGACGCCTGTGTTAATAAACCCGAGGACGACACGCCGCTATTGATCGTAGGTGCGGGCAATGCCGGCGCCTGGGCCGTCAACCTCTGCAAAAACAAGAATCAGAGCTTCGGCAACCCGGTCTGCCTGGTGGACGACGACCTGACCAAAAAAGGTCTGCGCGTGCAGGGCGTCCCGGTGCGCGGCACCATTTCCGATATTCCCGAATTGGTGCGCAAGTACCACATCGTCGAGATTGTTATTGCCATCACTACGTTAAAAGGTGACCGCCTCACCGAGATCATCAACCTCTGCAACTCCACCCACTGCCGGGTGCGCATGCTGTCTGACCCCCAGGCCGTGGACGAGAACGGCAACCCCGTAGCCGCCGGTTTCCGTGAGCTGAACACCGCTGACTTCCTTTCCCGCGACGAGATTCAGCTGAACAACGCCCAGATCTCCGAGTACCTGCACGATAAGGTCGTGCTGGTTACCGGCGGCGGCGGTTCCATCGGCAGTGAGCTGTGCCGCCAGATCATGCGCTACCAGCCCCGCCGTCTGCTCATCTTTGACATTTACGAGAACTGCGCCTACGAGCTGGAGACCGAGCTGCGCAACAAGTACGGTGCCGAGGCTCCCGTCATCACGCTCATCGGCTCCATCCGTGATAAAGCCCGCCTGGATGAGGTATTCGAGACCTATCATCCATCGGTCGTCTTCCATGCGGCCGCCCACAAGCATGTGCCGCTAATGGAGATCAGCCCCGCCGAAGCCGTCAAAAACAACGTATTTGGCACCAAGAATCTGCTGACTTCCGCCGCCGAGCATGGTGTCGAGCGCTTTGTCCAGCTTTCTACCGACAAGGCCGTCAACCCCACCAACGTTATGGGCTGCACCAAACGCCTCTGCGAGATGCTGATTCAATCCTTTGCCAGCGGCACCGACATGAAGTGCGTGGCCGTGCGCTTTGGCAACGTGCTGGGCAGCCACGGCAGCGTTATTCCGTTGTTTGAGGAGCAGATCAAGCGCGGTGGCCCCGTCACCATCACACACCCGGATATTGTGCGCTACTTTATGACCATCACCGAGGCCGCGCAGCTGGTGCTGCAGGCCGGCGGCCTGGCCAGGGGCGGCAGTATCTACGTGCTGGATATGGGCGAGCCCGTCAAGATCATGGACCTGGCCACCCGGCTGATCCGCTTCTACGGCTACGAGCCGGGTGTAAACATGCAGGTCAAGATCACCGGCCTGCGTCCCGGCGAAAAGCTGTACGAGGAGCTGCTGATGGACGCTGAGCAGGACAAGATGCTCAAGACCGCCCACAACAAGATCTTCATCGCACCGCCCATGGATATCGACCTGGAAAAATTCTACACCCAGCTGCAGGAGCTGAAAGTTTCGGCCCACCACAACGATGACGCCGTAGTTGAATGCCTGCAGGAGATGGTGCCCAGCTACCATCCCAACCGCCGCGTGCGCGCCGACCACACCGTCGTTGCTGCCAGCGGCAACACTATGATCCTTTCCCGCGAGGAGCTGGACAAAGCCCGCAAACTGCATGGCGCAAAGGGGGAATGATGCCATGTACCAACGCTATGTAAAACGCATCCTGGATTTTATCCTGTCCCTGGCCGCCACCATCGTGCTGGCCATTCCCATGGGTATTATTGCCCTGTGGATCAAAGCTGATTCTCCCGGCCCGGTATTTTTCAAGCAGCGGCGCGTCGGCAAGGGCAAGACCCACTTTAACATTTTAAAGTTCCGCACCATGCGCGGCGATACTCCCCACGATGTGCCCACGCATCTTTTAAAAAATGCCGACAGCTACATCACCAAAAGCGGCGCGTTCCTGCGCAAGACCAGCCTGGACGAACTGCCTCAGATCTACAACATCCTGGCAGGGCAGATGAGCATCATCGGCCCGCGCCCCGCGCTGTATAACCAGTACGACCTGATCGATGCGCGCGATAAAGCACATGCCAACGACATTCGTCCAGGCCTGACCGGCTTGGCGCAGATCAACGGCCGCGACGAGCTGCCCATCGATGTAAAGGCCAAATATGACGGGGAATACGCCGCTCACCTGACCTTCGGCATGGACCTGAAGATCTTCTTCCACAGCTTTTCCTACGTGTTCCAGCGCCGCGGTGTCGTCGAGGGCGGAACTGGTTCTATACAAGAGCCAAATGAACAGAAACCGTCAAATTGACGGATGAATTCCCCACTGTTTTACTGGGCAGTGGGGTTTATTTTGCTCAAATTTAAAAAATACACAAGAAAATCTCGCTTTTTTCGTTAAAATATGTTGCAAAAGTCAAGCTAATTGTGTAAAATATACATCAAGAGCTTTTGATTTTCGGGCAAGATGGCCAACGGCAATTTGCCCACAAATATCTGAAGGGGAGCACATACTATGGCGAACAGGGTCTTCCAGAATGTGGTGTACCAGATGAAGGACGCCGTCGACCGCGTGGTCGGCGTTGTTGATGAAACGGGCACCGTGATTTCCTGCTCAGAGCTGGGGCAGATCGGTGAGGTGCGAGAAGGCGTAGCTGCTGCCCACCAGACCGCTGGTGATGCTTTTGTGCGCGACGGCTACTCCTACCATCAGTTCTCCAATGCCAAGCATAACGATTATGCTGCATTTGTGGAGGGCACCGATGAAACGGCCGAGCAGTTTTCTGCCATGCTGTCGATCAGCCTGCAGTGCATCAAACAGTATCACGACGAAAAATTTGACAAGACAAACTTTATCAAAAACGTTGTGCTGGACAACATCCTGCCCGGTGACATCTACGCCAAAGCGCGGGAGCTGCACTTCGTCTCCGACGTGCAGCGTGTTGTCCTGCTGGTCCGCGTGACCTCCGGCAACGATATTTCCGCTTACGATGTTGTCAGTGGTCTGTTCCCGGACAAGCAGAAGGACTTCGTCTTTAACATCAGCGAGACGGATACCGTGCTGGTCAAGGAGATCAAGCCCGACAACAACACCCGCGATATGGAAAAGCTGGCCGCATCCATCGTGGACACCCTGCAGGGCGACCACTACATCAAAGCGGTCGTCGGCATCGGCACCCCCATCGGCAACATCAAAGATCTGGCCTCCAGCTTCAAAGAGGCCCAGATTGCTATGGAAGTCGGCAAGGTGTTCGACACCGAGCGTCAGGTCATCAGCTACGATCACCTGGGCATCGCCCGCCTGATCTACCAGCTGCCCACTACCTTGTGCGAGGCCTTCCTGCGCGAGGTCTTCAAGCAGGAGAGCATCGATTCTCTCGACGCTGAGACGCTGTTCACCATCCAGCGCTTCTTCGAGAACAACCTGAACGTTTCCGAAACGAGCCGCGGCCTGTTCGTACACCGCAACACGCTGGTCTACCGCTTGGAGAAGATCCGCAAGCTGACCGGCCTGGATCTGCGCAACTTCGATGACGCCATCGTCTTTAAGGTAGCGCTGATGGTCAAAAAGTACCTTTCCGCCAACCCGGCCAAGTATTGATTTCCATAAATTCACAAAGATTTCAAAAAGTCCTGCTGCTACGCACAACAGCAGGACTTTTTTAGCATTTTGCCTACAGAAAAGTGCTTGACCGTAACACCCCGGCATGGTATCCTATTATATGTATGACTGTAACCATCCACAAGAAGTCACAAGGGCATGGGAGTTAAAACCAATGATCGAATTTGAACACGTTTCAAAAACTTACGAGACGCACAACGACGAAAACGTAGCGCTCGATGACATCAATATCCAAATCGAGGACGGCGAGTTCGTCTTTATCCTTGGCCATTCCGGTGCGGGCAAATCCACCTTCCTCAAACTGATCCAGATGGAAGAAAAGCCCACCGAGGGCCGCGTCATCATCAACGGTCAGGACCTTACCAAGATGAAACGCCGCAAGGTGCCGTATCTGCGCCGCCAGATGGGTGTCGTCTTCCAGGATTTCCGCCTGATCCCCACCATGACAGTGTACGAGAATGTGGCTTTCGCCATGCGCGTGACCAACATTCCTACCAAAAAGATCAAATCCCGCATCCCATATGTTCTGTCCCTGGTCGGTCTGGAGGATAAGATGGACCGCCTGCCGGACGAACTTTCCGGCGGTGAACAGCAGCGTGTGGCGGTAGCCCGCGCCTTGGCCCACGGCCCCAAGCTCATCATTGCCGATGAGCCCACCGGCAACATCGACCCCGAGATGTCCATGGACATCATGCAGCTGTTTGAGGCCATCAACAAGGTCAACATCACGGTGGTGGTTGTCACCCACGAGCACGAGCTGGTACATAAGCTGGCCCGCAAATACAACAACCGCGTCATCGAGCTGGCCAACGGCATGGTCGCCTCGGACACTTCGCACCCCGAAGTTGCCCGCCGCTACGCCGCCCGCATGGCCGAGCGTGAGAACGGCTACGATGAGTACGAAGATTACGATGATGAGGAATAAATAAGAGGGGATACCATGCGTTTTTCCAGCTTTACTTATCTGGTCGGCCAGGGCCTGCACAACCTGCGAGCCAACCGGCTTATGACCTTTGCTTCCATGGGCGTGCTGACCGTCTGCATGCTGCTGATCGGCGCCGCCTACCTGCTGGGTGTCAACATCGACGCCATGGTCGAGTATATCGGCGACCAGAACGAGACCGTTGTCTACATGGACCAGGGGGCCAGCGATGACCAGATTGCCGCCGCTGACACCGCCATCCGCAGCACTGAGCACGTGGTGGGCGTCACCTACATGTCGCCCCAGGACGTGCTGGCAGTTTACAGCGACATGCTGTCCACCTACACCAACCTGCAGGATGCTTTCGCTAACGATAACCCGTTCTACCCCAACTACCGCGTTGTGGTGGACAGCCCTGATAACATCGAGGCCGTTTCCCAGCAGCTGCGCCAGATCGATGGTGTTTACCAGGTCAACGCCCCGCTGGAGATGTCCAAGGTCTTCGTCTCGCTGCAAAAGATCGTTTCCTACGCCTGCTACGGCATCGTGCTGGTGCTGGCCATTGTCAGCATCGTAGTCATCAACAACACCATCAAGATCACCGTCTTTAACCGCCGCAAGGAGATCAACATCATGAAGCTGGTCGGTGCCACCAACGGCTTCATCCGCTTCCCGTTCTTTGTCGAAGGCGTCACCTCCGGCCTGATTTCCGCGGCACTGGCCTCCGGCATCATCTGCGGCGCTTACTATGCCCTGACCCGCTGGTATGCCGAGAACCCTTCCAATCTGTCCCAGATGTTTGGCGGCCAACTGGTGCCACTGGCTGACGTCTGGTACTACCTTGTCGGCGGCTTTGCGCTGCTGGGCTTCGTGCTCTGCGGCATCGGTACCGCCACCAGCATCCGTAAACATCTGAACGTCTGATTTACGATTTACTGAAAGAGAAAACAGAGGAACAGAAAAGCAATGAGAATTTCCCGTCGTTTCAAACGGATCGTTTCCGCTATGCTGGCCACCGCCCTAGCCTTTACCATGACCTTCTCCACTGATGTCATGCCGCTGGCTGACTCCAAGCAGGACCAGCTGAAGGCTGAGGTCTCCGCCAAGCAGGCTGAGCTGGACAAGGTCAACGCCGCGCTGAAAGAAGCGCAGAGCAACAAGGAAAACGCCGAGGCCATCAAGAGCCAGCTGGAAGAACAGAAGAACCTGATTTTAAGCCAGATCTCGCTGCTCAGCGACCAGATCACCGACCTGCAGGAGCAGATCTACCTCAAGCAGACCGAGATCGACGATAAGCAGGTCGAGGTCGACAACAAACAGGCCGAGTATGACCAGCGCTGGTCCGATTTCAAACAACGCATGGGCGCTATGCAGATGCTCAACGACGGTGGTTCCATCGCACTGCTGTCCAGCGCCACCAACCTGTACCAGCTGCTAACCTTTGCTCAGACGCTGGAGCAAATCAGCAGCAAGGATCAATCCATCTGCCAGGATTTGGAGAACCAGCGCGCCGATTTGGAGAACCAGCGCACCGAGCTGGAAAATGCTAAGGCCGAGATGGAAGCCACCCAGGCCAGCCTGAAGGAGCAGACCACCCAGCTGAACAGCAAACAGGATGAACTGGCCGTCAATATTGCCCAGGCCAACGAGGATCTGGACGAAGCCTCTGCCCAGCAGGAGGCCGCCGAAGCGGCCGCAGCCGAAGCCCGCAAAAAGCTGGACGAAGCCACCGCCGCCCTGGACTCCTATCTGGAAGCCCAGAACAAGAAGTATGGCAACGCCTCCATTACCTGCTCACTGGACTTCGGCCGCCCGCTGGCCACCTTTAAGTACATTTCCTGCTACTTCGGCGGCGGCGGTCACCGCGGCACTGACTATGCAGCCCCCGGCGGCACCGAGATCTACACCATCGCTGATGGCGTCGTCACCGCCGCCACCTACCATTACAGCTGGGGCTACTATGTGCAGGTCTACCATGGTACCGATTCCAACGGCAATACCTATTCGACCCTGTATGCTCACATGAACAGCGCCCCCGTGGTCAGCGTAGGCCAACCTGTCTCCAAGGGCCAGCTGCTGGGCTATGTCGGTACCACAGGCAATTCTACCGGCAACCATCTGCACCTGGAAATGAAGGTCAACGGTGTGTTGACCAGCGTCACCAACTACATCTCGTAAGGGGAGGGAAGTCCTGATGAAACCCCAGAAACATAAGCCAGCCGTGCGCATTTTCTGTCTTGTTATTGCGGTCGTTATGATTATCAGCCTTTTCTCCAGCGTTCTTTTCAGTCTGGCCTATACTCTGTAAAAGACCGCACTATTTTGTAAGGAGCCATCTGAACCCATGAGCAAAAAAATTAGTCTCGGCGTTACCATCACCATTGCCTTGATCGCCATGGCGGTCACTTTTTCTCTGACGATGGTTGTCTCGATGAATATGTTCAACTCCACCGTGTCCAGCGTCAAAAGCAAGGAGCGCCAGTACAACAAGCTGGCCGAAATCGACCGTTTTGTCCGCTCCAACGAGTATTTCACTATCAACGAGGACACGCTGAACGACACCTTGGCCGCTGGTTACATGCTGGGCATCAACGATAAATACGCCCGCTACTACACCGCCAAAGCTTACAGCGAGCGCCTGGCCGTTGAGTCCGGCAAGCTGACCGGCATCGGCGTGGCCGTCGTCAACGACCCGTCCTCCGGCTACGGCCGCATCACCCGCGTCTACGGCAACTCGCCCGCCAGCGAGGCCGGTCTGCAGGTCGGCGGTTACATCACTGCCATCGGCGATATGTCCACCAAGTCCATGACCGACACCGCCTCCCTGACCTCGGCCCTGCTGGGCGAAGAGGGGACCACCACCACCATCACCTATCTGACGCCCGACCGACAGGAGCAGACCGTCGACCTGGTGCACAGCAACTACCGCACCACCACCGTTTCCAGCCAGATGATTGGCGACACCTGCGGCTATGTCCGCATCGACGCCTTCTCCTCCGGCACGGCCAGCGAGTTCCGCTCTGCTGTGGACAATCTGCTGAACCAGGGCGCTGCCAGCTTCATCTTCGACATGCGCGACAATATCGGTGAGAACCTGAACGCCGCGCTGGTCTGCGCCGACTACTGTGTGCCTTCCGGCGTCATCGCCCAACAGGAGGACAAGGACGGCAACATCACCTTGCTGCGCATGTCCGATGAAAACGAGGTCACCGTGCCCATGGTCGTCCTCGTCAACGGCAGCACCTCCGATGGTGCCGAGCTGTTTGCCAATGCCCTGCGCAAGATGAACAGCGCCACCATCGTAGGCACCCGCACCGCCGGTAAGGGTGTTGTGATGAGCGACGCCCAGAGCTTTTCCGATGGCTCCGCCGCCTACATCACTATCGGTCTGCTGCTGGACAACGAGGGCCAATCCTGGAACGACCTGGGCCTGACCCCTGATGTGGACGCTGCGCTGTCCTCCGACGAACAGAATGCCTATTACGATTACACCGTCGACACCGACCCCCAGATCAGCAAGGCCCTGAACACCGCCAAGATGCTGTCTGGCCAGAACTGATTTTCCCGAATTTTCCTGTGCTGAGAGGAGCCCGCTTTGCCTACCCTGACCGATTTGTCTACCATCCGCGACCTTTGCGCACGGTATGATTTTGCCCTGTCCAAAGGCTTTGGCCAGAATTTTATCATCAACCCCGGCATCTGCCCTCGCATTGCCGATGAGGCCGGTATCGGCCCCGGCTGGGGTGCGCTGGAAGTCGGCCCCGGCATCGGCGTGCTGACCGAGCAGCTTTGCAAACGCGCCGATAAGGTCGTTTCCATCGAGGTGGACAAGCGCCTGCCGCCGCTGTTGGAAGAAACGATGGCCGATTATGACAATTTCAAGCTGGTGCTGAACGATGTCCTCAAGGTCAACCTCAAAGCTCTGCTGGCCGAGGAATTCGGCGATAAGCCGGTGGCTGTCTGCGCCAACCTGCCGTACTACATCACCAGCCCGATTCTGATGCGCCTGTTAGAAGAGAAACTCCCCATCGAGAATATTACCGTCATGGTCCAGAAAGAGGCCGCACAGCGCCTTTGCGCTGCTCCTGGTACCCGTGACGCTGGTGCCATCAGCTATGCGGTGGCTTATTATGCCGAGCCAAAGTTGCTTTTTACCGTACAGCCCGGCAGTTTTTACCCGGCCCCCAAGGTCACTAGCGCGGTCATCCGCTTGAACGTCCGCAAAACACCTGCGGTTGAAGTGCCGGGCGGAGATGAGAAAGCTTTCTTCTCCCTGATCCGCGCCGCCTTCTCTCAGCGCCGCAAGACCGCCGCTAACGCCATCTCCAACGGTCTGCAGCTGCCAAAAGCCACCGTCCTCTCCGCCCTGGAAGCTGCTCACCTGGACCCCCGCTCCCGCCCGGAACAGCTGACTCTGCAAGACTACTGCGCCCTGCAAGCTGTTCTTCAGGCTGGGAAATAATCTACTTTTCCCAAAAATCACAAACAAAACGCCCCGGAACACAAACCGTGTTCCGGGGCGTTTTGTTTTGGAGCTAGTAATAGGACTCGAACCTACAACCTGCTGATTACAAATCAGCTGCACTGCCAATTGTGCTATACTAGCGGGTACTAGATAATAATAACACAATTGGCTGTTGTTTGTCAATGCTAAACTTACAGCAGCGCGATGCCCGCCTTCTCGCAGGCGGCTACGGTGTCGTCGTCCCACAGGCTGACCTGCACCTCGCCTACGTGTGCCTTACCCAACAGCAGCATGCACAGGCGGCTCTGGCCGATGCCGCCGCCCATGGTCAGGGGCAGGGTGCCGTCCAGCAGCATCTTGTGGAAGGGCAGTTCCGCACGCTGCGGGCAGCCGGCTTCTTCCAGCTGGCGGCGCAGAGATTCCGCATTGACACGGATACCCATGCTGGACAGCTCCAGCGCACAGCCCAAGGGCACATGCCAGAAAAGGATGTCGCAGTTCAGCGCCCAATCATCGTAGTCCGGGGCGCGGCCGTCGTGGGGCTTGCCGCTCTTGAGCTTGCCGCCGATCTTCATGATGCAGATGGTGCCATGCTCCTTGGCAAAGGCGTTCTCGCGCTGTTTGGGTGTGTAGTCCGGGTACATGTCCTCCAGTTCCTGGGTGGTGATAAAGGTCACATCGCGGCCCAGGTGGATATTTTTCAGTTCTGGGAACTTCCAGCGCAGCTCATCCGAGGTCGCGCAGACAGCATCCACAATATCCCGCACAGTGTCCTGCAAAAAGTCCAGCGTGCGCTGGTCGGCGGTGATGACCTTCTCCCAGTCCCACTGGTCGACATAGATGCTGTGCAGGTTGTCCAGTTCCTCGTCGCGGCGGATGGCGTTCATGTCAGTCACCAGGCCCTGGCCGGGGCGGAAGCCGTACTTGTACAGGGCGTAACGTTTCCATTTAGCCAGGCTGTGCACCACCTCAGCCTCCTGGTTCAGGCAGGGGACATCAAAGGCGACTGGGCGCTCCACACCGTTCAGGTCGTCGTTCAGGCCGCTGCCCTGCATGACGAACAGGGGAGCGGTCACGCGCTTCAGGTGCAGGGCCATGCAGATCTTTTCCTGAAAGATGGTCTTGATCAGGCCGATGGCTTTCTGTGTGTCATACAGGCCCAACAGGCTTTGGTAGTTTTCCGGCAGAGTGATCTTGCTCATAGTTCATTTCTCCTTTAGCGTATTTACTTTCCCTATAACTTAAGCCTTGGCAAACTGGCTTTCGTACAGCTTGGCGTAGAAGCCTCCACGGTCCAGCAGTTCGTCGTGGGTGCCGCGCTCAATGATATTGCCGTCCTTCATCACCAAAATCTGGTCGGCATTTTTAATGGTGGACAGGCGGTGGGCCACGATAAAGCTCGTGCGGCCCTTCATCAGTTCCTCAAAAGCATCCTGTACCAATACCTCGGTACGGGTATCGATGCTGGACGTTGCTTCGTCCAAAATCAGGATCGGCGGGCGGCGCAGCATCACGCGGGCAATACAAAGCAGCTGGCGCTGGCCCTGGCTGATATTGCCTCCGTCCTCGGCCACCTCGGTATCATAGCCGTTGGGCAGGCGGCAGATAAAGCTGTGGGCACGTGCCTTTTTGGCTGCTGCGATGATTTCTTCCCGCGTGGCATCGGGCTTGCCGTAGGCGATATTTTCGGCAATGGTCCCGGCTTTCAGCCAGGTCTCCTGCAGTACCATGCCTAGGTTGCCGCGCAGGCTGTCCCGCGTCACGGTGTCGATGGGATGGCCGTCCAACCGCAGGGTACCGCCGTTGATCTCGTAGAATCGCATCAGCAGGTTGACCAACGTGGTCTTTCCGCAGCCGGTGGGGCCAACCAGAGCAATACGCTGGCCGGGCTCCACTTTCAGGTTCATATCCTCGATCAAGGGCACATCCGGCACATAGCGGAACTTCACATGCTCAAACTCGACCGCACCGGCACCGTGGGACAGTTCCACCGCATCCGGGGCATCTGGCAGGATGGGCGTTTCATCGATAAAGTCAAACACACGCTGGGCGCAGGCCAAAGCGTTCTGGAACTCGGTCATGACATCCGAAATATCGTTGAACGGCTTGGTGTACTGGTTGGCGTAGTTCAAAAACACGGACAAATCGCCGACCGTGATGCCACCTGCGATGGCCGCAAACGCGCCCAGCACGCCGACCGCGGCATATACCAGCGCATTGACAAAGCGGGTGCAGGGGTTGGTCATCGATGAGAAGAACACCGCCCGCACGCCGCAGCTTTGCAGGTCCAGGTTGATCTTATCAAAGCGTTCTTCGGCGCGGCTCTCGTAGCCAAAGGCACGCACCAAATGCTCGTTGCCGACCAGCTCATCCACCAGGCTTGTCAGCTCGGCGCGGGTCTCGCTCTGCACCTTAAACATCGAGTAGGTGTGGGTCGCAATAAAGCGCGCCACAAAAATCGACAGCGGCGTCAGCGCCACGACCACCAGCGCGATGCGCCATTCAATGAACAGCATCACGCCCAGCGTACCGCAGATGGTCAGGATGCCGGTAAACAGCTGGGTGAAGCCCATCAGCAGGCCGTCGCTGAACTGCTCCACGTCGGTGGTGATGCGGCTAATGGCATCGCCGGGACGGTGGGCGTCCATATATTTCAGGGGCAGCTGTTCCAGCTGCTCAAAGGCGCGCACACGCATATCGCGCACGACGTGGAAGGTAATACGGTTGTTGACCACGTTCATCAACCACTGCGAGACAGCCGTGCAGGCTACTGTGCCCGCCATGGCAATGGCCAGCTTGCCCACGCCGCCAAAGTCTACCTGGCCGGGGCCGATAATATGGTCTACCGCCTTGCCGGAGATGACCGGAGCCAGCAGGGTAGTGACCACAGTAACCACGGCCAGCACCAGCGTCAGCACCACCAGCCCGGCATAGGGGCGGATCAGCTCCAGCACACGGCGGAGCGTGCCCTTATTCACTTTCTGTTTCCACTTGCTCATAAGGTCTTCTCCACCTCCTCTTTGCTCAGCTGGCTCAGGCAGATTTCTTTGTAGACCTCGCAAGTCTTCAGCAAATGGCTGTGCGTGGCGTCGCCGGTCAGCACGCCGTCATCCAGCACTAAGATGTGGTCGGCGTGCTGCACGCCGGCTGCACGTTGGGAGACGATGAATACCGTCATTCCTTCGGTCTTTTCTTTAATAGCCTTGCGCAGGGCAGCGTCGGTGGCAAAGTCCAGTGCCGAGGCACTGTCGTCCAGAATCAAAACCTTCGGCTTCGGCACCAGCGCGCGGGCAATCGTCAAACGCTGGCGCTGGCCGCCGGAAAAGTTGCGGCCTGCAGTCTCCACGGGTGCATCCAGCATACCGGGCTTGGTGCGCACAAAGTCTGCTGCCTGGGCAATTTCCAGTGCCTGCCAAATTTCTTCGTCGGTGGCATCGGGGGCAGCCCAGCGCATGTTATCGCGGATGGTACCGGTAAACAGCACGGCCTGCTGGGGCACAATGCCTACCATGCGGCGCAGTTGGGTAAAGCCGTACTCTTTTACATTGTGGCCAAACAGCGACACCGTGCCGGTCGTTGCATCATAGAAGCGGCACACCAGGTCGATCAAGGTCGATTTACCGCTGCCGGTACCGCCGATAACGCCAATGGTCTCGCCAGGCTTAGCCGTAAAGCTTACATTGGTCAGGCTGGGCGCACCGGCGCCGTTGTAGGTGAAAGTCACGTCGTCAAACGCCACAGCCGGGGCAGCGGGTTCTGCATCCAGCTCTGCGGCGGCAGGATCAGGCATCGTGGTGTGCGTGTTCAAGATCTCGTTCACGCGCATACCGCTGGCTAGGGCGCGGGTCACCGAGATGACCAGATCAGCCAGGCGCAGCAGGCTGACCAGAATTTGGTTCATATAATTGATGAGCGCGATGATCTCGCCCTGGGTCAGTGCGCCATTATTGACTTCGTGGCTGCCGCGCATCAGCAGGGCAATGATGGCCAGGTTGATGACCAGGTAGGTCAGCGGGTTCATCAGGGCCGAGATGCGGCCTGCCATCGTCTGGATGCTGCGCAGGTGGTCGTTGGTCTCTACAAAGGCGGCCAATTCGTCCGCCTGGCGTGAGAAGGCACGCACCACACGGGCACCCACGTAGTTTTCACGGGTCAGCAGGGTGACCTTGTCCAAGCCGTTCTGGGCCTCATGATAGATGGGCACCGTGGCGCGCATAATGAGATAAATAATCAGCGAAATAACGACCGTTGCCGCAATAAACAGCAGGGTCAGCCGCGAGCTGATGGTGTAGGCCATGATCAGCGCGCCAATGACAATGAACGGGCTGCGCAGCAGCAGGCGCAGCATCAGGTTTACGCCGTTCTGCACCTGGTTGATGTCGCTGGTCATGCGGGTGACCAATGTCGGGGTACCGATGCCGTCCAGCTCGCTGTAGCTCAGCGTGTTGATATGGCGGAACAGGTCCCTGCGCAGCGCGGTACCGAAGCCCAGCGCCGCTTTAGCGGAGAAGTACTGGGCCGTCAGGCTGCAGGTCAGGCCGATAGCTGCCAGCAGAATCAGCAGACCGCAGCGTTGCCAGATGAACACGGCATCGCCATTTTTGATACCGGTGTCGATAATGCTCGCCACCACCAGCGGCACAAAAAGTTCAAAGGTAGCTTCCAGCATTTTAAACAGGGGTGCCAGAACAGCCTGCTTTTCGTAGCCCTTGATGTAGCGCATCAGTTTGTGCATGTTGGTATCACCTCATACTCGGATTTTGCAGACTTTTTTATTATAGCACATCGTGAAGCGTTTGTCATTCCATGTTTTCCCTTGTTTCGAGGATTATTTATGCGTCGAACGTCTATACTGACTATAGGAAAAATTTAGGAGGCGCCAGAATGCTATTTCGTTCTTATAAAGGGCTGTCCCGCGGGGCCTCGCGCACGGTGCGCACGGCGCTGCGCCTAGCCGGGCAGCAGGGCTGCGCCACGGCTGATACCGGGCACCTGCTACTGGCCATGCTGCAGACAGCCCAGGGCCCTGCAGCGGATTTTCTACGCCGCAAGCGCGTTACCACTGCCTCCTTGACAGAGGCCGCCCCCAAGCGCAGCGGCACCGGCCAGCCCCACCGCCTGCGCAAAAACGACCTTTCCTCGGACAGCCGCAAGGCCATCGAGTTTGCCATTTTGGGTGCCCATGCATCCAGCGCCGCCAAAGCCGAAAACGAGCACCTGCTCTGCGCCATGCTGGAGGACACTGCCTGCACGGCCAGCATCTGGCTGGCGGCCGCAGGCATCGAGGTGCCCCAGGCCGCGCGGGAGTGCCGCCAGCTTTCCGGCCAGATGACACTGCCCGTACAGCCCCGGATGAGCACCGCCCGCAGCGGCCGCCCCAGTGAAAAGTACGGCCGCGATCTGACCCGCCTGGCGCAGGAGGGCCGCCTGGACCCGGTGCTGTGCCGGGAGGAAGAGCTGGAACGCATGGTAGAAATTCTGTGCCGACGCCAGAAGAACAATCCCTGCCTGCTGGGCGAGCCGGGCGTTGGCAAAAGTGCCCTGGCTGAAGCGCTGGCCCAGGCGATTGCGTCCGGCCAAATCACCCCGGCACTGCGCGGCAAGCGGGTGCTGGCACTGGACATGGCCTCGATGGTAGCGGGCACCAAGTACCGCGGCGATTTTGAGGAGCGGTTCAAGAACCTGCTGGAAGAACTCTACCGCGACCGCAGCACCATCCTTTTTATTGATGAGATCCATCTTATCGCCGGGGCCGGTGCGGCCGAGGGGGCCATCGACGCTGCCAGCATCCTGAAGCCGATGCTGGCCCGGGGCGAGATCCAGCTCATCGGTGCCACCACGCCGGAGGAATACCGCAAGACCATCCAGAAAGATTCCGCGCTGGAGCGCCGCTTTGGAAAAGTAATGGTAGAAGAGCCCACCCCCGAAAACGCTGAAAAGATTTTGCTGGGCCTGATGCCCCGTTACGAGCGTTACCACTGTGTCGTCATCCCGCCCGAGACGATTCACGCCGCCGTGGAGTTAAGCGTGCGCTACCTGCCGGGGCGTTTTTTGCCGGATAAGGCCATCGACCTGCTGGACGAAGCAGCCGCCGCGCTTCGCATAACCGACAAGGAATCCTCCGGCCGTAGGGTGCTGACGCCGCGTCATATTGCCCGGGTCGTCAGCAAGGCCAGCGGCGTCCCGGCCGAGCGGGTAGGGGAAGCCGAGCGGGAGCGGCTGAACCAGCTGGAAGCCCGCCTCAGTGCCGAGGTCATCGGCCAGCCCGCTGCTGTTTCTGCTGTGGCCGCTGCCATCCGCCGCAGCCGCACCGGCCTGCGGGAGAACGGACGTCCCATCGGTGCCATGCTGTTTTTAGGTCCCACCGGCGTGGGCAAAACACAGCTGGCCCGCACACTGGCCAAATGCTGGTTCGGCAGTGAGAAATCCCTGCTGCGCTTTGACATGTCCGAATATATGGAGAAGCACACTGTCGCCCGCCTGCTGGGCGCGCCGCCCGGCTATGTCGGCCACGAGGAAGGCGGCCAATTGACCGAGGCCGTGCGCCGCCGCCCCTACAGCGTGGTGCTGTTTGACGAGATTGAAAAAGCGCACAGCGACATTCAAAATCTGTTGCTGCAAATCTTGGAGGGCGGCTCTTTGACCGATGCCCAGGGGCGGCGGGCGGATTTTTCCAACACCATTATCCTGCTCACTTCCAACCTGGGTGCCCGCTGCCTGTCCGGGCAGACAGCCCCGCTGGGTTTTGCCACTGCGCAGACCGAGCGCTCCCGCCGCAGCAAACAGGCGATACAGGAAGCCAAGGATTATTTCCGGCCCGAACTGATGGGCCGCCTGGATGAAGTCGTCGTCTTTGATCCACTCGGTCCCGAACAACTGGCTGGTATTGCCGACCGCCTGTTGCGTGAACTGGAAGTCCGCGCTGCCGGGCAAGGGTATCTGCTTACCCATACTGCGTCCGCCGCCAAAGTGCTGGCAGGGGACACTGTGCCGCCCTACGGTGCCCGCGAACTGCGCCGCAAGGTCAGCCGCGCCGTCGAGCAGGCCCTCGCCGACCGTATCGCCGCCGGCACAGCCCACCCCGGCACATTGTACACCGCCGATGCCGACGCCGACGGTCATATCATCCTGACCGAAAGCGATGCGGCTTTGTGCGTATAAATATAAAAATAAAGGCTCCCCTCAAGGGGAGCCTTTATTTTTAATACCCTTTTAATCTTACGGCTTCACGCTAAATTCCTGCTCGCAGTACACGCAACGGTACTTTCCGCTGGGGGTCAGCGCAAAAATATGGTCACAGCCTTCCTCAATCGAGGTAATGCACCGCGGGTTCTTGCACTTGATGACATTGACCAAGCGCTTGGGCTGCTCGGGGCGGCTCTTTTTCGCCACGTGGCCATTCTCGATGAACGTAATACTGATCTTCGGGTCCACATAGCCCAAAATATCAAAGCTCAGGCCGCTCACGTCACCCTCGATTTTGATAATGTCCTTCTTGCCACTTTTCTGGCTGCGAACATTCTGCAGCAAGGCCACGCTGGCGTCGCTCAGCTTTTCCAGCTCCATCAGGTGGTACAGGGCCAGGCCGGTGCCTGCGGTGATATGGTCAATGACCACACCGTTCTGAATTTCATCAACCTTCAACATCGAAAGCTACCTCCCCAGTTTTAGGATCTTTCAAGCCAAGCAGCGTCATGATCAGGGCCATGCGCATATGCACGCCGTTCTGCACCTGATCAAAGTAAGCGGCACGCGGGTCATCATCCACATCCAGCGTGATCTCATTCACACGGGGCAGGGGATGCAGCACCGCCATGTCGGCCGGGGCCAGATCCAGCTTTGTCTTGGTCAGCACGTAGCTGTTCTTCAGGCGGATGTAATCTTCCTCGTTGAAGAAACGTTCGCGCTGCACGCGGGTCATGTACAGGATGTCAAGCTGGGGCAGGGCTTCTTCCAGGCTGCGGGTCTCGACATACTCAATGCCGTTGGGCTCCAGAATTTCGCTGATGATGTAGTCCGGCACACGCAGTTCTTCGGGCGAGACCAGCACAAACCTCATGCCCGGCAGGCGGGACAGGCTCTTGATCAGGCTGTGCACGGTGCGGCCAAACTTCAAATCGCCGCAGAAACCGATGGTCAGGTGGTCCAGGCGGCCCTTGCGCTGGCGGATGGTCATCATGTCCAGCAGCGTCTGGGTGGGGTGGCTGTGGCCGCCATCACCGGCATTGATGACCGGGATGCGGCTGTAGCGGGAGGCACGCAGCGGGGCGCCCTCTTTGGGGTGGCGCATGGCGGCAATGTCAGCCACGCAGCTGACCACGCGGATGGTATCAGCCACGGTCTCCCCCTTGCTGGCGCTGGAAACACCAGCATCGGGGAAGCCAAGCACCTGGCCGCCCAGGTTCAGCATAGCAGCCTCAAAGGAAAGGCGGGTACGGGTGCTGGGTTCATAGAACAAAGTGGCCAGGCGTTTGCGGGCCGCTACGTCGCGGTAAGCGGCCGGGTCCTCATGGATACGGTCGGCAAGATCCATCAGACTGAGCGTTTCTTCCAGCGTAAAGTCCGCCGGGTCGATCAAATGTCTCATACACATTCCCCTTTATTCAACGGTCTATGATCTTCTCGGCAGCACCGCACCTTGCATTGTGCAGCACTGCTGTATGTCAAAGCGGTCGCCCGCCTGAACACCATTACAAAAGCTTGCGCACCATCGCAAAATCAAAGAAATCAGTATAATAAGTTTGGCAGCACAGCACCGGTTTGCACAGGCGGGAGTAGCAAATCTCCTCCAGCTGCAAAAGCGCCTGTTCGGGGCGCAGGGCCAGCTGGCGGCGGATGCCTGCCGGGCCGGACACTGCATGCAGGTGGGCCACAGTCTCCGTCACTTCAGTATGGCAGTGGCGGGCGGCAATATCAAAAATGGGCTGGCTGAAATCAATGCCTTCCAGCCGCTTATTGTCAAATAAAGAAAGCGGCAGAATATCGGTGGAAAACAGCACCGGCGTATCATCCGCCATCACGCGGCGGCGCACAAACACCAACGTCTGTGGGGCGTCGGTGGGCAGCTGCAGCTTTTCGGCCAAAGCGGGGGAGGCGATTTCCCGCGTTACGCTCAAGTTATCGCTGCGGGGTTCCTTGCCAATGGCGCGGATCATTTTATAGAATTCCAACTTCTGATCCATGCGGTTTTTCAGCTGCACCACATCCCGGTTTACCAAGGTGCCAATGCCGCGCACACGTTCCAGGTAGCCGTCGCGCTCCAGCTCGCTCAGGGCGTCGCGCACTACCGTGCGGCTCACCCCCAGATCGGAAGCCAGCTCCAATTCACTGGGCAGCTGGGCAGCACCGCTATAGCGGCCATTTTCCAGTTCCTCCAGCAGGCGGGCAGCCGTATGCTGGCTGCGCAGCTCACCGCCCAGCCGGTTTTCGGTCTGTTTGTTCATCGATCAAATTCCTTTCGGGCCCGACATACGTCTGCCAGGCAGCATTTATCGCAGTAGGGGGTGGTGCGCGCCGTGCACACCGCGCGGCCATGGTCTACCAGCCGGTGGCAGAAATCACTGCCTTCTTCCGGCGGAATGATCTTCCACAGTTCCTTTTCGACTTTTGCCGGTTCCTTAATACCGTCCACCAGGCCGATGCGGTTGCACAGCCGGATGCAGTGGGTGTCAGTCACGATGGCCGGCTTGCCGAACACATCCCCCATAATCAGGTTGGCGCTTTTGCGGCCCACACCGGGCAGGCTCAGCAGCGCGTCAAAGTCGCTGGGCACTTTGCCGCCGTATTCATCCTGCAGCTTGCGCATACAGGCAGAAATATCCCGTGCCTTGCTGCGCCCCAGGCCGCAGGGTTTTACAATGGCTTCGATTTCTTCCGGTTCGGCCGCTGCCAACGCTTCCACACTGGGATATCTGGCAAACAGGTCCTGCACCACCACGTTTACACGGGCGTCGGTGCACTGTGCCGCCAGCCGTACCGACACCAACAGTTGCCAGGCGTGGTCATAATCCAGCGTACATTCTGAGCGGGGGTATTCTTTTTTCAGCCTATCAATACAGATCCGTGCGAGTTCTTTTTTAGTCACAGGATTCGCTCCGTTTCGTTTTCTTCTCTTGATTTTACCACGATGTGCCTTTTTAATCAAGCGCAGAAGTATGATGTTTTGGTACATATCCCCCCATGTGTTTTCCTGAATCGCCGATAGGGCAAAATTTTCCCGCAAAAACACAGTTTGCATCGGCCTTTTATCGGTGCTGCCTTGATTTCACCGCCAAAATCACCTATAATTTAATGATAAGAATTTCTATTTTATGCGGCATACACGCCGCAGCATTTTTAGCTAAATTTATAGTAAGTAAAGGAAATCCACCATGGAGCCATTGGCACAGCGTCTGCGCCCCCGCACTTTGGATGAAATCTGCGGACAGCAGCATCTTTTAGGCAAGAATCAGGTTTTCCGCCGCACGGTCGAAAGCGGCCATATCCCCAACATGATCTTCTACGGTCCCTCCGGCGTAGGCAAAACCACTGTGGCCAGCATCATCGCTGCAGGCAGCGGCATGAAACTGCACAAACTTAACGGCACCACCGCCTCCACCAGCGACATCAAGTCGGTGCTGAACGACATCGGCACCTTGGGTACCGACGGCGGCATCCTGCTGTATCTGGACGAGATCCAGTACTTCAACAAGCGCCAGCAGCAAAGCCTGCTGGAATGTGTAGAGCAGGGCACCGTCACCCTGATTGCCTCCACCACCGAGAACCCATACTTTTATGTATACAACGCGCTGCTTTCCCGCTGCACGGTGTTTGAGTTCAAGGCACTGACCGCCGCCGACATCCGCCAGGGCTTGCAAAACGCCGTAGCCCGCCTGGGGGCCGACGACCAGACGCCGATTTTGATCCCGGACGACGCGCTGGACTACCTGGCCCAAAGTGCGGGCGGCGATATGCGCAAAGCCCTGGGCAACCTGGAGTTTGCCGTCACCGCTGCGCCGATCGAGAACGGCACCCGCACCATCGACCTTTCCATGGTGCAGCAGGTAGCCGTGCGCACTGCCATGCGGTACGACAAGCTGGGCGACGACCATTATGATATTGTCTCGGCTTACCAAAAGTCGATGCGCGGCTCCGATCCGGACGCCGCCCTGCATTATCTGGCCCGCCTTCTGGAAGCCGGTGACCTGCCCAGCGCCTGCCGCCGCCTGATGGTCTGCGCCTGTGAGGATGTTGGCCTGGCCTGGCCGCAGATCATCCCCATTGTAAAGGCTGCCGTGGACATTGCCAACGCTGTCGGCCTGCCGGAAGCTCGGCTTCCGCTGGCCGATGCTGTGGTATTGGTCGCCACGGCACCCAAATCCAACTCTGCCCACAATGCCATCAACGCCGCCGTCGCGGATGTCCAGGCAGGCCGCACCGGCCCCATCCCGCGTCAGCTGCAAAACAAACACTATGACGGCGCCGACGCCAAGGTCAAGGGCCAGCATTACCTCTACCCTCACGATTTTCCCAACCACTGGACCGCCCAGCAATACCTGCCCGATGCCATCAAGGACCGCCGCTACTACGAACCCGGCGACAACAAAAACGAGCAGGCTTTTGCCCAATACTGGAAGATGATCAAAGGAGAATAACCATGTCCACCCTCCACTGCGAAAACATTACGTTTCCTTCCTCTGACAGGAAACATACCTCCTCGGCCGTCATTTATACCTGCCCGGACGTGCCCGTGCGGGCAGTCATCCAGCTCAGCCACGGCATGTGCGAGTACGTCCGCCGCTATGCACCGATGGCGGATTTCTACGCCGCCCATGGCATAGCCCTGGCAGGCAACGACCACCTGGGCCACGGCGACACCGCCCAGGCAGGGGAGCACGGCCACTACGGCGAAAAGGACGGCCGCTTTCATCTGTTGGACGACCTGCATACAATGAACAGCCTGCTGCACGAGCGTTTTCCCGGCCTGCCCATCATCCTGTACGGCCACAGCATGGGCAGCTTTTATGCCCGATGGTACGCTGAAAAGTGGCCGGAGAGTATCACGGCACTTATCATTTCCGGCACAGCTGGTCCCAGCGTGATGAACGCCATCGGCCAGCGTCTGGCTGCTCTGATTGCCGCCGTCAAGGGCAACGACGCCGTCTCGCCCTTGATGGTCAATCTGAATTTCGGCAGCTATTGCAAGCGCATCCCGGATGCCGCCTCGCCTAACGCCTGGCTCAGCCGCGACACCCAGGTCGTACGGGATTATGACGCCGACAAGCTCTGCACCTTCTCGTTCACCGCGGGCACCTACCGGGAGATGCTGGCCACCCTCAACCACGTCAGCCGCAAAAGCTGGGCTGAGGGAATCGCCAAGGACCTGCCCATCCTGCTCATCGCCGGTGACGCTGACCCCGTAGGCAACTATGGCGCCGGTGTACGCACCGTCTGGGCCATGCTGGGCGACGCCGGTGTACAGGATCTGACCTGCCAGATTTACGAGGGTGCCCGCCACGAACTACACAACGAAACCAACCGTCAGGAGGTATTCGATTACGTCCTGACCTGGATCGAATACCATATTTAAATTTATTTTATATCGCATTATCGAGAATCCTCGGCTTATACCGGGGATTTTTTATTTTACCTATTGACAATGCTATACCTCGCGTGTATTATTGTATTAGATGCTTAATACAAGTACACAGGAGGCAACCACCATGAATTGGAACATAACCGCCGGACGGCCGGTTTATGTCCAGCTGATCGAACAGCTGGAGCTGGCGCTGGTGGCGGGGGAATTTCCGCCAGGCAGCCGCATCCCGCCCGTGCGGGAGCTGGCCGCCGATGCGGGCGTCAACCCCAATACCATGCAGCGTGCCCTGCAGGATTTGGAAAGTCGAGGCCTGCTGCAGGCTCAGCGCACTGCCGGGCGTACCGTCACAGCCAACGATACCGTATTGCAAGCTCTGCGCCGCAAACGCGCCGCCACCCTGGCCAGGGATTTTCTGCAGCAAATGCATGCCCTGGGCATGACCGCAGCAGAGGTCGAGACCCTGCTGCGGGAAACCGAAACATCAGAAAAGGAGTAACACAATGGAACCTGTATATGAAGTCCACGGCCTGTGCAAATACTACGGCAAAAAGGCCGCGCTGGATGGCGTGGATTTTACCGTAGAGCCGGGCAAATTGGTGGGCCTGCTGGGCCCCAATGGCAGCGGCAAAACGACCCTTATTAAAATTTCCGCCGGGCTGCTCACGGCCGACAGCGGCACCGTCTGCATTGATAAAGCACCGGTAGGTGTCTATACCAAGGCCATCACCAGCTACCTGCCGGACCGCATGGCCCTGCCTACCGAGTTCACCGCCGCTGACGCCGTAAGCCTGTACACTGATTTCTTTGCCGATTTCGACCGTACCAAGGCCAACGCCATGCTGGCCGACCTGCATCTGAATCAGCACGATCGCATCGGCGCTATGAGCAAGGGCACGCAGGAGAAAATGCAGCTTTGTTTAACGATGAGCCGTGCCGCCAAGCTGTACCTACTGGACGAACCTTTGGGCGGTGTTGACCCCGCCGCACGGGAATACATTTTAAACACCAGCCTGCATAACTACAGCGAGGACGCCGCGCTCGTGCTCTCCACCCATCTGATCGGCGATATTGAAAAAGTGCTGGATGAGGTTATCTTCCTCAAAGACGGTTCTGTCATGCGCCAGGTCGGCGTGGACGAGCTGCGTGAGGAGACCGGCACCAGCGTGGACGCTTATTTTAGGGAGGCATACAAATGCTGACGAAACTTTTAAAATATGATTTCAAGGCCACCGGCCGCATCATCCTGCCCATCGCGGGCGGCGTGCTGTTATTAAACTTTGTCTCGGACCTGCTGGGGCATTTTGTCAACAACACCAGCCATACGATGCCCTGGGTCGGCGTTTTTATGGGGCTGCTCACCCTTGCCACGTTTTTGGGCATGCTGGCGGTTCTGGCCATCTGCTTTTTTGCCAGCGTGCAGCGCTACTACAAACTGTTGGGGGAACAGGGCTACCTGATGCTGGCCCTGCCGGTACACGCCTGGCAGCACATTGCCGCCAAGCTCATCTGCGGCGTCGTGTGGACGCTGTTCGGCTTTTTCTACTTTGGAATCTGCGGTACGCTCACCCTCTCGGCACTGGACGGCGACAGCTTTTCCCTTACCGGCGTAAACATCCAAGATGTTCCGCTCCTGCTGTTATTTTTCCTCCTGATCCTTGCACTGATTGCCGGTGCCCAGCTGCACGCTTACCTGGCCTGCGCCTATGCGGGGATGTTTACCCAGCATCGGCTGACCATCAGCATCATCAGCTACTTTGTAATTGGCTTTATCGGACAAATGCTGAGCCTTGTCGGCACCATTGTTTTTGCCATTAAAGTATATCCGTCCCTCGATAACATCGGCAGCATGGTCGAACTGCAAAACGGCATACTCCTTTCCGTCTGCGTCATCTTCCTGCTCACCCTGTTGGTGGACGCCCTGCTTTGGGCGCTGACTCAGTGGCTCATGAGCAGCCGCCTCAATCTGGCTTGATTTTTCCGTTCTCTGTTCCGATTAATAAGGAAAAGAGCCTGTTTTTTCATGCAATCTTGTATGTTGTTTCCTGCATCTTCTAAAACGAGGCTTTCACTTTTTGTCATCTGTACCGTGATGCCCTGTCTGTTTTTGTACAGCTGCATTATCAGCAGTGGATCAGGGGTACACGGCGGCTCGCTCATGTGGTTACCGGGGTCGGCTATCGGCTATGCTGTTATTGCGTTCCTTATTTACAAACATTCCAAAGCCCCCTAAACATAATAAGAAACCCCAAGCAGGAACCGGCCCCCCATAAAAGGGGATGCAGGCTCCTGCCTGGGGTTTTCTTCCCTTATTAATTACTTAATTACACAACAAAATCCCGTATTGCTTCGGCATCGTGCAGGCCTTTGGTGTACAGCCTTTTCAAGGCCTCCTGGTCGCGGGTCAGCGTTTTGACACCGCAGGTGTCGTCAGGTGCAATGATGAGCACTTTGCCCTCGGCAGCCAACTGCTGTGCTTTCTGGATGCCTTCATTATAATGTTGGGCGCGCAGGGCCAGCTGTTCGGCAGCTTTCGGGTAGCGTCGGCGGATGACGCGTGCCAGCTTGCGGTCGGTGCCGTCGGCGCGGATGATCCCGGCGGGCTTTGTCAAAATCAGCACCACCTTATCGCAGCCATCGGCAAAGGCCTTGTCCAGGGGGATGGTATCGCCCAAAGCGCCGTCATAATAGGGGACACCATCAATCACAATGGGCTTGCAGGCCACCGGGATACAGCAGGAGGCCATCAGCACGCGATAGTCGTCCTGGTGCAGATCACTGCGTGTAAAGTATTTTGGCTTGCCAGTGGTTGCGTTGGTGGCAATCATGTACCATTCCGCCGGGTTTGTGTTCATTTTTGCAAAGTTCAGTGGGTTTTCGCCGCCCGCATTGCTGAGCGTCCCATAGATATATTGCAGGTTCAAAAACGAGCCGCCGTGCAGCATGTTGCCCGCGCCCATGTACTGCTTGCGCATCGAGTATTCCTCGTAAAACGGGTAGTTTCGCCCGTGCTGGCCGCTTATATAGGATGCGAGGTTTGCACTGCCAGCCGAAATGCCGATGCCATAATCAAACTGTACATCGTTTTCCATACACCAGTCAAACACGCCCGCCGCATAAATGCCGCGTAGGCCGCCGCCTACGTCGATCACGCCAATTTTTTCCATTTGTTGCTTCCACCTCTTATGCAACAAATTATACACCTGTCACACGCGCAAAGTATCATACAATCTGGCGCAGATGCCCGAAATTTTGTCCTTTTAGGGCATAGCTATTTTAACCGCACGCCGCCACAGCTTCCACCGCCGTTTCCAGTCCGCGGGCAATTTGGCGCAGGTCCATGCTGGGGGTGCCCAGCGGCTTATTGATGACCTGCTCCATCGCATAGGGCACATGGATGAACCCACCGCGCACATTGGGGTACTTTTTATCGATGAGATACAGCAGGGTATACAGCAAATAGTTGCACACATAGGTACCCGCCGTGTAGGAGACCGCGGCCGGTATCCCGGCATCCCGCATCCGCTGCACCATGGCTTTTACGGGCAGGGAGGTGAAGTAAGCGGTCTCACCGTCCTCCCGGATGGGCACATCCACAGGCTGATACCCGGCATTGTCCGGGATGCGGCCGTCCATAAGGTTGATGGCCACTTTCTCCGGAGTGATAGCCGCGCGGCCGCCCGCCTGTCCCACGCAGATGACCGCATCGGGTTTATGCCGCTGCATAGCGTCCTCCAGAACCGCACCGGCGCGGTGGAACCGGGTTGGGACTTCCAGCTTGATGATCTCGGCCCCGGCAATGGTGTCAGGCAGCAGTTTGACTGCCTCATAAGCCGGGTTGACGGTCTCGCCGCCGAAGGGATCGGAGCCGGTAATTAAAATTTTCATGGCAGAGCGCCTCTTTTCGCAGTTTTTGCCATTATAGCATATCTGCCTCTCCATCTCAAGCGCCGTGCCACACCGCACTTTTGCCGTAATCCTCCCCATTTACGCATTTTTTAATGATTCATGAACATTTCTTTACAGATTTATTATAAGTTTTAGTTGACAAACACTCTCCATGCCGTATAATGTATCTTGTGTGTGCATCTATAGGGTAAATCTTTTATGCCCTGACACATTGGCGTTGTATGTGCTGCTTGTAGCGGACCTGTCCACCGGGACCGTGTAACAAACCTTTGCGGGGCGGCATAATTGGCGCCGACTCGTTAAGCGCTTTGTGCCGGCCTAAGGAAGAAACGGTGCGAAAAGAAAGTGCTGTAACGGGAAATTCCGCAAAGGGGGATGCAATAATAATGAATGAGAATCTCATCGTATCGCTGAAAGACATTGTTGTTGATTTTGACGGGCAGAAGGTCCTGGACGGGCTTTCCCTCGACATTCACGACAAAGAGTTCGTTACGTTCCTTGGCCCTTCCGGCTGCGGCAAAACGACCACTCTGCGCGTGATTGCCGGGTTTATTACCCCAAAATCCGGCAATGTCTTTTTTGATGGCAAAGACATCGCCGACCTGCCACCCTATAAGCGCCAGGTCAACACGGTGTTCCAGAAGTATGCGCTTTTCCCGCATCTGAATGTCTTTGAAAATGTGGCGTTCGGCCTGCGCCTGAAAAAGTTGCCGGAGGAAGAGATCCGCCCGAAAGTTCTGGAAATGCTGGAGACCGTCGGTCTGAAAGGCTTTGAGCGGCGCAGCATCCATCAGTTGTCTGGCGGCCAGCAGCAGCGTGTGGCCATCGCCCGCAGCCTGGTCAACCAGCCTCGCGTGCTGCTGCTCGACGAGCCCCTGGGTGCCCTGGACCTGAAGCTGCGCAAAGAGATGCAGCTGGAGCTTAAGCGCCTGCAGCGCGAGATGAATATCACCTTCGTTTATGTCACCCACGACCAGGAAGAAGCTCTGACCATGTCGGACACAGTCGTGGTCATGTCCGGCGGCAAGATCCAGCAGATCGGTTCGCCGCAGGATATTTACAACGAGCCCAAGAACGCCTTTGTCGCCCGCTTTATCGGTGATTCCAACATCGTGGACGGCGTGATGCTGCGTGACTTTTTCGTCAACTTCGGCGGTCATGACTTTACCTGTGTGGACCGCGGCTTCAAGCCCAACGAGCCGGTGCAGGTCGTCATCCGTCCCGAGGACGTGCAGATCGTGCCGCCGTCTGTCGGCATGCTGACCGGCCTGGTGCGTGAGGTCATCTTCAAGGGCGTACATTTTGAAATGCATGTGGATGTGGAAGGCTATGAGTGGCTGATCCATTCCACCCAGGCAAGCCAGCCCGGCGAACTGATCGGCATGAACATCGGCCCCGACGAAATTCATATCATGAAGCGTTCGGAGGTGTAAGCGATGCTTAAATCCAAGACCTCCCGCTGGCTGGCCGGGCCGTATCTGCTCTGGATGGCCGCTTTCATCATCGTTCCGCTGTTCATCGTTATCTGGTATGCACTGACCAACGCAGATGGCCGGTTCACGCTGGATAACCTGACCCAGATTGGCCGCTACTCCAGCGTTTTCATGCGCAGTTTGATTCTGGCTGCCGTGTCCACGGCCATCTGCCTGGTCATGGCGTTTCCCGTTGGCTATTTTCTCTCCCTCCTGCGTGCCAACAAGCAGCATATCATGCTCATGCTGGTCATGCTGCCCATGTGGATGAACTTTCTGCTGCGTACCTATGCGTGGATGACTTTGCTGGAGAAGAACGGCCTCATCAACAAGTTTTTTGGCCTGTTCGGCCTCGGACCCTTTAACATGATCAACACCTCCGGCGCAGTGGTGCTGGGCATGGTGTACAACTACCTGCCGTTTATGATTCTGCCCATCTACACGGCCATGACGAAGATCGACAACTCGGTCATCGAGGCTGCACAGGACCTGGGCTGCAACGTCTGGCAGATCTTGTTCCGCGTGCTGGTTCCTTTGACCGGCCCCGGCATTGCCACCGGCATCACCCAGGTGTTCGTGCCTGCGGTCTCTACCTTTATCATCAGCCGTATGCTGGGCGGCGGCTCCAACCTGCTGATCGGCGATTTGATTGAGCTGCAGTTCCTGGGCAATTCCTACAACCTGAACCTTGGCTCTGCCATGAGCCTGGTGCTGATGGTCATCGTCCTGCTGTGCATGAGCTTCACCTCCAGCTTTGATGAGTCCGAGATGGAAGGGGTGATGTAAGATGAACAAAAAGCAATCTGTTCTCTTGCAGCGCACCTATATCATCCTGGTGTTCTGCTTCATGTACCTGCCCATCGCGGTCATGATTGCCTTTAGCTTTAACGAGAGCAAGTCCCGTTCCAACTTCACCGGCTTTACCCTGGACTGGTACAAGAGCCTGTTCCACAACGAAATGATCCTCTCGGCGCTGGGCCTCAGCCTGGTGCTGGCGCTGGTATCCAGCGTGGTAGCTACCGTACTGGGTACACTGGCTACCATCGGCATCAACTCGATGTCCCGCAAAAGCCAGCTCATCATCAACAACATCAGCTATGTGCCTGTCGTCAACCCCGAGATCATCACCGGCGTTTCGCTGATGCTGCTCTTCGTCATGGCGCAGAATTTTGGCATCGGCGGCGAGAGCGGCATCTTCGGCTGGTTCACGCTGTTGATTGCCCATATTACCTTTAATATTCCGTATGTCATCTTCAACGTAGGCCCCAAGCTGCGCCAGCTGGACCCCAGCCTGTACAACGCAGCGATGGATCTGGGCTGCACGCCGCGGCAAGCCTTCTTCAAGGTCATCATGCCGCAGCTGTCCCCGGCCATCCTGTCGGCATTCCTAATTTGCCTGACCTACTCCATTGATGACTTCATGATTTCCTACTTCAACTCCGGCACGATGCAGACATTGCCCATCGCAATCTACTCGATGACCCGCAAAAAGGTCAGCCCCGAGATCAACGCCTTGTCTGCAATCATCTTCTGCGTCATTCTGGCCATTATCCTCATCTCCAACGCGATGGATTCCCGCGCATACCGCCGCAACCAGAACGCCATCCGCAAGGCGATGCAGGACGAAGGGGGGCGCTGAAGATGAAACTGAAAAAGTTTGCTGCAGCAGTTTCCGCTGCCCTGATGCTGGCTGTTTTTACCGCCGCACCTGCGCTGGCTGCTGACGAGATCGAAGTCAACGAGGACATCTCCGTCTCCGGCGACTACGACTGGACCCGTTTTGCCAACGACCACATCACCCTGAATGTCTACAATAACGGCCTATATATCTCCGATGGCTCCGATGACAGCGTGAATGTCGTCTCTGCCTTTGAGGATCTCACCGGCATCAAGGTCAACTACACCACCTACGATTCCAACGAGAGCCTGTACGCCAAGCTGAAATCCGGCGGCGTGTCCTACGATGTCATCTTCCCGTCGGACTACATGGTAGGTAAGATGATCAACGAGGGCATGCTGGCCGAGTTGGATATGGATAACATTCCCAACATTGCCGGCGTGGGCGAAACCTATCTCGACCGCAACTTTGACCCCGGCAACAAGTACAGCGTGCCTTACATGTGGGGCACCACGGGCCTTATCTACAACACGACGATGGTCGAAGAACCGCCCACGAAATGGGCCGACATGTGGGATGTGGAGTACACCAACAATGTGCTGATGTTCAACAACTCCCGCGATGCTTACGCCATCGCCGCCAAGGTAGCCGGCCTGTCGATGAACCCGCAGTCTGTGGACGAGATTACCGCCATCACCGAAAAGCTGAAAGAGCAGAAGAACATCGTGCAGGCTTACGTCATGGACGAAGTCTTTGACAAGATGGAGGGCGGCGAAGCCGCCATGGCCCCGTACTACGCAGGCGATGCCATCACGATGATCGACGAGAATCCCGACCTTGCCTTTGTCCACCCGGAGGAAGGCGTCAACTTCTTCATCGATAACATGTGTGTCCCGGCCAACGCCAAGCATAAAGAGGCTGCCGAGATGTTCATCAACTACCTGTGCGAAACCTCTGTCGGCTTGGCCAACTGTGATTTCATCGGCTATTCCACCCCGTTGACGGCCGTGTGGGAGGAACTGGACGATGATCTCAAGTACAGCGAGATTGCCTATCCCAGCCAGGAAGTACTGGACAAAGCCGAGGTTTTCAACACCCTGCCGGATGACATCAACGCTGCCATGGACGCCCAGTGGAGCGAGATGAAGAGCTACGAGGAAGGCGGCAACGGCTGGATGGTCGTTGTCATGCTGCTGGTGGCTATCGCTATCTCGGCGTTCAACATTTGGCGCAAGCTGCGCAAAAAGTCCCGCGATAATTACTGATTTCTCAAAGCGCTCTGCCTTTTTGGCAGGGCGTTTTGCTTTTTGTTCATTTTCGTGCTATACTGTTGGATAAGTTGACTTTGCTATTGACCATAAGGAGAGCACCCTATGTCCGCTGCACCCAAAACCTACACGCAAAAATTCACCGTTTACCGCCACGATGGCGACCATCTCGGCAATGTAAAGCCCGGTGCGTTGCTGCGCTATGCCCAGCAGATCGCCACCACCCACGCCGAAGCCGCCGGGCTGACCGATGAAGTCTACACCGCCACCCGCACGGCCTTTGTGTTGGCCAAACTGGCTTTGCATATTGACCGCACACCCCGCGTGGACGAAGAACTGACCCTTGTCACCCAGCCGGAGTGCTGCAAGCGCGCCGTCAATAAGCGCATCACCCATTTTTACGATGCCGACGGGGCCGAGGTCGCCGTTATTGACAGTCGCTGGGTGCTCATCGACATTGACAAGCGCATCATTCTGCGCAAACACCCTGAGCAGTTTGCCGACCATTGGGCCGAGGATGTGCCCTTTGCACTGCCGATGAAGATGACCAAGGCCGCGCCCGAAGCCTGCGAACTGGCAGGGGAGCCGGTCGCCAGCTATTCTCGCTGCGATATGAACGGCCATCTCAATAATACGCGCTATGCCGATATTCTGTGCGACGCGCTGCCCTGGTCCGTGTGGGAGCAGGGCACCGTGCAGGATCTGCTGCTCTTCTATCACCGCGAGGTCCCGCGCGGCGAATCTTTTGCCCTGAGCCGCGCCCAGACCGGCGAAAAGCAGTATTATTTCAACGGCGAGCGCGAGGGCAAGTCCGCCTTTGAGGCCAGCATCACTTTTGCCTGATTTTTTATGTAAAACTTAGAATCTCTACATAAACCCCTGTTACACTGTTTGCAGTAAAACGTGAAAGGAGTTTTCTTAGTATGCTTACCGCAAAACGCGCCGGGCTGTCCGGCACCGCACTGAAAACCATCGCCCTGGTGCTGATGGTGCTTGACCACATCCATTATTTTTTCGAGTTCACCGGCCTTGTACCGGAATGGTTCAGCATGGTGGCACGGCTATCCGCACCGCTGTTTTTGTTCTGCACGGTGGAGGGCTTTGCCCACACCCATGACCGCAAACGATATTTCCTGCGCATCTGGGCCATTGCCACGGCGATGGGCACGGTCGAATTTTTTATGATGTACGCCGGTGTGCTGCGTCGCGGCGACGGCTTTTACCCGCTGAACGCTATCATGCAGAATTTTGTCATCCTCTGCATCATATGGCAGGGCATTGACTGGCTGCGCCAGCGCCGGTTTGTACGGGGCGCACTGGCTGCTGCCGCGCCGATCCTCTGGCCTTTTTGCATCGTAGCGCTACTGACGCTTTTTCCCAAAATTCAGGACGCACCGATTGGCTCTACCGTGTTGGCGTGGGTCATCACCGCGCCGCTGCCTTTGTGGACATCCATCACCGATGGCGGCTGGTCCTACCTGCTGGGCGGCATTGTGCTGTATGCGCTGTATTTTCACAAGCGGCTGCGCCTTGTTGTCTGGGCGGCTGTAACATTTTGTTTTGAGTTTGGCATGGTCTATTTGCAGCTGCGCGGCACGCCGGATTTTGCCCTCTCGCAGATGTTTACTACCTATTATGAATGGTTCAGCGTCTTTGCCGTAGTCCTCATGGCACTTTACAACGGCCAGCGCGGCAGCGGGCACAAACTGCTGTTTTACTGGTTTTATCCCGCGCACATCTACCTTTTGTACGCAGCATCCTGTCTTGTCTACACGCTCACACAGTGAGGGGTTCTTATGGCCAACATTCTGGCGGTCGATGATGACCGCGACCTGTGTACCTTATTAAAAACAGCACTTGAGCGAGACGGCCATACGGTTGAGACCCGCTGCACGGGTGCCGATGTCACCAGCTCGCTCTGCCGCTGGGCAGACTGCATTCTGCTGGACATCATGATGCCCGGCGAGGATGGCTTTGCCGTCTGCCGCCGCATCCGCGCCCAGACAGAAGCACCCATTTTGTTTCTGACCGCCCGCACCGACGAGCCATCCGTCCTGACCGGGCTCGGCATCGGGGCCGATGACTACCTCGTCAAACCGTTCCGCCTTGCTGAGCTGCGCGCCCGTGTCAATGCCCACCTGCGGCGGCAAAACCGTGCCCCGCAGCATCGGCTGGTGCGCGGCGGCATCTGCTTTGATCTGGCGGCCAAATCTGCGGCAGTCGGCTGCACAGCACTGCCTTTTACCAAGTCCGAGTATGCCATCTGCGAGTTTCTTGCCCTGCACGCCGGGCAGACATTTGGCAAAGAGCAGATCTACGAGGCTGTGTTCGGCTACGATGGCACGGCCGATGATACCGCCATTACCCAGCACATCAAAAACATCCGCGCCAAGCTGCGCGCCGCCGGGCTGGCCAGCCCGGAAACCGTGCTGAAAACCGTATGGGGAGTTGGATATTTATGGAACGCCGCCGACGCCTGACTTCTTTGCGCAGCGTGCTGCTGCGCTACCTCTGCCTGTGCGGCGGGGGATGCGCACTGATTCTGGTCCTTTGGTGGGGCATTTTTATGCAGCTGATCGATAACGGCTTTCTGCTGTCTGCCACAGCCTCGGCACAAGCCTGTGCCAATGCGCGGGAAGTAGTTGCCGCCATGACTGTGGACACCTTTGACGCCGACGCTATCGACTCCCTCTGCCGCTATGCCGTCGTTACAGGCGCCAACACGGCGGGGGAGACCGTACACACCACCAACATGACGGCCCGCCAGCTGAAAACCGCGCTCAACAACCTGCACGGCGTCAGCGGCAACCTGGGGATGATGCAGTATCAGTACATCGTCACCATGGCTGACGGCGCCACCTGCCTTTTGCAGTACGACTACGCCGTCCCCTATGCCGACCCGGCCCTGCGGGAACGCCTGCCGGATTTTCAAACCTGTTACATTATCTTGCTGGTCGTTTTGATGTTGGCGTGGCTGGCCGTAACCACCCACCGTACCGTGCGTACCTTTACGGCAGAGACCTCCCGCATCGACGAGGCGACGCGCCAAATCGCCGCCCAGCACCCCGAAGCTGTTGACGTAGACCACGCGCGCATCCGGGAATTTTCTGCCACGCTGCAAGCCCTGCAGACTATGGGCCAGCAGCTTACCGACAGCCTGCAGCGCCAGTGGCAGCTGGAGCAGCAGCGCACCGAGCAGGTGGCCGCACTGGCGCACGATTTAAAAACGCCGCTCACCATCATCCAGGGCAACGCTGAACTACTGGCCGAAAGCGCCGACACCACCGCTCCCGAACTGGACGCCATCCTGCGGGCAGGGGACCGCGCCCAGCAGTACCTTGCCGCCCTGCGCAGTGTGGGCACGGTGCCCGCCGCCCGCCAGCGTACCGACAGCCATGCCTTTGTTGCCGCGCTGGCGGATACGGTCAACGCCCTCTGCCGCCCGGCGAAGCTCCACTTTGTTTTGCAGGAGCAATGGCAGGGCCAGTTTCTCTGCGCCGCCCCGGAACTCAGCCGTGCACTTGAAAACATGCTGGACAACGCCGTGCGCTATACTCCCGCCGGTGGCACCGTCACGCTGGATGTCAGCAAGGCAGAGGACACGCTGGTTTTCACTGTCACCGATACCGGCCCAGGCTTCACGCCCGAAGCCCTGCACAAGGCCGGGCAGTTCCTCTACACCGACGCCGCCCGCCCCTGCAACGGCCACCAGGGGCTGGGGCTGTATCTCGCCCGCAGCGTCGCCCAGGCCTACGGCGGCAAGCTGGTGCTTGCCAACACCGACATCGGGGCGCAGGTGCAGCTTTGCCTGCCCATGCAATAAAAGATAAAGGCCCGCCGAAGCGAGCCTTTGCCTGTAAAATTTCAGTTTTTCCATTCCCGTGCCTGCGTGATGGCCAATCCGTTCGGTTCCACGCGGCACAGCAGAAACAGCACCTTGACCCCAGCCGTCCGGGCTTGTGCCAGTGCTTCGGCAAATTGCGGATGGGTCGCGGTGTTGGGACGTACTTCGGCCACGCCTTCCATCTGGATGACAAATGCTACCGCACAGTGGTAACCCTGCTGCGCTGCCTTTGCCAACTCGTGCAGGTGCTTGACGCCGCGCAGGGTAGGGGCATCCGGGAAATAACCGATACCGTCCACTTCCAGCGTACAGCCTTTCACTTCCAGCAGGTACTTTTCTTCGCCTTTTTCCATGTAGAAGTCAATGCGGGAGCCGCCGTAGGTATACTCCGGCCGCACCAGGTCATACCCTTCCGTTTGCAGCCACTCCTGCACCACCTTGTTGGGGGCCTGGCTGTCGATGTTGACCCACCCCAGGCTGGGCTTGTACACTGCCACCAGATCATATTTGGTTTTGCGGTTCGGGTTATCGCAAACTTCCAGCCGCACATCCGCACCGGGCAGCAGCAATTCTTTGCAGCGCCCGGTGTTTTTTACGTGGACGGTCTGCATCGCACCGTCTACTTGCACCTGCGCAATGAAGCGGTTGGGCCTGCTCACAAACTGACCGCTGATGATCGTGTTATATTTCAAAGTAAAACCTCGTTTATGATAAGCATTATGTCTCACATCCAATATTTATTATAGGGGATACGCCCAAATCCTGCAAGGCGGCAGGGGACTTTCGCAGACACATTGTAATTGCCCCTGCCGTGTGGTAGAATCAGGTAAAATAAAAGATCATTGCAAACGAGGTGTATTCGATGAATGAGCCAAACCGTCCCCTTTGGCAGATTATTCTTGCTGCCGCAGTTCTTTTCGGCTTCTTCGTGCTGTTAACGGTCATACGTACCTCTAAAATCGATACCACCCCAGAACCAACCCCCACCCCGGCAGAATCTCCCATCGCTGAGGAACCCGCCCATACCCCCGCACCAACGCCCACCGAGTCAACCGCCGAAACCACCACACCAGAAGAACCTGCCGAAACCACCGCACCAGAAGAGAACGGCGAGCTATTCTCCAAAGACTACATCGGCTCGGGATATAAGACCATTTATAACACCTATCTCAAAGCTACTTCCAACACCCTCGAGTACGGACTGACCGCAAAGGGGGACGGCTATTACATCGTAAACGACACCGAGGACGCCGTGGAAATTTTGCAGTATGACCGCGAGTCCGCCAACGGCAGCTGCGGTCTGTATGTATACGAGCGCTGCGAAAAGGACGCCTACGGCGGCTGGTCTCGGCAGGAGGCCCAGATTTTGAACATCTACGCCTATCGCTACTGGGAAGACATCGCCGTCGCCAGCGGAAAAACAGGCTGGGGTGATGCCCCCAGCCGCGAGTACAGCGAATTGACGGGGGAGTGACCTCTGCGGGCCGCACCATACCATTTCCACCCACGGATCTGCACGGCACAGCCCCAAATGTGAACATTTTGAAAAATGACAAAAAAATTACAAGAAATTGCTTGTAACCCTATTGACATCCGGTGACAAAAAGGTTACAATTTAGTTGCAAGTTAGATAACACCCCAAGTTAAATAACTTTACCACATTTTTCATGTGTTCTTCTCCTCCTTTCTTAAACCCCGCCCCTCCCTCAAGGGCGGGGTTTCCTTTTGTTGTGTAGTCTTTTTTTTTCAAAAAACACTTGCGTCGACGAGATAACTATGCTATACTTAAACTCGCATGAGATTTCAAAGGAGTGCTAACTATGAACTGGTATGAGATTGCTCTCGGCGTTGTTCTGATCGCCGTTTCGCTTCTGATCATCGTTTTTACCCTTGCACAGGAGCAGAAGGGCCAGGGCCTGTCTGCCGCCATCATGGGTGATAACACCGCTATGGCTGCCGGCCGTGAGCGTGGCGTCGATGCAAAGCTGGCTAAGCTGACCAAGATCTGCGGCATCATTTTCTTTGTCGTCACACTGGTCGCTTGCGTTCTCAGCGCACGTCTGTAAGGCAGTTTACAATGCAATAAAAACCGGTCCGCTCCTGCGCACATTGGTGGTGTAAGGCGGGCCGTTTTTTATGGGAAAGTTTCGGGGCATTTGTGCCCAAACAGGAAGGGCCCTGCCGGACGACAGGGCGACGTAAATCAAAGGAGTAACTATGACACCCTTACAAAAAAATATCCTTGCCGCCGTCAAGCGCCGCCCCATGACGCTGCGCGAGCTGCAGAACAACCTGCAGGTGGATAATTCCCGCCTGCGCACCTCTGTCTCCGCCATGGTTGCCACCGGTGAACTGGCCATGAAAAACGGCACCTACGTGCCCGGTTTTGCCACCTACGAGAACACCACCGCTCCCGGCGGCAGCATTCCTTGCACGCTGGTCAAGCTGGCCGCCCGCTTCGGCTTTGCCAGCCGTGATGACGGCGAGGGCGACATTTTCATCCCCGGCCGCGCCCTGCACGGTGCCATGCCCAACGATAAGATTCTCGTCAAGCTGTTCGACCATCCCCGCGTGGAAGGTTCCTCTGAGGGCGAAGTGCTGGAAGTCACCGTGCCTAACAACCGCTTTGCCGGCACAGTCTGCCTGTCCGAGGATGGCCGTCTGGCCGTCGAGCCCGACGGCTGCCGCGATGTCAAGTTCCTGCTGGCCAAGCAGGGCAGCGAGGGCGTGCACCTGGGTGATAAGGTCGGCTTCCTGATTACCCACCGCGGCGAGCGTCATAACGCCCACCGCGCTGCTGTCGTCGAGAAGTTCGGTTCCTCCGACTACGCCTCCGAGTGCGCCAAGGCCATCCTGTACGGCCGCAACGTCCGCCTGGAATTCCCGCCGGAGGTCCTGGAGGAAGCCCGTGCCTACGACAACGCCACCATCGACCAGGCCGAAGCCGCCCACCGCATGGACCTGCGCACCATCCCCATCTTCACCATCGACTCTGCCGAGACGAAGGACATCGACGATGCCATCAGCCTGCAAAAGCTGGAAAACGGCGGCTATGAGCTGGGCGTCCACATTGCAGACGTCAGCCATTACGTCCGCCCCGGCTCTGCGCTGGACAACGAGGCCTACGAGCGTGCCACCAGCATTTACTACGCCGACAAGGTCATCCCCATGCTGCCCACCCAGCTGTCCAACGGCATCTGCTCGCTGAATCCGCAGGAGGACCGCTTTGCCTTCTCCTGCCTGATGCGCCTGGACGAGCAGGGCAACATCCTGGGCTACAACTTCGTCAAGTCCGTCATCCGCAGCCGCGTCAAGGGCGTGTACAAAGAGATCAACGCCCTGCTGGAATCCATGGCCGCTGAAACCATCGAGCCTGTTGAAGCCGACGAGGCCGCCGAACCGATCGATCCGGAGATGCTGAACGCCCTGAAAGAGAAGTACGCCGAGGTACTGGAGCAGCTGCCCATCATGGACGAGCTGTACCGCAAGCGCCTGGTGCTGCGCAAGCAGCGCGGCGGCATGGATATTGAGTCCGACGAAGCCAAGCTCATCATCGATGAAAACGGCCGCTGCGTGGACATCGTCAAGCGCGGCCGCGGAACTTCTGAGTGCATGATCGAGGAGTTCATGCTGCTGGCTAACCAGTGCGCCGCCAACGCAGGCCGCACTAACAAGGTGCCTTTTGTCTACCGTGTGCACGAAGCCCCCGATGCCGAGAAGATGGAAAAGCTGTCTGCCACGCTGCTGGCCTGCGGCCTGAACGCCAAATTCAAGAACCCCATCCCCACGCAGCTGGAACTGGCTGCCCTGCTGGACGAGACCCGCGGTCAGCCCATCCAGACCCCCGTACACACCGGCATCCTGCGCAGCATGCAGAAGGCCCGTTACGCCCCGCAGCCCTTGGGCCACTACGGCCTGGTGCTGGCGGACTACGCCCACTTTACCAGCCCCATCCGCCGTTATCCTGATCTGGCCATCCATCGCATCCTCAGCGAGATGCTGCTGGGCGCCAACAACGCCCAGATGACCAAGGACTTCACCGACTTTGCCGCCCGCGCCAGCGAGCAATCCAGCAAGCAGGAAGTCACCGCCGTCCGCATCGAGCGCGACGTCGAGGACCTGTACAAGGCCGAATATATGCACAACCACTTGGGCGAGGTCTATATGGGTACCGTGGCCGGCATCACGCCGCGCGGCGTCTTTGTGGAGCTGGAGAACACCGTTGAGGGCTTTGTCCCCGCCGCCGAGCTTTGCAAGGGTGAGCCGCAGGTCGTGGACGGCGTCAGCATGGTCGACCCGCTGACCGGCCGCACCTGGATGCTGGGCACCTCGATGAAGATTCGCGTGGCCGCCGCAGATGTTGCCCTGGGCCGTATCGACTTTGAGTATATGGTCGAGTGATTTTCCTTATTATAAAAGCTCAATAATCTCAAAGAGCCTGAACAGCTTGTGTAAAGCAATCGTTCAGGCTCTTTTTTATTGCACTTTTTCTATTTTGTTCCGTTTCTCAGCGCAGCATGGCCGTGATGCTGCGGTTTACTGCCTGCGTTTTGTCGGCATCTTCAAACTGCAGCCGGTGTCCGGCATCCGGCACGATCAGGCAGGGGATAGCCCGTGCCTTGCAGAACTGCTCAAGCTGGTCCGCCGCCAAGTGGGCATCCTTGGTGCCCACCACCGCGCCGAACACATCAGCACCCTGCGGCAGTTCCTGCAAAGTTTCCTCCAGCGGCGTCAGCAGAAAGAACCGCGGCCGCAGCCCCAGCGCCTTCGCCGTACGCACCGCGCAGAGCGTCCCCAGGCTTTTTGCAAGGAAAGCCACATCGGTATAGTCTGCAAAACGAACGCCGGAAAGCCGTCCCAGAATCGACGGCAGAGCCAGCTCCGCTGCGCGGCCCATATCGGCCGTGCCGTCAAAAGGCACACCGGCGAAATCCAGGCACAGTGTCTCGTACCCGCGCGTCGTATAAAACGCCAAACAATCCTGCATCAACTGCTGTTGGCAGGTATACCGTATTCCCGGAAACGCGATAACAATTCCTTTTTTCATCATGCCCCTCCCACGACAAATAAAAAACGCTGACAGCGTAAAACCATCAGCGTTCTTTATGGCGGAAAGAAAGGGATTCGAACCCTTGAGGGCTTTAGGGGCCCTACACGATTTCCAGTCGTGCGCCTTAGACCAGCTCAGCCATCTTTCCATATTCAGTTGCGCGTCTCTCAAGAGCGCTTTAATATAATATCAGTTCAAGGGATAAATGTCAAGGCTTTTTTACAATTTTTTTCAAAAAAGTACAAATTTAAAAAATCGCAAGTTTTGCACTTGCAAAACACATTCGTTCGTGATAAAACATATTGAGAATAAGATAAAGGGGATGTATTTTTTCGTGTATTCCATATTTCGCAACTTGGCCATTATTATTTTAAGTGCTAAATTTTGCGGTCTGGCCGCCCGTAAATGTAAGGCGCCCCAGGTCGTCGGTGAGATTCTCGCCGGTCTGCTCATCGGTCCCTGCCTGCTGAACCTCGTGCAGATCAGCGACACAATCTCGGTCTTTGCCGAGATTGGCGTTGTGCTGTTGATGTTCTCCACCGGCCTTGGCACCAACCTGAAAGAGCTGCTGCGTGCAGGCCCCATCGCTACGCTGGTCGCTTGCATCGGCGTGTTTGTACCGCTGGTAGGCGGCACGCTGCTGTATGGTGCCTTCTTTGGCCTGGGGGAGATCGGCAGCCCAGAGTTCTACCGCGCACTCTTCATCGGCACGATCATGACCGCCACCAGCGTTTCCATCACGGTGGCCACCCTGCAGGAGTTGGGGCAGTTGAAAGGCTTCCTTGGTACCACGATCGTCAGTGCTGCCGTTATCGATGACGTCATCGGTATCGTCGTGCTGACCTGCGTCATCGGCGCCAGCTCCGGTACCGGTACAGGCCTGGGCACTGTGCTCATCAACACGGTGTTGTTCTTCCTGGTTTCTATCGGTGTCGGTGTGGTCATTCACCATGCCATGAAATGGCTGGACAAACGCAACCCCCACACCCAGCGCATCACCGTTGTCAGTATCGCTTTCTGCTTTGCCATGGCCTATATTGCCGAGCAGTACTTTGGTATTGCCGACATCACCGGTGCCTACATTGCCGGCATTGTGCTGTGCGCCATGGACGATGCCGCCTACGTTGAGCGCCGCATCGACATCAGCAACTATGTTATCTTCGCCCCTGTGTTCTTCGCCAGCATCGGCCTGAAAACCGACGTCAGCGGCCTGACCCCGGAGATTCTGCTGTTCTGCGTTTTCTTCGTCATCGTTGCCCTGCTGACAAAGATTATCGGCTGCGGCTGTGCTGCCAAGGTCTGCGGCTTCAACTGGCCCGACTCTCTCAAGGTCGGCATTGGCATGATGACCCGCGGTGAGGTCGCCCTGATCGTCGCCCAGAAGGGCCTGGCGGTCGGCATGGTAGATTCGGTCTACTTTACCGCCGTCATCCTGCTGATTGTTGTTTCTTCCGTCGCAACCCCCATTGCGCTGAAACTGCTCTTCCACAAGCATCCGCCGGTTCCGCATCCGAGCCAGTTGAAAGCTGAAAAAGCGTAACGTCTAAAAAATCAGCCGTTCCCACAGTGAAGTGACCCCCAAAAGTTAGACAATATTTTGAAGTAAAAATTGTTCAAGCA
>OLSC01000303.1_pt1 | contig 63338 bp, 48 predicted proteins | sample 1672881 | NCBI WGS metagenome assembly OLSC01 (sample SAMEA3136733, study PRJEB25190) | human gut metagenome | biome: human gut; feature: human-associated habitat; material: faeces | place: Austria | collected 2013 | reverse complement strand
ACCATTCCGTGGTCGGCATGCTCTGCCTAAACCCGAAAAATCATCGTGACTAAACCCGCAACAACTAATTGAACACAAACATGTGTTCCTCCCACTTCTCGGGGTGGACCGCCTCGGTCTTCATCCTGCCGAAGAATCCCTCCGCGGCCGCGTTGTCCGGCGAACAGCCCTTCGCGCTCATGGAGCGCGTCAGCCCGAAGCGTTCCATGAGCCCGAGCCATCCGGGCCACCGGCAGTGGCATCCACGGTCGGAATGCACCAGGGGACGCGCGTTCCCCGGCAGCGTCGAGGCCGCTTTCTCCAGCATCCGGTTGGCCAGCTCCGCGTTGGGGCTGAAGCCGGCGGTGTATGCGACGATCTTGCCATCGAAGCAGTCGATCATCGGCGAGAGGTACACCTTCCCGTCCCTGGCCTTGATCTCGCTGATGTCCGTCAGCCACTTCTCGTTCGGACGCTCGGCCGTGAAGTCCCGGTCGACGAGATTGGCGGGAGCCGGCGTCGTCTCGCCCTCGTAGGAACCATACCTGCGTCGCTTGGGCACGTGCGCCACGAGCCCTTCCTCCGCCATGATCCTGCGGACCACCTTCTCCGATACGCCGGTCTTGAGCACCGCCTTGATCCTGCGGTACCCGTACCTGCCCTTGGAATCGGCGAACGCCCCGGCCACCTCCGTCCCGAGTCCGGCGTACTTGTCAACGCCGAGCCGGGCGTGGTGGCAGTAGGTGGCCGCTGGGCGCGATGGCGGGCAGGCATGTCATCGAGCCGGGCGAATACGCCGGCCTCAACCGGTCGATCAACAGGGTCTTCTCCCTGTTCGACAGGCGCCGCAGGTCGGCGCCTGGGTCTTTTTCTGCGAGCCTCCACCACCTCCCGCATCAACGCGTTCCCCGGCTCCAGTTCCTCGACCCTGCGGCGCAAAGCCTCCGCGTCATCATCATCGGCTGCGGACGGCCGGCGGCGGGAGTCCGCGGGCTTATTGCCCTGCGCGGAGTTCCTGTTTTTGGGCTGCAACGCGGCCATGCCGCCCTTGCGGTACGCCCTGACCCAGCCATGCACCGCGCCGACGCTCACGCCGAGCTGTTTGGCGGCCTGCTTCTGCTGCATGCCGCCCAGCACCAGCTCGACTGCCCTTCGCCTGGTCTCCAGTGGGATGATGGGTTTGGCCATATGGCCAGCATACCGGGAATCCATCGCCAGCCAACGCTCCAGACACTGCCTGGTCGGATAACCCAGATGCTCCACCACCTGGGCCGTCGTCATCGGCGTGGTGAAATACAACTCCACCGCACGCTCTCGTTCCTCAAGACCGGACATACGAAAATCTTTCCGTTCGGTCTCCAAGAAAACGTCCGCAGCCCCTAATCGCTTGCTGATGATTCCCGGTGCCGGGAATATATTGGTTTTCGATGCATTGGAGCGAGCTTGGCGTGGTGATTCGTTGCAAGACGGGCAGAGATCCGCTGATATTATGCCAGCTAGTCAGATTGTTGTTCCGAATGAGACACGATCCAACCGGTCCAACGCATATTTCCCGCTTGATTATCTGCCTCAGACCATTGGCATGAAAATAGCCATGCTGGTGAACCTGTCGCCATATGCACAGTGGCAGGCGGCACGAATATCCAACAGCATTCTGTATGCGATTATGGGGTGCTTTGCCATTGCGCTGTTACCGCGTTGGAAATCGCTGATGGCGTTGCTATTAGTTATTCCACCGGTGGCGTTTGTGGCATCGAGCCTGATGATTGATGGCATGATTGTAGCGCTTTCGGCCTGTATGGTGGCGGCCATCGCTGCGATTGCAGGGAACAAACATGTGATTTCTCTGCCATGCACTGTGGCATTGGGAGTGCTGGCATGGGCTCTGGCATGTGAGAAGCTGTCCTATGCGTTTGTGGCGGGTGCCGCGCTATTCCTGCCATCTGCGGTAATGACTGTGCGGCGCAAAGTGGAATTTGTTGGCGTTGCGGCGGTGCTGATGGGGGTGTTGTACCTTCCCTGGAGCGTGCTGTTTAGTAGTTCGTTGGCGCAAGTGAATGTATCGCATAGCATGAGCGTTGCGCTGTCCCATCCGATACTCACCATCGGCAAGATAGTTCGTTCCATGATATTTCTTGGGACTTATCACCTCACTCAGCTTCCAGTCTGGTATACCGTGATGTCGGTTGTGCTTGTACTGGTTTGGCTTGCGGCGTTGGTGTATACGGTGAAGACAACTGGGGCTGTTCGTATGGCACCGTCCGCAGGGGTGGGAAAGTATCGGTTCCTGATCTTGGCCCTAGTGATTGCAGCTGCTGAGATAGCAGCGTTCGTGCTCTTTGTGGGAATGACTTGGAATGACTTGGAATCGATGAGTCGATTCGGAGTGTTCCAAGGAATACAGGGACGGTATGTGCTCCCGGTGTTGCCAGTATTCCTGCTGGGACTAGTCATAGTTGACGATAGGAAGGTAAGCCAGCGCGCCCTAGCTTGCTGATGATAAGGGTTTGCTGGCTCGGCTATTGCTCTACTTCATCGAGTGAATGCGGTTGTCGTACACAACGTTCTCGCATGAGCGAATCGTGGCAAGTACCGCGCATTTCAGGCGTTCGCCGATGCTCAGCTTGCTGATCAGGGCGCGCATGGTGGCCACGTCATCGAGATGGTTCTGCCAGTCGCTGTCATGTAGTTCTTCGGAGCCGAGCGCCTTGAGGCCTTTGCCTTCATCGCGCACGCTGGCGGTCAGGCCGAAGTAGTTCCGGCACGGGGTGATGCCCTGTTCCAGAGTGAACTGGAAGTTCTCGGCTGCGGAAAGCACGTTGTCATGCCAGAATGCGGCGGTTCGCTTCGAGTGCGTCACCGAGTCGGGCTCCTGAAGCCAGTAATAGAGCACGCAATCGATGTCGGCCACTTTGCCCATGCGGGCGTACAGGGGGCCTGCCATGCGGATATCCTGCGCGTAATGGCCCTCGGGGAACCGCAGGCCGTCCCACAGCTCGCGCCTGTACAGGCGGCACCAGTTCGCCTCGTTGAAGTAGCGGGCCTCGGTGTTGCGGCCGAGCTTGCTGCCGAGCAGTCGCAGGCTTTTGCAGAACACGGTCTGGTAGGCGGCGAGCGGGTGCTCGAACACGGTGATTTTGCCGGGCGCCTGCGCGCCCGTCTCGGCCTCTTTGGACACCTCGCCCAGCTGGGAGACGCCGAACTGGCGCCAGCGGGCCTTGCTCATATCCGCGCCGGTGTTTTGCAACGCGTGCAGCAGGTATTCGATATTGTGGCGGTCGAGGATGTCGTCGTTGTCGGAGAACGCGATGTACTCACCATGCGCGGCATCGAGGCCGGTGTTCTGGGCCTTGGCGATGCCGCCGTTTTCCTGATGGATCACGGTGACGCGGCTGTCCTGCGTCGCATACTCATCGCAGATGGCCGGGCTGGAATCCTTGGCCCCGTCGTCCACCAGAATCACCTCGAGGTTCGTATACGACTGCTGCAGAATGGAGTCCACGCAGTAGCGCAGGTAGTCTTCGGCGTTGTATACCGGCACGATTACGGAAATGAGGGGAGTGGCGTTGATTGGCAAGACTTGTGCTTCCTCTTTGTATATGCGGACGTATCCAGTATTGCACGTTTCCTAGCCGAGCTGCGCAACGTTTAATGGGGTACTTTTGCTCGAGGATGTTTGATTATTGACGATGAAGACACCTGTGGAAGTCAATTCAGACTCAAGGCATCGAGAATGGGGTAGAGGCGATTCGCAAATTCGGGTACACCGCTTTTCCGGAGCATGTCTGCGTAGTCTTCAGGCGTTTGTGGATATCATTTATAGCTCAGCAGTGCCGTGTGACAAACTCTTGCCACTCTTCCTGGATCGAGATCCAATACATCGAGGAAGAAATCATCGGGTCTCTTTACTTCGATGCGAAGAGGCTGTGTCGAAGTTTCAGGAAAATCTTTCGTGTTGAAGGTGACCAAGGTTTGTGCGGGTAAATAATCTGCTGCTGCAAGTACGTGCCGGTCTTTCTCGTCGCATGTCATATTTTTGATGAGGCTTTCGTAACCAGTGACTAGAGCCTCTGGGAATGCGGCAGTCATCGCATTGATACGTTGCGCCGAACGCTCTTCTCCTATGCGTAATTAGAGGTCTCTCCTCAGCTCATCGAGTATCTGTTGTGACCAGTATGGGGCATAGAGGTGTTCCTCGGCGAGACGGAGGATCAAATCGTTGATGAGTTCGTTGAAGAGCCATAAATCTGTGTGGAATGAAATATGTGACAATCCAGCATTGAGTTTGAGCTCGTAATTTTGGTATGGCTCGTCTCATCGGTAGGATAATGACGAATCAAACCTTGCGCTTGAACGCTTATTACCGGAAGGATTGCCTGAGCATGGCAGATTCTGTTGAGTATCCCGATCTCGTTATCGTCGGCGCGGGCCTGTTCGGTCTGACGGTGGCGCAGCAGGCGGTGGAGCACACCGGCGCGTGCGTGCGCATCATCGATATCCGTGACCACATCGGCGGCAACGCGTACTCGTACATGGATAAGGAAACCGGCGCGGAGATCCACAAGTATGGCGCGCATCTGTTCCACACGTCCAATAAGCGTGTGTGGGACTACGTCAATCGTTTCACCTCGTTCACCGACTACGTGCACCGCGTGTATGCCACGCATGACGGCGAGGTCTATCCGCTGCCGATCAACCTGGGCACCATCAACCAGTTCTTCCATGCGCATTACACGCCGGCCGAGGCGCAGAAGCTTATCGCCGGGCAGGCGGGCGAGCTGGCCGGCACCGATCCGGCCAACCTGAACGACAAGGGCATCCAGCTCATCGGCCGCCCGCTGTACGAGGCGTTCATCAAGAACTACACCGGCAAGCAGTGGCAGACCGACCCGTCCGAGCTGCCGGCCGCCATCATCAAGCGCCTGCCCGTGCGCTTCAACTACGACAACCGCTACTTCAAGGACACGTGGGAGGGCCTGCCCGCCGACGGCTACACCGCGTGGATGGAGAAGATGATCGACGACCCGCGCATCACCGTGGAGCTCGGCGTCGACTTCTTCGACGAATCCCAGCCGTACAACAAGACCGCGCTCAAGGCCGCGGGCGTGCCGGTGGTGTACACGGGCCCGGTGGACCGTTACTTCGACTATGAGCTCGGCGACCTCAAGTGGCGCACGGTCGACTTCAAGGAGGTCCGCTACGACGAAGGCGACCACTTCGGCTGCCCGGTGATGAACTTCTCCGACGCGGACGTACCCTACACCCGCGCCATCGAATTCAAGAACTTCAACCCGGAGCGCCACGATGCCCAGAACCCGAACAAGACCGTGGTGTGGGAGGAATACAGCCGTTTCGCCGAGCGTGGCGACGAGCCGTACTACCCGGTCAACACGGATGCGGACAAGGCCCTGTACGCCCAGTACGAGGCCAAGGCCAAGGCCGAGCCGAACACCGTGTTCGGCGGTCGCCTGGGCACGTACAAGTACTACGACATGCACAACGTGATCGACACCGCCCTGACCGCTTACGAGGAGCAAGTCGCACCGCTGCTGAAGAAGTAGACCGTCGTTTCGCCAGAGGATTAACGATTGAGCCTGAAACCGACTGAATATTGCTGAGGCAATAGCCGGTTTCAGGCTTTTGTGTTTTTTGGAAGCCAAATTTCCTGGGGTGCTTAAGGCTCGCCACGAGGAGTACAGTTGTCTGTAACGCACAATGTGGCGCGTAAGACGAGGGGCGCATCTCGCAAGTGGGGTGCGATGCAGTTGAAGGAGTGCATGTCATGACTGATCCGAATGTCAATCCGAACGGCCAGGTGCCGTGGCAGCAAGCTGACGCCAATCCGACTGAGCCGTTAAATGCGATGACGGCGGAAACGGGAACCGCCGCCAACAATGCTCCGACCCAAGCAATCGCAGCGGGCGAGCAGCCCACTCAAGCGTTCACTCCTGTTGAACAGCCTACGCAGGCGTTTACACCTGCCGAGCAGCCCACCCAGCCTTTTGCGCCGGCCAATCAGCCGGTACCGCCTACGCAGGCTTTGCCACCAGTGACTCCTGCCGCTGCGCCCGCGCCCGCACCGGCAGCACCCAATTCGCCCTATCCGGGGGCGGCTCCGGCAGGCGGATCGGTTCCTCCGGTCTACGGCAGCGTCAGTGCTCCGGTATATCCGGGCGGCGGGGCCGTGCCTCCGCAAACGCCCTATAACCCGTATATGCAAGGCGGCCAACCGAACGGCCAGCCGGGATGGTCTGGTTCTTACGGCAGTGTGCCGCCTGAAGCGAACCAGAAGTACAACGGCCTGGCTATTGCCGGTTTTATCTGCTCGTTCCTTGTCTCACTCCTCGGTCTGATCCTGAGCATCGTGGGCCTCAACCAGATTAAGAAACAGGGCGGCAAGGGCAAGGGCTTGGCCATCGCCGGCATCATCATCAGTGCGGCGGGCATGGTGATACAGGTAATACTGGTCATCGCGCTGATCGTCGGCGGTGCCTCGTATGCCAGCAAGGCTATAGATGAGGCGAAAACCGATTCCTTCTATAGTCAGTCCTCTTCGGGCAACGGTGATAGCAGCGATAAGAGCAAAGCTCAAGATAATCTTGACGATGCGCTGGACGACACGTTGGGCGAAACCCATGACGATCTAACCGACGGCGATTATGGGCTGTACGATTCGATTCAGGATTTCGTCGACTCTTTGGAATTCAAGGACTCCATTGAATCCGAAGCGGATACGTTTGCAGACACCGGCATCACCTTCAACTACCGTGTCGACGGTGACACCTTGGTGTACGAGTACGTGCTCGACGACAGCTATGCCTCGCTAGGCGATACCGCCGCTTCCTCACTGGATGCTATGGACAGCACCTATCAATCCACCGCGAATCTGCTGGGCTCGATGTGCAAGACCTCCAGCGGCAAGGCATCATTGCGCGTCATCATGCACACGCAAAGCGGCCAGTCGCTGTATGACAAAACCTGGACCGAAAAGTAGCAATCCCAGCGAACGTGCGTTTTGGTCGATTGAAGGCCGGTCTGCTTGCTCCTTGGACGGATGCTTCTGCGGAAGGAACCGCCAAGGAGTAGGCTTACAGGCATGAGACTCGCACGTTTTTCTTTGAATGATTCGCCGCGCTACGCCTTCGTGCAGAAGGACGAAACGGACGGCAAGGACTACCTCATCGAACTGGACGGCCATCCGCTGGCCGGCGACCAGGTCAAGCCCACCGGCACTCGTTACCCGGTCGACGGCGATGGCATCCGTCTGCTCTCCCCGGTCATCCCCTCCAAGGTTTACGGTCTGGCCAAGAACTATGAGGCCCACGCCCAGTTCATGCACGAGGCCGGCCACTCCGAAATCGCCCACGCGCCGGAAGACATGGTGATCTTCACCAAGCCGTCCACCTCGGTAATCGGCCCCGACGACCCGATTGTGTACCCGGCCTGCTCCAAGGACATGAACTTCGAGCCGGAAGTGGCCGTGGTGATGGGCCGTATCGCCAAGAACGTGACCGTCGAGAACGCGATGGATTACGTGCTCGGCTTCACCTGCGTCAATGATGTGACGTTGCGCGATCTGCAGGGCATCGACCCCACGTGGACGCGCGCCAAGGGCTTCGATACCTCCTGTCCGCTTGGCCCGTGGATCGTGATGCGTGACGACCTCGACTGGAAGGACGCCAAGATTTCCTTCACGCTGAACGGCGAGGATGTGCCGATGGCGTCTGGCACCACCGCGAACCTGATTCACGGCATCCCCGAGCAGATTGCCGCCATTTCGTCGTTCTCCACGCTGCTGCCTGGCGACGTCATCATGACCGGCACCCCGAACGCCTCCGGCCACCTCGACCCAGGCGACGAGACCATCGTGCACGTCGAAGGCATCGGTGATCTGCGCAACGTAATCGTTCGGGCGTGACTCGTTCTGGCTCCCCTCTCTGAGGGGAACCGTCCAGGCGGAGAAGCTGACTGAGGGAACCAAGAACGCGCCTTACGCTCCCGGCAGAAGTGCGTGCAGGGCGGTCATCACCACCAGGCTGATGATGGCCGTCACTGTCAGCGAGAAGCCGGCGAGTTTGGCGTTGCCGGTCAGCGAATCGGTGAACTTAGTTGAGAAAATCGTGATCGGGGCGAAGGAGCCCAGCACGATGATCTCGCGAATCCTCATGTCAAACTGCCGACCGCGCCGAGACGCCGGGACAGTTCCGTGCCGGCAAGCCGCAGCTTGGTCTTAAGCGACCGCTCCTGTTCGGGGCGCAGCGATCCGCTCACGAAAGTGAGAGCCAGCCCGGCGATGGGAAAGTCGTTGTAGTCGCGCACAGCGACGGCGTATGAATCAAAGCCGGGCGTCACGTCTCCGTGTTCCTCGGCAAAACCGGTGCGTTGGGTTTCGGCGAGCGTTGCCTCCAGCTCCTTGGGCGATTTGGGGCCGATGCCGGTGCGGTCGGTGAACGCCTGACGATTGGGATATAGCGCGCGGACCTGATTGCGGGGGAGTGCGGACAGAATGGCCCGCCCGGTGGCGGTCAGGTGACTGGGTAGGCGCACGCCCACGCCTGACACTAGCGGCGGGCGATGCGCGGCGCGCTCCTCAATCACATAAATGATTTCGTTGCCGTGCAGCACGGCCAGATGTCCGTTTTCGCCGGTCTCGTCAACAAGACGCGCCAACACCGGATGCGCGACCTGCGATACACGATGTTGGCGAGAATAGGCCGATCCCAGCTCGAAAGTCTTGAGTCCGATGCCGTACGCGCGCTGCTCGGCAAGGCGGGTGACCAGTCCGTGACGCTCCAAAATCTCCAACAATTGGTACACCGTGGAGCGCGGAATGCCGAGTTCGCGAGCGAGCGTGGCGGCTTGCGTCTGACCATTGCTCGCGATGAACTCGAGGATGTCGAGCGTACGGTCGGCCGCCGGAGCCAGCGAGACACGTGGCGCGGATGATGATGTCTGATGTTCCCGTTCTGATGGCTTCACCTGCGCCCGCTTGACGGTACGTGGCTCGGTGAAGGCGTATTGCTGCGAGGCATGGCTCATATTTCCATCACCTTACATGTCTGAGATTTCAGACACAAGATGGACGAAGTGGCTTATGGCGGGCATCCGACTGAGGTGAAATGGCCAAGGTTTGATTACTCGGGGAGCGATTGGTCGCGTTTGCGTCGCCTGCTGTTGATGGGCAGGTGCGGTGAGCGAATGCGGGCAGTCGCGGATCCCCGGCGAAGCATGTGCCGCATATGTCGTATATGCGGAATGCGGCACATATATAGAAAGGTATGAGCATGGCAGAGCAGACGGTCACCGTAGGTGTTGGAGCGCTGAGCATCGAGGACGTTATCGCCGTAGCGCGCGGCGGTGCCAAAGTGGCGATTTCGGACGAATCGAAGCATGAGATGGCGCTGAGTCGCGCGGTTATCGATCATTTGGCCGACGACACCGTGCCGCATTACGGTATCTCCACCGGATTCGGCGCGCTCGCCTCCACCTCCATCCCCAAGGAACAGCGTGCGCAGCTGCAGAAAAGTCTGATTCGCTCGCATGCCGCCGGTGCCGGACCGGAAGTGGAGCGTGAGGTGGTGCGCGGCCTGCTGGTGCTGCGCCTGAGCACCCTGTGCACCGGACGCACCGGTGTGCGCCCGGAAACCGCGCAGGTCTACGCCGATATGCTGAACGCCGGCATCACCCCGGTGGTCTACGAATACGGTTCACTCGGATGCTCCGGTGATTTGGCGCCGCTCGCAGCCTGTGCTTTGGTGGCGATGGGTGAAGGCGAGGCCCGCAACGCTGACGGCCTCAAGATCGGCGGCGGCGAAGCGCTGCGTGCGGCCGGCATCACGCCCGTCGATTTGAAAGAGAAGGAAGGACTGGCGCTGGTCAACGGCACCGACGGCATGCTCGGCATGTTGTGTATGGCCATCACCGATCTGCGCCTGCTGCTCAAGACCGCGGATGTCGCCGCCGCGATGAGCGTGGAAGGCATGCTCGGCAACGACCGCGTATTCGCCGCCGACTTGCAGGCGCTGCGCCCGCATCGCGGCCAAGGCGATTCCGCTGCGAACATCGCCCGCATGCTCAAGGACTCTGGTCTGATTGAGGCCGGCCGCCCGGGCTCCACCGTGCGTGTGCAGGACGCCTACTCGCTGCGCTGCACCCCGCAGGTGCACGGCGCCGCCCGCGACACCGTGGAATACGCGGCCTCCGTGGCGGGCGTGGAACTCGCCTCCGCCATCGATAACCCGTGCGTCACGCTGGACGGCCGTGTGGAGTCCAACGGCAACTTCCATGGCGCGCCGCTGGCCTATGTGCTCGATTTCCTGGCGATTCCGACCGCCGACGTAGCCTCTATCTCCGAGCGTCGTACCGACCGCTTCCTTGACGTGGCGCGCAACCGCGGCCTGCCGGCGTTCCTGGCTGGTGACCCGGGCGTGGACTCCGGTTTCATGATCGCCCAATACACCGCTGCCGGCATCGTCTCCGAAATGAAGCGTAACGCCGTGCCTGCCTCGGTCGATTCGATTCCAAGCTCCGCCATGCAGGAAGATCACGTGTCGATGGGTTGGGCCGCCGCCCGCAAGCTGCGCCGGTCGATTCCGGCCTTTGCGCGCGTGCTGGCCGTGGAACTGCTGTGCTCCTGCCGCTCCTTCGACTTCCGCAAGCCGTACCGTCCGGGTGCGGCGGGCGCCGCCGTATACCGCGTGGTGCGCCAGTACGCCAACGAAATCGGCCCCGACGTACGCGATACCTGGACCACCCCGCAGATTGAGGGCGTGGCCGAGGCGATTCTCTCCGGCGAAGTCCTCGCCGCCGCCGAATCCGCCGTCGGCGCACTGAAGTAGCGGCTGCCCAAGCTTCCTCATCAGAGGGGGCTACTAGTCACCCTCCCCACCAAAATCCAAAACTTGAGTCATATGCACTCAAGTTTTGGGAATAGAATGGGTTCCAGGTCGGTTGACCATATCAGACAACGACAAGCTGCGGTCTGTCGCAACGCTCGCAGGGCTTTCGAAGCCCGCGAGCCGCACTGCGCAGACCGCATGATATGGAGGAATACGATATGGAACAGAAGTTCACCACTATGGCCCAAGAAGCCGTCGGCGACGCGATTCAGAGTGCGTCCGCCGCAGGAAACGCGCAGGTCGAGACCCTGCACGTCATGGATGCGCTGCTGCGCCAGGAAAACGGCGTGGCGCGCTCTCTGATCGAGGCCGCGGGCGGGGACCCGCAGGCCATCGGCGCGGCGGTGCGCAACGCTTTGGTCGCGCTGCCGAGCGCATCCGGATCCAGCACCTCGCAGCCACAGGCCAGCCGCCAGCTGACCGCCGCCATCGCCCAGGCTGAGAAGGAAATGCAGCAGATGGGCGACGAATACGTCTCCACCGAACATCTGCTTATCGGCATCGCGGCCAGCAAGCCGAACCAGTCGGCCGAAATCTTGGAGAAGAACGGCGTCACCGCAGCCTCCCTGCGCAAGGCCGTACCCGGCGTGCGTGGTGGCGCGAAGGTCACCAGCCCGGACGCGGAAGGCTCGTACAAGGCCCTAGAGAAGTACTCCACCGACCTGACGGCCGCCGCCAAGGAAGGCAAGCTGGACCCGGTCATCGGACGTGACCAGGAAATCCGCCGCGTGATTCAGATCCTCTCCCGTCGTACCAAGAACAACCCGGTGCTGATTGGCGAGCCCGGCGTCGGCAAGACCGCCGTCGTGGAGGGTTTGGCCCAGCGTATCGTGGCGGGCGACGTGCCCACCACCCTGCAAGGCAAGAAGCTCATCTCCCTTGACCTAGGCTCCATGGTGGCCGGTTCGAAGTACCGTGGCGAGTTCGAGGAGCGCCTGAAGAGCGTCCTGAACGAAATCAAGAATGCGGATGGTCAGATCATCACCTTCATCGATGAGATCCACACCATCGTCGGCGCGGGTGCGGCCGAGGGCTCGATGGATGCCGGCAATATGTTGAAGCCCATGCTGGCCCGTGGCGAGCTGCGCCTGATCGGCGCGACCACGCTGGACGAGTACCGCGAGAACATCGAAAAGGATCCGGCATTGGAACGCCGTTTCCAACAGGTGTTCGTGGGCGAGCCGAGCGTGGAAGACACCATCGCCATCCTGCGTGGCCTGAAGCAGCGTTACGAGGCGCACCACAAGGTGACGATCGGCGATGACGCGCTGGTTGCCGCCGCGACCCTCTCGAACCGTTATATTCCGGGCCGTCAGCTGCCGGACAAGGCCATCGACCTGGTCGATGAGGCGGCTGCCCACCTGCGTATGGAGCTCGACTCCTCGCCTGAGGAGATCGATGAACTGCAGCGCAAGGTGACCCGTCTTGAAATGGAGGAAATGCAGCTCAAGAAGGCCGAGGATCCTGCGTCCAAGGAGCGTCTGGGCAAGCTGCAAGCCGAACTTGCGGACACCCGTGAGAAGCTCAGCGGTCTCAAGGCGCGTTGGGATGCGGAACAGGCTGGCCACAACAAGGTCGGCGACCTGCGTGCCAAGCTCGACGACCTGCGCGTGCAGGCGGATAAGTATACCCGTGAAGGCAACTTGGCGGAGGCCTCGAAGATTCTGTACGGCGAGATTCCGTCCATTCAGAAGGAGCTTGCCGCCGCGGAGAGCGCGGATGCTGAATCTGCTGATGCCAGCGCGGCCAACCCGGCCGATGAGCCGATGGTCCCGGACCGTGTGGACGCCGACTCGGTGGCTGAGATCGTCTCCGACTGGACCGGCATTCCCGTCGGCCGCCTGATGCAGGGCGAAAACGAGAAGCTGCTGCACATGGAGGACTACCTCGGCAAGCGTGTGATCGGCCAGAAGGAAGCCATCGCCGCCGTGTCCGACGCGGTGCGCCGTTCGCGTGCCGGCATCTCCGACCCGAACCGTCCGACCGGATCGTTCCTGTTCCTCGGCCCCACCGGTGTGGGCAAGACCGAACTGGCCAAGGCGCTCGCCGACTTCCTGTTCGACGACGAGAAGGCCATGGTCCGCATCGACATGTCCGAATACATGGAGAAGGCTTCGGTCTCGCGCCTGATTGGCGCGGCGCCGGGCTACGTGGGCTACGAGCAGGGCGGCCAGCTGACCGAGGCCGTGCGCCGTCGCCCGTATTCCGTGGTGCTGTTCGACGAGGTCGAGAAGGCCAACCCGGAGATCTTCGACGTGCTGCTGCAGGTACTTGACGATGGTCGCCTGACCGATGGCCAGGGAAGGACCGTGGACTTCAAGAACACGATCCTGATTATGACCTCTAACCTCGGCTCGCAGTTCCTCGTGAACGAGGACATGGACGCCGACGCCAAGAAAAAGGCCGTGATGGACGCCGTCCACATGAACTTCAAGCCGGAGTTCCTGAACCGTCTGGACGACATCGTCATGTTCCACCCGCTTACGCGCGAGGAGCTTGGCGGCATCGTGGATATCCAGGTGGCTGGCGTGTCCCAGCGTCTGACCGATCGCCGCATCACGCTGGACGTCACCGACTCGGCTCGCGAATGGCTGGCCAACACCGGTTACGACCCGGCTTATGGCGCTCGTCCGCTGCGCCGCCTGGTACAGACCGAAGTGGGCGACCAGCTGGCCCGTATGCTGCTGGCCGGCAAGGTCCACGACGGTGACACCGTGCTCGTCGACCAGACCGGCGGCGAACATCTGGAGCTCTCCGCTTGGGCGAGCGACCAGATTGTCTCCGACAATCCGGACGTGAGCGTGGACAACGTCACCGAAGACAAGTGACAATCACTGGCTCCCCTCTCTGAGCAAAGCTGTCAGCGAAGCTGACTGAGGGGAGTTCGGGCTGGCGAGCTTCACTATATTGGCTCTCCTCTGAGGAGGAGAGCCTTTTCGCTACCATGGTGCTGAACTTCATACGAGGAGGGCCAGTGACTGGACGATTCGCGCCGACGCCGTCGGGGCGCATGCATATCGGCAACGTGTACGCCATGTTGGGTGCATGGCTTTCGGCCCGCTCGCGTGGCGACCGCATGCTGATGCGTATCGAGGACGTGGACAAGCCGCGTGTGGTCGCCGGTGCGGACCAGCTCATGATGGATGACCTGCATTGGCTCGGCCTCGACTGGGATGGCGAACCGATGTTCCAATCCCAGCGCACTGAACGATACGAATACGCTCTCGAATGCCTGCGCTCGCAAGGTGTGCTGTACCCCTGTTTCTGCTCGCGTGCCGACATTCGCGCCGCCTCGGCCCCCAACGAGGGCGACGGCTTCATGGTGTACCCCGGCACGTGCCGCCGCCTGCTGCACGACCATCCCGACGAGGTCCGTGCCCGTTTGGTTCGCGGCGACCAGCATTCCATCCGTATCGCCATGCCGGAATCGGCAGCGGGAGAAAAGCAACGTACAGTGCCTGACGATTCCGCTGCGCTGTCGGGAGCCGTGCCGCCGGAACAGCAGGGCGATGCCGGAATCGTTGATGGTGTCGCATGCTTTAACGACCGTGTCTATAGTCCACAGCACTACGATTTGGCCCGCGAGGTAGGCGATTCCGTGATTCGCCGAGCCGATGGACTGTTCGGCTATCAACTGGTCGTGGTCGTGGATGACCTCGATATGGGTGTTGATGATATCGTGCGCGGCCGTGATCTGCTGCGCTCCACCGCGCTGCAAATGTGGATTCGCCAGTGTCTGTTGGCTGGCGGCTTTGAGCCGGAATGCGGCAACACGGAAAAGCCTCTCGCCGAGCACCCCGAGTATGCGCACCTGCCGCTTATCGACAATGCGGCCGGCCGGCGTTTAGCCAAGCGCGAACGTTCGCTGGATATGGGAGCCTTGCGCGCCCGCAACGTAACCCCCGAGCAAATCATCGGATACTGCGCCTGGCTGCTGCGTCTGCAACCCACTCCAATTCCTTGCAAACCCGCCGATCTGCTGGCAGATTTCAGCTGGGAGCCACTGCGCGCCAACCACCTGGACCGCGCGCTGAAACCGGATGATCCAACCACTCCACAATGGCTGGCAGAAGCGTTAGGCTAGAGGCAGCCCAACAGGAAGGATTCCAATGTCGTCGAAGCTCTGGAGAAACGTGGCGCTGGCAGGCGTGGCCGCCGCCGGTGCTGCCGTGTGGGCCGTGGCCCCGCGCACGTTCAATGACAAGCGTCGTAATTTCGTGCCCTCCATTCCGGAGGTATGGTATGCCCATCGTGGCTTGCATGATGCGGGTTCTGGTTTGGTCGGCTATACCGATATCGCTGATTATGGTGGGGATAATCCGGTTAGCGCCCAAGCCGATACCACTGAGCGATCCATCGCCGAAAACGATGATTATGTGTCGCTTGCCCGTCGCATGGCTGTCAAGGCCGGCTACGGCAGTGCGGATATGACCGGTCCGATTGCTCCCGAAAACTCGCTGGCCGCGTTCGCCGCCGCCTGCGAGGCTGGCTATGGCATCGAACTCGACGTGCAGCTTACGCTCGACGGCCAAGTGGTCGTGGTCCATGACGCCGATTTGTTGCGCGTGGCCGGCGATCCGCGCCGCATCGAAGATCTGACGTACGACGAACTCGCCCGTATTCCGCTCTTCCCGAACGGCGAGTCAGGCGATTTGAAGGCCGAACCGTTGCCGGGTGCCGACGCGAACCCGCCGCTGGTGGTCACGCCGTCCGCCGCGCCGAAGGGGTACTACCAGCATGTGCCGCTGTTCTCCGATGTGCTGGACGTGGTGGCCGGCCGGGCTCCGCTGATTGTGGAATACAAGTTCAGCAACAACAGGGCTTGGGATGAGCGTAGCGAAGAGCTCATGGAAAAGGGCCACGCCTTGCTTGAGGCGTATGACGGCCCGTACGTGATCGAATCCTTCCACCCGGGCGCGGTGAATTGGTACAAGGAGCATCACCCTGAGGTGTGCCGCGGTCAGCTGAGCTGGCCGGCGAAGCTGAGCAAGAATGGTGCGGCTGAATGGGCCGCCGGCTTACTGGCGTTCGACTGGCTGTCTCGTCCTGATTTCGTGGCTTATGACTGGACCGGTGGCGCTTCGCCGCAAGTCAAGCTCGCTCGTTCGATGGGTGCGATGCCGGTTTCATGGACCGTGCGCAGCAGCGATGAACTCGCCCAGTGCGCCCCCTACTTCGACCGCCACATCTTCGAAGCGTTCGTCCCCGACGCAGTGTGAGGTTGAGGGCGTTATTGATGCGCCCATGGGGTGGTTACAGGCTCATCGGGCGGTAACTTGCCCATGGGGCGGTTTGAAGAATATGTGAAACCGCGGAATTAAGCCATTTTGGCATACCGCCCCATGAGGATTTTGCCGCCTCATGGGGCAATTACCGCCCCATGGGGGATTTCCCGCCCCATGAGGTATGGCGTTTTACTTGTGATACGGCTCGCCAGCGTTGATTTTATAAGCGCGATAGATCTGCTCCAGCAGAATCACGCGCATAAGCTGATGCGGGAACGTCATCTTCGAGAAACTCAGCAGAAAATCAGCACGACGCAGAATCGCGTCGTCAAGGCCGATTGAACCGCCGATGACCAGCTGAATATGGCTGGTGCCAAGCAATCCAAGGTCGTTGATTTTGGCGGCCAATTCTTCACTGGACAGCTGCTTGCCATTGATGGCAAGGGCAATAACAAACGCGCCGTCCTTCAGATGCTTGGCGATGCGTTCGCCTTCTCTGGCCTTGATCTGTCGGTCAACGCCTTCGGAGGCATGGTCAGGCGTTTTCTCATCTGCCACTTCAATGATGTTGAGCTTGCAGTAGCGCGAAAGTCGCTTGGAATACTCGTCAATGGCGTCGCGAAGGTAACGCTCCTTCACGCGCCCCGGCGCAATAATGTCGATTTGCATAGATGTTCCGTTATGTTGGCTCCCCTCGGGGAGGGGAGCCAGGGAAATCAGTCAATTACGCCATAGAGACGGTCACCGGCGTCGCCGAGTCCCGGCACGATGTAGCACTTGTCGTTAAGACGTTCGTCGACCGCGCACACCACGACCTTGAAGTCGATGGACGGGTCGATGTGCTCCTCGACGTACTTGATGCCTTCGGGGGCCGCGATGATGTTGATCGCGGTCACGTCCTTGGCGCCGCGCTCGGCCAGGTAGTGCGTGGCGGCGACCAGCGTTCCGCCGGTGGCGAGCATCGGGTCGATGAGGAAGCACTGGCGGCCGGACAGGTCCTCGGGCAGACGGTTCGCGTACGTCACCTGCTGGGTGGGGTGCTCCTCGTCGCGCTTCATGCCCAGGAAGCCGACTTCAGCAGTCGGAATCAGGCGGGTCATGCCGTCGAGCATGCCCAAGCCAGCGCGCAGCACCGGCACGATGATCGGGCGCGGGGAGGCGAGCTTCTTGCCGGTCATCGGGGCGACCGGCGTCTCGATCGGCGCGGCCACCACGGACAGGTTGCGGGTGGCCTCGTAGGCCTCAAGCATCACGAGTTCGGAGACGAGCTCGCGGAAGGTGGAGGAGGGGGTGTTCTTGTCGCGCAGCACGGTGAGCTTGTGCTCGACCAGCGGATGATTCAAAACATGGAGTTCCATGATTCCCAGCCTAGTCCAAGTTTGCCGACCTGCCGAATTGGTAATGGCGCGGCTTGCTTATCGGATTGGATTTGTGGGTGATTCGACTTTTTGCTGCGATAGGCCAGTTGCAGCAGGACAATGCCCTGTCCGTGCCGAGATCTGCCTCTGATACCTCTGAGAGGGTAAAGCGTAAAAAACAACACGGTGTAAAACAGGGAATGAAACTGGTGTAAAACCGGGAATGAGATAGGTGTAAAATCGGGAATGAAACTGGTGTAAAATCTATATTGTTAGAACGATAGAACTGGGAAAGGCTGCAATATGAACGATTTGAGTGGTCGCGATGGTACCTTGACCAGGCCTGATTATCGTTCACGCGTGGTAGATAGCAGATTAAGTAAACTGCTCAAGGCGTTCGGTGCAGTGGAAATCGTTGGGCCGAAATGGTGCGGCAAGACATGGACCGCGCTCTCCCGGTCTCGAAGCGTTGATCGTCTGGATGATGTGGCAGTTTTCGCGGCCGCCCAAACCGATCCTGCATTGGTGCTGATGGGGGAGGAGCCCCATCTGGTGGACGAATGGCAAGATGTACCGCAAATTTGGGATGCCGCTCGTCGCCATATAGATGACAATGCGAACCGCAAGGGGCAGCTGATTCTTACAGGTTCGGCTATTCCAAAGGATCGTGACGCCATTCATCACAGCGGCACTGGTCGCATTGCTCGTCTGCGCATGTGGCCCATGAGCTTGGCTGAATCCGGAGAATCCACGGGCGCGGTCAGCCTATCCGATTTGTTCGAGGGGAAATTCGAGCCTGCCGAATGCAATACGAGTATCGAAGACATCGCCAGATGGTGTTGCCGTGGCGGATGGCCCGCGAATCTTGAGCTAGACGATGAATTCGCCTTGGAAATCCCGGGCGAATATATCGCAAGTGTGCTGGATATCAGCGTGCCGAAGATGAAGAAGAATCCTGAAACTGCACGAGCTTTGATGCGAGCTCTTGCCGTGAACATCTCGCAGGCACCAAAATATGCGACGCTGGCTGCGGATATGGCATATGGCGATGAGCGGCGTGAGCCGGATACGCAGACGGTGAAGAGCTATTTGGAAATGTTCAAGGACTTGTACCTTCTGACGGATTTGGAGGGTTGGGAACCGCCACTCCGCGCAAAGAGTCGTGTGCGAACCAAGCCCAAGCGATATTTCGTGGATCCTTCGTTGCCTGCTGCGGTTTTAGGTGCCGCGCCGAATACTCTGATGCGCGATACACAGACGCTCGGCGATCTGTTTGAAACGCTGTGCATTCGTGATTTGAATGTATATCTGTCGGCCATGCCGGGCGCGAACAATCGCATCGCCTACTACCGCGATGACAAGGGGCTTGAAGTTGATGTCATTATCGAGTTGTCTGACGGCAGGTGGGGTGCCATCGAAATAAAACTCAGTGACCTTAAGGTGAACGATGACAATGCGGATAAGCTCAAATCCTTCCGCGACAAAATCTGTGGCAACCCCATGGCCCAAGTTCGCGAACCAGAGTTCATGATGTTCCTTACCGGCCGAGGTGGGAAGGCCTATCGCCGCAATGACGGCATACTGGTCGTGCCCATCGCAACGCTCGGGGCGTGAATCTGGTAAAAGAAAAGAAGCGCCGAACCGCGAAAGCGCCTGTCGGCGCAAGGGCCGCTCGCGGCGGCAAAAAATGGAGCCCGGGGCTTAAGCACGGTCCGACGCGGATACTTAGTATAGCTTGCGATGGGTCTCGCCGCGCCGGGGAAGGGGTGGCGTTGGCCGGTAGCTGATTGTTGGGGTGCGGTCGGTGGGTTTCTCCCTCAGTCATGGGCATCGCCCGTGACAGCTCCCTCATCAGAGGGAGCCTGGAGCGGGGTTACTCCAACCGTCCGCGACGCCAGAGGTTGGCACCGTGTTGGAAATCCTTGGCGGTGGCCATGAGGCTGCCGGCGGTGTGCATAAGGCGGGCGGCTTTGGTGCGCACGGCCTTCTCATCGGCATCCGAGGAGAAGCCGCCGTTGGCCTCGGCCCGGGTCACCATGCGCCGCGCCTCCACGCGCAAGCCCAACGCCACCACATCGGTAAACGCCGCCGCACGCTCAAGCGCCACGGCAAAATCGCCCACAAAAGCACCGGAGAGAATCGAATCGGCCAATCGCACGATGTCATCTTCACTGGGAGCCTGATCCACGCCGGCGATGGCGGAGGCGGTAGTGGCCACCGGCTCCGCCAAGCGCCACAGATGCGCGATTGAGTCGCGATTCGATCGCATCCACGTACGCAACATATACAGTCGCCACAGCACACCAGGCAGCGAATCCGGCTCGGTATCGCTCCATAGTTCGGCGATTTCATCCACGCCGACCGTCTCCACCAACGTGAGCACCCGCTCAACAACCGCCGGGTCTTCGCTATGGCGCACACGATCCAGCAATGCGGCAGCGGACAGATGACTCATCTCGCTCAACGCCTGCGGGTCCATGCCACCGGCCAATCCATCGGCCACAGCCGGGTCGAGCTGAGCCGGGCGCGAGGGGCGTGAAGAACCCATGCGAGCAGGTCCGAATGCCGCTCCGGCCGCACGCAACGAGCCGAAGCCCGGGCCCAGACTGCCGGCGGCACCATTGTGCGCGGCATGAGCTGCAGCGGCAGCGGCCGAGGAGTTGGATGAATCAGGAAATGCGGGTCTAGTAGACAAGCGGTTGAACCTTCTGAATATCGATGATTTTGGGACCATGAGGCGTCGGAGTGACGAACAGCGCCACCGCCGTGCCGGTCGGCATGAACGGTGTCTTGGCGATCAGGCGTTTGCTCAGAGACGGCGCAACGCACATGCTGCGCAGGTGTCCGAACATACCACCAATCACCGGCCGGTGCATGCATATCGCTATGGGCTGACGGCGCTCAAGTGCGAACTCGATTTCGCTGAGTAGACACTCCCATGCGGTGTCCGGCGCAGCGGCGTATGCATCTTCGGTGAGCGGATCGAGATGAACCATGTCTCGTCCGGTCTGCCACGCGAACATCTCCAACGTCTCCTGGCAGCGCACCCAAGGCGACGTGGCCAGTCGGGTCGGATTGAAACACGCCAGCTCGCGGTTCAGCGCGTATGCCGCAGCCGCGCCGCGCGGCGTGATCGGACGGTTCGCGTCCGAACCCTTCCACAGCTTGCGCGCTTCCGCTTTGCCGTGGCGCACGATAATCACCGGCACGGCGTCAAGCGCGCCCTCCTGCACCCGATCAACGAATAGCGCGAGGATGTCCTTATCGGTGGAATGGCTGAGCTTCTTGCGGGCCTCGGCCGGCGTCAGCCACAAAACTTCGTCGATTTCGCCGATGTCCGCCCGATGCACCGGGCCAAACGCATGGGTACGCCGCAGGTTGTCGATGGCGCTGATCGGCGTGGCCATCCAGAACTGGATATGCTTGGTATCCGCCGACCGATCCTTGGTATGGCGCTGTTTGCTGCCTTCTTCGGACAGCGGGTACTCGATGTCGCCCAGATAGGGGCCAAGTTCCACGGACAGGCCCGATTCCTCGCCGATCTCGCGTACGGCGGCATGCCGGTGCGATTCGTTCGGGTCGACCTTGCCTTTCGGCCAGCTCCAGTCGTCGTATTTCGGGCGATGCACGATGCACAGTTCGATGCGGTTGAGTACGTTGTCCGCTGTGGCTGGGCTGTCGGCCTGCGCCGGGTCCGGGGTGGAAGCCGCGTCCGATGCGCCGGGTGCTGCCGTGGTCTCGCCGTCAGAATCCGTGGTGTTCGCGATGATGGTGCCATCGGTGGCAATATTGGATTTCACTGATGGAGATGATGCCCGCGTCGGCTCGGCATCATCCTTCCACCGGTACAGAATACCGCCGGCGGCTTCCACGATTCGTCTCATACTGTTCGTACCCATCTCTTGTATTGTAGGTCACGTTGGACCGCTGCTACGTAGTTTTTGCGCGCTGAACAACGATGCCCGGCATCCTCTCGAAAGAGGAGCCGGGCATCGTAACCACCCTCAGTTAGCTTGCGCTGACAGGGAGCATCGAGTGAAATCAGTTGTGTGAATTGGGGCGACGCTGGTGCTTGCGAATCAGGTATTCCTGACTATCGACCAGCGGGCGGCCCTCGTCGTCCTTGGTGTGCAGCACATACGTGCCGTCGGGCTGCATGTGCCAGCTCATGGTGGAGTCGGCCATCTGCAGGTCCACGTACTTGATGAGCTCGTCAATCTGCTCCGGGGCGGTGACGCGCACCAGAGCCTCGACGCGGCGATCAAGGTTACGGTGCATGAGGTCAGCCGAACCGATGTAGACCTCCGGGCCGGAAGCCGGGCCCTCGCCGATCTGCGGGCCGTCCGCATTGCAGAAGGCGTAGATGCGGGAGTGCTCCAGGAAGCGGCCGAGAATCGAACGTACGCGGATGTTCTCGGACAGGCCGGGAACGCCGGGCTTCAGAGCGCAGATGCCGCGTTCGACGATGTCGATCTTCACGCCGGCCTGAGAGGCACGGTACAGGGCGTCGATGGTCTTCTCGTCCACGATGGAGTTGACCTTGATCTTGATCCAGGCCTCCTTGCCGGCGCGGGCGGCGTCCTCCTCGCGGCGGATGCGCTGAATCAGGCCGGTGCGCACGGTACGCGGGGCCACCAGCAGACGGTGGAAGCTGGACTTCGGCGCGTAACCAGAGAGCTGGTTGAACAGACGAGTCAGATCCTGGCCGACCACCGGGTCGCAGGTCAGCAGACCCAGATCGGTGTACAGTCGCGCGGTCTTCGGGTTGTAGTTGCCGGTGCCTACGTGGCAGTAGCGGCGCAGACCGTCCGCTTCCTGACGCACGACCTCGATGAGCTTGCAGTGGGTCTTCAAGCCCACGATGCCGTACACCACGTGCACGCCGGCGCGTTCGAGCTTGCGGGCCCACGCGATGTTGGCGTCCTCGTCGAAACGAGCCTTGATTTCCACCAAAGCCAGCACCTGCTTGCCGGCATGAGCGGCGTCGATCAGGGCGTCGATGATCGGCGAGTTGGAGCTGGTGCGGTACAGGGTCTGCTTGATGGCCAGCACCTTCGGGTCCGCGGCGGCCTGCGCAAGGAAGGCCTGCACGGAAGTGGAGAAGGAGTCATAGGGGTGATGCAGCAGGATGTCGCGCTCGCGGATGGCAGCGAAAATATCCTGTGCGCGGGAGGACTCGACCTCGGCGATCTGACGGTTCGTGGTCGGCACGAACGGACGGTTCTTCAGGTCCGGGCGGTCCACGCTGCCGAGCTCAAAGAGCACGGTCAGGTCCAGCGGGCTGGGCAGACGGTATACCTCGTCCTGGCTCACGCCGAGCTGGTCGGCGAGCAGCTGGGAGAGGAAGGGGCTCGTGGTGTCCGTGATCTCCAGGCGGATCGGCGGTCCGAAGCGGCGGCGCAGCAGCTCCTTCTCCATGGCGTTGAGCAGGTTCTCGGCGTCATCCTCTTCCACGTCGATGTCCTCGTTACGAGTCACGCGGAAGGAGCGGGCCTCCTTGATGATCATGCCCGGGAACAGGGATTCCAGATGCGCGGCGATGAGCTTTTCCATGGCGATGAAGCCGTAACGCTCGTCCTTGGACTCCTCATCGGTCATGTCGTCCACCGGCACCAGGCGCGGCAGGTTGCCCGGGATCTTGACGCGGGCGAAGTGCGACTTGCCGGAGGCCGGGTTCTCCACAATCACGGCCAGGTTGATGGAACCGCCGGAAATGTAGGGGAACGGGTGGGCCGGATCCACGGCGAGCGGCGTCAGGACCGGGAACACCTGCTGGCGGTAGTAGCGCGAGAGGCGCTCCTGCTCGGAGGATGTGAGCTTGTCCCACGTCAGCAGGACGATGCGCTCCTTCTCCAATTCCGGCAGAATGGTGTCGATCGTGTAATGTGCGTGCTCGTCTTGCAGACGGTGTGCGGTCTCGCTGATCGCGCGCAGCTGCTGACGCGGGCTCAGGCCGGCGGCAGACGGCACGGCGATGCCCGAGTCGATACGGCGCTTCAGGCCGGCGACGCGGACCATGAAGAACTCGTCAAGGTTCGAGGCGAAGATCGCGGCGAAGTTGGCGCGCTCGAGCAGGGGCATGTCTTCGTTCTCCGCGCATTCGAGCACGCGCTGGTTGAACTTGAGCCAGCTGAGCTCGCGGTCGAAGAAACGGTCCTTGGGCAGCGGTGCCTCGCCTTCCTGATCGACGCGGCGGTCGTTGTTGTCGTTTTCGGCAATATGCTCTGCGATTTGGCTGCGCAGAATTGCCTTCGAGGGTGCGTCAAATATCTGTGCCATAGCTTATATCGTAAGCTTTGGCGTGGCCGGAAAACGACTGAACGCGCCAGAATTCAACGGGTGTTCATGTTAGTTCGGTGTTGGTTGGTTTTGAGTGTGCTAGCGTCGCTCGCGACACGCCGTGAGCGGCGGTGAAACGAACGAAATCGAACATCGGACGGGTTCGATGTGAACGGTTCAGCTCGTTTTCCGATAGCCAGAAAGTGCGATTGAACAGTTGTGATAAAAAACGCACAACGACTCTCTGCAGGTTGCGAGAAACGGGAGTGATGAATAGATTATGAGGTACAAGAACAACTGAACAGAGCAGAGCCCACAAATAGTGTATGGTCACGAGGACTGTTACGTTGGACGGGCATTGGAAAGACTTACCGTTACAACGATGATGTTGTGCAGAGATTCTGCTCCAGTAGTTGAACTTGTAGAAAAGGCCCGCTCCGGCGGGCCTTTTCGTTTGTGTGTACAGTGGAGGGCATGACGGAAACACAGCGTACGCCAGAGGGGATGTCATCGAAACCTCGTATCAAGCCGGCCGATGCCGAAGACGGCCGTCCGGTCTCTATCTCTGCGCGTCTCGGACGACTGCAATTCCACTATTCCGGCAAGTTCCGCGTGCTGCAGATTGCCGACATTCAGGATGGGCCGAAAGTCTCCAAAGACACCATCACCCTGATTGAGGCCAGCCTTGATGCCACACGGCCTGATCTGGTGATTTTCTCCGGCAACCAGATCGCCGGCTACGATCCGGCGTTCGCCGATTCATTCCGTAAACGTCGCTGGTGTAACGAACCTATTGCCGAATCCGCGCTGAACCATACCCAAGCGCTGGTGCGCAAGGCCATTGGCCAGTTCACTGAGCCGTTGGCGGCGCGCGGCATTCCGTGGGCCGTGACGTACGGCAACCATGATTTCCAATGCGGGCTAAGCAATGCGGAACTGGACGGTATCTATCGCGAGTTCCCCGGTTGTGTCAATCCGCCGAGTGAGACCTTGCCGAACCAGATTGCATACACCTGTGGAGCGGGTGGCGCTGTGCAGACGCCGTCTGGTGCCACTGGCTCCGGTGCGGGGATTACCGCGAAGGCTGATACGTTGGGCGTCGTTGACGATGCTGGTGCCGATGCTGTTGTGCCTTCTGCTGTGTCTTCCCCCGCATCCGCAGTGGGTTCCGGTGAACCAGGCACCTTCGCGCTGCCGGTTATGGACGTTGACCATACGCGCAATGTGCTGGGTCTGGTCATTCTTGACTCCGGCGATTACGTGCATGGCGGCGGCTTCGGCGCACCATCGCCCGCAGCGCTCGCCTTCCTGAACGCCGTGCCCGACCGTATCGGTGCGAAATCAATGGTGTTCCAGCACATGCCGATGCCCGAGTATTACAACGTGCTGAAGCCGGTGGCGGCCAACGCGGCGTTTGCCATGCAGGGCTATCGTTCGCACGCCGATACCTACTACGTGCTGGACGAATTGCAAACCCAGCCCGGCGGATATCTGGGAGAAGGCATATCCTGCCCTGATACGTCAGACGAATTCGAATTGCTGCGCGAGGGGTATTTCGGCGTCGTAGCTGGTCATGATCATCGCAACGGTTTCGTCGGCGAACATGAGGGTCTGTTGCTTATCGCTACGCCAACCTGCGGATTCAATACGTACGGACCGGCTCCGGCCAAACGTGCCACGCGATTGATCGAATTTGATATCCGTCACCCTTACGAGCCGCGTACGCAATTGCTGGAGTTTGGCGAACTGGTGGGCAAGCCCAGTTCCAAACGCGCCTACACCTATGCGGTGAACCAGACCGCGCCTGGCGAGGGCGAGGGCGATGATTTGCTGCGCAAGCCGTCGCTATGGAGTCAACTGTCCGGTTTATTCAGGTAACCCGGTTTATTCAGGTAACTGTTCCTGATAGAGGCGGAAAGCGGCGCGAAGTATTCGAGGTTTCGGTGGCCTTCCGCTGTGTTGGACGATTAGTGGCAGAAATCCCGCGTCTCTTTCGTTGTGACGCGGGATTTCTGCCGGTTGGGCTATCGGTTGGATTGACTGGTATGTTTCAGCGAACGGCTTTGACCAGTGCCTCGGTGAGGTACTTGCCGGCGGCCATCACCAGCGGCGCATAGCGGCGTCCGGGGGCGGCACCCATGCGGCCGGTCGGGCCGGAAATCGAGATGGCGGCGATGACCTGGCCGGAGGCGTTGCGGATCGGGGCGGAAATCGAGCACACGCCCTCTTCGCGTTCGTTCACGGACTCGGACCAGCCGCGCTTGCGTACGGCGGCCAGCTTGGTGGCGGTGAACTTGGCGTGGCGCAATCCCTGGTGCAGACGGTCGGAATCCTCCCAAGCCAGAAGAATCTGGGCGGCGGAACCGGCTTCCATCGACAGCATGGCACCCACCGGAATGGAATCACGTAGGCCGGAGGTGCGTTCCACAGCGGCGATGCACACGCGCTGATCGCCTTGGCGGCGGTAAATCTGCGCAGACTCGCCAGTGCGATCGAGCAGGGTCTGCAGGATCGGGCCGGCGGCGGTCAGCAGACGATCCTCGCCTGCTGCGGCGGCAAGTTCGGCGAAACGGGAGCCGAGTACGAATCGGCCATGCTGGTCGCGCAGTACGAAACGGTGGCGTTCCAGTGCAATAGCCAAACGATGTGCGGTCGGTCGAGCGAGACCGGTGGCGGCCACAAGCTGGCCCAGCGTAGACGGGCCGGATTCCAGTGCGTCAAGAATCTTTACAGTTTTATCAAGGACGCCAACGCCGGAATGGATTTCCCCATCGTCCTTGGCGGTGGTGTCTTCAACCGGCTCGGACTTGGTCAAGCTGTTGTTCAATGGTTCTTCCCGGGAATCAGTCATAATAAGGGCGATTATGCCATCTCACATAGTGAAATGGCAAATCGGGGAAGTGTCTCACAGGGTGGCCATGAAGTTGAAAGGGCGTTCGTGGATGCCGAAGAGACATGTCTGGAGCGGAACCGAGTCATGACTAGGTCATGTTCGAGTCGGGTCCGAGTCATATTGAGGCCATCATTTGACCGTATCTCAATATCCGGCATGCTCATGGCCGGGCCCATCGCAAGCACATAGGCTAATACCACGAACAAGGCGCGAACACAATACCTCGCGCGGAATTTTTTGGAGGAATCACTATGGGAACGACACTGGCCGAGAAGGTCTGGGCCGATCATCTGGTGCGCAAGGGCAGCGACGGAGCCCCTGATTTGCTGTACATCGATCTGATGCTCATGCATGAGGTCACCAGCCCGCAGGCGTTTGAGGGCCTGCGCTTGGCCGGCCGCAAGCCGCGTCACGTGGATCAGCTCATTGCCACCGAGGATCACAACACGCCGACCGTTGATATCGATCGCCCGAACCCGGATGAGACGAGCGCGTTGCAGTTGACGACTTTGGAGAAGAACTGCAAGGAGTTCGGCGTGCGCCTGCACCCGCTGGGCGACGCCGATCAGGGCATCGTCCACGCGTTCGCCCCGATTCTGGGCCTGACCCAGCCGGGCATGACCATCGTGTGCGGTGATTCGCATACGTCGACGCACGGCGCGTTCGGCGCGCTGGCGTTCGGCATCGGCACTTCCGAAGTCGAACACGTGATGGCCACACAGACGCTGTCTCTGAAGCCGTTCAAGACCATGGCCGTCAACGTCAACGGCAAGCTGCCCGCGGACGCGACGGCCAAGGACATCATTCTGGCGATCATCGCCAAGATCGGCACCGGCGGCGGCCAGGGTTACGTGATCGAATACCGTGGCGAGGCGATTCGCAACCTCACCATGGACGAGCGCATGACCGTGTGCAACATGTCCATCGAGGCCGGTGCGCGTGCCGGCATGATCGCGCCGGACGAGACCACGTTCGAGTACCTGAAGGGCCGTCCGCACGCGCCGGAAGGCGAGCTGTGGGATCAGGCCGTGGCGTACTGGAAGACGCTGAAGACCGATGACGATGCCGTATTCGACAAGGTGGTGGATATTGACGCCACCAAGCTCGGTCCATATGTGACGTGGGGCACCAACCCCGGCCAAGGTCTGCCGATCACCGCCTCCGTGCCGGAGCCGGGCAAGATCGCCGACGCCACCAAGCGCGCCGCCGCCGAACGTGCGATTACATACATGGGTTTGAAGCCAGGCATGCCGATCAAGGACATCGCCGTGGACACCGTGTTCATTGGTTCGTGCACCAACGGTCGTATCGACGATTTGCGCCAGGCCGCCGCGATTATGAAGGGCCACCGCAAGGCCGAGAACATCCACCGCGTGCTGGTGGTGCCGGCCTCCTCCCGCGTGCGTTTGCAGGCGGAGAAGGAAGGCCTCGATAAGGTGTTCAAGGACTTTGGCGCCGAATGGCGTAACGCCGGCTGCTCGATGTGCCTGGGCATGAACCCGGACAAGCTGGTGCCGAACGAGCGCTCGATTTCCACTTCGAACCGTAACTTCGAGGGCCGCCAAGGCAAGGGCTCGCGCACGCATCTGGCGTCGCCGGCCGTAGCCGCCGCCACCGCCATCCGCGGCACAATCTCGTCTCCCGCCGATCTCTGAGTCAATACACGTGAGCCCCCTCTGACGAGGGGCTGTCAGTCGAAGACTGACTGGGGGAGAGATCCCCGAAAGGAAAATTGTTATGGAAAAACTCACCACACTGACCGGCGTGGGCGTGCCGCTGCGCCGCTCCAACGTCGATACCGACCAGATCATTCCCGCTGTGTTCTTGAAGCGCGTGACCAAGTCCGGCTTCGATGACGCCCTGTTCTACGCATGGCGCCGAGACCCGAACTTCGTGCTCAACAAGCCGGAATACGCCGGTAAGGGCCAGATTCTGGTCGCCGGCCCCGAATTCGGCATCGGCTCCTCCCGCGAGCACGCCGTGTGGGCGCTGCACGATTACGGTTTCCGCGTGGTCATCGCGCCGAGCTTCGCCGACATCTTCTACGGCAACACCGCCAAGAACGGCGTGCTGGCCGCGATTATGCCGCAGGAGTCCGTCGAACTCCTGTGGAAGCTACTGGAGGAAGAGCCTGGTCGTGAGATGACTGTCTCGCTGGAGACCCGCACTGTCACTTGCGGCGACGTGACCCTGCCGTTCGAGGTCAACGATTACGTGCGTTGGCGTCTGATGAACGGCTACGACGATATCGATCTGACGCTGCAGCACGAGGACGACATCGCCGCCTACGAAAAGATGCGCGCCGAAAAGTTCCCCTTCAAGCCCAAGACCATCCCCGCCAAACACTGGGCCGAAGAAAGAATCGAGTCCGCCCGCGAGCCTGAGGACGCAGACTGGACAGGGCCGTTGGCCGATCGCGGCATTATTTAGCCGCGATCGGCCTGCTGAAAGCCCGGTGGGCTTTCAGCAGGCCCTGTGCCGAGCTGCGACAGCAGCGAGGCCAGCATTGAGCCTCGCCGAAAGGCGAGTCCATAATTGCAGGCCCAGGGCCGTTGGCTCTGTGTCTGATTGAGATTATTGGGTCGCTCGCATCGCATCAGACAAAGGTCTCACTGGCTCTCGCCAGTGAGACCTTTTACGTATAGGGTCACTTCACGCAATCGTCTGGTTCCAATGCGGCAACTCGCTTAGCATCCCAAATACTTCCACCAACAACGCGAGAAAGTGCCATTCCCTCCTATCTCTTCTAGGGTGTGTTTGCACTATTTAAGTTTGCGCCAATATCACCGTACGAATCGTAGTATTCCAGACACGTACTTTGGCTGGGCAGCTCCGACGTTCATCATCTTTGTGGTAGCCAATGCCGCTTTCGCCATTATTTCGTTTGTCGGCGCGATGATGGGTTGAGTGTGCGTGTGCGCATGCAGGTTGGCTTATCGTTGAAGCATGAGTGATTTTGAGCCGTTTTACGATGTCAGCCGCAGCTACGAAGACAACTATGAGCAAGGGCCGTTCGGCGCGTTTGCCGAGGCGCTGAAGGATGGCAACGGTGCCGATGCCGCCGGAACCACCAGCGAGGGTGCCTCCGAGGGTGCCTTGGCCACCTTTTTGGGCCAGCCGGTCAACCTGCCTTTCGGCATTCCCGCAGGCCCGCTGCTCAACAGCCGTTTCACCACGGCCGCTTTCCACATGGGTTTCGATCTGGCGACCTACAAAACCGTGCGTTCGCGCGCCTGGGGCTGCAACCCGTTCCCGAACGTGCTCGCCGTACACCCCAAGTCGGCGGACGGTTCACTAACACCGGGCAGCGCCGAACTGGACGAGGGCGTGCTCGCCGACACCAATTACGAGACTCCGATCTCCATCTCCAATAGCTTCGGCGTGCCCTCGCAAAGCCCGGATGCCTGGCAGCCGGACATGCGCGCCGCCATCGAGGCCGCCGGTCCCGGTCAAGTGCTGGTCCCGAGCTTCCAAGGCTCGCGTGTGGAGGGCATGAGCGAGGAGGAATACATCGCCGACCATGCCACTACCGCCCGCTTGGTCAAGGAGACCGGTGCCAAGCTCATGGTGATGAACACCAGCTGCCCCAACGAGGGCCACAACCGCCTGCTATGCCACAATCCGCTGCTCGTGGGCCGCATCACCGAGGCCGTGAAGCAGGAGATCGGCGACATCCCGCTGATGGTCAAGCTCGCCTACATCCCCAGCGACGACGCTCTGGAGCTTATGGTGCGTTCCACCGTGGGCCACGGCACCGTGCAGGGCTTCAGCACCATCAATACGATTTCCGCCAAACTGGTCGATGCCAATGGCAATCAGGCCCTGCCCGGCGCGGGCCGCGATCGCTCAGGCGTGTGCGGCAATGCGATTCGTGGCGCCGGCCTCGACATGGTCGCCCGTCTGGCCGCGATTCGTGAAAAGCTCGGGCTCGATTTCGCGATCAACGGCGTCGGCGGCGTGGTCTCGCCCGCCGACTACCAGGCGTACCGTGACGCCGGCGCGGACTCGGTGATGTCCGCCACCGGCGCGATGTGGGACGCCGAACTGGCCCACAAGATCAAGGCCAGCCGGTAAATCGGCTCCAAAAACAAGCAACAGCCTGTACGGGCCGTGATTCCCAGACGATTCCCAGACAGTGCCCATGTTGCATTGAACCTGTTGCTGTTATATGTAATCACGGCCGAACAAGCTGCATAACTTAACCTCTTTCTTCTTCTCTCCTTTCTCTCCCCGGCGCCCATCACGCCGGGGTTTCTTTTTTGCGGTGGGTACAGCCGTCTTACTCGGCCGCCGCCTTCATGGCCACGGCGCCGACGTAGTAGACCGGCTTGTCGAAGTTCGGCTGGAACAGGAAGTCCACGTTGGCGAGCTGGTCGATGGTGAAGCCGGCCTGAATCGCCATGGAAATCACGTTTGCCGCGCCGGAGATATCGGCCTTGGAACAGAACTGGCCGCCCTTGACCTTGCGGGTTTCCGGGTCCCAGGTCAGAATCGACGTGACTGGGGTGGTGGTGAGCATGAAGTCCGGGCGATAATCCTCGGTGAGCGAGGTCTCGCGGACCGTGAGCCCGCGGCGTTCGGCACCGGCGCGGGTCAGGCCGGAGGCGGCGAGCGAGAGATCGTACAGCTGCACGGCGGACGTGGCCTGCGTGCCCATGTACTTCACGGTCGGCGTCTCGATGTTGCGGCCCACCAGCAGGCCCTGGCGCACCGCGTTGGTGGCCAGCGGAATGTAATCGTGCTGGCCGGTGGGGTTGTAGAACACGGTGGCGGAGTCGCCGGCGGCGTACACGCCCGGCGCGGACGCCTGCATGTAGTCGTCGACCACGATCGCGCCGTTCGGCAGCATGTCCACCTTGCCCTTGAGCAGGTCGGTGTTCGGCAGGAAGCCGACGGCCAGAATCGCCATTTCGGCCGTGTACTCGCCCTTTTCGGTGACCACAGTGACGGTGTCGTCGTCATTGTCGCGGAACTCGACCACCTTCTGGCCGAGCGCGAGCGTGACGCCGTGCTCCTCGAACGCGGCCGCCACCTGATCGGTGATGGTCTTATCGAAATTATTGGCCAGCGGGCGATCAAGGCCGTCGACCAGCGTGGTCTTGACGCCGGTGACGCTGAACTGCTCGGCGATTTCCGCGCCGATATAGCCCGACCCGATCACCACTGCCGACTTGGCGGTTTTCGCCTTTTCCTTGATGGCGATGGCGTGATCCCAGTTCTTGCACAGCAGCACATGCGGGCTGTCGATGCCGGGGATCGGCGGGATGACCGGGCGCGAGCCGGTGGTCACGACCAGTTTGTCGAAAGCGAGGGTCTGTTCGGCGGGGTCTCCGGCCTCGTCCAGCGCGCGGTAGGTGAGGGTTCTGGCGTCGAGGTCCACGGACGTCACGTCGGTGCGCATATGCATGGTCGCGCCGGCTTCGGCCAGAGCGGCAGGGGAGGAGTAGAACATTTTCTTCGGGTCGGATACGTGGTCGCCCACCCACAGGGCGATGCCGCAGGAGAGGAAGGACAGCGTACCGTTGCGCTCGAAAACATGGACGGTCCAATCGGGGTGCTCGGCGAGAATCGAGGTGGTGGCGAACGTGCCGGCGTGCGTGCAGCCGATGACGGCGACTGTGGTCATGAATGCTCCTTTGCTTGTGGCCATGGCGTCTGATGCCATTGCCCTGAATCGTAGCGTAGAAGTATGGAGAACGCCGTGGCGGCAAATGTGAGAAAGATCACGTTATCGGTTTGATTCGACGGGGGGTATGGGATCCGTTGTGCACGGTGATCAAAGTTCGGCTGGGGTGCATTTCACGGAGTCGGCACATGGCTTATGGCAAACTGGACGGTAGCATTTTTTGAATCTTGATTGATTGAGGAGAGTGGCGTGGCTGAGAATCCGGATGACGTGTTGCATGTCGAGGGCGGCAAGCCTTTGAATGGCACGATCAAGGTGCGTGGCGCGAAGAACTTCGTGAGCAAGGCGATGGTCGCCGCGTTGCTGGCACCGGGCAAGTCGGTGCTGAAGAACGTGCCGGAGATTCGTGACGTGCATGTGGTGTCCGATTTGCTACGTCTGCACGGCGTGGACGTGGATGTGGACGGTGCGAACGGCATTGTGACCATCGACGCCTCGCGTGTGCAGCTGGCCGATGTGGCCGACGTGGATACACTGTCCGGTTCGTCGCGCATCCCGATCCTGTTTTCCGGCCCGCTCGTGCACCGTTTGGGTGAAGCGTTCATTCCCGCGTTGGGCGGCTGCGCGATTGGCGGACGTCCGATTGACTTCCATCTGGAGACGCTGCGCAAGCTGGGCGCCACGGTGGACAAGGAACACAAGGACGGCATCCACATCACCGCGCCCAACGGCCTGCACGGCGCGAAGATCCACCTGCCCTACCCGTCGGTGGGCGCCACCGAGCAGACTTTACTGGCGGCCGTGCTGGCCGAGGGCAAGACCGAACTGTCGGGCGCGGCCACTGAGCCGGAGATCATGGATCTGGTGTGCGTGCTGCAGAAGATGGGTGCAATCATTTCTGTGGACGTTGATCGCACCTTCCGCATCGAGGGTGTCAAGGAACTGCAGGGGTACACGCACACGTCGCTGACGGATCGCATCGAGGCGGCGTCCTGGGCGTCCGCCGCGCTCGCCACGCACGGTGACATTTTCGTCAAGGGTGCCACCCAGCCGGAGATGATCACGTTCCTCAACGTGTTCCGCAAGGTGGGCGGCAAATTCGAGGTGACGGACAAGGGCATTCGTTTCTGGCATCCGGGCGGGGACTTGAAGCCCGTGGCGATCGAGACGGACGTGCATCCCGGGTTCATGACCGACTGGCAGCAGCCGCTCGTGGTGGCCCTGACCCAGGCCAACGGCCTGTCGATCGTGCACGAGACCGTGTACGAGAACCGTTTCGGCTTCACCAAGCCGCTGGTCGAGATGGGTGCCACCATCCAGTTGTACCGCGAGTGCCTGGGCTCGCTGCCGTGCCGTTTCCGGCAGCGCAACTACAAGCATTCCGCCGTGATCTTCGGACCGACCCCGCTGACCGGACGCGACATCGACGTGCCGGACCTGCGTGGTGGGTTCAGCCATCTGATCGCGGCCTTGGCCGCGTCAGGCCCCTCGGACGTGCACGGCATCAGCCTGATCGACCGAGGCTACGCCGACTTCCGCGGCAAACTCGAAGCGTTGGGTGCCGACTTCGATTAATTCGGCCGTTCCTCGGCTCCCCTCTCTGAGGGGAGCCACAATTTTCTACAACAGCCCGTCCGCCTCGAGCGCGGCGGCCATGCGGTCGAAGCATTCCTCCAGTAGCGGGTAGGGCATGGCGAAGTTCATACGCACGCAACCGCGCCCGACCTCGCCGCATTCACGGCCGTCTGTCAACGCCACGTTGGCCTTCTTGAAGAAATAGTTGGCCGGGTCATCGATGCCCAGTGGCGAGAAATCCAGCCACGCGATATACGTGCCCTGCGGCTCCACATAGCGCACCTTGGCGAATCTCGTGCGCATCTGCTCGTTGACCAGCGCGATATTGCGCTCGATATATGCCATCACGCCCTCGAACCATGCCGCGCCGCCGTCATAGGCCGCTGTGGTGGCTATGGCACCGATGGTGGCCGTCTGGTGCTCGGACCATTCCGCGTTCCTCATCCATAGTTCCAGATCGTCCGGATTGGTGAGAATCACCTGCGCGCACTTGGTGCCGGGAATGTTGAACGACTTCGAGGCTGAAGTGGAGGTGAAAGCCTGCATGGCCGTCTGCCGGTTGATTGAGGCGAATGGCACATGCGTGTGGCCTTGGTAGACGAACGGCGCGTGAATCTCATCGGAGAATATACGCACGTTGTACTTGGCGGCCAGATCGGACAATCGCAGCATTTCTTCGCGCGTCAATACCTTGCCGATCGGGTTGTGCGGGTTGCACAGCACGAAGGCATGGCAGCCGTTCGCGAACGCCTGCTCAATGGCGTCGAAATCGAACAGCCATTCATCATTGCGCCCGCTGCTCTCGCCGGCGCCCGCGCACAGCATCGGAATCTCAAGAACCTCCACGCCATACAGACGCGGCACACTTAGGAACGGCATATAGGCCGGAGTCGGTACCACGATGGAGTTACCGGCGCGCACGATCTCGCGCAGGAACACTTCGAACGCCTCCAGCACGTCCGGCACCGGACGGATGCACGTCGGATCCACCTCCCAGCCGTAGCGGCGCTGCCATGCGGCGCACGAGCGGGCGACCTCCTTCTTCCACGGGTCGGGAATGTAGCCGAGCGCGCCACGTTCGGTGGCCTCTTCGATGGCTTCGGCCACGCACGGTGCCAGACCGTAATCCATCTCGGCGATGAATGCGCCGATGCAGCCGGGGTAACGGGTCCATTTATCCGAACCGACCTGCTCCAGATCCTCGATGGTCGTCACGTCGATGTGATTGGCATCAAAGCAAGAGGCGCCGGCGGTTGCGTTGCTCACAGTCGTTGACTGGGGAATGTTGTTCATGCTCATAACATGCCATTGTTCCTGGTACAGAAGGGCCGCTCAACGGTCTGGCTCCCCGAAATCGTGATGGCGCTCGCAAGCTTGCTTATCGCTGTGCGACTACTTGGCACTCAAATATTTGAGTGACGTGCGCTCGAGCTCCTCGAGCAATGAACCAAGCGCGGGGCGATGGTCGCCGGCACGAGTCACGATGCCGACCTCGCGCGCCGCAAAATCGTCGGCGATGGGACAGGCCACCAGATCGCCCTGCAAGTTGATATGCGTATCGAGCGCCGGCACCAGCGAGACGCCCATACCAACCTCGACCAGGTTCTGCGTGGCCCAGTAATCATCCGTGCAGTGGCGGATATCCGGCTTGAATCCGGCACGGGTGGCCAGTTTCACCAAATTTGCGCGGCAGGTGGGGCAGCCGGCGATCCAATGCTCGTCTTTGGCGGCGGACAGCGGCACAGGTTCGCCGGTCTCCTCGAATCGTTTGGCGATGCCGCTGGAGCGGCGCACCAGCAGTCGCATCGGATCGTAACCCAGCGAATGGAAGGTCAGGTCGTCGCCGATGTGCAGGAAGTTCGGGATGCTGCTGTAGCGGAACACGGCGGCGGTATCGGCCTTGCCTTGGGAAATCAGACCGATCGCCTCCGGCGGCTCCATCTGAATCAGGCTCAGCTCGATGTCCGTGAACATACTGAGCTTGACCACGGTACGGGCCGCGATAGTAGAGCAGATTGACGGTGGGGCCACCAAATGCAGGTGATCAAACCGATGATGCCGATAATCCTCGACTTCACGGGCCGCCCGCTCCAGCCGATCGGCGATGGCCTCGCCGTGGCGGGCGAGCATCGAACCGGTGGCGGTGAGTTCCACGCCATGCGAGGTGCGTTGCACCAGAGTCGAACCGCACTGTGCCTCCAGCTTTTTGATCTGCTGGCTGATGGCCGGCTGCGACCAACCCGTGGCCTTGGCCGTGGCGGAGAACGAACCATACTGTTCGATTTGCCACAACGTGACCAATGATTGGGGGTTGAGCGTGGCCATAGGTACCTCTTTCGTGCCTTTTCGTGCCTTTTCGTGCGGTGATTCAATTATGGCCGGGCGGCAGGATGTGGCGTGCGCGCCGATCGTCAGTCCTCGAACTGCTTGGCGAGCGGAACCATCAGCACGGTGAGCACGGCGAACAGGGCGGTGGTGATGAACAGCACGATGGCGACCGGCATTTGGTCGTAGGCCCAGCCGTACACCATCTGGCCGAGCGGCTGGGCACACATGCTCACGGCCGCGGCCATGGACATCACTTTGCCGGCCATTGCCTCGGGCGTACTGAGCTGGATGGCGGGCACGGCGATGAGATTCGTGAAGCAACTGGCGACCATCGTGCCGCAGGTGAATACGATCAGCACCACGAGTTTGGTCCATGCGTCGACCGGCAGCAGGAACACAATACCCTGTGGGACCATGGCCAGCGTAAGCGTCGCCATCAGCCCCGGCAGCCAGCGCATCGTGAGCTTGGCGGCGAACAGGCCGGCGATGAATGCGCCCGCCACGCCGGAAACACCGATCAGGCCGTCGGCGATGCCGTAGACAGTGGCGTCGAAGCCGAGCACTGTACGAATCGTGTACGGGAAGCCGACGCCGGAATAGCCGATAAGCACAAAGTTGAGCGCCGCCGCGAACAACAGCAGTCTGAACACGTTCGGCCGGTCCTTGATGAGGAATCGCACGCCTGCCTTGAGGTCTTCAAGTGGGGTGGGCAGCTCCTCGTCGCCGCGATCCGGGGCACTGAGGCGGATGAAGCATTCGAGCGCGGCTGCGCCGGCGAAGCTTGCGATGGCGATGATCATCATGAGACGGATGCCGAACATCGCATACAGCACGCCGCCGAGGAAGCTCGGCAGCAGACTGCTTAGTTGTTGGACCTGATTGATCACGGCCATGCCTTGGCGCATGGTGGCCGGGCCGTACTGCCGGAACATCTGGGGGAGTGCGGCCTGCACGGTCGGGGTTTCGAAGGCGCCGAGCACGGCGAGCAGCACCTGCATGGTGGCGATGGCTACGATATGGAAGCCCGTGGTGGCGAAGACGATGGCGCTCGCCAGCACGAGCACGGCGGAGATGGCGTCGAGCGCCACCATGATGGTGCGGCGGTTGACGCGATCGGCCAGCACGCCTCCGAACGGGGAGAGCAGGATGGTCGGCACGATGGAGATGGCCAGCACCGAGGCGAAGATGGTGGCTGAGCCGGTTTCGTCCAGCACCCACATCGACATCGCGAATCGCAGCATCACATTGCCGAACAGCGAGATGCCTTGTCCGGCGACCAGCAGCACGAAGTCGCGGGACAGCAGCGGGCGTTGGGTGGCGGTGCCGGCGATGTCATTCTCGGGTTTCACTGTGCTATTCATTCTGAGCCTTTCTCCGGCTCCCCTGCGAACGTCATCATGCCCTTCGCGGCGACCGTGATGAGCTCGTCATCGAAAATCGGCACGCCGATCGCGTCGAGCATGGTGGCCAAGCAGCGGATGCGATGCTCCATTTCGGGCAGGGTCACCGGGTAGAAATACGGCATCAGCCAATAATTCGGCAGCAACGAAAGCAGCTCTGCGGCCTCGCGCGGATACTCGGTGGGGATGGAGCCATCCTTGACGCCCGCCTCGATCAGCGGCAGGAAGTGTTCGGGCAGATGCTTGCTCCATACCTGCATATTCGCGGCGAACGAAACCGGATCGCTCAGCATCGGCATGGCGGCTCGCATGATCTGCACGTGGTCTTGCTTGGTCATCGAATGCCGCCATAGCACGCGGAACTTTTCGAGGGCGGTAAGGTCAGTGCGATTCATGACGGATTCGTTGAAGTCGTCCTGCATATTGTTGTCTCGGTTGGTGAGCTCTTCGAGGATGGCTTCCTTGGATTTGAAGTGATGGTAGATCGCGCCTTTGGAGAGGTCGCCGAGCTCGTCCACGATGTTCTGGATGGAGGTGTGCTCATAGCCCTGGGCCATGAACAGCCGTTGTGCGGCGTCGAGGATGCGGGTGCGCGTCACCTCGGGGTGAGCGTTACGTGCCATGGTGGCCTCCCTACTGTGCTTGATGTTGCAGATCACTATAGATACCGACCGACGGTATGTATAGCGGTTTCGGCGAGCCTCCAACGATTCCGGCGATTGTCGCCTACCCTTTTTCGCTTGGTATCTTTCGGCTGTGTGCTTGCCCCCGCCAGCAGGGGCAGCATATAGGCATACCAGGGCGCAAGTGTCGCCGTTCTCAGTATCCTTAGAAGAATGAGTCCTGAAGCCTTAAGTGAACTGATTTCCAGCATTGCCCACAACCTCGTCGCCGCCGGCCAGGCCGGCGCGTTGACCGACGAGCTGATTCCGCCCGTCGACAAGCTCGCCGTGATGCGCCCGAAGGACCGCGCGCATGGCGACTGGGCCTCCAACATCGCCATGCAGCTGGCCAAGAAGGCCGGCATGAAGCCGCGCGATCTGGCCGAGCCGTTCGCCGCCGCGCTCGCTGAAGCCGACGGCATTGCCAAGGTCGAGGTGGCAGGCCCCGGCTTCATCAACATCACGCTTGACTCCGCCTCGGCCGCCGCCGTGGTGGACACCGTACTCGCCGCCGGTGCCATGACCGACACCGACAAGCATCTCAACAAGGTCAACGAATACGGCCGCAACGCCCATCTGGGCGGCCAGACCCTGAATCTCGAGTTCGTCTCCGCCAACCCCACCGGTCCGATTCACATCGGCGGCACCCGTTGGGCTGCCGTCGGCGATGCCATGGCCCGCGTGCTCGAGGCCAACGGCGCCAAGGTGGTGCGCGAATACTACTTCAACGACCACGGCGAACAGATCAACCGCTTCGCCAAGTCGCTGGTCGCCGCTTGGGCTGAGGCCAACAACCTCGGCGAGGCCGGTTACCAGACCGAAACCCCGTGCGACGGCTACAAGGGTGCCTACATCAACGAGATCGCCGCCCGTGTTCAGGCCGAAGCCGAGTCCGACGGCGTGGACCTGACCGCACTGGCCCACCAAGATCAAGGCCTCAACGACGACGGTGAACCGCTCGGCGAGGCCGACACCGAAGTGCGCGAGGAATTCCGCAAGCGCGCTGTGCCGATGATGTTCGATGAGATTCAGAAGTCCATGAAGGACTTCCGCGTGAACTTCGACGTCTGGTTCCATGAAAACAGCCTGTACGCCGACGGCAAGGTCGACGCCGCCATCGAAGAGCTCAAGTCCCGCGGCGACATCTTCGACAAGGACGGCGCCACTTGGTTTGAATCCACCAAGCACGGCGACGACAAGGACCGTGTGATCATCAAGTCCAATGGTGAGTTCGCCTACTTCGCCGCCGACATCGCCTACTACTGGGACAAGCGCCATCGCGCCGAAAACCCGGCTGACGTGGCCATCTACATGCTTGGCGCCGACCACCACGGCTACATCGGCCGCATGATGGCCATGTGCGCGGCCTTCGGCGATGAGCCCGGCAAGAACATGCAGATTCTCATCGGCCAGCTGGTCAACGTGATGAAGGACGGCAAGCCCGTGCGCATGTCCAAGCGCGCCGGCAACGTCGTGACCATCGACGATCTGGTCTCCGTGGTCGGCGTGGACGCCGCCCGCTACTCGCTGGCCCGCTCCGACTACAACCAGAACTTCGACATCGACCTGGCCCTGCTCGCCTCGCACACCAACGACAACCCGGTGTACTACGTGCAGTACGCGCACGCCCGCTCCAAGAACGTGGACCGCAACGCAGCCGCTGCCGGCATCAGCTACGAGGGTGCCGACCTGGCCCTGCTCGACACCGAGGCCGACGGCGAGGTACTTGCCGCCCTCGCCCAGTTCCCGAGCGTGCTCGCCACTGCGGCCGACGACCGCCAGCCGCACAAGGTGGCCCGTTATCTCGAAGAGCTGGCCGCCACCTATCACAAGTGGTACAACGTGGAGCGCGTGGTGCCGATGGCCCTGACCGATCCGGAAACCCGTGGCGACGATGAGGCTCGCAAGGCCTTGGAGATCGCCAAGAATCCGGAGCCGGCCCGTGCCGCCGCCCGCCTGAAGCTCAATGACGCCGTCCAGCAGGTCATCGCCAACGGCCTCGACCTCCTCGGCGTCACCGCCCCCGAAAAGATGTGATTATGCCTATTTCTCCAATTTGGCCGGCCGCTACGGCTGTGAATGCCGACGGTGCCATTACATTCCACGGTCGTACCGCCGAATCGCTGCTTGACGAGTTCGGCTCGCCGCTCTATCTCATCGACACTGATGAAGTAGTCGCACGTGCCAGGCACTTCGTGCGCGCTGCCGCCGAAGCATTCAACACATCCACTACGCACGTGAGCTTTGCCGGTAAGGCGTTCCTGTCCAAAGAAATCGTGCGATTGGTCACCGAGGCCGGCATGTTCGTGGACACCTGCACGATGGGCGAGATGAAAATCGCCCTCGCCGCTGGCGTTCCCGGACGTCGTCTGGTACTGCACGGCAACAACAAGTCCGATGAGGAAATCGCGCTGGCCATCGAACAGGGCTTCGCCAAAATCGTGATCGACGAGCCCGACGAGCCGGAGCGCGTCGCCGCCATCGCCCGCAAGCTCGGCAAACGCGCCCGTGTGATGCTGCGCGTCACCGTCGGTGTCCACGCCGGCGGCCACGAGTACATCTCCACTGCTCACGAGGACCAGAAGTTCGGCGTGCCGCTGCTGGCCGCCGGGGCCGACGCCGCCGTGCTCGACGTGCTGAACGACCTCAAAGACGTGACGCCTGCCGCTACCAACGCGCGTATCTCTGCGACGCATTCCCCGGAAAATGGCGCGGAAAAGACCGAGAAATCAGAGCGCGAGCTGCACTACGACGTCAAGTACCCGTACGACCTGAGCCACGAGGAAGTCTCCGACACAGACAAGGCGCTGGCCGCCGCGATGGAAGCCATTGCGGACGGTCCGTCCATCGCCGTGCTCAAGACCATCCTCGCCAACCAGGACGTACTCGAACTGGTCGGAGCCCACTCGCACATCGGCTCCAACATCCACGATGCGGACGCCTTCATTCACGCGGCCAAGCGCATGATGCTGCTGCGCAAGACCCTGTGGGCCACCGACGCCTACATCCTGCCCGAAATCGACCTCGGCGGCGGCTACTCCGTGGCCTACACCGATGGCGAAGATTCAATGGACATTGACGTGGAACTCACTCGCTTGGCGGATGCGGTCAACAGCACCAACCGTGCGCTCGGCATGCCCGCGCCAGCCATCAGCTTCGAGCCGGGCCGTTACATCGTGGCACCCGCCGGCGTAACCCTGTACCGCGTGGGCACCATCAAGCACGTGCACTTGTCCGATGCCAAAGACAGTGCCGGCAACCCGATTGCCGAGCGCGTGTATGTGTCTGTGGATGGCGGCATGTCCGACAACATTCGCCCGGCACTCTACGGTGCCGACTACACCGCGCGTCTGGCGAATCGCACCGGTTCCGCTGAAACGATGCTTGCCCGTGTGTGTGGCATGCACTGCGAATCCGGCGACATTGTGGTTCACGAGGTGCAGTTGCCCGCCGATTTGAAGCGCGGTGACATTCTCGCCGTGCCGGTTACCGGCGCATACGGCCGCACCATGGCCAGCAACTACAACCAGGCGCTGATTCCGGCGGTGGTTGCTGTCAGCGAGTCCGGCGCGCACGTCATGCTCCGCCGCCAGACCGTAGACGACCTACTCAACCTCGACGTCAGCGAGTAATCAGCGTGCAGAGGTGAGCGCCTGACAGTCTGTAATGTGCGGCCAAAACCGTCATAATACGAAAAGGACCGTCAGCTTGATGAGTACTTTCGGTCTGCTGTCGGAAATAATCCGTAAAATAGGCGTGGGATATAGAAAACTTTTTGGAAGGACCCTGAATTGGCTCACAACAGCGAAACCCCGATTCGCGTAGGCCTGCTTGGTGCCGGCACCGTCGGCTCCCAGACCGCCCGCCTGATTGTCGAGCAGAAGGACGAACTGTCCGCTCGTATCGGCCGCCCGATCGAACTGACCGGCGTCGCCTGCCTCGACCCGAAGGAAACCGAGAAGTTCCCGTGGATCGACCAGTCCATCGTCACCACCGATACTTTGAGCGTGGCCACCAACTCGGACATCGTCATCGAGCTCATCGGCGGCACCACCGTGGCCCGCAAGTTCGTGCTTGCCGCCATCGAATCCGGTGCTTCCGTGGTCACCGCCAACAAGGCGCTGCTGGCCAAGTACGGCCCGGAGATCTACTCCGCCGCCGAGGCCAAGGGCGTCGACATCTACTTCGAGGCCGCTGTAGGTGGTGCGATTCCGTTCCTGCGCCCGCTGCGCGAGTCCCTGGTCGGCGACAAGGTGACCAGCATGCTCGGCATCGTCAACGGCACCACCAACTACATTCTCGACGAGATGACCACCAAGGGTCTCCAGTTCGACGACGTGCTCAAGGACGCCCAGGCCAAGGGCTACGCCGAAGCCGACCCGACCGGCGACATCGAAGGCTACGATGCTGCCAACAAGGCCGCCATCATGGCCACCCTCGGCTTCCACACCTCCGTGACCATCGACGACGTGTCCGTCGAAGGCATCACCAAGATCACCGCCGACGACATCGCCGCAGCCACCGCCGAACACAAGGTCATCAAGCTGCTCGCCGTGGTCGAGAACGGCGAGGCCGGCGTCTCCGCCCGCGTCTACCCGGCCCTGATCGACGAGAACCACCCGCTGGCCTCCGTGCACGGCTCCTTCAACGCCGTGTTCGTCAAGGCCGAGGCCGCCGACGACCTCATGTTCTACGGCCGTGGCGCCGGCGGCGCTCCGACCGCCTCCGCCGTCGTGGGCGACGTGGTGACCGAAGCCCGCCACATTGCTGCTGGCTGCACCGGCCCGTCCATCCCGCTGTACAAGAATCTGCCGAAGGCTCCGATTACCGCCTCCAAGGCTGCATTCGCCGTGCGCTTCCTGATTCACGACAAGCCGGGCGTGCTGGCCGCCATCGCCGCTGAGTTCGCCAAGAACGGTGTCTCCATCAACGGTGTGAACCAGGACCTGAAGCCCACCATGACCGATCCCGGCTACGACGGCGAGATTCAGCAGTTGCGCGTCGTGACCCACCTGACCGACGAGGAAACCCTGCGCAACACCGTCAAGGCCGTGCAGGCGCTCGACTTCGTCACCGGTGACCCGTCCATCCTGCGCGTGCTGGACTGACACCGTCTAGGCTCCCTCTGATGAGGCGGTCGAACGGCTGCCCGTGAGTTGAAAGCTGAATACCCAAGCTCCCCTGACAAGGGGAGCTCCTTTTTAAGGAACAACCATGAACCCAATCTGCAATAGCGTTCACGTGCGCGTGCCCGCCACGTCCGCCAACCTCGGCTCCGGCTTCGATACCGTGGGTCTGGCGCTCGACTACCATGACGAGCTCACTTTCACGCTCAACGACGACCCGAACGACGGCATTGCCCACGTGATCATCCACGGCGAGGGTGCCGACACCCTCCCATGCGACGAAACCCACCTCGTGGTCTCCACCTTCCGCCGTGCCTGTGCCACGTTCGGCCTCGGCCGACTCGGCTTCACGCTGGAAGCGACCAACAACATCCCTCAGGCTCGTGGCATGGGCTCTTCCGCCGAGGCCATTGTGGCCGGCATCGCCGCCGCCGCGGCCTTCGCCCAGACCGGTGACCTCAACCGTCCGGCCGTCTTCGATATGGCCGCCCAGATTGAAGGACACCCGGACAATGTGGCCCCGGCTGTGTTCGGTGGCCTGACCGTCTCTTGGGACTTCGAAACCGCAGAAGGCGTCGGCTCGGTCGCCGTTCCTGGTGGTGAACCGCTGCACGGCGGATTCCACGCCGTCAACTACCCGGTGGACCCGTCCATCACCGCCGCCGTGTTCGTGCCCGACTATGAGCTGTCCACTGAGAAGGCCCGTCAGGCGCTGCCTAGGGAACTGTCATACAAGGACGCCGTCTACAACGTGTCTCGCGTGGGGCTGCTGCCCGCTGCGATGAATCCCGTGGTGCTGGCTCAGGCCGCCCAGCAGGGCAAGTCCGGCGTCGCCGCTGCCCCGGCTCAGGATGCCGATACGTGCGCTTGCTCTGGCGGAACCCGTGAATCGGCGTTCGCCGACGAGCTTGCGGCCGCTCAGGCCCAGTCCAACGCGCTGCTGTTCACCGCCACGCAGGACAAACTGCACCAGCCGTATCGCGGTGCCCTGATGCCGCCGTCCACCGAGCTCATTGCGCTCTTCCGCTCCAAGGGCTATGCCGCCGCAGTCTCCGGTGCCGGCCCCTGCGTGCTCGTGCTGCATTACGGCAACGCCCGCGAAGCCATCGACCAGATCGCATCGGAGCAGCTTGCTTCCGGCCATTGGCGTGTGCTTCACCTGCCCATCAACACCGCCGGCGTCGAAATCGAGCGTCGCTAAGTCGAGGAGAAGGCTCCCGCTGGCGGGAGCTGGCCGCCGCAGGCGGTCTGAGAGTGGTCCGCCATACCGGCAGAGACCACCCTCAGTCTCACTTCGTTCGACAGCTCCCGCCAGCGGGAGCATAAGGACTTAAGTCATGCCCATTCCACTAATTCTTGCTTCCAAGTCCAAGCCTCGCCGTGACGTGCTGTATTCGGCGGGTATCTGCCCCACAATTCGCGTCTCGCATGTGGATGAGCCTGCTGCGCTGGAAGCGGCCGCCCGTGAAGAAGGCGTCACCGTCGACGATTTGAGCATCAAGCAGCGCGTGATGATTCTGGCCGCGGCCAAGGCCGAGGCCGTTCATCGTGCGTATCGTGATGTGGCCGATACTGCCGCCGCTGCGACCGGTGACCGCGTGATCGCCTACCCGCTCAAGGCCAAGGAAATCAAGGATTCGGAACGCGAAGCTGCCGTCGAAGACTTGCGTGAAGCCGCCGCTGGCAAGCCCATTGACTATTCCAAGGCGGAAATCGCCACCACGCGCGACTTCTCCGGCATCGATATGCCGACCGTCACCGAACCCATCGCCACCGCTATTGCCGGACAGCCGGGACTGACCGAGGCGACAGTCGGCCCGCTGATTCTCGGCTGTGATTCGATGTTCCTCTTGGGCGGCGAATGCTACGGCAAGCCGCACAGCGAAGCCGTGGCCCGCGAACGACTGAAGCGCATGAGCGGCGCGACCGGCGAACTGTGGACCGGCCACTGCCTGATCGATTTCGCGACCGGGCGTACCGTGCGCGGCGCAAGCCACGCCAAAGTCCATTTCGGCGAATTCACCGATGCCGACGTCGAACGGTACATTGCCACTGGCGAGCCGCTGGAAGTCGCCGGATCGTTCACGCTGGAAGGCTTCGGTGGTGCGTTCATCGACAGTATTGAGGGCGATCCGCACGGCATCATCGGCCTCAGCTTGCCGCTGGCCCGGCATCTGGCCGGCGAACTGGGCATCACGTGGACTGACCTGTGGAATGTCGGCCGTGGTGAACTGGAACCGGAAAGCAAGGCATCGGGCAACCAGCACGCTGGCATTCTGCCGCCGGTCGAAAACGTACACCAGCCCGGCGATGGCTGGGTGGACTGCGCCTGCGGCCGCAAGCATTGGGGCACCAACGGTGCTTCCGGTATTCTGCTGGCTCGTCGCGACCCGGTGAGTGGCAAGGTGACCCACGTGGTCATGCAACATCGCGCCGCGTGGAGCGCCGAAGGCGGCACGTGGGGTATTCCCGGCGGTGCCACCGCGGACGGCGAATCGCCCATCGAGGGCGCGCTGCGCGAAAGCTATGAGGAAGCCAACATCACTCCCGAAGACATCGAGGTAGTCGGCTCCTACCGCGAGGACCACGGCCCGTGGGCCTACACCACCGTGTTTGCCTTCGAAAAGCCCGGCCACACCGTCGAGCCCAAGGCAAACGACGACGAAAGCATGGAAATCTGCTGGGTCCCGATTGACGACGTGCCCAACCGCAAGCTCCTCACCGCTATGAAGACCGACTGGCCCCGCTTCGCCGCCCGCCTGGACGAGCTGGCTACCGCGCAATAATGCGCGTAGCGCCTGAATGCAATGCTCATAATGACCGGCACCGAATAGTGGTTGCCGGTCATTAATCATTTGCGTATCTCTAATCCTTGCGGATGAGGAGCGGGCCGGTGATCCAGAAAGGTTCATACCGCAGCCCGATGGTCGGCTGGGCGTTCGCTCCGTACGCTCGGGAGTATGAATACAGCAGCATCGCAATTGCAGCAGCCTCAGCCGGCGCCGGGACCGGCGGCTCAGCCTCAGCAGTCTCAGCAACCCCAACAGTTCCAGCAGCCGGCATCGCACACCCAGCAGTGGGCCCCGGTCATCGAGGCGCACGACCTGGTCATGGACTACACCGCCAGCATGGCCCGCGCACAGGCAGGGCACGGCGTCACCGGCGTGATGCCAGCCGGCACGGGAGCCGGTTATGCGTCGGCGAATCCCGCTGCGGCCGGACCGGGTGCCATTCAGGCCGGCCAGCCATCCCAGCCAGCCCAGCCCGGCTTCGCCATGCCGACCATGCACACGCTCGCCCTGAACCACGTGAACTTCACGCTCCGGGAGGGCGAGACGGTAGCCGTGATGGGCCCGTCCGGCTCCGGCAAATCCACTTTGCTGCACGCGCTCGCCGGCATCATTAAGCCGACCGCCGGCACCGTCATCTTCCGTGGTGCCGACCTGAGCCGCATGAGCGACGCCGAGCGCACCAAACTGCGCCGCAACGACTTCGGCTTCGTCTTCCAGTCCGGCCAGCTGCTGCCCGAACTGCCGGCGGTCGAAAACATCGCCCTGCCGATGATGCTTGACGGCATGCCCTACCGCACCGCCACCGACACGGCGATCCTGTGGCTGGAACGCATGGGATTGCGCGCGCTCGCCACGCACCGGCCGGGGGAGATGAGCGGCGGACAGATGCAGCGCATCGCCATCGCCCGTGCACTCGCCGTCAAACCTGCCGTGGTCTTCGCCGACGAGCCGACCGGCGCGCTCGACCAAGCCACCGGCCGCGAGGTCATGGGCATTCTCATGGCCGCCGCGCGGGACAACGGTTCCGCCGTGGTCGTCGTCACCCACGACCCCAACGTCGCTTCGTTCTGCGGCCGTACCGTAATGATGCAGGACGGCCGTCTGCACCAGACAGACGCCAACCCCAACTCCGCCCCCGCTGGCGGGGGCTGTCAGCCGCAGGCTGACTGGGGGTGGCCCGAGGGCGCTGAACCACCCTCAGCCTCGCTACGCTCGGCAGCTCCAGCCGGCGGGAGCGAAACCACCGCAGGAGGCGCGCGATGAGCACGTTCGCCCTCTGGCGGCTGTTTCACCGCCCCGGCTTGCGCGGCAGCGCCGGCCACACCTCGATGCTGGCAATCATCGCCTTCGCCGCAGCCACCACCATCTTCCTCACCGTGCTCGGCGGCGTACACGGTTTCATCTGGCGGGCTTCGGCCGATCATACCGTCGCCTGCGCGTTCGACTTCGGTGCCTGCCGGCCCGATACGGTGGCCGCGTGGAAACGGCAGATCAGCGACCCGACGAGCCTGGCCCAATTCTCCACCGCCTATGTGGCGTTGGCGGTATTCGCCTGCATGCTGCTCGTCGTGCCGTTCGTGGCGCTCGCCGGTTCCGCCGCACGACTGGCCGCATCCCGCCGCGACGCCCGTCTCGCCGCCCTGCGTCTGGCCGGCGCGACCACCGGTCAGGTGGTGCGTCTCACCGCGCTTGACGCCGCCGGACAGGCGCTGATCGGCGCGCTTATCGGCATTGCCGGCTATTGCGCCCTGATGCCGGCAGTCATGCTGATTCCCTTCCAGGAGCAGCGGTTCACCTTCGAACAGCTATGGGTCGGCCCGCTGGCGCTGGTAATCACCTTGGCGGGCGTGGCCATCTTGGCGCTGATATCGTCGCTGGTCACCTTGCGCCGCGTGGCAATCACCCCATTGGGTGTCACCTCGCGCACCGCCACCGCATTGCCCTCAGGCACCCGTATGGTGCTGTTCGTGGTAGTCGTGGTGGTGGCCATGATCGTCTTCAAGAACCCGGCCATGCTGGCTCAGGCCGGCCAGGCGGTGATGTACGGCGTGATCATCGGTTTCATGCTGCTGTGCTTCGCGCTGGTGAATCTTATCGGCACGTGGGTGATCACCGCTCGCGCCAAGGCCAAGGCCAAGCGCCCCAAGGATGCGGCCACGATGATTGCCATGCGCCGTATTCTCGACAACCCTAAGCGCGCCTGGCGCAATGTGTCCGGCATTGCGTTGGCCGTGTTTATCGCCGGCATCACGTCGATCTGCGGATTCTTCGGATCGGCCGCCGTGGTCGATGACGCCAACGACCCGTTCACCGTGTTCATTCGCGACATCGGCACCGGCGGCATTCTGACGCTCGTGTTCGCCGCTGTGCTTGCCGCGGTCAGCTCCGGTGTGATGCAGGCCGGCAGCGTGTACGATCAGGCCGGCGAATATCGCATGCTGGTGTTGGAGGGCACTGATGTCAAGACCTTGAACCGTGCGCGATTCATCGAGGTACTCACCCCGCTCAACATCGTGGTGATCGTGGCCGGCGGCTGTTCCATGCTGCTTATGGCCCCTCTGTTCGCCGCTTCGATGACCGAACCGGCCACGCTGGCCAGCTTCTTCGGCGGGCTTGTGTTGTGCTATGCGCTGGTTTCCATCGGCGCGTTCGCGTCCAATCATGTGGCGGCCAGCTTGAATCTGACCGATTATCGGGCTGATGACTGAGCCGAGCTGCGCAGCGAATCGTTCTCAATAACAACTGTGCGTACTTTCGTATACGCAAATCGAACGTAGAAACGCTGAAATCACCGCAAATATGCGGATGAGCAAATGTTCGTTTGTGCGATATCTGTGCATTTGCGCGCACGGATACTATTGAGAACGCTTCTCTGCGCACCCATCACGACAGCAGCGCCGCGATGATCGCGATAAACACCGGGCTGGTCATGGTGCTCATCAGAATGCCGTCGCGCGCGAAGGTGAGACCCACGTTGTAGCGGGCCGCGTAGTTGTATACGTTCTGGCCGGTGGGCAGAGCGGCGAGTACCACGCAGGCGTACAGCTCGGAGCCGCGGAAGCCCATCACGAAGTAGGCGAGCAGGAACGCGATGATCGGCATGATGATGTTCTTGAGGACCGCGACCGTGAAGATGGCCGGTCGATCGCCCTTCTGCTGCAGCGGCTTGGTGCCGTGCAGGGACATGCCGAACGCCATCAGGATCATTGGCACAGCCGAATCGCCGATCATGTCGATCGGGTCGAAAATGAATTTCGGCACTGGGAACCAGCCGCTTTTAGCGGAAATCGCAGAGACCACAATGCCCAGCAGCGAACCGATAAGCAGCGGTTGATGCAGTGGCTGCTTGGCGATTTCCTTGATGGAGACCTTGCCCTTGGTGGTCACGTCCAGCACTGTCAGGCCCACCGGTGTGAAGATGGCCTGCTGCATGACCAGAATCGGTGCCACCAGAGCCGGGTTGCCCAGAATGTAGGTGGCGATTGGCAGGCCGATGTTATTGGAATTGAGGTACAGCGAATTCAGGGCGCCGATGGTGGCGTCCGGGGCGTTCAGGTGGAAGAACATGCGGTTGAGCACCAGGAACACCACGCCTACCAGCACGGCGGAGAAGAACGCCACGATAATCGAGGGGTGGAAGATGTCGAAAATCGGCTCCTTGGAGAGAATCGCGAACATCAGGCACGGGCTCGATACGAAGAAGGAGAACCGGTTGAGCACCATCTGAGCGGACGGCCCGCCGATTCGCATTCGTGCGGCAACATATCCCACCGCGATTACGATGCCGATAACGCAGAAGCCTTGCATGGCGCTGATTAGACCTGGCATAATCCTCCCTTTCGCCACCCCAGTGTGGCACATAAAAATGTATTCGGCCGCAAAATCTCATGTAGTGAGTGTGCTGGGCCCGCCGCCCACGCGGTACGCTGTTCACATGACGCTTGAATTGAACCGCACCGCATCCACTGCCGAGCAGCTGAACAGCCTGCTCACCCAGATCATGGAGAACTTCTCCGTGTCCGACCACGAGGGCCCCCTCACCGACGAGGTCGAGGCCTTCCTTAACGAGCAAGAGCACCTGACCGTCCGCCGTCACGGCGACACAGTGGTGGCCAGCACCGACTTCGGCAAGCCGAGCCGTGTGATCTTGGCCGGGCACCTCGATACTGTGCCGGTCATCGACAATTTCCCACCAAAGTGGCTGGAGCCCGGCGATTCGCTGATTCGCGAAGAAATCGCCCACGCTCATCCCGAAGACCGCGTGCTGTGGGGCCGCGGTGCCACCGATATGAAGGCCTCCGACGCGGTGATGCTCTACCTCGCCGCCACGCTCGACGGCCGCACGCCGGAAACCACCCCGAAAGTCGACCTCACCTACGTCTTCTACGACCATGAGGAAGTCGTCGCCGAAAAGAATGGCCTACGCAAAGTCGTCGAGGCCCATCCCGATTGGACCACCGGCGATTTCGCCATCATCGGCGAGCCCACCAACAGCGGCATCGAGGGCGGTTGCAACGGTACGATTCGCTTCGACGTCGTAACCCACGGCGTGGCCGCGCACTCCGCCCGTGCATGGATGGGGGAGAACGCCATCCACAAGGCGGCCGACATTCTGAACCGACTCAACGCCTACGAGCCGGCCACCGTGAACGTGGACGGGCTCGATTATCGCGAGGGCCTCAACGCCACGCTGATCTCCGGCGGCAAAGGCACGAACGTCATTCCGGATGAATGCCGCGTACACGTCAACTACCGCTTCGCCCCGGACAAGTCGTTGGCCGAGGCCAAGGCTCTGATGATGGGCGCGGACGCCGGTGCCGAACTCGGCAATGGCGAGCATGTGGCTACCGGCGGCGTGTTCGAGGGCTACGGCATCGAAATGAAGGACGAAAGCCCCTCCGCGCGCCCGGGCCTGAACGCCCCGCTCGCCCAGGATCTGGTCCGACTGGTTAAGGAGCGCACTGGCCGCGACCCGCTGGCCAAGCTCGGCTGGACCGACGTGGCACGCTTCTCTCAGCTCGGTATCCCGGCCGTCAACCTCGGTGCCGGCGATCCGCTGCTGGCTCACAAGCACGACGAGCAGGTGCCTGAATCCGACCTGACCGCCATGGCCGCAATCCTTACCGACTGGCTGGTCTGACACCTCTCTAGCTCCCCTCCCTGAGGGGAGCTGTCACCGCGGGGGAGGGGAGCCGAGAGAACGTCAGCCTCGCCGGGCCACGCCCGCACAAAATATGTGGCATACTAAAGGATGGTGGTTCTGCATAACCATCAGCGTGCGAGATGGCGTCGATCCCCTTGCGGCTCTTGAGAATGAGACAACGCAAGCGCCGGTGTCCGCCACCCGCAGGACAGACTTGAGACGAAGTTGCCTTTACGCGGCGCGTTTTCGTGCGGCCACGGTGAGAGCGTGGTGTGAGACAAGCGTATAGGCCTGGAAATAGGCGTCGTGATGCAGCGCGCCGCGAGGAGCATTGTGCCCACTGACAACCGTGAAGGTTTCGTCAACGACGGAACCGATAATTCAACCGTATCCAATGCCGATTCGGCTGCAGCCGTGAACGCTGCGCCTGCCGCCGCCTCCCAGCCCGCCGAACCTGTTCGCCGTCGTCGTGGCGGCCGCCGCGTGGTCCGCGGCACCGGTGCTGCCGGCGCTTCTCTGGAACTGCAAGTGCAGGAACGCGCCCCGCTGTTCGAAGCCCCCGCGCTTCCCGATGCCGGCACTGCGGCCGATTCCAAGTCAGCCGATTCCAGCGATTCCGATGAATCCAGCGATTCCCAGGATTCCGCCGAACGTCCAACCCGCCGCCGTTCGCGCCGCGCCGCTTCCGCAGTGGCCGACTCGGATAGCGAGGATGATCGTCCTCGTCGTTCGCGCCGCACTGTCAGTGCCGATGATTTCGATGACGATGACGCCCCACGTTCCCGCCGCCGTTCGGTTGTGGACGATGACGATTACGACGAGGACCGCCCGGTTCGCCGCCGCTCTCGCTCCCGCCAGTCCGACGATGATGACTACGAGGATCGGCCGGTTCGCTCCCGCTCTCGCCGTGCGTCTATGGATATGGATGATGATGACGAGGACCGTCCGGTTCGCCGTCGTTCTCGCCGTGCAGTTGCGGATACGCACGAGGACACCCCGGATGAGCGCCTGTTCGACGCGGTCGAATCCCTGCCCTCTGGCCACGAGGCCGTGCGTCGCGGCAAGCCGATGACGTCCCTGCTCTTCCAGGAACCGGTACTGCCCGCCGCTGTGGATGCGCACGATACCGCTGACACTCGTGATGACGATGTTGACGACGACGAACGTCCGTCGCGTCGCTCCCGCCGCTCGCGCAGCCACGATGATGACGACGCGCAGCCGCGCAGCCGCCGCCGTGACGACCGTGACGATCGTGGCCGCAATGCCGCCGACCGTGATGCGTCTCGTGACGCTTCCCGCAACGCTGCCGCCGGTGACGCCAATGCCAGCGCCAACACGGACCATGATGATTTCGATTCCGATGACGCTTCCGACTCTCGCCGTTCCCGTCGCTCCCGCCGCCTGAACGCCCAGGAGCGCCGTGCAGCCGCCGAAGTCGAGCAGATTGAGGAAGACCTCGAGCTGGACGATATCGCCTACTCGCCGATTGCCGAAGAGGAGGGCGACGAAGAATCCGACGCCACCCGCACCCGTTCGCGCCGTCGCCGCCGTCGCGGCTCACGCGGCGAAACCGGTGCCAACGGCGAGCACGATACCGCCGAGAACGATGCCGAAGATACGCGTTCCCGCCGTCGTGACGATCGCGATGATCATGACCGTGATCGCGATGAGGACGATGAGGAGCAGACCGTTACTCGCCGTCGCCGTCGCCGTCGTGGCGGCAAGAACGGCGAGGGCACCGACGACCAGAGTCAGAACAGCGAACAGCCGCTGGTCCGACGCTCCCGCAAGCAGCAGTACATCGACGAGATCACTGATGTGGAGGGCTCCACTCGTCTCGAGGCCAAGAAGCAGCGCCGCCGTGACAACCGCCGTGAGCGCAGCCGCCAGAGCCAGCTCATGGAACAGGACTTCCTCGCACGCCGCGAGAACGTGGACCGCCTGATGGTGGTGCGTGAGAAGGAACATCACACCCAGATTTCCGTGGTGGAAGACAATGTTCTGGTCGAGCATTACGTCTCCGACATTCAGGAAGTACAGACCGTCGGCAACATCTACCTTGGCCGCGTGCAGAACGTGCTGCCCAGCATGGAGGCCGCATTTGTGGACATCGGCCAGGCCCGCAACGGCGTACTCTACGCCGGCGAGGTCAACTGGGATGCCGCTCGTCTCGAAGGCCAGCCGCGCCGCATCGAGCTGGCGTTCAAGTCCGGCGACCCGGTGCTCGTGCAGGTCACTAAGGACCCGATCGGCCACAAGGGTGCCCGCCTGACCTCTCAGGTCACGCTCGCCGGCCGCTTCCTGGTGCTCGTGCCATCCGGCGGCATGACCGGCGTGAGCCGCAAGCTTTCGGAGCGCGAACGCAGCCGTCTGAAGAACATCGTCTCCAAGATCGCCCCGAAAGACATGGGCGTGATCATCCGTACCGCAGCCGAGGGCGCATCCGAAGACGCCATCGTCAAGGATCTCGAATCACTGGTCCGCCAGTGGGAGCGCATCAACGCCAAGCGCGAGGAATTCTGGCACGGCAAGCGCCCGAAGCTCCTGCAGGGCGAGCCCGACGTGGCCATCCGCGTGGTGCGCGACATCTTCAACGACGACTTCAGCAAGCTCATCGTGGAAGGTGACAAGGTCTACGACCGTATCGAGGAATACCTTGACACCATGGCCCCCGACTTGAAGGACAAGCTGGAGAAGTGGGACCCGGCCGAGCATGAAGGCAAGGACGTGTTCGACAAGTGGTCCATCGACTCCCAGCTGCGTAAGGGCATGGAGCGTCAGGTCTACCTGCCGTCCGGCGGCTCGATTGTCATCGATCGCACCGAAGCCATGACCACCATTGACGTGAACACCGGCCGCTTTATCGGCAAGGGCAAGTCCTTGGAAGAAACGGTGACGCGTTGCAACCTGGAGGCGTCTGAAGAGATCGCCCGCCAGCTGCGCCTGCGCGATATCGGTGGCATGGTGATGATCGACTATGTGGATATGGTCATGCCCGCCAACCGCGATCTGGTGCTGCGCCGCTTGGTCGAATGCTTGGCACGCGACCGCACCAAGCATCAGGTGGCCGAAGTCACCTCGCTCGGTTTGGTGCAGATGACCCGCAAGCGCATCGGCCAGGGTCTGGTCGAGGCGTTCTCCGAGGAATGCCCGACCTGCAAGGGCCGTGGTTTCATCCTGCATGATCAGCCGACCGTTTCGGCCGACTACGACGATCCCTACGCGCTTCGCGGTGGCGACCCGTTCGTCAAAACCAACAAGCACGGTCGCGGCACCGCTCCCGCTCCCGAACCGGCTGGTTCCAGCGCCGACGTCAAAGCCAAACTGGCTCAGATTGCCGCCGCTGCCGTCGCTGCCAACAACACGGCGGAAGAGTAAGCGGAAGAGTAACAGGTGTGTCGTGCTTGACACGCGGGCAAAAATCATTTGATTTAGTCCGCATGGTGGTGTAGATTCGAAACTCGGTGTCTGACCGCAAGCTCGGTGCGTGTTAGGCAAGGTAGCTTTCCAAAACATAAAAGGAACGATAATGTACGCGATTGTGAAGGCCGGTGGCCATCAGGAAAAGGTCGAGGTTGGCGACGTCATCCTCGTGAACCGTCTCGACGCTAAGAAGGGCGATACCGTGGAATTCCCGGTCTCCCTCGTTGTCGATGGTGACAAGGTCACCCTTGCCGCCGCCGATCTGGCCAAGGTGTCCGTCAAGGCTGAGGTTGTGAACGACGAAGCCAAGGGCCCGAAGATTAGCATCCAGAAGTACAAGAACAAGACTGGTGTTGCTCGCCGTAAGGGTCATCGCCAGAAGCTGACTATCGTCAAGATCACGGCGATTGCCTGAGTTATAGAAAGGACCATGAATCATGGCACATAAGAAGGGTGCGTCCAGCTCTCGCAACGGTCGCGATTCTAACCCGCAATACCTCGGCGTGAAGAAGTTCGGCGGCGAAGCCGTCGTGGCCGGCAACATCATCGTTCGCCAGCGTGGCACCAACTTCCACCCGGGCCACAACGTCGGCATGGGCAAGGATCACACGCTGTTCGCCCTCACCGATGGCTCCGTGAAGTTCGGTGTGCGTCGCGACCGCAAGGTTGTCGACGTCATCGCCTGAGCGATATAGCGTCAAGCTTTTTTCAAGCCGCGCCCGTAAGGACGCGGCTTTTTTGTAAGGTAATCAATATGAGTGATTTTGTGGATCGAGTAACCGTCCATGTCAAGGGCGGCGATGGGGGCAACGGTTCGGCCGGCATCCGTCGTGAGAAATACAAGCCGTTGGCCGGCCCGAACGGTGGCAATGGCGGCGACGGTGGTTCCGTGGTGTTCGTGGCCGACCGTAACGCCACCAGCCTGCTCGACTATCGTTTCATGCCGCATCGTGTCGCCGGCAGCGGCACCATGGGTTTGGGCGACAATAAGGACGGCTCCAAGGGCGAGGACCTGATTCTGCCCGTGCCCTGCGGCACCGTCGTCTTTGAGGCGCGCGGCGAACAGGGCAAAGCCAAGCATCCCGGCGCGCAGCTCGCCGACCTGCGCCACGAGGGCGACCGCTGCGTCGTCGCCCAAGGCGGTGCCGGCGGCCTCGGCAACATCGCCCTGGCTAACAAGACCCGCCGCGCCCCCGGCTTCGCCCTGCTCGGCGAACTCGGTGAAGAGCGCGACGTGATTTTGGAATTGAAGTCCATCGCCGACGTGGCGTTGGTCGGTTTCCCCTCGGCCGGAAAGTCGTCCCTGATTGCGGCGATGAGTTCCGCCAAGCCGAAGATCGCCGACTACCCGTTCACCACGCTGGTGCCGAATCTCGGCGTCGTTATCGCCGGCGACTCTCGATACACCATCGCCGACGTGCCGGGCCTGATTCCGGGCGCCTCCGAAGGCAAGGGCCTGGGACTGGAGTTCCTGCGCCACATCGAACGTACCGAAATCATCGCCCATGTGATCGATTGCGCCACGCTTGAACCGGACCGCGACCCGATGTCCGACTACCACGCGCTGGAAAACGAGTTGGCGCTCTACGCCGACAAGCTCGAGCTGCCGTTGGGTGCCATCCCGATTCCCGAACGCCCGCGCATCGTGATTCTGAACAAGATCGATGTGCCCGAGGCCAAGGAATTGGCTGAGTTCGTGCGTCCGGAGTTCGAGAAACTCGGGCTGAAGGTCTTTGAGATCTCCACTGCCTCGCACGAGGGTCTAAAGGAGCTCAACTTCGCGTTGTCTGCGCTGGTGCACGAGATGCGTGAGGAAGTGGCCAACCGCGAGCAGGCCGAAGAGGAGGCTCGCGTGGTCATCAAGCCATTGGAGACCAAGGGCCGCCGTCCGCGTCGTGCTGACGAGGGCGGCAGTGCGCTTGAGTTCACGGTCGAGCGCCGCGAACTCGGCAATGGCGAAGTGTTCTTCGAGGTGCGTGGCGTCAAGCCGGAGCGCTGGGTCATGCAGACCAACTTCGACAACGACGAGGCCGTGGGCTACCTGGCTGACCGCTTGGCCAAGCTGGGCGTGGAGGACGAGCTGCGCCGCAAGGGTGCTCACCCCGGCGACGAAGTGCGCATCGGTCGTGGTGCCCGTATGGTCGAATTCGATTGGGATCCGACCATCTCCGCTGGTGCCGAAATGCTCGACGGCTCCAACCTCGGTGCCCGAGGCAAGGATCTGCGTCTCGAAGAGCTGGACCCGCGCACGCACCGCCGCTCCAACGCCGAACGTCGTGCCCAATACCACGAGATGATGGACGCCCGTGCCGCCGTGCGCGACGCGATGATGGCCGAACGCAAGGCCGGCCACTGGGCCGACCCGACCGTTGACGACGATCGCCATGACGAAACCAGCCTGTTCGGCCACGGTGAGTCCAGCGAAGATGGTGAAACCGAGGAATAAATGAGCACTCCGAGTCAGGCCGAGGTGCGGCGCATGATCGCCGCAGCCGGAACCATTGTCGTGAAAGTCGGCTCCAGCTCGCTGACCCAGCCGAGCGGTCACCTCGACCCGGACAAGCTCGACGCGTTGGCCGCGGCCTTGGCTCAGGTCCGATTGATGGGCGGACGTGTGGTGCTGGTCTCGTCCGGTGCTATCGCCGCCGGTTTCGGGCCTCTGGGCTTTGACTCGCGGCCGGTGGACGTGGCCACTCAGCAGGCCACCGCAGCCGTCGGCCAAGGGCTACTGATGGCCCGCTACGAGACTGCGTTCGGTCGATTCGGTATTCGCGTCGGCCAGATTCTGATCACTGCCGAAGATACGATTCGTGCCACCCAGTACCGCAATGTGGAACGCACGCTGGACCGTCTGCTTGACCTCGGCGTGGTGCCGATCATCAACGAAAACGATTCGTTGGCCTCGAACGAGATTCGCTTCGGCGACAACGATCGACTCTCCGCGTTGGTGGCCAACCTGGTGCGGGCCGAAGCCTTGGTGCTACTGACCGACGTGGACGCGCTGTACACTGCGCCGCCCTCGCAGCCCGGCTCCCGCCGTGTGGAATATGTGCCCAACGTGATTGATGCGCTGGGCGACATCCAAGTCTCCGGCTCCGGCTCCAAGGTCGGCACCGGCGGCATGGTCACCAAACTCGAGGCCGCGCGCGTGGCGGCCGTCTCGGGCATCCCCACGGTACTCACCTGCGCCTCGAACGCGGGCCCTGCGATGATGGGCGATCCGGTGGGCACCGTGTTCGCACCGGTTAAGGCCCGCGGCTCCTCACGCCGTCTGTGGATCGGCTTCGCCGCCGACCCGCGCGGCACGATTGTGGTCGATGCGGGTGCCGGCCAGGCGATTCGCGGCGGGCGTGCCTCGCTGCTGGCGGCCGGCGCGCTCGAAGTACATGGCGATTTTTCCGCCGGCGATCCGGTCTGGATCGATGCCGAAAGCGGTGAACACCTGGCCCGAGGCCTCGCCGGCTTCGATTCCGAAGAAATTCCGCAGATGCTCGGGCGTAACACCGCCCAACTCAAGCGTTTCCTCGGCCCCCAGTACGCCCACCCACTGGTTCATCGCGACAATCTCGTGCTCGTGTGACTGATGGAATCTGTCACACGACAGATTCCATCACCATAGTGCGGCTCTGGCGATTTTTCGTGCTGTAGGTTTAGCATGGGAGCCATGACTATGGCGCAATGGCAGACTCTTTCCGACCGTATCAACACTGTGGCACCGAGCGCTACGCTCGCCGTCGATTCCAAGGCCAAGGCCATGAAGGCCGCCGGACTTGACGTTGTCGGCTTCGGCGCAGGTGAACCGAATTTCCCGACCCCCGCAAACGTGGTCAAGGCTGCGGCAGATGCCTGCCTTGACCCGAAGAATTACAAGTACACGCCTACGCCGGGCCTGCCCGAGCTGCGCGAAGCGATTGCGGCTAAGATGCTGCGCGATTCCGGCTATGAGGTCAATGCCGATCAGGTCGTGGTGACCAACGGCGGCAAGCAGGCCGTGTATGAATCCTTCCAGATCTTGCTCAACGATGGCGATGAGGTCATCATTCCCGCTCCGTACTGGACCAGCTACCCCGAGGCTGTGAAGCTTGCCGGTGGTGTGCCGGTCGAAGTATTCGCCGGTGCCGACGTGAACTTCGAGCCCTCGCTTGAGGCGCTGGAAGCGGCCCGTACCGAGCATACGAAGGCAATCATCGTCAACTCCCCGAACAACCCGACCGGAGCCGTCTGGAAGCCGGAAACCGTGGAAGCGATCGGTCGTTGGGCCGTCGAGCACCACATTTGGGTTATCTCCGACGAGATCTACGAGCACCTGAACTATGACGATGCGCACACCACCTACATCGGTGCCGCCGTGCCGGAATGCCGCGGGCAGTTGCTGGTGCTGAACGGCGTGGCCAAGACCTATGCGATGCCGGGCTGGCGTGTCGGCTGGATGGTCGCTCCGCTTGAGGTGGCCAAGGCCGCCGCCAAGCTGCAGGGTCATATGACCTCCAATGTGGCCAACATCTCCCAGCGTGCTGCTTTGGCTGCTGTGGCCGGCCCGCTGGATGAGGTGCACGAGATGCGTAAGGCCTTCGACGCGCGCCGCCGTGCGATTGTGACCGCCTTGAACGATATCGAGGGCGTCAACTGCCCGACTCCGACCGGCGCGTTCTACGTTTTTGCGGACATCACCGCTTTGCTTGGCAAGCCGCTGGGTCCCAAGGGCACAGTGTCCGATACGTCCGCTGACTTTGCCGCTGCACTGTTGGATGAGGCCCACGTGGCCGCCGTCCCCGGCGAGGCCTTTGGTGCTCCCGGTTACCTGCGTTTCTCCTACGCACTGGCCGACGAAGACCTAGCCGAAGGCATGCGTCGATTCAAGGAATGGGCTAACTGAGAAGAGTCGCGTGCTACGCGCGCGACACGCGATTTGCGATAATCCACCGGAGCCGTTACTATAACGACTTGGCGGTTTCGCCGTGGCGAAGCGTTCTCTACGGAACGCACGCCGAGGTGGATTTTCACCTAGGGAAGTGGCGCAATTGGTAGCGCAACGGTCTCCAAAACCGTAGGTTGTGGGTTCGAGTCCCGCCTTCCCTGCCAAGTTTCTAATAATCAAGCAGCTGACGCGAGGTACGGAATGGCTAAGACGAGCAAGAGTGAAAAGGCAGTCAAGCCGAATGTCTTCATGCGTATCGGTCTGTTCATCAAGCAGATCATCGACGAGCTTCGCAAGGTCGTGACCCCTACCGCCAAGGAACTGTTCTTCTGGTCTCTGGCCGTATTCATCTTCGTGCTGCTGCTGATGGCCCTCGTGACTGGCATGGACTTCGGTCTAGGCAAGGCCACGCTGTGGGTGTTCGGCTGATCCGCACAACCTAAGGTGAATAACAACGCATGAGTGATGAACTGAATCTCGAGAACCTCGACGCCGTCCCGGCTGAGGAGCCTGTTGTCGAGGCTTCCGAAGCTGCTGCCGATGAGGCAGCTGCCCCGGTCGAACCGGTCGCTGACCTTTCCGCAGAATCTGACGCATCCGTCGACAATGCAGATGTTGAGTCCGACGCTCCGGCGGCGACTGAATCCGCTCCCGTTGCTTCCACTCAGACCGAGACCGTTTCTCTGGATGAGGACGAGGAAGAAGTCAACGAATCCGAGCAGGCCGAGGAGACCGATGCCGGTCAGCAGGCCGTTGACGAATTCTCCAAGTCCCTGCGTTCCCTTGATGGCAAGTGGTACGTGCTGCACACCTACTCCGGCTACGAGAAGCGCGTGAAGACCAACATCGAGTCCCGCGTCGCCTCCTTCGGCATGGAAGACCAGATCTTCCAGGTCGAGGTGCCGATGGAAGAAGTCGAGAAGCACACCGAGAAGGGCAAGAAGGTCATCACCCGCGTGCGTGTTCCTGGCTACGTGCTGATTCGTATGTGGCCGGATGAGAACGCCCGCCGTATCGTTCGTGAGACCGAAGGCGTGACCGGCTTCGTTGGCCCGACCAAGGATCCGGCGCCGCTCTCCCGCAAGGAAGTCGTGGCGATGATGGCTCCGATGATTGCTTCCGAGGCACTCAAGGCCGCCGGCGACAAGCCCGCCGCCGCCAAGAAGCGCAGGGTCGAGGTCTCCTACGCCGTTGGCGATCAGGTCACCGTCACCGATGGGCCTTTCGCCACCATGGCCGCCGTTGTTTCCGACGTGGAGCCCACCACTCAGAAGCTCACCGTGCTCGTGTCCATCTTCGGCCGTGATACGCCGGTGGAGCTTGGCTTCCACCAGGTTCAGAAGCTAGATTAACTCCCAAACTTTGCAGAGCCCGACCATCGTGGTCGGGCTTTTTGTGTTGTCCGGGTGGATTTGCATAATAGGAAAGCTTGTGTCTGGAGAGGAGACTCGCTAGCACAGCACAGCAATATAAGTTGCGGGAGGAGACCGACCACAGGCCGATTGCCTACAGCATGCACGGATAAATAATGAGTCAAGACCGAGCATGATGGCAGACAGCCGAACCTGAGGACGGCGACCATTCGAACCGCGTTATAGAAAGAAGAACCATAATATGGCTCCCAAGAAGAAAGTCTCGGCGCTGATTAAGCTCCAGATCCAGGCTGGCAAGGCCAACCCGGCCCCGCCGCTGGGCCCGGCTCTGGGTTCGCATGGCGTGAACATCATGGACTTCTGCAAGGCATACAATGCCCAGACGCAGGACAAGATGGGTCAGGTCATCCCTGTCGAGATCACCGTTTACGAAGATCGTTCCTTCACCTTCGTGCTCAAGACCCCGCCGGCTGCAGCTCTGCTGAAGAAGGCCGCTGGCGTTGAGAAGGGCACCGAGAACCCGCTGACCCACAAGGTCGGCTCTGTCACCAAGGCGCAGGTTCGCGAAATCGCCGAGATCAAGATGGAAGATCTGTCTGCTCGCGATATCGAGGCCGGCATGAAGATCATCGAGGGCACCGCTCGCTCGATGGGCATCACGGTTACGGACTGATAAGGAGAAGGACAGATGGTAAAGCGTTCCAAGAAGTACCGCGAAGCCGCTGAGCGCGTCGATCGCAACAACCTCTACACCGCCAACGAGGCCATCGCTCTGCTCAAGAGCATGCCCTCCTACAACTTCGACCAGACCGTCGAGGCTGTGTTCCGTCTGAGCGTTGACCCGCGTAAGGCCGACCAGCTCGTGCGTGGTACCGTCAACCTGCCTCACGGCACTGGTAAGACCGCCAAGGTCCTCGTGTTCGCCCGTGGCCCGAAGGCTACCGAGGCTACCGAGGCTGGCGCCGACATCGTCGGTGATGACGACCTGATTGCAAAGGTTCAGGGCGGCTTCCTCGACTTCGACGCCGTGGTTGCTACTCCGGACATGATGGGCAAGGTCGGCCGTCTGGGCCGTGTGCTCGGTCCGCGTGGCCTGATGCCGAACCCCAAGACCGGCACCGTGACCATGGATGTCACCAAGGCTGTCAAGGACATCAAGGGCGGCAAGATCGAGTTCCGTGTCGACAAGAACGGCAACCTGAGCTTCCTCATCGGCAAGATGAGCTTCGATGAGTCCGCTCTGGACGAGAACTTCAAGGCTGTGGCCGACGAAGTCAAGCGTCTGAAGCCGTCCACCGTGAAGGGCCGTTACCTGACCAAGGCAACCATCACCTCCACGATGAACCCGGGCGTTCCGGTTGACCCGAACACCCTGGCCTGAGGCTAGCGAGCTTCAATAGCTACTGAAAGGGACTTCCCGTAAAGGGAAGTCCCTTTTTGCATATGCGATGACCGGTTGCGAGAAGGTGAACCTGGATGGTCACGCAATCGAATTCTTGCGACACGCCGTTGAACACATGAATTTGTTACGCATCGGCAATGCAAAACGGATTATTCTGATATCAGAACAGCGCAAATAGGCTGTTTGCGACACGCCGAGGGAACCGTGTGATTGCAACGATTCCTTGGGTTTTTGCGTGCCTTGATTTGCGTGAATCCGGACATGCGTGTAAGTTATTCACCTGTTGCCGCTCAGCGCGGCGGGTTCCTTCCTCTGGTTGGTTTCCCGTCTGGCTGGTGTGGTGGTGGTTTGAGAACTCAAGAGCGTGTTTGTACTACTTCTTTATAGTCAATGATTGCCAGTTCATTCCTCGCCTGATTGCCTGTCGTGGTGGTTGGGTACCCGGGAGGGTTTGATGAGGGGTGAGGTTTTTTGAGGGCGTCCTTCCTTAAGGACGTGCTCGTCAATTTTTGTTTTGAGAGTCATCTATTCGGATGCTTTTCATGAAGTTTTTTTGTGGAGGGTTCGATTCTGGCTCAGGATGAACGCTGGCGGCGTGCTTAACACATGCAAGTCGAACGGGATCCATCAGGCTTTGCTTGGTGGTGAGAGTGGCGAACGGGTGAGTAATGCGTGACCGACCTGCCCCATACACCGGAATAGCTCCTGGAAACGGGTGGTAATGCCGGATGCTCCAGTTGATCGCATGGTCTTCTGGGAAAGCTTTCGCGGTATGGGATGGGGTCGCGTCCTATCAGCTTGACGGCGGGGTAACGGCCCACCGTGGCTTCGACGGGTAGCCGGCCTGAGAGGGCGACCGGCCACATTGGGACTGAGATACGGCCCAGACTCCTACGGGAGGCAGCAGTGGGGAATATTGCACAATGGGCGCAAGCCTG
>OLSC01000302.1_pt1 | contig 63529 bp, 55 predicted proteins | sample 1672881 | NCBI WGS metagenome assembly OLSC01 (sample SAMEA3136733, study PRJEB25190) | human gut metagenome | biome: human gut; feature: human-associated habitat; material: faeces | place: Austria | collected 2013 | reverse complement strand
CAGGGGCGCCGCCCCTGCACCCTGCAAGGGGCATTGCCCCTTGACCCTTTTTTTGCGCCCCGGCTTGGTCGCTTTTCCATACAACAAATGCCCCGGCAGTTTTTCGCTGTCGGGGCGTTTCCTTTATCCCTTTCCTTTATTCCTCCGGCTTTTCTACCCGGATAATCCGTTCAATCACCGGCTGATTCGCCTTCGTGACCGTCCCATTCCGATCCGTCACCGGCGTATGCTCGCAAATCGCGTCCACAACCTCCATCCCGCTGATGACCTTGCCGAACGCGGCGTACTGCCCGTCCAAATGCGGCGCATCCGCGTGCATGATGAAGAATTGGCTGCTGGCGCTGTCCATCGCGCTTGACCGCGCCATCGACAGGACGCCGCGCGTGTGTTTCAGGTCGTTCTGTACGCCGTTGGCGCTGAATTCGCCCTTAATCCGCTGGCTTGAACCGCCCGTGCCGTTGCCGTTCGGGTCGCCGCCCTGAATCATGAAGCCGGAAATGATGCGGTGGAAGGTCAAGCCGTCGTAGAAGCCGCTGTCCACGAGGGAAAGGAAGTTCGCGACGGTGATGGGTGCGGTGTCGGCGTACAGCTCCGCGACAATCGTGCCGTAGTCCTTCACGTCGATTTGGACGTAGGATGTGCCGGTCAGGGGCGTGTCCGTCGGCGCGTCGGCAGCGGGGGAGTCCGCATTCTTGGCGGAACAGCCCGTCAAAATCAGCAGCAAAATCAGCAGAAGCGGCAAAATTCGTTTCATTTTCATGTCTCCTTTATAGGATGTAATCCATCGCCATCATCAGCGAAAATCCGACGGCGAACAGCACCGTGCCGACATTCGTGTGCGTGCCCTGCGCCATCTCCGGCACAAGCTCCTCGACGACGACGTAGAGCATCGCGCCCGCGGCGAAGGACAGCATCACGGGCATCATCGGGGCGAAAACCGCCGCCAGCCCGATGGTCAGCAGCGCGCCCAGCGGCTCAACCGCGCCGGACAGCATCCCCAGCGTGAACGCCTTTACGCGGCTCATGCCCGCCTGACGCAGGGGCATGGCGACAATCGCGCCTTCGGGCACGTTTTGCAGGGCGATGCCGACGGCAAGGGCGAACGCGCTGGCGAAAGATACGCTGCCGACCTGCTCCGGCTGCATACTGCCCGCGTAGACCACGCCGACCGCCATGCCCTCCGGCAGATTATGCAGTGCGACGGCGAGCGCAACCATCATCGACCGGGGGAGCGACGCGCGCAGCCCCTCCTGTTCGCCGTCCAGGTGGACGTGGGGGACGAGCCGATCCAGCAGCAGCAGGAAGAGAATCCCCAGCCAGAACCCGATCGTCGCGGGCAGAAACGACCATGCGCCCAAGTCCGCCGCGCCTTCCAGCGCCGGAATCAGCAGGCTCCATATGCTTGCCGCAACCATCACGCCCGCCGCGAAGCCGCTCAAGCCCTTCTGCACCTTTTCAGGCAAGTCGCGCTTGAGGAAGAAAACCAGCGCCGCGCCCAGCGTTGTGCCGAGAAAGGGCACGAGCAGCCCTTGCAAAACCTGTGTGTTCATGAAAAGTGGATACCTCCTTCATTCGCGGATGTTCACCTCCGCGTTTTTCTTGCATGAACACATGGTAACACACCCGTTTTTTCCTGTCAAGGGGCAAAAAAAACGGCGAAAATGCAAAATTGCCGCTGCTGTCATCCAGAAAAACATAATTAGTGCAGCAAAAGCCCTTGTCAGACGCGCCCGCATGGTGTATGATGAAAAACGTGAAGGGCGAAAGTATCGCCTCTCGACAAGGGCGTCGGGACTCCGCATCGGCGGGTTCTGCGCCGATAAATCAGCATGTTTATGATTTGAAAGGAGTCCTGCATCATGGCGAATTATTGCCAGCGCGTTCTTGACGATTTGAAGGTTCGCTATGCCCACGAGCCGGAATTCATTCAGGCAGCGACCGAAATTTTGACGACCCTTAAGCCCGTTATCGAACGGAACGAAGAGAAGTATGAAGCGGCGGGACTGCTCGAACGCTTCGTGGAGCCGGAGCGCATCATCACCTTCCGTGTGCCGTGGATTGACGATCAGGGCAAGGTGCAGGTCAACCGCGGCTACCGCGTGCAGTTCAACAGTGCGATTGGCCCGTACAAGGGCGGTCTGCGCCTGCATCCCAGCGTCAACCAGTCGATTTTGAAGTTCCTTGGCTTTGAGCAGATTTTGAAGAACAGCCTGACCGGTCTGCCCATCGGCGGCGGCAAGGGCGGCTCCGACTTCGACCCCAAGGGCAAGAGCGACAACGAAGTGCAGCGCTTCTGCCAGTCCTTCATGACTGAGCTGTACCGCTACATCGGCAAGGACACCGACGTGCCGGCGGGCGATATTGGCGTCGGCGCACGCGAAATCGGCTACCTGTACGGCCAGTACAAGCGCATTACCGGGCTGTATGAAGGCGTGCTGACCGGCAAGGGCCTGACGTGGGGCGGCAGCCTCGCGCGCAAGGAGGCCACCGGCTACGGTCTGTGCTACTTCACGCAGGCGATGATGGAGCGCAACGGCAAGACCATTGCGGGCAAGACGGTCGTCGTGTCCGGTTCGGGCAACGTCGCCATCTACGCGGTGCAGAAGATTACCGAGATGGGCGCGAAGGTCGTCGCCATGAGCGATTCCAACGGCTACATCTACGACCCCGACGGCATTAAGCTGGATGTGGTCAAGCAGCTGAAGGAAGTGGAGCGCAAGCGCATCAAGGAGTATGTCAAGGCTGTTCCGACCGCGACCTACACCGAAGGCTGCTCCGGCATCTGGACGATTCCCTGCCAGATTGCCCTGCCCTGCGCAACGCAGAACGAAATCAACGAAGCATCCGCCAAGGCGCTGATTGCCAACGGCGTGGAAGCAGTCGGCGAAGGCGCGAACATGCCCTCGACGCTGGAAGCCACCGCGGCGTTCCAGCAGGCGGGCGTGCTCTTTGCCCCGGCGAAGGCTGCCAACGCGGGCGGCGTGGCGGTTTCCGCGCTGGAAATGAGCCAGAACAGCCAGCGCCTGAGCTGGACGTTCGAGGAAGTGGACGCGAAGCTGAAGGACATCATGGTGAACATCTTCGCCAAGGTGGATTTGGCGGCGCACGAGTACGCCAAGGAAGGCGATTACGTCGCGGGTGCGAACATTGCGGGCTTCCTGAAGGTTGCCGACGCGATGATGGCGCAGGGCGCGGTGTAATCAGCGGGTAAAATCAGCAGTATCAAAAAAACCGGCAGAGCAATTTCGCCCTGTCGGTTTTTTGTATGCGGATAGTAGGTTTTTCACGGAATTTTGGGGGAAGAGCAGCTGGGGCGCGTCTGCGGACGCGCAAAGTTACTGGCAGGGACGCTTCGCTGCCTGCACTTTTGTTGAGCGCGTTTGACATACTGATCTCCCGCGGAGCAGTTGGGGCGTTGCACCAAACCCCAGCAGGGACGCTGTCCCTGCACCCTGCAAGGGACAGATGAAAAGGGACGAAGTCCCCCCTTGACCCTTTTTCGCGATTGAGTTGGTCGCGTTTCCATGCTCCTTCCGCGTGCAGCTTTTTTGGTGCTTCACCCAAACTACTATATTACGCGATTTCCAGCGCAATCTCCATCATCTGCGTGAAGGTGTTCTGCCGCGCTTCGGCATCCAGCTCCTCGCCCGTGAAGGGATTGTCGGAAATGGTGCAGATGGTCAGCGCGTTCTTGCCCAGCCGCGCCGCGTTCAGGTACAGCGCCGCCGCTTCCATCTCCACCGCCAGCACGCCCAAGCCTTGCAGCACCTGCCCCGGCGACGGCTGCGACTCGTCATAGAAAATATCCGACGAGTACAGCGCACCCGGCACGGGGGTCACGCCGAGCTTCTTGGCCGCTTCCATTGCGGCAGAAAGCAGCGCGTAGGAACAGCACGGCGCGACGTTCCCACGGAAACCGTACTGCTGCCCGAAATTGCTGTTCGTGTACGCGCTCATGCCCAGCACGATGTCGCGCACTTTCAGCTTCTGGCTGAGCATCCCCGCCGTGCCGACGCGGATTATGTTTTCCACACCGTAGAACTTGAACAACTCGTAGGAGTAAATGCCGATGGAGGGCATGCCCATGCCGGACGCCATCACGGACACGCGCTTGCCCTTGTAGGTGCCAGTGTAGCCCTGCACGCCGCGCGTGTTGTTGACCAGCACGGCGTTTTCGAGGTAGTTGTCCGCAATGAACTTCGAGCGCAGCGGGTCGCCGGGCATGAGGACAGTGCGGGCGAAATCGCCTTCCTTGGCGGTAATGTGCGGGGTCGGAATCATGTCAGTCGCTCCTTTTCAGGTTGATACCCTGATTATACCATAGAATCGGGATTTTCGCAATCCGCTGATTGCAGCACTTCGCGCAGATTATCGAAAATGCGCGCGTTCGCCGCCATGTGCGCCATCGGGCGTTCATAGACGACGCTTCCGCCGCGGATGTCGCCGCAGCGCCCGCCAGCTTCCTCAATCAGCAGCGTCCCCGCGCAGTAGTCCCACGGCTGGAGCCGCCACTCGAAGTGCCCATCGCTGATGCCGCGCGCCACGTCGCACAGTTCCCGACAGGCGCTGCCCGTCCGGCGCACATCGGCGATTTTCGGCAGCAGCGTCGAAACTGTCCGCCCGGTCAGCGAAAACAACTCCTCGTAGTACGGCGCAGAGCCGAAGCCAATCAGCGCGCGTTCTATCGGCGTGTCCGACACGCGGATGCGCTCGCCGTTGCAGGTCGCGCCCTTGCCGCGTTCCGCGAGGTACATTTCGTCCAAGTACGGGTCGTACAGCCCGCCGAAAACGGGAAGTTTATTTTCCACCGCGCCGATGGAAATCATCGAGCAGCGGCGGCGGCGGAAGTAGTTCGTCGTGCCGTCGATGGGGTCGATGATGAAGGTCAGCGCGTCGGTGAGGACGTGCCGCTCCTCCTCCTCGGCGAGGAATTTTGCGCGCGGATACGCCCTTTGCAGCGCATCGACGAGATAGGACTGCACCGCAATGTCCGCCTCGGTGACGAAATCGGCGTGATGCTCCTTGCTGAACACCTTTGGGGACTGGTAGTCGAGCATCATGCGCCCGGCGGCGCGAAGAAGCGAGTCGAGTTCGTTCATGCGGAAAACGACCTTTCTTGATTGTTAGGGGATGCGATACGCCCAATCGGGATTCCGCTGATTGATTTCTTCCTCTGTTTCAAAGTGCGTGTCGGGGTTTAGCGCGGTGATTTCGCATTCGTCCGGGAAGGCGCGGAAGCCCACAAATTCCACCGACGCGGGCAGGGTGACGGCGGACAATTCCGTCTGCTCCCAATCGTAGTAGTAGAAGGCAAATTCTCCGATGCGCGTCACGCCCTCCGGGATTTCCACCGCGCCCAGCCCGCAGTTTGCGACGCAGTAGGCGGGAATTTCCGTCAGCGTTGCCGGGAAGCGCAGCAGCTGAATCTCCCAGCAGCCGTAAATGCTGCAATCGGACAGTTCGCGGACACCGTCGGGGAGAATCAGCGCCGCCAGCGGGGAAAAATCGCCCGTGTACTGCCCGTCCAAGGCGTAAGGACCGATGGATTCCAGCGTGTCCGGCAGGCGGATTTCGTTACCCGCAGGTTTCCAGTTATCCAGCGCGGAATCGCCCAAGCGACGGACGGCGGGAATCGGCTGCCCCTGACTGGATGGCGCGGCGTACAGCAGCGTCTGCGTGTCGCGGTCAATCAGGAAGCCGTTTTCGCAGGAATAGCGCGGGTTGCCGTTCGGGAAGTCGATTTCCGCGTAGACGTGAAAAAAACTGCCTTCCGCGAGCATTGTTAGCGTGGAGGGAAAGGAAATCTGCGTTGCTGCGTGACAGCATTGAAACGCATCTGCTTCCACACGCTGAACGCCCTCTGGCAGCACAATGCCGAACAAAAGGCTATCGGCACAGGATTCAGATGTGTTCAACGCATTCGCCGCAATTGCCACGACAGGAGTTCCGGCCAATTCTGACGGAATTTCCAGCACGTCGGGGACTTCTGGCTGGTTAAAGAAGCGGGAACAGTCGAGCAGAACCGCGCCGCGCGACGAAAGCTCGTAGTCAAACAGCCCATCTGAATAGAGGACATCCGCCGCTTCGTCGCTGTCCCAGTCATATTCCGGATGGCTCTCGGCGTACTCCGCAGCAGTCTCAAAATGAACCTGCGGGTTCAAAGCCGTCACGTCGCATTCGTCCGGAAACGCGCGATAACCCACAAATTCCACCGACGCGGGGAGGGTGACGGCCCCAATGATTTCGCCCGTGAACCAGTCCACCGCGTGCGCGCCGATGCGGGTCACGCCGTCGGGGATGGTCAGCGCGATCAGCTGGCAGTTCCAAAAGCAGTAATCCGGGATTTCCCGCAGCGACGCGGGCAGGTGAACTTCCTGCAAATCGGTGCAGTGGAAGGTGTAGGGCGACAGTTCGGTGACGCCGTCGGGAAAGGTGACGCGGGTCACGCAGCAGTCATAGAAGATGTAGCTGCCAACGCTTTCCAGCGTGTCGGGCAGAACGGGGTCATCGTCGTCGTACCAGAGCCAGTTGGCAAGCGACCAGTCGCCAAGGCGGCGGACGGCGGGCAGCGCGATTCCGTGGCTCGACGGCGCAGTGTACAGCAGCGTCTGCGTGTCGCGGTCAATCAGAAAACCGTTTTCGCAGGAATAGCGCGGATTGCCGTTCGGAAAGTCGATTTCTGCGGGAATCCGGCCGAAACAGCCCTCCGGGATGATTTCCAGCGTCGCGGGCAGGGTGACTTTCACCGCGTAGAAGCATTCGGCGAAGGTGTCGGCGTCCAGCGCGCGGAGACCTTCGGGGAGCACGACCTCGAACGGCGCATCTAAGGGGCAGCCGTCCAGCGAGCTGAACACCCAGCCGCCAATCGCCGTGACGGGATAGCCGCCCAGCGTCGCCGGAATTTCCAGCACGTCGGGGACTTCTGGCTGGTTAAAGAAGCGGGAACAGCCGAGCAGAACCGCGCCGCGCGACGAAAGCTCGTAGTCAAACAGCCCATCTGAATAGAGGACATCCGCCGCTTCGTCGCTGTCCCAGTCATATTCCGGATGGCTCTCGGCGTACTCCGCAGCAGTCTCAAAATGAACCTGCGGGTTCAAAGCCGTCACGTCGCATTCGTCCGGAAACGCGCGATAACCCACAAATTCCACCGACGCGGGGAGGGTGACGGCCCCAATGATTTCGCCCGTGAACCAGTCCACCGCGTGCGCGCCGATGCGGGTCACGCCGTCGGGGATGGTCAGCGCGGTCAGATGGCAGTCCCAAAAGCAGTAATCTGGGATTTCCCGCAGCGACGCGGGCAGGTGGACTTCCTGCAAAGCGGTGCAGGAAAAGGTGAAGGGCGACAGTTCGGTGATGCCGTCGGGGAAGGTGACGCGGGTCACGCCGCAGTCATAGAAGACGTAACTGCCAACGCTTTCCAGCGTGTCGGGCAGAACGGGGTCATAATCGTCGTACCAGAGGTAATAGTTGGAAAGCGACCAGTCGCCAAGGCGGCGGACGGCGGGCAGCGCGATGCCGTGGCTCGACGGCGCGGTGTACAGCAGCGTCTGCGTAGTATTGTTAATCAGAAAGCCGTTTTCGCAGGAATAGCGCGGATTGCCGTTCGGGAAGTCGATTTCGGCGGGAACCCGGTCGAAACAGCCCTCCGGGATGATTTCCAGCGACGCGGGCAGGGTGATTTTCGTCGCGTAGAAGCATTCGGTGAAGGTGTAGGCATCCAGAGTGCGAAGCCCTTCGGGGAGCACAACCTCGAACGGCGCATCTACGGGGCAGCCGTCCAGCGAGCAGAACACCCCGCCGCCAATCGACGTGACGGGATAGCCGCCCAGCGTCGCCGGAATCTCCAACGAAACCGGCGGTTCGGCGAACATGTACAGCGAATCCGCCTGCATCGCGTCCCAGTCGCAGCCGGTCAGAATCGCTTCGCCATCCGCAATCTGGTAGAAGAACGCGCCGTCGCGGCGACTTTCGGCATCTTCCGCCAAGGCGGTCAGCGGGAGCAGCAGCAAAATCAGCACCCAAAGCAGTTTTTTCATGCGGAAACCTCCTTCGTGAATCGAATTGGGGAGAAACTGTGGATAATCATACAACGATTCAACAGACAGGATTCTTCCAGCAAGCAGGAAAAATCGTTACCTATTCATATAGCGCGATTGGGCAGCAGCCGTACCATCACCAGCTCGCACGGACACCACAGGCGCGGCGCACAGGCGGAGTTCGTCATGCCGCGGCTGATGAACAGTTTGTCATCAAAATAAAACCCGCTCGTCAATTTCGGGAAAAGCCCCTGACCCGGCGAGTAAATTCCCTGCGAACCAATCCGCACCTGCCCGCCGTGCGCGTGTCCCGCGAGCGTCAGGTCAATGTCCAGCCCCTGCACCAGCGGCGCGAAATACTCCGGGTGGTGGCAGAGCAGCAGCTTGAACCCGTCCCGCGCCGCCATGGCTTGCAGGAACGGCTTTTTTGCGTCCATCTGCGCGCGAACGGGCGGCATTCCCGGCATTTTCCGCGCACTGCTGACCCCGCCGAGGGTGATGCCGCGGAAGTCCACAAAGCAGTCGTCCAGTACAGTTACGTCGCTTTTCTGCACCAAAGGAAGGTATTCCGCGATGTCGGGCAGCAGCCGCTCGTGGTTGCCGAGGTTGTAGAACGTGGGGGCGACGCGCGGCGCGAGATTGAGGAAGCGCGCGGCGTTGCGCCATCCGTGGCGGCTGTGGCGGTTGACGAGGTCGCCGCCGATGAGAATCGCGTCGCAGCCCCGCATGAGCGAAAGCGCCTCATCCGCATCGCCGTTATGGAAATCCGCGGCAAATGCGAATGTTAACGGCTGGGTAATTTTATCCGACGTGACGGTGATGGTGTTCTTCTGCATCATGCGTGTGCCCTCCGAAGCAGCAGGATGCCCGGCAGCAGCGTCACCGCGGCGAAAACCGCCTGTGCGCCGCCGAGCAGCAGCAATGCGCGGGTGACTTGCGCCTGCGCGATGGACGAGAGCGGGTGGAGCAGCCCCGGAAGGTTGAGCAGCAGCGCAGGGAGCAGCAGCAGCAGCGCGGCGAGCCCTGTGGCGGTGAGCGTTGCGCCGATGCGGACGCGGCGGCAGCAAAGCAGGAGCAGAATCGCCGCCAGCAGACAGACCGCGCCGCTGATTTCGACCGCGTGGAGCAGACGTGGGAGGCTGCATTTCTGTGCAGCCAGTCCGCCGAGCAATTCCATCAGGCTCTGCCGGATGGGGAAGGAATATCGCTGGACAAGCTGCGAGAGGGGGTAAACGACCTCGTCGCGGGCGGTGGCGCGGCGAAAATCCGCATCCACGCGGGCTTGGAAGCCTTCATCCGCCATGACAAGGGCGACCATTTCGCGCTCATCGAGGGGGGCGGGAGCGGCGGGCAGTTCCTCCGCATCGGTGCGGAAAAAGTCGTGCCAATAAACCGCAAGTTCCGCCTGATACGCCGCGCAAGCGCCGGACAGGGGGGCAAGCGCAGCGTCGGAGAGGGCAAAATCCGCCTGAATCTGCGCGGCGTTCCACTCGGTTTTGTGCTGACTTTCTTTTTCGCTGGATGACAGGACAGACGCGGCGAACGTGCGCGTGGTGGCGAAGAAAATCAGCCCGCACAGCAGCGAAACGAGCAGCAGCACGGCGGTCAGGAGAGAGCAAAAATACTGCGAAAGCGCCGAATCAGCGCGATTTGGGCGCATCACGGCAGCACCGCCACGTTGAGCAGCGCGTGGACGAAATCCTGTCCGCCGAGGAGGACGGCGAGGCACAGAAACACCGTCAGCAGCACGAAAGGCAGGAGCAGCAGGGGGAGAAAGCGTTTGGTGGGCATGGGACACCTCCGGGATAATTAGCAATGAGGAATGAGCAATTTGGGAGAATAAACGGGAGGTTTTGAATGGCGGCATACGGGGTGGTCGCGCCCATTTGGCGCGACACAGCACGGTTGTTGGAAAGAGCGGCTTGGGGGCGCGTCTGCGGACGCGCAAAGTTACTGCGCAGGGACGCTTCGCTGCCTGCGACCAAGGCTGCCCCGCTTGAACTTTCCTTTTGAGTTGGCTGGACGAGGAACAGTTGGGGCGTTGCCCCAAACCCCAGCAGGGACGCTGTCCCTGCACCCTGCAAGGGACAAACGAAAAGGGACGAAGTCCCCCCTTGACCCTTTTTGGGCTGCCCGGCTTGGTTACGCTTCCAAACTTAGTGGTGTCTGGTGCTTTCGCGCGTCCTTCTCCGCTTCTTTTGAATCTGCTCCGCCTGGGGCTTTTCCCCCTTGAGTTCCAGCAGCTGGTCGCGGAGCTTCGCCGCCTGCTCGAAGTCAAGCGCTTTGGCGGCGGACAGCATCTGGTCTTCCACCTGCTTCATCAGCGCGTTCCGCTCGTCCTCGCTCATCGCGGCGGGCGCGCTTTCTTCCGCCTTCTTCGTAATCTCCAGCACCTGATGCACCGCGTTGCGCACCGACTCCGGCGTGATGCCGTGCACGCGGTTGTACTCTTCCTGAATCGCGCGGCGGCGGTTGGTTTCGCTGATGGCGCGCATCAGGCTGTCCGTCATCACATCGGCGTACATAATCACCCGCCCATCGACATTTCGCGCGGCGCGCCCGATGGTCTGCACGAGCGACGTTTCCGAGCGCAGGAAACCTTCCTTGTCCGCGTCGAGAATCGCGACGAGCGACACTTCGGGCAAGTCCAGCCCCTCGCGCAGGAGGTTGATGCCCACCAGCACGTCGTATTCGCCGAGCCGCAGCCCGCGAATCAGCGCCATGCGATCCATCGTCGTCACGTCGCTGTGCAGGTAGCGGACGCGGATGTCCATGCTTTGCAGGTACTCCGTCAGGCTCTCCGCCATCCGCTTGGTGAGCGTCGTCACCAGCACGCGCTGTTTTTTCGCCACGACCTGGTGGATTTCCCCCACGAGGTCATCCACCTGACCGGTCGCCTTGCGGAGGATGATTTTGGGGTCAAGCAGCCCGGTCGGGCGGATAATCTGTTCCACAATCTGGGATGCGTGGCTGATTTCATACGGGCCGGGCGTTGCGGAGACGAAAATCGTCTGCCCGATGCGCTGCTCGAATTCCTCGAACAGCAGCGGACGATTGTCAAACGCCGACGGCAGCCGGAAACCATATTCGACAAGCTGCTCCTTGCGCGCGCGGTCGCCGTTGTACATCGCGCGAATCTGCGGCACGGTGACGTGGCTCTCGTCAATGAAGCACAAAAAGCCCTTGGGAAAATAATCCAGCAGGGAATAGGGCGCGTCGCCGGGCTTTCTGCCATCGAAATAGCGCGAATAATTCTCGATGCCGCTGCAATAGCCGATTTCACGCATCATCTCAATGTCGTAATTCGTCCGCTGGGCGATTCGCTCCGCCTCCAGCAGCTTGCCTTCCTTCGTGAACTTGTCGACCTGCTCCTTCAAATCGTGTTCGATGACGGCGATTTTCTCCGGCAGATTCGTCTGGTCAGTCGCGTAGTGCGTCGCGGGATAGACGCTTGCGTGCTCCAGCGACGCTAGCGTGTGCCCGGATACGACCTCGAACTCGCTGATGGACTCGATTTCGTCGCCGAAGAACTCAATCCGCAGGCCATGCTCCTTGCCGCCCGCGGGGATGATTTCCAGCACGTCGCCGCGCACGCGGAACGTCCCGCGCTCAAACTCCACGTCGTTGCGGTTGTACTGGATGGCAATCAGCTGGCGGATGAGGTCGTCGCGCCCAATCGCCATGCCCGGCCGAAGGGACACCATCTGCCCCTCGTACTCGCTGGGGTCGCCCATGGAGTAGATGCAGCTGACTGACGCGACGATAATCACGTCCCGCCGCTCACGAAGCGCTGCCGTCGCGCTGTGGCGGAGGCGGTCGATTTCCTCGTTGATGGCGGCGTCCTTCTCGATGTAGGTGTCCGACGACGCGATATACGCTTCCGGCTGATAGTAATCATAATAGGAAACGAAATATTCCACCGCACTGTCGGGGAAGAACGCTCGGAACTCCGAGCAGAGCTGCGCCGCCAGCGTTTTGTTGTGCGCAATCACCAGCGTTGGGCGCTGCACCTGTGCAATCACGCTTGCCATGGTGAATGTTTTGCCCGACCCAGTTACGCCCAGCAGCACTTGCCCCTTCATGCCCGCGTTGACGCCCTTTGTCAGCGCCTCAATCGCCTGCGGCTGATCTCCGCTTGGCTGATACGGGGCTTTCAGCACGAACTTCCCGCGCGTCTCGTCCATCCGCCAATCCTCCTTTGCCTGTTTGTCTGATTATCATACCACGTTTGCTTTTTTCTGTGAAGGGGAACAGGGGGGAGAAGGGGAAAATTAGCAATGAGAAATGCGGAATGAGGAATGCAAATGAAGCGCGTCCGCAGACGCGCCCAAAAGCAACAATGAAAATCAAGTAACATGGGAGCCCGAAGGTTTCCAAAGGGCGACCGCAAACTTCGTTTGTTTTCATCCCCTTTGGTCGCGTCCGCAGACGCGAAACCCTCTGCGACATGCAAAATCAAGACGCATAAAACGAACCCCGCCGCGCCAGCAACCACAAAAATCCCCCAACAGAAAACAGCCCGAATCTGCTGAAATTCGGGCTGTCTCCGGGGCGCGGGAGGTTGCTGACTCCGCGCCCCAAGGAAGGAAAGGGAAAGGAAAAAGGAGGAGAAAAGGAGTGAAAACCATGTCATGCAGGGCGCAGAGGGCGATGCGCCGCGTCCGCTGAAATCCTTATTCCGCCGTGTCGCGCGCTGAAACTTCTGGTGCAGCAGAAGCATCCTTCGCGGATTCGGCGGAACCCACTTGTTTATCCGGCAATTCCTTCATCAGGATGGCCGCGACAACCATTGGTTCCATCAGCAGCTTCATAAGCGCCTCCTTTCTGTGCTTCCCGCCTGACAGTATTGATTCTACCCGACCTGCATGACGTCAGGATGAAGGAAATGTGACGCTTTGCTGAAAAAACATGAATAAATTGCAAACTTACCCTTGACACAGGGGATTTTGTTTGCTACAATAGCAACACACGTTGCGCAACGTGTGTTGCTGAAAGGAGATGCCCCATGCCGCCCGCCTGCCGATTCACCCGCGAGCAAATCGTCGCCGCCGCCCTTGCCATCACCCGCGAGCGCGGCTTCGACGCCGTCACTGCCCGCGCCATTGCCGATACCCTGCATTCGTCCTCCAAGGTGATTTTCAGCGCCTTTTCGGGCATGGACGACCTGCTTGCCGCCACAATTGATGCCGCGGACGCACAATACCGTGCTTACAGCGCTGATTTTGTCCGCAATTCTGCCGATCCGCCCTACAAAGCCGTCGGCACGGCGTACATCCGCTTCGCCCGAAACGAGCCGAACCTCTTCCACCTGCTCTACATGCGCGACCGCCGCCGGGAGGATCACAGCGGCGACGCGGAGAACATCGCTGTGCTGGTGGACTTCCTGATGGCGAAACTATCCCTCACCCGTGAGGACGCGACGCTCCTGCACATCGAAATGTGGGCGTACGTCCACGGCATTGCGGTGCTGTGCGCGTCCGGGCAGCAGAATTGGGACGACGCGCTCATCAGCCGGATGCTGACCGACGGCTTCGAGGGCATCAAGAGCAGATTTCAGAAGAACGAGCAATGAGCAATGACGAATAAATGTGCGTGTTTGCCTTCACAAAAATACGGATTCATGCTATCATAAAGGAGGAAAATCCCCATGCGCCACTATGCGTATCTTGACCATATTCGCTGGATGACGGTTCTGCTGGTCATTGTTTACCACGTCTGCTACCTCTTCAACGGGGTCGGTATCTTCGGCGGTGTGCCGAATGCGCGAAACCTGCCGTTTCTGGATACCATTTCCGGCACGGTGTACCCGTGGTTCATGGTGCTGCTGTTCGTTGTGGCGGGCATGTGCGCCCGGTTCGCACTTGTCCAGCAGGGGAATCGCACGTTCCTGCGCAATCGGGCGCGGAAGCTGCTTGTGCCGTCAACCTTGGGGCTGTTCGTGCTGCACTGGGTGACGGGGTACCTGAACATCCGCATGGGCGGCGCGATGGACACCATCCCGAAGCCCTTGCTGTATCCGATTTCGGTGCTGGCGGGCATCGGGCCGCTGTGGTTCGTGCAGCTGCTGTTTTTGTTCAGCGCGATTTTGGTGCTGATTCGCAGAATCGACCGGAACGACCGCCTTTTCCGCCTTGGCGAACGCACCCCGTCGTGGCTGATTTGCGCCTTTGCGCTGCTGATTTGGGGCGCGGCGCAGGTTGGCAACATGCCCGTCATCACCACCTACCGCCTCGGTATTTACCTGACGGCGTTCCTGCTGGGGTACGCGGTGTTCGCGCATGAAGCGGTGATGGCGCGCGTGGAGCGGATGCGCTGGGGGACGCTGGCGGCGGCGGTCATCGGCGCGGTGGCGTATGGCGTGTGGACGAACGGGCAGAATTTCACCGACGCGGCGTATCTGCAAAGCCTGTGGGCGAATGTGTACCTGTGGGCGGCAGTGCTGGCGGTGCTGGGCAATGCGCGCCATTATCTCCATCAGGAGACAGCGGTGTCGCGCTTCTTCACCCAGCGGAGTTACGCGCTGTATGTCGTGCATTACCCCGTACTGCTGCTGACGGCGAGTCTGCTGACCGAGCGGACGACGCTTCCGGCAGCGCTGATGTATTTGCTCACGCTGGTGATTGGCTTCGGCGCGACGCTGGGACTGTCGGAGGTCATCTGCCGGATTCCGGGGATTCGCTATTTGACGCTGGGCATCCGGAAGGAGAAAAAGGCATGAATGTATACGAATCCATCCCGACGATGGAGAAGGGCGAAATCCGCCTGCGCCCGGTGACGGCGGAGGATGAAGCGGCGCTTCTGCGCGTCTACGGCGACCCGCTGGCGCTGCCGTTCTTCAACAGCGACAACTGCCACGGTGACATTTTCTATTACGACACGCCGGAGAAGATGCGCCGTGCGATGGACTTCTGGCGCACGTCGTGGGAGCAGGGCTGGTTTGTGCGCTGGGCGATTGCATTGCGCAGCGAGGTCATTGGCACGGTGGAGCTTTGCCGCCGCGAGGAGTCGCCGGACGACCCGTACAGCGGCATGGGCATCCTGCGCGTGGATGTCGGCAGCGCGTGGGAGAAGTCGGACGTGCTGGCGGCAGTGATGGACGCGCTTCTGCCCGATGCGTACGCGCTGCTAAACTGCCGCACGCTGATGACGAAAGCCGCGCCGTATGCGGTTGCGCGTGTGGCGACGCTGACGGAATGCGGATTCGTGCGGAGCGACAAGCCGGTGATGGGACACCATGGGGAAAGGTTCGAGTATTATTGGGTCAGGGAAAAGTGAGGAGAATAGAGAAACGCGGCGCACAGGTCGGTGAGGACTTGTGCGCCGCGCGCTTGTGGGGAATGAAAGTGGAAAGAAAGGTACACGAACTAAAAAACTTCCGATAAAGTTCAATAAACAAGGATGTGCACCGAAGGTTTCCAAAGGGCGAGCGGAAAGCCCTTTGGTCGCTCCCGCAGGAGCGAAATCCCCTGCAACATTATCCATATCGTTGCAAAATAACGCGCAAGCAGCGAACAAGCACATCAAAATCCCCCAGCCGGGGGACAAGGGCGGCTTCACTTCCTCCGCCTCGGCAGCAGCGGCTGATTATCCACCTTCTGCGACAGCTTGTCCTGATTGAGCTTGAACACATCCGCCACCTCGCTGATGGTGATGTACGCGCGATCATCAAGGTCGTGCACAATGTCCTTCATCCGGCTGATTTGGAAGCGGTTGACGACGAAGTACACAATCGTCATTTCCTCGTGCGAAAAACCGCCCTGCGCCGGGATGCACGTCATGCCTGTGCCGAACGCCTCGCCCAGCGCGCGGCAGATGGCGTCCGGGTTGCGGGTGACAATCAGCGCCGCTTTGCTGCGGTCGATGCCTTCGATTACAAAATCGACGACTTTCAGCCCGACGGCGTAGGCGATAATGGAATACAGGGGGAGAATCCAGCTGGAACGGAGCAGTCCGGCGAGGATGTACAGCACGACGTTGTAGCTCATGACGAACGTGCCGACGGTCATGCCGAGCTTGCGGGCGAAAATGACCGCCATGACCTCCATGCCGTCCATCGCGCCGCCGCCGCGGATGGCAAGCCCACTGCCGACGCCCGAAATCAATCCGCCGAAGAGCGCACAGAGCAGCAGGTCTGTCCCGGCAAGCGGCGAGGAAATGCTGACGTCAAGCGGCAAAGGCCCCTGAATCAGCCATGCGCCGAGGGAGTAAATGAACACGGAATACACGGCGTAAATGGTGAACTGCACGCCCTGCCGCTTCAGCCCAAAGAGGAACAGCGGCACGTTGAGCAGCAGCAGGATGAGCGACAGGCTGCACCAATCGGGGGTGATTTGCGCCAGCAGCATCGCCGTGCCGGAAATGCCGGAGTCATAAAGATTGACGGGATAAAGGAAAACACTGACGCCGAACGCGTTGATTAGACCCGCAACGGTCAGCATGACGAAGCGATCCCCGCGGAGGTGGAGGTTCTTGAACTGCTGGAGGAAGGCTGACCAGTGGGAAGCGAAGAATTTGGCGGATTTGGGCGATTTTTTCATGGAGGGGTGCGCGCTCCTTTCCGGATAATATAATATGATAGAATTATAACACAGAAAAATGAACCCTGCAAGAAGATTTGCACGGGCGCATCGAAATATTTGGCGGCGGAAAATCCGTTATCCTTCGAGCAAAATTCACAAAAATCAACTGATTCGCAACATACGTCAAGCAATGATTCAACATTCACGAAACCAGCAAAAAAGGACATGGCAAAAACGGTTGTTTTCGTGTTACAATTTACATAGGCGGCGGGTGATCGAAGGGGGATCTACGCCGAGTTTGGAATACAGGGGCAGCCTGTCTAATTCGCTTGGATGGGTGCTTTTGTGTTCCCCTGCTCCATTCGTTTTCCGTAAAAGGAGGATATCCATGTTCAAACGTTCTTCTCTCTGGCGGGGATTAACGCTTGTGTTTTCCCTGCTGCTGGCCATCTCGCTGATGGCTGGTTCCATTCTGGAGACGTATCGTACATCCGTTGATGCGTTTTTCAACACGCGCAGTCAGCTGACGGTGACCGAAGTTGACGAAACCGGCGAGGCGTGGTCGTACGTCTCCAAGTTTAAGACGGCCAAGGAAGCCTTCGAGGGCTTGAAGGAGTTTGCCATCCGCGAATCGCAGGAAACGGTTGCCCTGCTCAAGAATGACGGCAACGCGCTTCCGCTGAGCAAGGATGCGAAAATCACCATGCTGGGCGTGCGCAGCTACGCGCCCGTGTACGGCTCCTCCGGCGGCTCGATTACCGACGGCAACGCGACCGTGCAGATTTTCGACTGCTTCACCGAGCGCGGCTTCCAGCTGAACCCGTCCGTGCAGGCGGCGTATGCGAAGTATTTTGCGGATAAGACGTGGACGAAGCCCCGTTTCGGCGGCGGCATCATCCCGGAATATGCCGAGATTACCGCGTACAATGACCCGCGCGAACTGACGCTGGACGAGCTGACCGCCCTGAACGCTGATTTCCGCAAGGATTACGCGGAATACAGCGACGCGGCCATCGTCGTCGTCGGCCGCCCCGGCAGCGAAGCCGGCAATGGCTACTATCCCGGCAAGGACGGTCTGGCGGAAGGCGTCAGCACCGTTACCGGCAACATCCTCTCCCTGTCGGACGAGGAAATGGCGATGATTAACGAGGCGAAGGCAAACTTCGACAAGGTCATCGTGCTGGTCAACGCCACGAACCCGATGGAAATCGCCAACCTGAAGGACGACCCGGACATCGACGCAATCGTCTGGATCGGCTTCCCCGGCGCGTACGGCTTCTATGGCGTGGCGGACGTGCTCAACGGCACCGTCTCTCCCTCCGCGCACCTTGGCGATGTGATGGCGAAGAACAGCGCCCTCGCGCCCGCTATGGCGAACTACGGCAACATCCCGTGGACGAACGCGGCGGACTTCGCGGCGGACGCGAATGTCAACTCCTACCTGATTGAGGCGGAAGGCATCTACGCCGGCTACCGCTACTACGAAACCCGCTATGCCGATATTGTGCTGGGCAACGGCGGCGCGGAAGCCAAGGCTGGCACCTACGCCAACGCCGACGGCACCGTCGCCACCGAGGACGGCACATGGGATTACGCTAACGAAGTCGTTTATCCCTTCGGCTACGGTCTGTCCTACACCACCTTCGAGCAGACGCTGGACAGCGTGACCATTGCGGACGACAAAAAGACCGCGACCGTCACCGTGACTGTGAAGAACACCGGCGACGTGGCGGGCAAGAGCGTCGTGGAAGTGTACGCAAGCGTGCCTTACACCGACTATGACCGCCAGAACGGCGTGGAAAAGGCCGCCGTGCAGCTGATGGACTTTGAAAAGACTTCTACGCTGCAGCCCGGCGCATCCCAGACCATCACCATGAAGGTTGATCTGGCGAACCTCGCCTCCTACGACACCAATGGCGCCAAGACCTACATCGTCGACCCCGGCGACTACTACTTCGCCATCGGCACGGACGCGCATGACGCGCTGAACAACGTGCTTGCGGCGCAGGGCAAGACGGTCGCGGACGGCATGACCGCCGACGGCAACGCGGCAAAGACCTACAAGTGGACGTGGACGGGCGATGTGGACAAGACCACCTTCGCCGTGAGCAAGAACGGCACGGCCATCACCAACCAGCTGACCGAAGGCGACTATGCCATGGATTACAACGCCTTTGAGCCCGGCACGGTGACCTACCTGAGCCGCACCGACTGGAACGGCACGTTCCCCAAGACCTATGCCGGTCTGACCGCGAACGCGACGGTTTCCCGCCTGCTGAACAACGACCTGTATACCCTCAAGACCGATGACGATGTGTCCGACCTTGTCTTTGGCGACACCACGTCTACGCTCACCATCAACGACATGAAGAACGCGCCTTACGATGACCCGCGCTGGGAAGAGCTGGTCAACAAGGTTACGGTCGCAGAATTCCTTGATTTCTCCGCCAATGCGTTCCATAACATTCAGGGCATCGCTTCCGTCAACATGCCGCAGAAGGCTGCGGACGACGGCCCCGGCGGCTCTGACTCCCACTACCTGAACGAAGGCGGCTATCAGGGCGTGCCCTACGCGGATGCGGCGGATTACACCTCCGGCACGCGCGTTGCGCCTTCTCCTGTGAACCTCGCCTACGCTTGGAACAAGGAACTGGCGTTTGAAAACGGCGAAATCATCCTCGGCGAATCTACCCTCGTGCTGGATCTGCCGATTATGATTGGCCCGGGCATGAACATCCACCGTCACGCGTACAACGCCCGCGGCGTGGAATACTACTCCGAAGACCCGATTCTGTCCGGCTATGTCGGCAGCGCGGTGGTGCAGGGCGCGCAGAGCAAGGGCACGCTCGTCAACATCAAGCACATGGGCTTCAACGATCAGGAAATCAACCGTTCCGGCGTCGCCGTGTTCATGAACGAACAGAAGGCGCGTGAGCTGGAGCTGCGCAACCTGCAGCAGGCGTTTGAAGGCAGCGGCAAGCCCGCTTCCTTTGATGGCGACGCGACGAAGGACAACACCTACACCTCCGGCGCGCGCGGCGTGATGACCTCCTACAACCGCCACGGCGCGGTGGCCGCGAGCGCAAACGTGGCGACGATGGTCAACATCCTGCAGGGTGAATGGGGCTTCCACGGCTACAACGTGACGGACTTCACCGGCGTTTCGCTCAAGGCTGCGCCGAAGGAATCCCTGATGGCGGGCACGACCAACTTCTGCGGCTTCGGCGCGAGCGTCGATTACTGGAACGCGGAAGCGCTTTCCGGCGACCGTGCGATGCTGCTGGCGATTAAGAACGACATCCACAATGCCCTGTACGCGCTGGCGAACTCCGCGATGCTCAACGGCGTGAAGTCCACCACCGTTGTCAGCACGGTTGAAGTCATGACCCCGTGGCGCGTGGCGTACACCGCCTGCGAATACGCCTTTGGTGCGCTGGCGGCGCTGAGCCTCGTGTTCTGGGTCGTGAGCAAGGCAACTTCCAAGGGAGGCAAAAAGGCATGAAAAAGACGAGCATTTTCGCCACGGTGACGGCGCTTGCCGCCCTGGTGATTTATCTACTAACGTCGCTGACCGGCTTTATGGCTGGCAAGGCGATGAACATCTGGCCCGTCGTGCTGACGGTCGCCGCCATTGTGCTGCTCTTCGCGGCAGACAAGATGAAGAAGCCCTCCGCTTTGAAGGACATCGTGATTGTGCTGACTGGCTTTGCGCTGATCGGCTGCATCTCCTTCTTCGCGATGGACCGCGTGAAGCTGGCGGCGGACGTGTGGTTCATCCCCGTCAACCGCCCCGCAACGGAGGATGTGGCGCTGTACTGCTCGCTGGCTGGCGTGGCGCTGTACCTGATTTCCTTCGTGACCGTGACGGTCAAGGCGTTCTCGTGCAAGGAATAATCCCATCGTTTCGGAATGCGGGATAGGCCTGTATTCCGCCCCACCCGGAGCGCCCTGCTTCGGGTGGGGTTTTCGTGCAGAAAATACTATTTCCAAATGAGAACACGATAACGCATTTTCATTTGGAAATAGTATAATACTATTTCCAGATTCACCTGCGCCATCTGCTTGCGCCTTTTCCCTTCTGGCGTCCGTTCATTCCACTTAGCGTAGCGCTGCTACGCTGCGTTTCATTCACGTTAGCCAGAATGAAAAATTCGCGGCGCATCTTGGCGCATTTTCATCTGGAAATAGTATAAAAAACAATACACTGGAAAGGATGACTTCCCCGATGAAAGCAACCGCTTGGAACACCGGCTGGCTCTTTCGCCATTTGGACAGCCAGGAAAACTTCGTCCCCGTCACCATCCCGCACGACGCCATGCAGGCGGAACCCCGCACGGAGCTGTCCGCAAACGGCATCAACGGCGGCTGGTACGAGGGGCGCGACTATGAGTACATCCGCCGCTTTACGCCGGATAAGTCCCTGCGCAGCAAGACGCTGATGCTGGAATTTGAGGGCGTGTACCATCTGGCGGAGGTGTACCTGAACGGCGAGAAGATTGCCGAGCGCCCGTACGGCTACACGAATTTCTATGCGGACTTGACCGACCGCGTCCGCTTTGACGAGGAGAACGAGCTGCGCGTGATTGCCCGCAACAGCGATCAGCCCAACAGCCGCTGGTATTCCGGCGCGGGCATCTATCGCCCGGTGGTGCTGTGGACGGCGGATAAGCAGCAGCATATCGCCCTGAACGGCGTTCGCATCCGCACGGTGTCCATCAACCCCGCGACGGTGGAAGTCGCCGTGCGCACCGTCGGCGCGGGGCGCGTGTCGGTGGATGTGCTTGCGGGCGAAAAGCAGGTTGCATCCGCCGCCGCGGATACGACGGGCGAAGTCACCCTGACGCTGACTGTCCCCAACGCAAAACTGTGGGACGTGGAGCACCCGAACCTCTACACCTGCCGCGTCCGCTTCGGCAGCGACGAGGACTTGCAGACCTTCGGTATCCGCACCCTTTCGTGGGGCAAAAAGGGCATTCTGCTCAACGGCGAGCGCGTCATTGTGCAGGGCGCGTGCATCCACCACGACCAGGGCATCCTCGGCGCGCGCTGCTATGCGCAGGGCGAGGAGCGCCGCGTCCGCCTGCTGAAGGAAAACGGCTACAACGCCGTCCGCAGCGCGCACAATCCCTGCTCGAAGGCATTGCTGGACGCGTGCGACCGCCTCGGGATGCTGATGATGGACGAGTACATCGACCACTGGTACATCCACAAAACGGAATACGACTATGTGCCGTACTTTGACAAGTGGTGGAAGCAGGACATCGCCGACATGGTGGACAAGGACTACAACCACCCGTGCGTCATCCTGTACTCCACGGGCAACGAGGTCAGCGAAACGGCGCAGAAGAAGGGCATCCAGCTCACCCGCGAGCTGACGGACTACCTGCATTCGCTGGATAATACCCGCCCCGTCACCTGCGGCATCAACATCTTCTTCAACTTCCTGTCCTCCATTGGCTTCGGCGTGTACAGCGACGAGAAGGCGAAGAAGGAAGCCGAAAAGGCGGAGAAGCTGCGCGCCGCCGGGGTGCAGCCGCAGAAGAAGAAGGCCGTCGGCAGCAAGTTCTTCAACGACCTCGCGGGTCTGATGGGCGACGAATTCATGAAGCGCGGCGCGACTTTGCACGGCTGTGACGTGCGCACGCGCGACGCGTTTGCCAACACGGACATTGCGGGCTACAACTACGGCATCTACCGCTACAAGCACGACCTGAAGAAGTATCCGAACCGGCTGATTCTGGGCAGCGAGACGTTCTGCAACGATGCGTACCGCTTCCGCGAGCAGGCGAAGAAGAACCCGCGTCTGGTGGGCGATTTCGTCTGGGCAGGGATGGACTATCTGGGTGAAGTCGGCGTTGGGTCGTGGGAATACAAGGCGTACGCGACGCAGTTCAGCGGGCTGGGCTGGACGACAGCGGGGTCGGGGCGCATCGACCTGAACGGCCGTCCGCTGGGCGAAGCGCTGTACACCCGCGTCGCGCTGGAGCAGGAAATCGGGCCGTACATCGCGGTTCGTCCGGTCATGTTCTCCGGCGAGAAGCATTCGCCGTCGGCGTGGAAGATGACGGACGCCATGCCGTCGTGGAGCTGGGCTGGCTGCGAGGGCAAGAAGGCGCACATTGAGGTCTACGCGCGCGCGGCGAAGGTCGCGCTGCTGCTGAACGGCAAGAAAGTGGCGGAAAAGCAGCTGAAGAACGACTGCTTGGCGAAATTCACCATCCCGTACCAATCCGGTACGCTTGAAGCCGTGTCCTATGACGCGATTGACCGCGTGCTGGGGCGCTGCAAGCTGCAAACAGCCGGGGCGGACACGGTTCTGCGCGCCGTGCCGGAGGAAAAGAAAACGAAACCCGGCCGCCTGTGCTACATCCGCATCCGCTACACCGACCGTGCGGGCGAATTGAAGCCGATGGAACGCGGCATGGTGAACATCACGGTCAGCGGCGGCAAGCTGCTGGCGGCGGGCAGTGCGTGCCCCTTCCATCCGGGCAGCTACCTGACGCCGGAAACCGACACCTACTACGGCGAAGCGCTGGCGGTGGTGGAAGCAGGCGAAAGCGGCGCGGTGGAGGTTGCCATCAGCGACGGCGAGCGCAGCGACACGGTGAAAATCCCGATTGCGTAAGAGAAATTCCCTATTATTTATAATGCAAACAGCCGCAGTTCCTGTGTTGGAGGACTGCGGCTGCTTTTTGGTGCAATTGTAAATTCTGCCGCCCAGTATTGCCAAGAGCAGGAACTCCCTACGCCCACGGCGAATATATCAAAGGCGAACAAAATTCCTCACAACCCAAGCGATGCGAACGCGAAGAAAGAAGGAAAACGCATGAAACGCTTTCGGAAGTTTTTGAATGACCTGCGCGAACCGCTTGGTATCGGCATGAAACGGCTGATGATTGCGCTCACAATCATTCTGGGCATCGTGATTGTTACCGTCGCCGGGTGGCTGCTCTGGTCACGAATCGGGATGGCGTATGCGCGGAACAAGGTGTCGGACACCTATCTGCAAAATCAGCCCGCTTACCAGTCCTTCGTGGCGGACAGGGACGATTATGCCTATCGGGTGCGCTATACGACCTTTTACACGCCGTCGGACGCACTGACGGAGATGGGCGTTGAGAAAATCTATGAAGAGGTGGGCAGCTGCATTTGCTTTGAGCAGGCATGGCGGGCACTGGGAGGCATTCCGCAGGGGATACTCTACGCACCGGACACGGAGGAGGTGCCCTCGTGGTATCACCGGGTGCAGCTGGATAACGACTGGTATTATTACTGGATTCCGGGCTGATGCACGGCGGAATCTGACGTGCCATGAAGGAGGCAGCATATGAATCACTGCAAGCAAACGGTTTTTCTGATTCTACTGATGCTCGTCCTGCTCTTGCCGCTGGCATCGGCGGAGGGGCGCACGTTTATCACGGTGGATGGCTGCGTACCCCTCGAAATTCGGGCGGGCAGCGCGGTCACGGCGGACGAGCTCGTCATCCCGAAGTGGGGGAACGTCATCAATCCGCAGTTTGGCGACCAGATTTCCCCGTCGCTTACCAATGGCGACACGGTGGTGCAGGGCGACATCAGCAGTCTGCGCGTGCTGCTCCTGCTGGCGGACGCGGACGGGAACAAGTATCTGCAAGCCGCCGTGTGGGACGCGGACAGCGCGACGTACGCCATCACGCGCAGTTCAAACCTGCCGGAAAATGCGTATCTGGACACCTATCACGAGGGGGATGCTATTTTTCTGTCAGTTGGATACGACACGCCGGGATTTGCCGAATCGGGTGATTTGGACGACCTTGCGTGGCTGTACATCACGGCGGAATGGACGGACGCGGGCGCGTGGGTCGTGACCGATGTGACGGACGGGTTCTCGTTCTTCGTGGATTACGACGACGGGCAGTACGTTGTCCGGGACTACTGGGACGAGGAAGTGCTGCAAACGATTTCGCGGGATGCAACACTGGACACATTCGACTTTGTGAACCCGTTCGCGGCGGAAATCGGGTGGATGAAGTAAGATGAACAAGCTCTGGAATCTGCAAAACTACTCGGCGGAGGCGCTGCACCGAACCGTCAGGCGCGACGGGCTGCGCATCCGGATTCATCCGCAGGTGCATCCGTTCCTGCGCCGCGAAGTGCATACGTTTGTCCGCTGGCTGCGGGCAAATTACCCGTTTCCGATTCGGGTGAACGTTTACATCCCGAACACGAAGAAAATCCGCGCGAACGACGGCGATTTGTGCTACGGGCGCTGCTTTGTGCCGGATGACCCGGACGACAGCATCACCATCGACGTCGCCGGGGGCTACGACTACGACGGCGACTTTCGGGCGCTGCAAAATTACACATGGGGAACCATATTCATGCTGGCGCACGAGCTGGGGCACTACTACCAGTACCTGAACCGCGTTTCGCTGACTCCGCGCGGGATTGAGTGGCAGGCGACGTACTACGCGCACCGGGTGCAGGAAGCGTATTATGACGCGGAGTGGGACGAGATGGACGGGTGGGCGGAGGAGCGTGCGGATGAGTCCTGACGGCGGAGTTTTGGACGCGAAACTCGAAAAGCCTTGGTATTATCAAGGGGGGGATGATCTCCTCATCGCGCATCCGGCAGGAAAAAGTTCCCCGATTTTTCGCGCGCAAGTTGCTTTTCCCTTGCGCGAATCCGCCGATTATGCTATAATAGGTTTGCTGCTGAAAATTGCGTTCTTCGGCGGCAACTTGCGAAAACCTTGAAATCACCGGGTTTCAGGCGCATGAGCCCATAGCTCAGTAGGATAGAGCGACTGCCTCCTAATAAGACGGTCGACGTCCGCTTTTCCAAAAGCTGAAAACGGGCGCAGAGTTCGAGGTCGGCACGGAAGCTGCTCCGTGCTCCCACCTGACTGGCGAGTTAAATTTGCCGGGTGGGAAAATGGCCTACCGCCAAAATTAGCAGCTTGCTAACACGAAAATGACCCCGATGTTAGCAGAAATCGTGATGAATATATCATCATCCGAAACGCTGACAGCCTTGAAAATAAAGGGCTTCAGCCATATGGTCCCGTAGCTCAGCAGGATAGAGCGGTCGCCTCCTAATAAGAAGTCGGACTGCCGCCTGAATTGAGCGACCGGATAGCAAGATTCCTCCTGATTTCGTCCGATTTTCCCTCCCAGAGCTACCGCCAAACTGCTAACATCAGGCGGAAGATGAAGGGCTCGTGAAAGTCGAACACGCCGCCCGCAGTTAGCCAGCTAACGCGGAAAGCCTGGATTACTTCCCTCGGTCAGGAAGACCGAAAAGCTCGAAAGCCTTGTGAAATAAGGATTTCGAGGACATGGTCCCGTACCTCAGCAGGATAGAGGGTCCGCCTCCTAAGCGGAACGTCGCGCGTTCGAATCGCGCCGGGATCGCCAAAAAAGCCCGTTTTTGAAGCAAAAAGCTGCTAACAGCAGCCTGCTAACAAAAGCGGGCGTTTTTCTTTTTCTGTCGGGTCTTTTTGCTAACGAATTCAAGCATCCTGTTAGCAGACTGCCAACAATTTTGCCTGATTTCTAACGGCGTCCCCTTTTGCTTGCTCTCAAAATTGCAAACATTGGCGGACGATTCAGCAAAAAAATGTGGCAGCCATGAAAAGACATACCGTTCCTTTGGGGCCATTCGTTGGATTTCGAAGGTATTTTCTGACTAAGCATGCACAAATAGTGAATATTTGTGATGGAGCCTAACAGGTGAATTGGTCTTGCTTATGGATGAGGCTGCTAACGGAACAGGTCATCCGATTAGCTGAAGAATAAAACTGACGTTGGCATATCTAACATCTACCGCCTATGTTTGCGTTTATGATACTTTGCGTATATTAATTCTCTTTACAATGATCAGTTGAAGATTGTCAAGATAATATTGAATTTATCAATTACATGTTGACAAGTCTATCTTCTCATAGTAAAATACTATCGGAAGAATGGACGAGGTGAGTATTGATGTCAATAAGCTACAATAAGCTGTGGAAATTGCTTATAGACAAAGACATGACAAAGACAGAGCTTCGCAAGAAAGCAGGCGTTACTACGAATGTCATCGCTAAGATGGGCAAGCATGAATCTATCCAGCTTGAAACCCTCTACAAAATATGTAAAGTGCTTGATTGCAGCATAGATGACATTTCAGAAGTAATTGACGATGGAGAGGAGGGCGATTCTGTATGAAGTCAAATTTCGAGTTTCTTCGTCGTTATTGGCCTGCCCTGGCAGAAATCGGTGCGACTGCCGAAGGTTATCTATTTACTGATCCGAACAGTTGCATCTTCAAACTGGGCATGTTTGGCGAACGAGTTGTCTCAGAAATATTTGCGGTTGAGCACCTTCGCATGCCGGAAGCTGATGATTCGCAGGCTGCCCGTATACGTATTTTGAAGCGAGAAGGCTTATTGCCTTCAAATATTGACGATATATTCTATACACTGCGTCAGCAGAGAAACAAGGCGGTTCATGCGGGGCTTGATTCTTTGGCCGACGCAAAGACATTGCTGGAAATGACATATCGCCTTGCTTGCTGGTTTATGGAAGTGTATGGCGATTGGGGTTATATCCCTGATCCGTTTATTATGCCAGAGAAAGAGGTGGCGGTTGATTATGCTTCTTTGCTTGCTGAAAAGGAAGCGGAGATTGTCAAACTGAACGCCCGAGTCACTGCAGTGGTAACTGCGGCATCAGCAGCTCCGAAGCAGGAACGCAAGCAAAAGTCTGAGCAGGTTGCAGCAAGTTCTGATGCCACTGAAGCAGAAACACGTTTGATTATTGATTGTCAGCTTCGCGCAGCTGGATGGGAGGCTGACACGCAGTCCCTGCGCTACGCCAACGGGACTCGTCCCGTCAAAGGGCGCAACTTGGCTATTGCGGAATGGCCGACAACTGCTCAAGATGGTGATGATGGCCGCGCTGATTATGCGCTTTTCATTGGCTTGCAGATGGTTGGCATCATAGAAGCCAAACGGATCAGCATAGACGTTCCTGGAGTTGTCGATGGACAATGCCGGGAATATGCAGCAGCGATTCGTGAAGAAGACAAGCCGCTGTGTATAGGCGAATGGGGTGGGTATTATGTTCCGTTCCTGTTTGCAGCCAATGGACGCCGATATGTTGAGCAATGGAAGGAAAAATCTGGTGTCTGGTTTCGGGATGTAAGAAATCCTGCCAACAAATCACGTGCACTCAGAGGGTGGATGAGTCCGGAAGGATTAACGACGCTTCTGAGCAATAATCCTGCTACAGCGAATGCAAAGCTGGAAAATACACCTTATGATTTGCTCCGTGATCCTGATGGACTTCATTTGCGTGATTATCAGATTCGTGCTATAGAAGCAGCCGAGAAGGCGATTATCAACGGACAGAAAGCCGTTCTCTTGTCCATGGCTACTGGCACAGGTAAAACAAGAACCGTCCTCGGTATGATTTACCGTTTCCTTTCCACAAATCGGTTCAGGCGTATTCTATTTCTGGTGGATCGCAACTCCCTCGGTGAGCAGGCTCAGGATGTATTCAAAGAGGTTAAGCTGGAAGAACTGCTGACTCTGGATAACATATACAATATCCGTGAGCTTGGGCAACAGGGCTTTGACGCGGAGACCCGCATCAAAGTTGCTACCGTTCAGAGCATGGTTCGGCATCTTCTTAATGACGAAGAAGCTTCTATCTCTGTATCTGACTACGATTTAATCATTGTCGATGAGGCGCATCGGGGATATACGATGGATAAAGAGCTTTCCGAAACAGAAATGCTCTATCGTGATGAAGCAGATTATATTAGCAAGTATCGTATGGTGATTGAGTATTTCGATGCCGTAAAAATCGCCCTGACTGCGACACCTGCGCTGCATACCACAGCAATCTTCGGTAATCCGGTTTTCAACTACAGTTACCGCGAGGCAGTCATTGACGGATATCTTGTCGATCATGATGCTCCTCACAACATTGTCAGCAAACTCCGTGCCGAGGGCATTCGGTATAGCGCTGGTGAACAGATTACCATGATTGACCCTGTCACCGGTGAATTGCTCAACAGCAGTGAACTGGAAGATGAAATTGAGTTCGATGTAGAAACCTTCAACAGGCAGGTCATTACTCGCCCATTTAATGAGACAGTGCTGCGTGAAATCTCGGAATACATTGATCCCGAAGGGCAAGGTAAAACTCTGATATTCGCTGTGGATGATGATCATGCTGATATGATCGTTGATATTCTCAGGGAAATCTATAGCGAAAAGGGTGTTAACCCTGATGCCATCAGGAAAATCACTGGCAGCATAGGTGATAAGGCCGTTGTTAGTAATGCCATCCGTGAATTCAAGAACGAGCAGAATCCCAATATCGTTGTGACTGTCGATCTTCTAACAACGGGTATTGATGTGCCAGAGATTACCTCTCTGGTGTTTATGCGCCGAATCCGTTCCAGAATTCTGTTTGAACAAATGCTCGGGCGCGCCACCCGGCTTTGCCCTGATATTGGTAAAACACATTTTGAGATCTACGATCCCGTAGGCGTATATGAATCATTGACGGACTTCACGAATATGAAGCCCGTGTCTCGCAACCCTTCCACTACTTTTGAGGAACTGATCAAAGGGTTGGAGGTTCTGGAAGAAGAACGGCATATTCGAGCACAGATCGATGAAATCGTCTCGAAGCTCCGCCGGAAGAGTCGATATGTATCCAATCATGGAAGTGAACAGTTTACTTACATGACAAAAGGTCACACTCTGGTTTCCTTTGCCGACGCGCTACACGCCATCCAGGATATTGATAAGGCAAAGACTTATGTGTTTGACGCAAAAGAAGCTCTTATCATGCTGGATCATGATTTCAAGCCTCGTCCTGGCAAGATTGTTGATGACCACCCAGATGAGATTATCAGTCATACACGGGGCTATGGGAAAGGTCAAGCACCGCAGGATTATCTGGACTCCTTTGCTGATTTTATCAAGACACATATCAACGAGATTAAAGCGCTCAAGATTCTCTGCACGAGACCTTCTGACCTGACCAGGGATGCATTGAAAAGCTTGCGCATGGAGTTGGATCGTCACAGCTTTACAGAGGAACAGTTAAACGGGGCGTGGAAAGCTGTTACCAATCAGGATATCACAGCGGATATCATCGCCTTCATCCGGCGTGAAGCGCTTGGTTCAGCTCTGATCAGCCACGAGAGCAGGATCAAGCATGCGTTTGCGCGAATCCGTCAGGAGCATGCTTTCAACCAGAACCAGTTGAACTGGTTGGCGCGTATCGAAAAAACCATGCTGGAAGAGCCGGTATTAGATGAGAGCATTTTTGACCAGGGGGCGTTCAAGACAAACGGCGGGTTCAGTATGATTGACAAACGGTTTGGCGGAAATCTGCGCGAAATCATCCGCGAAATCAATCAGTACATTTATGATGACGGAGGCAAGGCTGCATGAACAATCAGGAGATCGTGGCAAAGCTTTGGAACCTTTGCAATGTGCTTCGCGATGACGGTATCACCTACCACGAGTATGTGACTGAGCTTACCTATATTCTTTTTCTGAAGATGTGCAAGGAGACAGGGAGCGAGGAAGCAATCCCGGAAGGATACCGCTGGGACAGCCTGACCAGCCGAAGCGGGCTTGAGCTGAAAAAGCATTATCAGACCCTGCTGTCTTTCCTTGGGGAAAATTGCACTGGCCGTGTGCGGGAGATCTATCAGGGAGCGCAAACAAAGATCGACGAGCCCAAAAATCTCGAAAAAATCATCACCACCATTGATCAGTTCGACTGGTTCACCGCCAAGGAAGAGGGCCTCGGCAATCTTTATGAAGGACTGCTGGAGAAGAACGCCAATGAAAAAAAGTCTGGGGCGGGACAGTACTTCACGCCCCGCGTGCTCATCAACGTGATGACGCGCCTGATCGCACCTCAGCCCGGAGAGCTCTGCAACGATCCCGCGTGCGGAACTTTTGGATTTATGATTGCCGCAGACGCGTATGTAAAATCCATCACCGACGATTTGTTCTCTCTATCCATTGACGAGCAGGAATTCCAGAAGAAGCGTGCGTTTACCGGTTGCGAGTTGGTGCATGACACGCATCGCCTTGCGCTGATGAACGCGATGCTTCATGATATCGAATGCCCGATCTACCTGGGCGATACGCTGTCTTCTTTCGGAACGCAATTGAAGGGCTATGATGTCGTTCTGACCAATCCGCCCTTCGGTACAAAGAAAGGCGGTGAACGCGCCACCCGTGACGACCTGACCTTCCCCAGCAGTAACAAACAGCTTAATTTCCTCCAGCACATCTATCGCAGCCTGAACCGGAGCGGACACGCGCGCGCCGCAGTGGTTTTGCCTGATAATGTGCTTTTCGCCGACGGAGATGGAGAGAAGATCCGCCGAGACTTGATGGAAAAGTGCAATCTGCATACCATTCTTCGCCTTCCCACTGGCATTTTCTATGCCCAAGGTGTCAAAACCAACGTCCTCTTCTTCACCCGTGGCGCTCATGATACCGGAAACACCCGCGAAATCTGGTTCTATGATCTTCGCTCCGACATGCCCTCCTTCGGGAAAACCAATCCGCTGAAAGAGAGCCACTTTGATGAATTTGTGACCTGCTATGCAGGTGGTGATCTTTCAGCCCGGCATGAGACCTGGAGCGTGGATAACCCCAACGGGCGGTGGCGTCGCTATACCTATGAAGAAATACTCGCCCGCGACAAGACCAGCCTTGATATTACCTGGATGAAGAGCAGCACCGGAACGGACGATTATACACTGGCGGAGCTGCTGGAGCAGATCAAGACCAAATCCGCAAATATCGCCAAGGCAGTCGCAGCCCTGGAGGAATTGATTGGCGAGGTTGATGAATAATGGATACGAAGGCGCTTAGGCAGAAAATACTCGACCTTGCCATCCGGGGCAAGCTCGTGCCACAGGATCCCAATGACGAGCCAGCTTCTGTTTTGCTGGAACGTATTCGTGCGCAAAAACAACAGATGGTACGTGAAGGCAAGCTGAAGTCCAAAGACATAAAGGATGATACCGTTATCTTCGTTGGTGAGGATAATTTGCATTATGAGAAGCTGGCAGACGGAACGGTGAAATGTATCGAGGAGGAGATTCCGTTTGACGTACCGAAAGGATGGTTATGGGCAAGAATCTTCTCTATTGCTGACGATCTTCCCTATGGTACAGCAAAGAAATCAGAAAAGGAAGGTAAACTTGTAGTCCTGCGTATGGGGAACATACAATCGGGAGAGATTGACTATAATGATTTGGTTTATTCATCAGATGAAGAAGATATTGCACGGTATTCATTGATTCCAGGCGACCTGTTGTTTAATAGAACTAATAGTGCGGAATGGGTTGGAAAAACTGCTATTTATCGTGGAGATGTTCCATGCATTTATGCTGGATATCTTATCAGGGTGCGTACTCATATTAATGCTGAATACTTAAATGCTGTCATGAATAGTGGTTACGCAAAAGATTACTGTAATTCAGTTAAAACTGACGGAGTAAACCAGTCAAATATTAACGCGCAAAAGCTTGGTGCATTTCTCGTTCCGATTCCTCCAATAAAAGAACAGCTTCGCATTGATGCCTATATTGCAAAGGCATTGCCGCATGTTCAAGCCATAGGGCAAAACAAGGCAGATATTGCAGCCCTAGTTTCTCTCACAAAATCAAAAATCCTTGACCTTGCCGTCCACGGTCAGCTTGTTCCACATAATCCCAACGATGAACCTGCTTCTGTTCTTCTTGATCGCATCCGCGCAGAGAAGAAAGAGCTCGTTAAGCAAGGTATAATCAAGCAAGACAAGCGGGAATCTGGCATCTTTCTTGGTGAGGATAACTCTTATTATCTTAAGCAGGGCGATCATGTCGAAGCAGTTGATAGTCAATTCTTGTTTGATCTGCCTGACGGTTGGTCATGGTGTCTACTTCCAAATATTTCACATTCCGAATTAGGGAAAACCTTGGATCAAGCTAAAAACACCGGTGATCTGCGCCCTTACCTTAGAAGTGTCAACATTCGCTGGGATGAAGTTGATCTTTCGGACGTAAACCAAATGCGATTTGAACCAGAAGAAATAGACCGTTATACGATAACTAAGGGTGACTTGTTAATATGTGAAGGCGGTGATGTTGGCAGAAGTGCCATCTGGATTAGCGACAATGATATTCTCTACCAAAATGCTCTTCATCGTGTCAGGTTTTGGGGAGGCATAAATCCACGCTTCTTCATGTATTATATGATGTTCTATGAATCAAAGGGAATCATCAAGGATATTTGTAAAGGAGTGACTATCAAGCATCTTACGGGAAACGTTCTGAACAGCATTCCCTTTGCTCTCCCACCGGTAGATGAGCAGATAGCTATTGTTGCAAAAATTGATGAAGCCTTTAAGCTCTTGAATACAATATTATGATTACAGCCGCCCTCATCTCGAGGGCGGCTGCGTTAATTACCATGTCACGATTTTATCAACGAGCGCCTTCTGTTCACTGGCAGTACGTCGAAGATAGATGCGGGTTGTCTCGATGCTTTCGTGCCCCATCAGGTCAGCCAGGAGTGCGATGTCGTTGTACTTTTCAAGAAAGTTCTTGGCATAACGGTGCCGGAATGAATGCGGATAGACAACCTTGGTGTCAAGCCCGTACTTCTTTGCGTAGTTCTTCAGCTGCTGGGAAACGCCGCGGGTAGTGATGCGCTCCCCGTAACGATTCAAAAACAAATAGCCGGAGGTACGTTTCTGCGCCTCCAGCCATGTGATGGTCTCGTCTCTGAGCTTTTTCGGAATGTACAGCCGTCGCAGCTTACCGCCTTTCGTATAGAGATCGAAGTAACCGGCTGTGACGTGCTCAATCTTGATTTGGATCAGCTCGCTGACCCGCGCACCTGTCGCAGCCAGATACCATACGACAAAGTACCACTCCATGTTTCCATCGGCCTTCAGCTTCTTTTTCAGAAACTGATAATCAGCGTTGCTGATCACGTTCTCCAGGAAGTTCTTCTGCTGGATTTTCACAGCTTTGAGCTGTAGCTTCTCCTGCCCAATAAAGCACAGGAACTTGTTAATCCCCTGAATCCGCAAGTTCACCGTCTTGGGTCTGTAGTGCTCCACCAGATAGCCTTTGTAGGCCATCAGGTTTCCCGCCGTGATTCCGTCGTAGTGCTCCTGATACCATGTGACTGTCCACATATACGATGTGATCGTATTTCCGGACAGGTTCGAGCGTTTCAGGGACTGCTCGAATTCTTGCAACTGCGTCATGTTGATGCCCTCCTTTCCGCAGCGCTGCTGCAAGGAAATTATAGGAGAGCGATGTGTCATTTCCTCTTATTATGAGAAGGTCGGGGATCAGCGGGTTTGTATTGATGATGATCTCCCATATTCACTCCCTGAAGGTTGGGTTTGGTGCGAGCTACAGGATTGCTGTATAAAAGAGATCAAACGCGGTCGTTCTCCAAAGTATGCTGACAATGGCCACGTGCTATCCTTTGCACAAAAATGCAATCAGAAAACCGGAGGTATCAACATGAGCTTGGCGCTGTTGATCGACGACTCAACCGCATGCCGATACGAAGATGATGAATATTTGCAGGATGGCGATATCGTCATCAATTCCACGGGTACTGGCACTTTGGGGCGTGTTGGCATTTATCGCGCCACAGATAATCTGGCAGGGACGCCGGTTGTTCCTGATTCGCATGTAACAGTTGTTCGTGTTTCATCGCTGCTTGACCCGCTGTACTTCTTCTATTGCCTGAAATCAATGCAGTCAAGGCTTGAAACATTGGGCGAAGGATCGACAAATCAGAAGGAGCTAAAACCCTTGACTGTGCAACAGTTACGGATCCCTATACCTCCAATCGCAGAGCAGAATGAAATTGTTAAGCAGATTGTAGCCTTGTTTGGTCATTTGGACGCCATTGCTACTGATCTAACTTAAAGATGATGCGATAAGACTGGTCTGTTCAAGCGCTTTTTGCACATGAATCACAATCCGTTTCTGTTCCGCTATTGGCGGAATTGGGTATAACCAGTTTTCAATATCGTCTTTGCTTATCGAAGGTGAATTATCACCTTTCATGAACTGGTTAAGTCCGTTCACCACATATGGGGACAGCATAAGATAGAACATAAATTCCGGGATAAGTGCTCCACTCGAGTTGCAAACGTAAAACCCGGTTGAAGCGATGCAGCTGCTATATTCTTCCGGGATATAAGCGATGTTCTGAAGATATGGCCTAACCAAGGAAAACAAAACGCTTCCAGCACGGACTGCCCGACTGGCTCTGCTTGGCGCATCATGAACTGCCATATGCTTTGGCTCAGTGATGACATGATTTCGATTGTCAATAGAGTCTATGTCGATGTAATCAAAATCCACACCGGCAGGGCGTTTGCTTTCCATACCGGAGAAGCACGAGTATCCACGCACCCAAGCCCATCCTTCAGGCAACTCAAATGGTATTAACTCGTCGATGCAGCTTACAGCCTCACCGACCTTCTCATAATAAGAGTTATCATCACCTCGGAAGATGATAGATTCTTTCTTGTCTCTCTTGATCTTGCCCTGCTTGATGAGTTCTTCTTTCTCTGCACGGATGCGCTCCAGAAGAACGTAAGCAGGCTCGTCAGCGGAGTCTTGAGGTACAAGCTGACCGTGAATAGCGAGGTCGAGAATCTTGTCTTTGGTCTTTGCAACATACTCTGCCAGCGCTACTTTGTCATTTTCGATAGCAGTAACAACTTGTGTTGCATCATTGGTAGCCGCAATTATTCTTCTGGCTTCGTGCAAAGGAGCAATCGGAAGCAAGACCCTTTGGAACTCATCGACATTTACATTCTCGACAGTTGTTCCCGATTTGGTATATTTAAGAAGAAGCTGTGATTCCATCCCCTTTAGACACGCATAGACATATTCTGCAAGTTCCGGCATATGCAGAACAATTGCTTTCAAATCCTGATTGACCGTCGCACATTCTTTAAGAATAGCTATTGGCAACGTGTGCCGAAGGATGCCACTACGAGTAACGAGCAACAATGTATCCGGTTGATATACCTGCATCTGCTCTGCACCTAATGTGCTTAATCGCAGCTGTGAGGATGTTATATATTTGCTTTTCATATCTTTGGATGTTACCCAAAGAACCTCTCCGTCCCAATATTCTCTACGTGATGTTGAGGGCGTTTTTCCTCCTGAAAATGCAGCAAGGTTAGTCAGCCGTTCCCACGCCCAGCCTTCTGGTAGCTCAAACGGTATCTCATCCTCAACACATTTCACGTTGCCATCAGAGAACTTCTCATAATGCAAATTATAGCCTCCTATTGCTCACGGATTTCATAGGAGGCTATATGTCATTCGGTTGTTGCGCTTTTTGAAAGCATCTGCAGCATCTTTACCATGTCCGGATTGCTGAGCACCTTTGCCAGCTGAAGCGGATCAAAGCCCATTGCGTTCATCTGATCGACCATGGCGATCTGCTTCCGCTTGACTTCGGCTTCCGGCTCTGCCCCGCGTCCGTTGTAGAATGCCTTTTCAAGCAGCTTCGCGTTTTCCTGCCGGTTCTCATCGAGAATGTGGGAATACTGGTCAGTAACCATGGATGCCTGCGCGTGACCGGAGTCACCCTGTACGGACTTGATGTCGCCCTGGTTTAGCTTGAGCTTGTAGGTGATACTGGAGTGCCGAAGGCTGTGGAAGACGACCGGCGGCAGATTGTTTTCTTCGATCAGGTTCTTCAGTGCTTTACGGATCTGTGCAGATTCGCAAGGCAGTCCAACCGGTGTTGCAATTACCAGATTGAAATCGGCGTACTCGTTGCCGATGGCTTCAATCGCTGCGTCCTGCTCCATTTTCCAGGCGACGAGCATCTCAGCCACCGTTTTCGGAAGGAAAACCTTGCGGACACTTGTGGGCGTCTTAGGCGCTTTCAGCACGAGCGCCGTCCGATTGTGAAGACCCTGATCCGGGAAGACCGTGATGATGTCCTTGGAGTCCAGTGCCTTCATGGCCTTTTTGCTCACGCGTTGCAATTCCTTGGTGACTGAGATGGATGCCTTGCCGGCCTGAATGCTCTCATCGGATATATCCACACAGTCCCAGGTCAGGGCCAGGAGCTCGCCGATGCGAAGCGTACAGGAGAAGGCCAGGTTAAGACAAAGCTTCAACCGGGGATCCTTGCATAACTCGATTGCCTTGAAGATCGTCTGTGCGTCCCAGATTTCCCGCTCCTTTGCTTCATGCTTCGGCACCGTGGCATATGCGGCGGGATTCTTTTCGATCAGATCCCATTTCATGGCCTGCGTGAACGCGCTGCGGAGCACATTATGAATCTTGCGGACAGTCGCAGTCGTTACAGTCCTGGTTTCATTGGAATACTTCTTCACACAGATCATTGGAACCGCCGGCGTGGTCAGGAGCTTCTGATAGTATCGCTCCAGTGTATGGGACGTGACTTCGGCGAGTTTCAATTTCCCGAGATACGGCTCGATGTAGTGATTGATCAGCCCGGTATTGCTGGAGTATACGGACGGCGACCATTTTGTTTTTCCATAAAGGGAAACGTATTCTTTCATCAGTTCAGAAACCGTCGTGCAGTTCGGAATAACGAAATTGCCAACCTGCTGTGAATACTCGATCTCAATTTTCCGGGTATTGGCTTCACCCAACGTCTTGAAGGTTTCCCATTTCTGACGCCGCTTGCCATCCTTATCGAAGTAAGAATAGACGACACAGAACTTGTCATTGCGGGAAATCACGGATGCCATGAATCATTCCTCCTTTGAAAGTGCGGTCAGGATGTCCATATATTTGAAGTACCAAGTTCGTCCAACCTTCTTTCCTGCGGCTTTACTGTTCCGCAGTGCGCGGTAGATCCGCTGCACATTGACGCCAAGCTTTTCTGCCGCTTCCAGTGCTGTCAGGAGTTCATCCTCGCTTTCAATCTGCGGCAAGGTTGCTTCCGAGTCGATCTTGTGCTCTTCCTGTCCGCTGATCCAATACAGAAAGCTCGCGTTCGTAACCCTTGGGCGGTCAGCAATACGGATCAGCTTCAACTCGTCCTGGTGCTTATAGTACAGCTGCCATGCCTGTCTGGGATTAAGACCAAGGAGACGGCCCATTTCAGGGATTGTCATGGAGCTTTCCTCTGCTGCCCGATCCCGTTCTCGATCCTCTGGCTTCCTGTATCGGGACTGAGATGCATACCAGTCATCAAATATGACTTTCGGGATCCAGAATTTCCCTTCAAAGGCCATCGTCAGGAACTTCTCTCTGTGAATCAGTTCCAGCACGCTGTCCTGGGACAGATTCAGCATTTTCTGAAGGTCAGCAACCGAATACATGTTGCTGTGCAGTTTAGCTCCGGGAGGCTCACCGTCCACCTTTCTGTACCAGTCCTGTCGGGCATACCATTCTTCAAAGCTGGCCTTCACTACACGCTTCTGGCCAGCGACCATAACCGTATCGAAGACCTTTTTGTTGACCAGGTAGTAGCTTTCCGTCTTTTTCAGCCCCAGTAAGGCACCCATGGCGCGAACCGTCATGGTCGTTGCTTCCTTGCCTGACACTGCAGCTCCCTCCTTCCGCTCTGCTAACCGAGATCGTAGCACGACTTCCGCCAAAGTTTTAGTCTGTCGCCGGCCTGCGTTAGCAGAAAGGCACTCAACGCTGCTGATACAGCCAGGCATGGAAGCTCTCCTTCGGAATCCTGTAGCCCACGCTGTTGATCCTGATCGCCGGGAAGACTTTCCTGTGAATGAGGGAGTACACTGCTTTACGGCCTACGCCCAGGATCTCCATCAGTTCCTCAACGGTATAGCAGCGCCGCTCCTGTGGAATGTTCCGGGTCGTGTTCATGTTCTGCTGAATCTGCATCATTTCCATCGTTGCTCTGCTCCTTGATCTTTTTATTGTGGTATAGCCCCCACGCCCCTCCATGTGTGAAGCAGGGCAAAGTGACACCGGCAGAGCAAAATATTTCAAAAAAAGAACCTCCGGATCAAAATCCAGAGGTCAAAGCATACTGTTTATCATCGTTTCAGAAGGTACGTTGCAGCTTCATCGGCGACGTGCGTGACCCAGGCTAGCAGGAAGGCTGCATAAGCGTTGCTTGTGTCGCGGACGGAATCGCCGCCGCTGGTCGCGCCCATATGGCAGTTGATAGCAGCCGCCTCATCAGTCTTCAGCTTCATAAACTGCTGTACCAGATAAACTGATTTGGAGCCGTGCCCGCCAAAGCAGTATTTCTCCTCAATGGTGTAGCAAGGGACTTCCTGCCAGGTGCCGTTGATTTTCTGATTCCGCACATCCTTCTTATAGAAATTTACCTTGCACAGATCATGGAAGAGTGTGGCCACAACAACACTTTCTTTTGTCAGCTCAAGTTCGTATCCGGCGATTGCTTTCTTGGCCATGTGGTAAACATCCAGGGAGTGTTCACATAAGCCGCCTTCATAAGCACCGTGATAGCGTGTGCTGGCGGGAGCCGTAAAGAAATCTGATTTCTGAAGCCAGCCCAGCAGATCCTCAAGTCCATCGCGTTTGATGTTTTCCCTGCATAATGTCAGAAATTCCTGCTTCTGTTTCTCAAGATCCGGCATGCGGGCACCTCATTTCGTGATAAATCCGATCCACTTCAGTGTATGGCAGAGACTGAATCTGGCTGAGCCGCGCATAGGCATTGTCAACAACATCCTCGCTCTCCCTGCCGCGGGGCGGTCTGTGATGACAGCTTACGAAATACTGATCTTCCTCATTCAAAATCTGGATAATCTTCGCCTGATCAATGGACATACGTCTTATTTCCATCATAAGCTTCTCCTGCATGTTACTCTTCCAGCGCCCTGGAAAGGCGCTCGCGATACATCTGCTTTGCTTCCTCCGGCGCTTCAACCTTCATTCGGCCGACATATTCAAACACCCAGCCCCAGAAGGTGTCGCTGGCATTGACGTGCACGGTTGCACGGAAATGGGATTCATCCGCACGCTCAAAGGCAAAATCATCACCAAAGCGGTCAATGATATTATTCATCAGCGTGTCATCACAACAAAGCGTGATATCCATTTCAGGGCCATTCCCATACATCTTGGTCAGGGTGCAGTAATAGACATAGGGATCGAACGCCTCTGGACAAGGCACGGCTGGCTCGTCAGTCAGCATTGGCACAGCCATTCGGTCAATCCGGAAAGAACGGACTTCGGAACGGTTGTCTGCCCAACCAACCATATAGTAACGGTCATTTTTCCAAATGGTCAGATAAGGCGAAACCGTATAGACCTCGCCATTGTTACGCATGACCCGCTGCCGGCTACCATCATAGAAGAAGTGCTGAAATGAAATCTTCTTTCCGGAGTTGATTGCCTGGTTGATCACATCAATGGTCAGGAAGATCTGATTGTTCTCAGCCTTGGCCAGCTTGCCGGTATAGATGGAGGCACGAAGCTTTTCAGCGTCATGACAGCTGGACAGACCGGAAATCTTTTTGATTAAGCATTCCGTTTTCTTCGGGCTGATGAACACAGAAGACTCGACGGCATCGATCAGTGTCCGCAGCTCAGCAATATCAAACTCCCGGCAGCCATAGTTGTAGTATTTTTTCCGGCCTTCCATGGTGGAAATCACATCGAAACCATAGGAGCAGAGCACGCTGATGTCATTGCTGATCAGATGCCGATCACATCCATGGCCTGATTCAGCACACAGATCAGCCAGCTCCTGCTGAGACACCCGATGCTCGTCGTCTGTGTTATTGATCAGATACTGGAGAATGAAGAGAAGACGATCCTTCCTCTTTCCACGCTCACTTGCCATCCTGCTCCCACTCCTCCCGAAAACATGCCTGCAGCCATGTTGCGTTTTCAATCCGTGAATATCAGCCGTTCTGAAGCACAGGTGCTTCTACGAACCATCTGCCCACCATGGACGCATCGTCCGAATCCGTTGGGCGTTCAAAAAACAGATACCGCTCCTGATTTTCCAGCATCACGGTGTAGCGGTCTCCCTGCCCGCCAGCTTTCAGCGCCGGGGATGGAACAATGGCCTTCACTTTGGATATCGTGTATTTGCGGCCATCTGTCCAATGAATGATGCGCGGGAGCATCTGCCCGGAAGCGCTGATCGCTACATCCACATCGATGTACTGCTTCCTGTATTTCATGCTGATCCCTCACTTCTGTGCCTGGAAATCCCTGATTTCCGCCTCGCTGGCAAAATCGCCATCTTCCATCATGCCTATGACACGCCCGATAATCCTGATTTCCCCGAGCTTCTTTGACAGCATCGGAGGATATTTCGGATTAATGGAATGCAGTCCGTCAGGCTGGCATTCCTTGATAAACAGCGTCCCATCCACGGAGAAGATGCCAATGTCGCCCGTGTCCACCTCGCTGCTTTTCCGTACCATCACGGTGCAGCCATCGGGATAGGTCGGCTCCATGCTGTCGCCGTTGACATGGAACAGGATATCCGCTTCGCGTAGTTGAGGTGTATCGTGAACATAGCACTGCCGGCAGTTGGCCTCAAAGCTGTCTGTTCCGACACCGGCTGCGACCGCGTCCTCAGCATATGGCAGGGATAGCAGACGAATCCGGGGAGCATGCACCTGCACAGGGGCATCCATCTCTTCCAGTTCACCGGCCATCTTGATGATGAACCGCTGATGCTTATCATTCATGTTCCGGTAGGAACGGATCAGCTGGGACTCAGCACTGTTCAGCCCTGTGTCGCTTCTGGTAGAGAAGAAAAACTGTGAGATCGGGACATTCAGCACCCGGCAGAGGGCGGGAATGTTGCTGATGTCCGGGCGCGTCCGTCCCAGCTCCCAGTTCAACACGGAAGATCTGGACAGGCCCAGTCTGCTGGCCAGTTCAGATTGCGTCACACCGGCTGCTGTCCGCAGCGCCTTGACCCGTTCCGCATAGAACAGTTTATTGCCACATACACCGGCTCCCTGGGGTTCCAGCTTGACTTTCTTCTGGCTGCCATCCTGAGCGGCTTCAAATTTACGGCGTGCCATACTCTCAACCTCCAAAGACATTAACTGCGTCAATCATAGAGGCAAACAGCGCCCTTGTCAATGCCTATTTTTCAATATGGCGTTAAATGACGCCAATAGGCGCTTACCATCTTGAAAATGATGATTAACTGCGTCTATAATGAGCACTGTCGATGTGGACACCGGAAGGAAGTGATGCTCATGATGATTCTCCATTCCGATGCTAACTGCTTCTATGCATCAGTAGAGATGGTTGAGAATCCGGATCTGCGGAATCAGCGAATCGCGGTATGCGGCGATCCGGAACAGCGACACGGGATTGTTCTGACTGCGAACTATCCCGCAAAACGGATGGGTGTGAAAACCGGCATGGCAAACTGGCAGGCCATGCAGGCATGCCCCGGTCTGGTCAAAGTCAAGCCCCACTATGACCTGTACCTGAAATACTCGAAACTGCTTCAGCGCATCTATAAGCGCTACAGCGACAATGTTGAGCCCTTCGGCATGGATGAGTGCTGGATCAGTCTTCCTTACGACGAGGATGACGCTGTCAGTGTCGCTGAGAAGATCCGTCAGACGGTGAAAGATGAAACCGGACTGACAGTTTCTATCGGCGCGTCCTTCAGCAAGGCACTGGCCAAGCTGGGAAGCGACATGAAGAAGCCTGACGCGCTTACGGTTCTCCGGAAATCAGACTTCAAAGAGAAGTGCTGGGATCTCCCAGTATCGGATCTGCTCTATGTGGGTCCGAGAACAACAAAAAAGCTGAATAATATCGCCATTACAACCATTGGGCAGCTGGCGAATGCCCCCTCCGATATCATTGCCCGGAAATTTGGAAAGAACGGCCTCATGGTTCAGGCTTTCGCCAACGGCACAGACTGTTCGGCTGTTGCGCCGGTGGATTACAGTCCGGCCCCAAAGTCTATCGGACACGGAGCAACGTGTACCAGGGATCTTGAAGACAACTATTCAGTCTGGCTGGCACTGGATGAGCTGGCGCAGGATGTCAGTCACCGGATGATAGCCAGCGAGTGTAAAACGAAAGCTGTACACCTTTATGTGAAGGACAACAGCTTCATGTACCACGAATACGTTGCGCCGATCCATTATCCTACGCAGAGCGCCGCGATCATCGCCCAGGCGGCTTATGAGCTTTTCCTGCTTTACTACCGTTGGGAAAAGCCCGTTAGAGCGCTGACGATCACCGCCTCAAAGCTTCAGGATGAGGAAGCACCTGACCAACAGGATATGTTCGGCGATTATCTGATATTCGACAAGCGGAATCGACTGGATCGTGCGATCGACGATATCCGCAACCGTTTCGGCAAGGACGCGATCTACAGTGCTTGTCACTGCAGGCGCAGAACAGATCTTGCCATCGATAAATGTGAAACTGTCAAAATGCCCGGCATGATGTATCATTGAGGAGAAGCAGCCAATGTCTACCCAAAGCAAACCTGTCGAAATGGCCCCTGTTCTGCAGAGCCTGAAAGAATACCTCTCCAATCATTACACGGATGACCTGCTGGAAGAAGTCAAAGCAGCCATGTCCCTGAACCTTGTGGAAGGACTGGATGTGGACTGCAAAGACTCGGAAATCGTTATCGACACCAACAGTACGGAGCTGTTGCGTGCCGAGCCCTGGCGTGTTGATCGAACCCACCTGATTGCTGACTGCAAAATGCGGGTCAAATTCGGATTGCCCAAAGATGGCAGTATTCCAAGATTCATCATCCGCTTTATCAACTTTACCGCAGAGATCACATTGGATGGTGGCATCACGCTGCAACGGGGAATCAAGGACTTCACTACGCATGTTCTGCCCGAGCGTAACCTGCCCAAGCTGACCAAATATCTGGTTCCCGTACTCTCCTACGAAGAAATGGAAGTCCTGGTGCTGGAGATGCTCCAGAAATACCTGGGCGAAAGCGGTGTGCAGAAGGACAGAGAAAACGGTGCCTATGAGCTGGCTGAAGCCATGGGACTGAAGATCAAAGTGGCATCCCTGTACAGGAATCATTACACTGGTGCTATTCTCTATCTCAAGGAAGGACATGCCCGGGTTGTCGCCTCAGGCGCATCCGGCACAGCCACAGATGATGAAGATTTCACAGATATTACGATCCCCGGAAAGACGATCCTGATCAATGAGAATCGTGAGCATCGTGGGGATATCGACCGTGACGTCTACCATGAGTGCGGGCATTATGAATGGCACTCCATGTTCTTTGAACTGCAGGATCTGCATGCATCAGATCTGCGGATGCTGGATTATCAGGAAGCGGATGATGCTTCCAAACCGGCTGAAAAGGACATCCGCTGGGTAGAGCGTCAGGCCAGCTTTGTTGGTATTGCAGCGATGTTTCCGCGCCCTGTTTTTGAGCCGATGGTCAGGAAATACTGGAAGGAAGTTGCAAACAATCAGGATAATCTTGGCCAGAAGCTGGCTGGGATCATCAGCAAGATAGCTTCTGATAAACAAAAGGCCCGTTCGATTATCAAGACCCGGATGATCACAATGGGCACTTCCGGCGCAAAGGGTGCGCTCAACTATATTGACGGCCATTACATTGCAAACTTTGCCTTCGATGCAGACAGTCTTTCCTCCGGGGAAACCTTTGTTATCAGTCGGTCACAGTTCACGGAGATGTATGAGAAGGACGCCCATTTCCGTGAAGTGATCAACTCTCGTGCTTTCGTCTATACGGATGGACATATTTGCCTGAACCAATCACAATATGTCGGCAGTACGAAAAAAGGGTACCTGATGACCAAATGGGCGCTCGGTCACGTAGATCAGTGCTGCATGAAGTTTTCGCGAACCTATCATATCTCTGCGGATCATTATCGCGTTGGTGAGCTTCACTACGATGACGAGTACAACGAGTGCTATCTCATGGTTCACTCTCTCGATATATCCGGTATGTCCAGGGATGAACTGGAAGAAAAGAATCTGGAATATCTGGACTCTCTCCCGCGTCGCCCATCCAAGGCACTGACGAAGCTGCTCAAGGACCGGGTCAAGACGCAGCGTGGCCTTGCCGCTGCCACGGGATTGAGCGAGGCCAAGATCAGCCGTATGTGCAATGAGGATGATTATGAGTACAGCATTCAGGATGTTACCCGGCTTATCATTGGGTTGCAGCTTCCGCCGTTGCTGTCATCCTTGTTTCTGGAGATGACCAGGTTTACCCGTACTGTGATGGTTCGGTATTATCGTTATCAGTGTATTATTGACTGCCTTTTCATGGAGGATATCGAAACCGTTGTTGAGAGCCATAAAAAGCTCTTTGATGAATAAAAGCAAGCAGTCCGGCTGAATTATCCTCAGTCGGGCTGTTTGCTATCTTAAGATTTGCCAAATTGCTAGAATTCCGATAAGCAGAAATCGAGTTGTGCCTACCTTCAGCCTTGTTCTTACACTCGGTACTGATAGAAAGATTATTTTCCGATTTTGTTTTCTATCATTTCTCCTGCATTGTCTGTTTATCCGTGATCCGCTTCCGGATCCTGTGATCCGTCATACGGAACATAGGGCTTTTTTTGTTTTGGCCCCGCTGCATGTCGTTTTCGGTATCCGGAAAAAAATAATTTCATTTCGTGAAAACTTTTGGCCCGGAAAACCCAGTAAAACCGTCATTTCACCAATTTCGGAAACTATGAAAAATGGCCGCAAAGCCTTATACGACAAGACTTTCCGAGGTTTTCAAAACGTGAAAACGTTTTTGGAAGCTGTGTGCTAAGCTGTCACCACGGACGGAAAATCCGGCCGTAGGAATGCAGCGTGATGGTGCCTGATCAGTACCGCTTCCACACAAAGCAGGCCTGAACTGAATACGAATGCAGCCGGCATTGGAAGTGCAGCTGCAGCCGAATGGAGATAACTCTTCAATCGGCTGTGTAGCTTTGTGCTGGCAGCTTATTTCCTGGGAGCCCTCCATTCGGCAACGACCGAAAGGAGGGCTTTCTTCATGGAAAGCAACGAGAAAACCAGTACCAATTTCCTAATCGTCAATGGCAAAAAAATCCCGGTATCGCACGAGGTATACCGAATGATCTGCGAAGAGAGCAACCACATCCGCTACGTTGAGCGCACTGAATTCCGCTGCGCACAGGGAAACTACCGGGTATGCAGGGGCGATTGCCTGAAGTGCCCGTGGCATACCAAGGGACGTTTATGGTCTGACGATGAATTCGATGTGGAGCGCACCATGGCTATGGCAGCTGACTGCAATGTGGAAGAAGAGGTTCTCTCCTCCATCACGATGGAGCGCCTTTATGAATCAGCAGATCAGGTTGTTCGGTACGGAGCAGTGATCCTCAGGATGCGTTTTGAAGAGAACTGCTCTCATCGGGAAATCAGTAATCGTCTGGGAATCGCTCATCAGGTTGTAGACCGGAAAATGAACAGCCTGCTCAGGTACTTCCGTGAAAATGCAAAAAAATTTTTCTAAGACCGGTGTCACATTACCCCGATTTTCCATAGAGAGCTGGCGGGCAGAACCCGTCAGAAAGAGAGGTAGCTCATATGTACATCTTCAACACCTGTCACCCGAAGGCACACCTGGTTCAGGGATACCCGCCGGTCGTACCGACTGCCAAATGCAGGCTCTGCGGTGAGAAAGTTCGTCTCACGCCCATCGAGGTGCTGGCGAACCACGATGCGCTGGAATCAGGCAGCTATGTGTGTCCGCTCTGCCGTCGCTTGATGGCTGAGGCGGAGAGCAGCATCCCGGACGGACAGGATCTCAGCATTCTCTTTCCCGGAAACGCAGCGTTTCCCTTCAGTACCCGCACGATGAACGAAATGGAGGATCAGCAGGATGACCGCTATGAAGAGGAATCAGATTCGGATGAAGCAGCAGACGATGAATGCGAAGGGTTCGACAGCATGTGCCCGCCTTCAGATGAAGGCCCTGATACAGAAGAATGCGGCGATGGCGAGCTTCCGCTTGAAGCAGACATCTGGCTCCAGGTACATGTACACCTGACCATCCGCCGGAACCGGCAGGAAAGATAAAACCATTACCCTGCGGATGTGCTGGCGCGTTTGACACCGTCTCATCCGCGGGAGAAGAAAGGATCGTGTTTTCCGGCATGAAGCAGTTAGCTGAATTGATCTCACAGGCAGTAGACGCTCAGATCTGGCAGGATGACGGTGCAGTCAAGCTGTACCTCTACTGCCTTTCTCGCGCAAGCCATAACGTTTTCAAATGGCGCGGGCTTTCTTTGCAGCCTGGAGATATGCCGCTTTCCGGGCGTCATGCCGCAGAGGCACTGATCTGGTCGAGGAACAAGCTGGATCGAAAGCTGCAGGCCCTTGTTGCTTCCGGTCTGATCACTGTTCGCAATGTCTCCCACATGGGAACCCTGGTGCATATCGTGCACTGGCCGGATGCCATCAACACTGATTCAGACTGGCTCCATGGTGGAGCCACAAACGAGGCCACGACGGCTGAAGGTGGCTCCATGGTGGAGCCACAAACGGAGCCAGGAACAAAAGAAACCTGGCCTCATGATGGAGCCACCACTCAGAAAGCTGGCTCCACGGTGGAGCCAGACTGGCCTCACGGTGAAGCCATCAAGTGTACTGGTGGCTCCACCATGGAGCCTAACCCTATAAAGAAGAATAGTACAGCTTCTTTATCAGGTTCGGAACCCCCGGGCTTTACCGATGTATGGATCGCATACCCGGCCAATCGGAGGACGCTGAGAAGAGAGGCAGCACGGCTGGTAACCAAGGCGCTCAATGAAGGCGCAACGATCGATTCGATTCTGGCCGCACTGGAAGCGGAAAAGCATTCTTACGCCTGGAGTGAGGAAAACGGGCGGTTTATACCCGGCATTGTGAAATGGCTGGAGAAGGAAACCTGGCGCAGCTTTGTACAGCAGGCTGAAACGATTGAGGAGGATGAAGAATGGACGTCATTCTGAGCGGACTGGGCCTGCTGCATGAGCCGGATGAGATCATTGAAATCCGAAGCATTGACCCCAAGCCTGTAATCAGCGGGTATTTCAGAGCAGACAGTCCAGCCATAGCCAAAGAGCTTTCCCGGTATCCGAACCGCACCTTCTACCAGACAATGAACCGTGTGAAGAGCGCGTGCTATGCGCGGGAACAGCATGAGCGGCTGGTAGAGCGTCCTCACGAGACGACCACAGACGGCGATATCGCCGGATACCAGTGGCTGCTGATTGATGCGGATCCAGTCAGGCCGAGCGGTGTCAGCGCTTCCAGAGAAGAAAAGGAAGCCGCCCGGCGGGTGGCAGGCATGACGATGAAAAAGCTGATGGCCATGGGCTTCAGCGAACCCGTCGTTGCAGACAGCGGCAACGGTTATCATCTGCTCTTTCATATTCACGCAAGCCCGAAGGGAAAGCAGGTGCTGGCAGATTTCCTGGCTGTCCTCGATATGTGGTTCAGCACAGAGCTGGTCAAGATCGATACCGCGGTCTTTAACCCGGCACGGATTACCAAGCTTTACGGCACCATTGCCACAAAGGGCGCGAGTACGCCGGAAAGGCCTCACCGCAGAAGCGGAATCATCCGGAAGCCGGAAAAGGTTGAAGCCACGTCGATGACGCTGATCCGGAACATTGCCGCAGAACGGCAGAAGGCAGTATCTCATCAGGAAAATCCCAGGCAGCGCGGTGCAGCTTCTTCTTTCGACCTGGATCATTTTCTTTCAGACCATCACATTGAGGTCATCAAGAAGATTCCGATCAGCACCGGCATGAAGTATCAGCTGGCGGAATGCCCCTTCGACAGCTCCCACAAGCATGGAGACGCAGCAGTCTTTGCCTACAGCAACGGTAGCTTCGGTTTCCACTGCTTTCACAACAGCTGTGCCGGGTATCACTGGCATGAGTTCCGGGAAAAGGTCGATCCGTCCGCCTATGCCAACAGTCCTTACACAGTGCACCAGGCTGTCAGTACCAGCGCTCCATCCAGATCTCAGCCGGGCGGCGCAGAAGGCTCTGTCACCGCAGTCAAGACCGGGCAGCCGAGAATGCTGGACTTTGCTGAGATCCCCAATTACGACCGCAGCAAGATCGTCGTGATCCGGTCCCGCTTTCAGGCACTGGATGCTAAGATCGGCGGCTTCAACAAGGGAGAGATGACCGTGTGGAGCGGTGGCAATGCTTCAGGTAAATCAACGCTTGTCAGCCAGATCGGGCTGGCAGCGGTCACGGAGGGATTCAAGGTGGCCATGTTTTCCGGTGAAATGACAGCTTCCCGTGTCCGGGAATGGGTGCTGCTTCAGGCTGCTGGCCCGGACTTCGTGATGCAGGATCCTTTGAATCAGAACCACTACTGCCTGAAGCCCGGCATCGAGGAAAAGCTGGATGCCATGCTGACCGGTAAGCTCTCGATTTACGATAACGACTTTGGAACAGACTGGGAGGTTGTGACGAACACGATCTATGACTGGGTACAGAAAAACGAAGCGTCTGTCGTCATCATCGACAACCTCATGGCCCTCGATATTCCCACCGGCTCCATGGACAAGTACGACATGCAGACCAGGATCGTCAAGCGCTTTTCCGCCATGGCCAAGGAGTTGAACGTCCACGTGCACTTTATCTGTCACCCGCGCAAGACTGAAGCTTTTCCCCGGAAGGGCGATATCAGCGGCACGGCTGACATCACCAATGCGGCGGATAACGTGCTGATGGTTCACAGGGTCAACGCGGACTTCATGATGCGCTACAAAACGGTTTACCCCAAGCTTGTGATTGAACCGGATGTCAGCACGGTGATTGAAGTCATGAAAAACCGCGACCTGGGTATTGTCGATGAAATCATCAAGCTCTACTTTGACCGGCGCAGCCGCACGATGTCTGACGTGAAGGGCCTTCCGCCCCAGCATGCCTGGACGGAAAAGATTGAGCAGATGACCATGCCCGGCTTTACAGAGGTGGATGATCCAGACCTGCCCAAGGAATGGAGATGAGCGCATGCATGGCAATGTAACCAATGAGGAATGGCAGATTTTCAAGGAAGCATACCAGTATTTTTCGGATCACTGCCTGCCGCCTGCCAATCAGGATGCGAACGCTGTGGACTGGTGGATGTCTGCGGCTAAGGATGTCGGTGAGCTGGATCAGAAATGGAAGGACTATCCGCTGATGCGCAGCCTTCTGCTGGCGATCTATGAGTATATGGAATACAAAGCAAAAGAAAAGACCAAGGAGGTAGCAGAATTTGTACAGGAACAGTGAACATTACGCCGATCCCACGGCAGGCGCTGCCTTTGCACATATCGCTTATGAGGAACGGAAGCAGAGAAGACTGGCTGCGCAGAAAAAGAAGAAGGCTGCCGAAGCTGTTGCGGCAATCTGGAAAAAAGAAAAGGCTAAGCAGCGCAGAAAAAAGCGTGCCCAGCAGCGCGAGACTCATAACAGTACGACAACATGGGTTCTGGCATGGCCAAAGCCTGTGGTTTCAATCAAAACTGGTCATGGAGGGAATGAATGATACAGACTCATACTGAGGCAACCAATAACCGACTTTGTGATCCCTATCAGGAGCTCGCACTGACTATCGTCCGGCAGGCAGCTGATGACTATCGTTTACTGGCCAGAAGGATCGAAGCCACAGGAAATGAGGTGGATCAGCGTTACCGATCCGGAAAGATGAAATCCATTTCCCGCTTCTTCCTAAGTGATTGGTTTTGCATGTTGAGCAACAGTGATAAAGGCGCAGAGATACTTGAGAGACTAGACAGGGAGGTATTTGGGCTTGACAGTTAACGCTCTTGAATATTTAAAATCATTTAGGTTGGCAGAATCTCGGATTCAATTAAAAACCCGTCAAGTAAAAGATTTGCAAGATCGGCTTCTCTGCATTTCGGCTCCTATGGATAAAGAGGTGGTATCTCATACGCCCAATGTGGGTGTTATGGCGGACACTATTGCGATGATTGTTGATCTCCAGAAAGAGATTGATCAGCAGGCTGCAATAATCATTCATGAAAAACGCGAATTGTTTCTACTGCTGGATCAGATCGACCCTGATTACGCAACTCTATTGTCTGAGCATTATCTCGATGGAAAGTCATTTGTTGAGATTGGTAAGATTCATGGATATGAGAGGCGTTGGGCAAAAAGAAGGATGGCAAAAGCAGTTGCACAGTTGCAGGAGATTCTCGATCAACAATTGGTCAATGAAACAATGCCGATTTCTTCCGATCAGGATAATCATTAAAGCAAGCCCTGAAAGTTGTCCAACACAAGCCCCCTTTAGGCCCCCAGTTGGCCCCCACTTGGCCAATTGCAGGCACTCTCCTTATGTGCTAACATGTATTCTGTCAAAGAAGGACGAGAGAGCATCAGGCAAAGCTGCCTGGTGCTTTTCTTTTGCCCTTCCGACAGACGATTTTCTCCCCAAGGGTTCATGGAAGGAGGCTTGATCATGAGCGTATCGGTTTTTGTCTGAAGCCTGCTTAAAGAACACAGCGAGCGCATCGCAGAAAGGAACAAAGTATGTCTGAAATGAAGAACACCCCCAATCCGGAGAGTCAGGAAAGCGAAATTGCGATCAAGTTCGGCAAAGGACTGGCACAGCCTTTCACCAGCAAGGACGGAACGCAGTATATGCGTATTCAGATTCCAAACAGAGACCCGCAGGACAAATCACCCTGGCAGTCCTTCGCTGTGCCGGCAAAAGCCGTTCATGAAAACCATTACGGAAAAGGGCTGTGGATGAAGCTTCCCCTTCACGGCAGTACCACGGTCAGCAGGGATGTCCGTACCGGGTACGATGAGAACGGAAAAGGCATCTATGAAAAGCAGAGGCGCAGCGTGACGAACATCGAGCTGAAAGCAATGGTCGAATCTTACAAGACCCAGGAACAAAGCCATGCGGCCGATACGCCTGACGGTCCGAAGCAGGACGCTGCTGCTCCCAGCAGGCCGAAGCCACGCCGCAGCTACAGCATGGAGCGATGATCAGCTTCATCTGCATGGGCTGCAGCCTGGCCAATACAAAGGAGGTTTGATCATGGGCGGAGCAAGCATCATCGGTATCGTCAACCAGAAGGGCGGTACCGGCAAAACCACCAGCTGCGTCAACCTGGGTGTGGATCTGGCGCATGAGGGGAAAAGAGTTCTGCTGGTGGACTGTGACCCACAGGGTTCTCTGACAATCAGTCTGGGATACCCGCAGCCGGATATGCTTCCGGTAACGCTGGCAGATCAGATGACAGCCGTTCTGAACGACAGTCCGATTGACCCGGGAGGCATTCTGCATCATGACGAGGGTGTAGATCTTCTTCCTGCCAATATCTCATTGGCCGGCATGGAGGTATCCCTTGTCAATGCAATGAGCCGGGAAACCACACTGAAGCGGGTGCTGGCGAATTACAGCAAGGATTACGATCATATCCTGCTGGATTGCAGTCCTTCTCTTGGAATGCTGACGATCAACGCGCTGGCAGCCGCGGATCGGATCATTATTCCGGTTCAGGCGCAGTACTTGTCCATAAAAGGTGTGGAACAGCTTCTGGGAACTGTTGCCCGTGTGAAGCAGAACATCAATCACAGGCTGAAGATTGACGGAGTGCTGCTGACCATGGTTGACAGCAGAACCAACAACAGCAGAGAGATCGCTTCTTTGCTGCGGGAAACCTACGGCAGCAGGATCAGGATCTTCGATGCGGAGATTCCCAGATCCGTCAGAGCTGCGGAGATCAGCGCCGAAGGCACAAGCATCTTTGAGCATGATCCCGGAGGCAAGGTGGCTCAGGCCTATCATGCCCTGACAAAGGAGGTGCTACAGATTGAAGAGCAGCGGCAAAAACATCGAACTGGCTTCATTCGATAGTATCTTCTCTACGGAAGAAACCCGTCAGGGCGGCAATCAGCGGATTCAACAGCTTCCTCTATCCGAGCTTGTGCCATTCAAGGATCATCCGTTCCGTGTTGTGGACGATGACCGAATGAAGGAAACTGTGGAGAGCATCCGGGAATACGGTGTGCTGGTGCCCATCATCGTGCGTCCAATGGATGACGGAAGCTATGAGATCGTGTCCGGGCACAGGCGGAAACGCGCCTGCGAACTGGCAGAGGTCGAAGAGATTCCCGCCATTGTCCGGGATCTGGATGATGACGAAGCCACGATCATCATGGTGGACAGCAATCTTCAGCGTGAAAACATCCTGCCAAGTGAGCGTGCCAAGGCTTACCAAATGAAGCTGGAAGCCATTCGGAGACGTGCAGGAAGGCCAAAAAAAGAGGAGCAAGAAAATGGTGGCCAATTTGGCCACGATTTTGAAGCAAAGAAAGCGCGTGAGATCATAGCGGAAGAGGCTGGCGATAGCCCGAGAAATGTTCAGCGCTTCATTCGCCTGAATGAGCTGTCCGAACCCCTCCGGGACAAGGTGGATAACGGCGAACTTGGGTTTACCCCGGCAGTTGAACTTTCCTTCCTGAAGCCACAGGAGCAGGAATGGGTGGAGCGAGCGCTGGATGAAACCCAACAGACACCATCACTCTCCCAGGCGCAGCGGATCAAGCAGGAAAGCAAGGAGGGTACGCTGACTGAGGATACGGTCCATAAGATCATATCCGAGGAAAAGAAGCCTCTCTACAATTCCGTTACACTGAGCCACGACACCCTGAAAAAGTATTTTCCCAAATCCTACACGGCCAAACAAATGGAGAATGTCATCATCAGACTTCTGGACAGTTGGCTGAAAAAACGTCAGCAAGCCCAGGAACGATAGGCGCACGTCGATTGTGATGTGCGCTTTTTGAATGGAGTAATGAAGTGCATAAGCAATCAAAGAAGCAGGACATCGAGCTGGCTGCTCTGATATTCCTGGTTGGTCTGCTCCTCTTCTTCTACCCTGTGGTCACACAAGTTTCCTCCTATCAGGCGGATGAGGAAGCGTATGAGGATCTGGCAATGGAATACATGCCTCCGGAAATCAGTCCTGAGCCGGTGCTGCCGATCCCGAAGAGGACAGAAACTCCAACAGAAGAAACGCCTCCGGAGCATCAGGACGAATCCTCTGCTGTGGTATTGGATTCCCTCGAAACGGAGCCTGCGGTAAGCGAAAACCCGGAAAAAACGGAGGAACCGCATGTATCGTCAGCACCTGTCGATGTACAGGAAGTGACCGACTCGCCGGAGGTAACGGAAAGTCCCAATCTGGAAACGGAAGAAACTGCCACGCCGACCGCTGTGGTCACAGCTGCTCCTACAAAAAGGCCTGTGACTCCAACGGCAGTGCCAACGCAGCCAGCCTCCGGCATCAATCTGGAGGCGTGCCTTTCGCAGAACAGGGACTTTGTCGCCTGGCTGACGATTCCGGGGACAAAGATCAATTACCCCGTTGTCCGTTCGGATAACACGGAGTATTACCTGCATCACCTGTTTACCGGGAAGGAAAGCAAGCTGGGCTGTCTGTTTTCCCTGAAAAGCTCAGATTATGAGACGCCCAACAGGAACATATCGATCTATGGCCATCATATCAGCCATAGTGACGCCATGTTCAGCACCCTGATGGATTACAAGGATGCCTCCTACTGTGCTGGGCACAGCCTGATCCGCGTGAACAGCCTGTATGGAGAACGCACTTACCGCGTCTTTGCGGTGCTCAACATGAAGGTCAGCGATTGGGACGCCGCGACAGCTTCTTTCTCAAGCGATGAGAGCTTCATGCGCTTCATCAATCGCGCCGTCAAAAAGTCCATGATTGATACCGGTGTTCAGGTGACGGCTGAGGACAACATCCTGACTCTGATCACCTGTGATCGCAGCTATGGCGGAGCCAGCGGGCGACTCATTGTCATGGCTGTACAAGAATAAGGAGGTTTGCAAATGCAAGCGAGATTCAAGCGATTCACCGCACTCATTCTGTCGGTGCTCATGGTACTGACCTGTATGCCGTTGAGTGCAATGGCGGAGGATGCGGCGATTCCGGCGGAGGACATCAGCGTTGAAGTAATCCCCGAGGATGCTGAAGCAGTGCCCGAACAGGAAGCTGCGACCGTCATGGATGCGGAGGCATCTGAACCTGAAGGCGATCCTGTCAGCGAAACTGTGCAGGAGACGGAAGTGCTGGCAAATCAGGCACCCGCTGAAGAGACGCCTTCCGCCCCGGAAACTGTGCCGGAGACGGAAACGCCTCAGGAGGAACCGGCCGCGCAGTCTGAGGAGACACAGCCGGCTGAAGCTACGGAAGAGCCGATGCCAGTGGAAGAAATCCCTGTTGAGGAACCGGCAGCGGAAGCTCCTGCTGAAACTGAGCAGGAGGCAGAAAAACCGGCTCCGGATGATCGTCATCCTCTGCAGGCGGCGATCGATACCTATGGCCACATCTACGTGGCGACGGTGAGACAAACGGATGTATTCGGCAATGCAAAGCTGGATGCGGATACCCTCGTTTTCTCCACGACCAATGATGTTTTCCTGCTTCTGGCAACCAAGTTCACAGATGAGAAAACCGTGAAGGTCTGGTTCATGGATTCGGATGGAAACATGGTCAGCGGTTTTGTTTCAGTGAAGAATCTGGACGAGAAATACCTGCTGGATGAGGACATCAAGGATGTCAGCTTCCTTCCTGCAGCTCAGGGAGAAACAGCCATCGGCATGATGAGCCTGTTCCTGGTGAATGGAAGCTATCCTGCTGCAGAAACAGATGCACAGATTGTGGAAGAGCCTGCGGATACTTCTTCCGAAGAGGAAGAACCAGTAAGTACTGAAACAGAGGAACCTGTCGAGACTGATCCGTCAGAAACTGAGCTTCCTGCTGAACCGACGGAAGATGAGCCCCTGACGGAAACCGATCCGACAGAGCAGCCTGCTTCCGAAGAGGAGGCATCTGCGGATGTATCTCAGGAGACCGTGCAGGAGGAGCCTGTGGCAGATCCTGAAACGACAGAGAATCCCGAGGAAAGCACGGAACCCCAGGAAGCTCCTTCTACTGAAGCGGACCCTCTTGAGGGAGCTTCGGAAAATCCCGATGAGCCTGCCTATGAAGCTGCCGGTTCCTATATCGCCGTCACCACCAAAACCCGTGTGTTTGCCGGCATGGATGCACAGGCAGCTGAAACCTATTACAGCGGAGAATACCTGGGCAACTTCGTGAAGGACGCAACTGTTCAGATCCTGACGGTCGATTTCGATGAAGCCGGCCATGTCTGGTATCAGGTGCGCTTCCTTTACGGCGACGATTTCAAGGACGGCACGATGAAGTGGACGGATTACGCTACCTGCTGGATTCTGTCGGATGAAACCAGTGAATCCGCTGAAGAAGGCTGTACCGTCACCGACTTCGCATACACCCTGGAATATCTACAGCAGACCAGAAACAGCGGCAGGCGGATGCTGAAAGCTTCGCCCATGAACGGTTTTTCTCTGAAGAACATTAACGGCGCAGTCGGTGGCTTCTATGCCTGGCAGTCCGGTCTGTACGGCAGCTCCGGTAAGGACAGCAACTATCCGCAGCTGGCGAAATCCGCCGCGCATGGCACGATCTATGCTACGCCTCACTATCTGGAGGGCTTCACGGTATTCTGCCTAGAGCACAATCTGTCCGGCCCCGGCGAGGGCTCCGGCAAGAATCAGAGCGCCAAAGGTCCCTATGTGCTGGTGGACATGGATACCTTCGTGACCAACTCCGCGTATGGCGGCACTACCGGTGTCCGGTATAAGGCAAGCACCATGCACGCGCTGGGCTGGGTGCTGCGGCATACCTATCCCTTCATGGCTCTCAACCGCAGTGATTCCAATAACGAAGTGTGGAGCCGCGCAGCGGGTCAGTTTGCCATGCGTGAGGTCATCAAGCGTCTGGAAGGCGCACAGTATGTGCGCAGCTACTGGGACATGGATAACTTCTATTCCTTCTCCGGCGGTGCTCCCGCGGTGTATCTGGAGTATGCCAGATGGCTGGCTGCAAACGGCATTACCCGCGCCAGTATTACTGGCAACATCACCGCTTCCAACCAGAGCCTGAGTGTTTCCGGCAGCAGCTATATCGGCACGGTCAAGCTGATCACGGATGCCGATCTGATCCGGATCCCTAAGTCCGCCGGTACGATCACCGGCAACAGCGGCGGATCGGACAGCAGCTACTACTACGTGAAGAGCGGCGACACCATCAAAATCACGTCCAGCCAGAGCAAGTTCTCTGTTCCCATGCAGTCTCTTTCATCCAGTGATGAGGAAGCCAACTTCCTTGTCGGTGTTCCTTCCGTGTCCATCCAGAAGATCATGGTGCCGCTGTATGGCGCTCCGACTCCTCTGAAGAGCGGAAGCGTCACCTTTGAAATGAAGCTGGGCGAAATCACGGTCACCAAGAAATCGGATGACGGCATTCTGCTGAAGGGTACCGTGTTTGAGCTGCTGAACAGCGCCGGAAGCGTGGTTGCTACCGCGACCACCAACGCCAAGGGCGTGGCCACCTTCGCCAGCCTGCAGCCCGGCACCTACACCGTGAGGGAAAAGACGGCCTCTCAGGGCTACAAGCTCGCCTCTGCTTCCCAGAGCGTTTCTGTGGTTGCTGGTGTGACTTCCACCGCGACCTTCACCAACGCCCGGATTTTCGGTCGCATTCGGATTGTCAAAACAGACAAGCTGACTGAAAAGCCACTGCCGGGTGCTGTGTTCACCGTGACCAGACTGTCCGGCCCGGAATCAGATAACGCCTCTGATATTGGCAAGGTCGTTGCCACGATCACCACCAACGCGCAGGGTATTGCGGAAACCGGCATCCTGCCCTGGGGTGAGTACAAGATCGTCGAGACAGGTGTGCCGGATGGCTACCTGGATGCTGGCTATACCACCACTGTCTGGATCAAGTAACTGAGGAGGATTGAGATATGTTCAAGATGAAACACTTTCTTCACCTGATGCTGGCAGTGGTCATGCTGCTCAGCTGCTTTCGGATTCCTGGTGCCTACGCCGCGGATGAGCCCACGACCGTCACCGTGAATGTCACAAACACACCTGTGCGCGGTGACATCGTGCTGGAAAAGAGCGGCATGCAGCTGGTGCGCTTTGCGGATGAAAAGGATTCCTACGGCAACACTGTGATGAAGCCCGTGTATCAGAACAGCTATCTGGCCGGCGCGGTCTTCGAGCTGCATGCGGCGGAGAACATTGTCGGCAAGGAAGGCACCACCTTCTATAAGAAGGACGAGCTGGTGGAAAAGCTGACCACTAGCGCCACCGGCGCAATCAAGTCCAAGATCCTGCCCTTGGGCAAGTATTACCTGAAGGAGATTTCCGCTCCAGAAGGCTATGTGTTTGACTCTGCGCCCTACAATGTCACTCTTTCTGCCGTTGATAAAAAGACTGCGGTTGTTGAGGTCAAGGTCTCCGCTTCCAATACCTTTCTTCCGATCCGCGTGACGCTGCGCAAGGAAAAGGAAAACCTGAAGCTGACCGAGACCAAGGAGGGCATGATTCACCAGACCATTGAAGTGGTTCCCGGCCAGGGCTTTGTGTTTGGCCTGTACAACAATGCCGTCATCACCTATGGTAACGATCAGAAGCTGCCTGCCAATACCCTGATGGCTACCGGCGCGACCGACGCCAAGGGCAACCTGACCTTCTCCGGCATGTTCCCTCATGGGGATTACTACGTGAAGGAAATCTCCGTGCCCAAGGGCTGGCTGCTGAGCGCGGAAAAGTATCCCGTGAAGTTGACCAGTGCCAATAAGGCAACCAGCGAAAACGTGATCACCGTGTATCTGGAAACCCCCATCCTGAATCACCTGATCTATACGCCCGTCACCATCACCAAGACGGACATTACCGGTGCGGAAAAGCTGCCCGGCGCGCTGATCGAAGTGTATGACGCGGATGGCAATACCATCTACCGCGAATACACCAACAGCAAGGGTGAAATCCCCAACATTCCCGTTGTGCCCGGCACCTACACCTTCAAGGAAACCTACGCGCCTTCCGGCTATGCGCTGAATGTCGCCATCAAAACCTTCACCGTCACTGCGGACGGCAAGGTCACCGGCGATACCGTGATCTGGGATGATCTGAATCGGGTGGAGCTGAAAAAGACAAAGGACAACGGCGAGCCTCTGCCCGGCGCGGTCTTCGGTCTGTTCGACGCCAAGGATACCAAGATTCAGGAGGCCACCTCCAAGGCGGACGGTTCTGTTGTGTTTACCAAGATTCCGTATGGCAGCTACACCATCCGGGAGATCAGTGCTCCCTACGGCTATCATCCCTCCAAGGAGGAATGGAAGGTTGAAGTGGACGGCACCTATGTCAATCCCACCACGCTGCTGGCAACCGTTGAGAATCAGCCGGCTCCCGGCCGCATCAAGATCCTCAAGCAGGATGAGCTGGATAAGCATGTGATTGCCGGTGTGCAGTTCGACATTTTCACGGTCGGCGCTGACGGCAAGCCCGGCGACCTGGTTACGAAGATGACGACCGGCAAGGACGGCATTGCCGAATCCCCGGATCTGTTCCCGGCGGATTACTTTGTGCAGGAGCACGCCAATCCCACCGGCTACACGGATCAGCTGTGGAGCGAAAAGATCACCGTGGGCATGGATGAGACCATTACCAGGACCGTCAACAATATGCCGGTTCAGGGCAGGATCCGCATCGTGAAAACGGACAGTGAAACCGGCAAGGGTCTGCCCGGCGCTGTGTTCACTGTGACCCGCATTTCCGGGCTGCCCAGCCATAACGGCGAGAATGACGGCGAGATTGTCGCGGTCATCACTTCCGGCGCGGACGGCACAGCGGAAACCCCGCTGCTGACCTGGGGCGAATACCAGATCGTCGAAACCCGCGTGCCGGATGATTACCTGGATGACGGTTATTCCGTGACGGTTCGGATTCCTGCTGAAGTCAAGGCGGAAGAACCCCAGACCGAAGAAACGCCTGATCCTGTGAAGTGAGCCTGAGGGCAGCGGCGAAAACCGCTGCCTTTTCTCTCTTCATGAATTGAGAAACGAGGTATAACGGATGTATTTTACAAAGAATAAAATGCCGGTCATCCTGCTTGCGCTGCTTCTGCTGATCGCCTGCCTTCCTGTCATGTCGATGGCTGAATCGGCAGATGTGCAGGAAATCACGGTGACCAATACGCCGGTCAAGGGCCTGATTCAGGTCAAGAAGCAGGGCCCGGTGCTGATCGGCTTCAATGAGCATCAGGATCCCTTCGGGAACACGGTGAACACGCCCATGTACAACAAAGACTTCGTGAGCGGAGCGGTGTTTGAAGTGCGTGCCGTGGAGGATATTGTCGGCAAGGACGGCACCCTCTGGTTCAGGGCGGACGAGGTGGCGGCTACGCTGACCACGAAGGACGGCGAAGCGGAAACAGATCCGCTGCCGCTGGGTCACTACTATGTGACAGAAGTTTCCGCTCCTGAGGGGTATATCTTCGACAGTACCCGCTACGATGTGCTGCTGGAAGCCAGGGATCATGTGACGCCGACTGTCTCTGTCTGCGTGATCGCGGTTAATGACTTCATGCCCACGAAAATCAGCCTGGTGAAGGAAAAAGAGGTTCTGAATACGGAAACGGATCAGGACGGCATGACCCATACCACCCTGAAGCGTGTGCCCGGTGAGGGCTTCGTGTTCGGCCTGTATAACGGCGATCCCATCACCTACGCAGGCGGCACGCTGGAAGCCGATACGCTGCTGGCGACGGCGGTCTCCGATAAGAACGGCAGGGTCAGCTTCAGCGGACATTTCCCGCATGGAAATTACTACGTCCGGGAGCTGGCCGGTCCTGAGGGCTGGAAGCTGAACGAAACGGATTATCCGCTGCAAATCAGCGATGATCACCGCACGGAGAACAAAGAAATCGTCATCAACCTGGATGCACCGGTGGTCAATGAGCTGGTTCACAGCGATGTGCGCGTGTCCAAGACGGATCTGACCGGTACGGATTATCTGCCGCACACCCTGATTGAGGTGAAGAGCGCGGACGGTAAGACCGTGCTGAAGGATTACACCGGAGATGACGGCTATCTGCCTGCTTTCCCGGCTGTGCCAGGCAAGTACACCTACCGCGAGGTGCTGGCTCCGGAGGGCTACGAACTGTGTGTGACCGAGCTGGCCTTTGAGGTGAATGCCGAGGGTCAGATCGAGGGCAAAGCGACCGTAGCGGATGACTACACGCGCTTCAGCCTCCTGAAGGTGGATGAATACCATAAGCCACTTGCCGGCGTGGAGTTCGGCCTCTTCCGGGAGGACGGCACGCAGCAGGCTTCAGCGGTATCGGATGAAAAGGGCCTTGTGACCTTTGAAAAGATCCCGTATGGCACATACACCATTCGGGAAACGAAAACCCTGACCGGCTATCTGAAGAACTTCACGAAGGTGCCCATCAAGATTGACGGCACGTTCGTCAATCCCAAGGAACCGATTGCCACGCTGGAAAACTGTCAGTCCGTGATCCTGATCCAGAAGGTCGATCAGAACAACACGGCGCTGCAGGGCGCTGAGTTCGGCCTGTATGACGAAAGCGGCAAGCTGGTGATGACTGCTGTCTCCGATATGGAGGGCAAGGCCCGTTTCGTCGGCGCGGATTATGGGAAATATACCATTCGTGAGCTGTCCGCTCCGGAAGGTTATCTGGTCAGCCGCGATGTGATCTCCATCACCATTGACGAGGGCTACACCAACACGGACAAGCCAGCCGTGACTGTGATCGATCCCGAAAAGAAGATCATGTGCATCAAGGCGGACACCTCCGGCAAGCCCATCCCCGGCGTTGAGTTCTCGCTCTACAACGCTGCCACGATGGAAAAGGTGGAAACCGCGGTCAGCGACAAAGACGGTGTGATCATCTTCCGAAACTTCGATTACGGTGAATGGATCATCCGGGAAAACGCTGCTCCGGAAGGCTACTCAAAGATGGAGGATATCCGCTTCCAGGTGCACGACGGCTGGAAGGAGCCGAAGCCCATCCTGTGCGTCAATATTCCGAATCACTACGAGTTTAAGAAAACCGACAGCTCCGGCAATCCTCTGGCAGGGGTGAAGTTCCGCCTGGAGGATGAAAACGGCAAGGATCTGGGCACCTACGAATCCGGAAAGGACGGTATGGTGCAGATTAAAGATCTGAAGCCCGGCACCTATCTCATCCGGGAGATTGAAACCCTGGAGGGCTACAGCGTTTCCGGCGAGGTCATCAAGCTGAAGCTGGATGAATACTATACGGTGCCTGAAAAGCTGAAGCAGTTCGTCAATTATACAACCATCCAGACCGGCGTGCACATCGCGGTCACCGGTGTCATGTGGGCCGGCCTTGGCCTGATGGCGATCAGCGGCACGGTGGGTCTGATCCGCAGACGGCGCAAAACGAAATAAGCAAGGAAAGAGGCGCTCATGAAGCGTCTGTATTTTCTTCACCGACTGGAGGTGCCTCCCTGGCATCTCCTTTTCCATTCTGACACAGAAGGGAGATTCCCATGCAGGAAGAGATTGAAAACAAATCGGTCACTCTGATCATCAACAGCAGCAAGCTGACAGCGCGAACACTGGCTACAGCCTTCATGAAGTTCCTGCGGTATTCCAAGGGAAAGCTCAAGGAGCATCACGACGTAAAGCCCCAGGGCAAGCAGACGGTCAAGGAGCTGATTGCCCAGAATCAGGGTGTTGAAAAGACGGAGCTGGCCGACAAGGCTGAGGTGAAAACCTTCGACCACATCGCCAAGCAGTATGGCGTGGACTACGCCATCAAGAAAGGCGTATCCCCGGAGGGAAAGCAGCGCTACATGCTGTTTTTCAAGGCCCGTGACCGAAGCGCCATTGACCAGGCCATGTCCGCCTATGCTGCCAGCTATGTGAAAAAACATAAACGGGAGCATCCGCCCATTGAACAGGTCGTTGATCCGCTCAAGGAGATGCTGCCGGGCCGCAAAAAGGATCGTGTCCGGGATAAGGGGATGCAGCGATGAGCGATAAGCTGAAAAAGCAACTGATCCTGAATCTTCCTTACATCCTGATCGGTCTCTATGCGACCAAGCTGGGAGAAGCCTGGCGCTTAGCCGAGGGCGCTGACGCCTCCCAGAAATTTCTCCACCTTATGGACGGCTTTACCGCCGCCTTTCAGTCTCCGCTGCCGAGCTTTCACCTCTCCGATCTTCTGATCGGTCTGGTGATCGGTTGCGTGCTGCGTCTGCTGGTCTATGAGAAAAGCCGGAACGCAAAAAAGTATCGGCGCAATGAAGAGTACGGCTCCGCCCGCTGGGGTACGCACTCCGATATTGCGCCGTTCATTGATCCGGATCCCTGGAATAACGTGATCCTCACGAAAACGGAAAGCCTGACGATGAGCAGCCGCCCCAAGGATCCGCGCAACGCACGGAACAAAAACGTGCTGGTGGTCGGCGGCTCCGGTTCCGGTAAAACCCGGTTTTTTATCAAGCCCAACATCATGCAGTGTACGAAAACGAAAGGCACTTCCATCGTGGTCACTGACCCGAAAGGGACCCTGATCGTTGAGACCGGAAAAATGCTGGTCGCCGCCGGATATGACGTGCGTGCCTTCAATACGATCAACTTCCAAAAGTCGATGCACTACAATCCGTTCGCCTATATTCATTCTGAAAAGGACATCCTGAAGCTCGTCACCGTCCTGATCTCCAACACCAAGGGTGAAGGAAAAGGCGGCGATGACTTCTGGGTGAAAGCGGAAACGCTGCTCTACATCGCCCTGATCGGATATATCCACTATGAGCTGCCGCCTGAGGAGCAAAACTTTGCGACCCTGATCGACATGCTCAACAAGATGGATGCTCGTGAGGATGATGAGGATTATCAGAATGAGGTGGATCTGAAATTCGCGGATCTGGGCAAACGGAAGCCGGGACACTTTGCTGTACGCCAGTATGCCAAATACAAGATGGCTGCCGGTGTTGTATGCTCTAAAAGACTTCTTAATCAAGCGGTTGGGAAGTCTCTTAGAACACACAACCTAAAACCGAAGAAAGGAGCGCAAGTTATGAGAAAAAACGAGAAAATCACAG
>OLSC01000297.1_pt1 | contig 63719 bp, 56 predicted proteins | sample 1672881 | NCBI WGS metagenome assembly OLSC01 (sample SAMEA3136733, study PRJEB25190) | human gut metagenome | biome: human gut; feature: human-associated habitat; material: faeces | place: Austria | collected 2013 | reverse complement strand
TTCCAATTGCTTAGTTTGTGATGAATAATTGTCTGATTTAAATTGACAACTCAGGAATATAAAAAAAAGATGTGAATCATGATTCACATCTTTTCCCCTCTATCTCATATCCCCAATTTAATTTTTAATTATTGATTATAACCACCAAGGAAGTTCGATTGATGCACGAGTTGAAGGTTGTTGACTACCTTGTACTGTAGTAACTCCTTGAACTAATACTAATCCTAATACAAATGCAACAACTAATTGTTTTAAATTTTTTTTCATTGTCTTTGTCTCTCCTCTCAACTTTTGCTATTTTCATGATATAATAAATTAAATAAGACGTAAAGTGACTATTTTTTCACTTTCTACTTTTTAGCACATGATGTTTATTTATTATAAGAATAATAAATACTGGGGGTTAGGAGGACGCTCATGAACGAAATTTATTTCGGAAATGTATTGAAAGAGTTAAGATTAAAAAAACAATTGAGTCAAGAAAAGTTAGCTGATGGTATTTGTACAAAGCGCCAGCTTATTCGAATTGAGCAAAATGAGAATTTACCAACGGGATTTTTACTCAGTGCATTATCAAAAAAATTAAATGAGAACCTAGAACCTTTTCTGCTTTTTGCCAACCACGAAAATCCGATGGAAGTCATTGAATTAAAGCAACAATTAGATTATTATTTCTACGAGAAAGACTTTGTTCCGTTAATGGAATTAATCGATCAATACCGTTCTCTTCATCCTAATCCACCAGTAGACTTTCAACAATATTTAGGATGGTATGAAGGTGCTGCTAAATTTCATCTTCCCCAATATGAAAGTCCAACTATTGAATACTACATTGATTTGTTAAAACTAACTATGAACTTTACAAATTTAGAAGAAGCTTGTGTGGGATTCCGTACCCTAAATGAATTAAATATTATTCATACTATTATTATTCTATTCTATATTATCAATAATAAATTAGTTGAAGCTTCTCAATTATTACCCTTAATCATTGAGAACTATTTAAAATATTATCATAAATACGATATTAATTTACTAGGCCGTATGTATTATAACCTAGCCAATGTTTATTATCGACTAGATTACTATGATAAAGCACTTGAAGTCTGTGAAATAGGAATTAAAACTTGTTTACAGGAACGTTCTTTTGCGGTTGTTGCCGATTTATTTATGTGCAAGGGAAGCATTCTAGCGGATCAAGGTTTAATGGAAGAAGCAACAACATGTGCTAAATTTTTCGTGACTTTATATGAAATGCAAGGGAAACGTAATCAAATTGAGCGCGTTATTGAACAATATAAAGCACTTGGAATTGATATTGCTTAAACCTACTATTGTAGGTTTTTTTTAATCCATTTTATCTTCTATCACATAAACTTTAGTAAATCCAAGTTCCTCTAATTTTTCACCAGCTATCTTACTACGGTTACCACTTTGACAGTAAATAATAATCGGTGTATCTTGATAGGCCATAAGTTCATCAAGATGTTGCTCTAATTGATTGTATGGTATGTTTATGGCATTGCGAATATGACCTTTCTCGTATTCATCTGCATCACGGACATCAATAATAAGGATTTCTTTTGTATTATCCATTAGCTCTTCTGCCGACTCTCTTTGAATAATTTGGGGACTAGTCTGTTGCATCAAAGCAGCAGATTGAGTTGATTCATAATCTAAAATAGCTACTGTCATTAAAAATATAAAAACTAAACAAAATAATAATTTTCCGATTGCTTTTCTCATGTTGATTCCTTCTCTTTTAAAATATTTTTATTTTCTTTTAGTATTCTCTATCTAAATAAAAAAATGACCGAAATGGTCATTTTTTTTATTTATCAATCATATTTAAAAAATACTGATGAAAACTTAAATCGTTCGTTAATTCAGGATGAAATGAAGTAACAAGCATATTATCTTGTTTACATGCTACGATATGATTATTAAGTTCTAGTATGACTGAAACCTCTGGTCCTACCTTAGTAACATATGGCGCTCTTATGAACACTAATGGAATTTTAGAGGACGATACTGTCTCAATTTCCACTTCCGTTTTAAAACTTCCTAATTGTCGCCCATAAGCATTACGCTCAACTTCAATATCCATTAATCCTAAATGAACTGTTGAATCTTTAGCAAGTTCTTTAGCCAGGATAATCATTCCAGCACATGTCCCCCAAACAGGTAAACCATCTTTAATTTTTTTCCGCAGTGGTTTTAATAAATTAAAATCACGTAATAGCCGTCCGATAGCGGTACTTTCTCCTCCTGGAATAATTAAACCATCGATTTTTTCCAACTCATCTTCATATTTTACTAGAAGTGGATTTACATCGTCTAGTTGGCTTAAAAGGTTCATATGCTCTTGTACGGCACCTTGGACAGCTAAGACTCCAATGTTTTTCATACTACCATCCTCGTTTTGCGTATTGTTCATTTTCAGGTAATTGACGAATGTCAATTCCACTCATCGCTTCTCCTAATCCTTCTGAAACCTGTGCAATGATGTTTGGATCATTATAATAAGTAGTAGCTTTAACGATTGCTTCAGCACGTTTTTGTGGATTATCTGATTTAAAAATTCCAGATCCTACGAATACCCCATCACATCCAAGTTGCATCATTAAGGCAGCATCAGCTGGTGTCGCAATTCCACCTGCAGCAAAGTTTACAACTGGTAATTTTCCATGCTCATGAACATAGCACACTAAGTCATATGGAGCTCCCATATTTTTCGCTATTGTCATTAACTCTTGTTTGCTTGCTGCTTGGATTTCACGAATTTCTTTATTCATCGTACGCATATGGCGAACTGCCTCTACAACATTTCCTGTTCCCGCTTCTCCTTTCGTACGAATCATTGAGGCTCCTTCTCCAATACGACGAAGTGCTTCCCCTAAGTTTTTAGCCCCACATACAAATGGTACGTTAAACTCTGTTTTATCAATATGGAATTCATCATCAGCTGGAGTTAATACTTCACTTTCATCAATATAATCAATTTCAAGTGCTTCAAGCACTTGAGCTTCTACTAAATGACCAATGCGCACTTTAGCCATTACTGGGATACTAACTGCTTCTTGAATTTCTTTAATCATTTTAGGATCAGACATACGAGCTACTCCGCCTTTCGCACGAATATCAGACGGTACTCGTTCAAGTGCCATAACAGCAACTGCCCCCGCAGCTTCTGCAATTTTAGCTTCCTCAACATTTACGACGTCCATAATAACGCCACCTTTTAGCATTTGAGCTAGATTCTTATTTAATTCATAACGTTCACTCATTTTCCTCACTCCTTTACATTTTTACTCATCTTCAATATAATAATTGTATCGAAACAATTATTATTAAAATGATTTCTAACAATTATTTTATACCAAATAATCCCTAATAAATCAATACAATTACTTAAAAGGAGTAATACAATGTTACCTGTACCCATACAATTAGATAAGAATAAATCTGAAGCCATGTATTTACAAATCGCTAATCAAGTAGCAACTATGATTCAACACCAACAATTAGAAGGTGGTCGCTCTCTTCCTTCTATTCGAAAATTAGCTACTCTACTCGAAGTTAATAATGTAACGATTGTTTCTGCGTATAAACACCTTGAAACACTTGGACTTGTCATTGCAAAAAAAGGGAGCGGTTATTACGTTAAAGAAAAACAAATCATTCCTCCCTCAATTCCCTCACCTAAATTATCAATGCAACAAATTACAAGTCAGCATCTGCATTTAGAACACAACCAAATTAACTTTGCGAGTGCCACACCTGAACCAAGCATCTTTCCAATTGCCTCATTTAAACATTATCTAAATTATGTTCTCGATCGAGATCAGGGATACGCCTTTGGATATCAAGAAAGTAATGGATATGAACCTCTTCGTGAAAGTTTATGCCAATACCTAAAACGCCATCAAAAACTTGAGGTTTCACCTAACTCAATTCAAATTGTATCAGGTGCCCAACAAGGAATTGATATTATTGGTAAAACACTTCTTGGAAGCGGTGACTGTGTATTCGTTGAAGACCCAACCTATACAGGAGCTTTAGCTGTTTTCAAATCTCGAGATGTTTTAATTAAAGGAATCAGCTTAGAAGAGGATGGCCTTAATCTTTCTGAATTAGAAGCAGCACTACTAACTGTTCGACCAAAACTTTTATATGTCATGACTAAATATCAAAACCCTAGTACCGTGACTTATTCCTTAAAAAAAATGAAACGTTTAATAGAACTCGCGCAACTATACGACTTCTATATTGTTGAGGATGATTCAATGTCTGAGCTAAATTATGAACCTGATGCTAGCAATATCAGTTTCAAAAGTCTAGATCAAAATGAACGTGTTATTTATATAAAAAGTTTCTCTAAAATTATGATGCCTGGTCTTCGTATTGGATTTATCCTTGTTCCCTCTCCCCTCTCTACAGATATTATGAATGCCAAACATCATACAGATATTTCATCATCTGGATTAATCCAACGTACAGTAGATTTATATTTACGTGAAGGTCAATGGGATGAACATATTAATCAAATGCGAATTATTTATAAGAAAAAATACGATATCATGGTTCAAGAATTAAATAAATTAAAAGCATATGATGTCAAATTTCATATTCCACATGGTGGCCTTCATTTTTGGATTCAACTGCCGCCACATCTTAATGCTAATGAACTTTATGATCTTTGTTTATCTCATTCACTAATTACGACCCCAGGAAAACTATTCAGTCCAACGGAAGATACTCATCTAAATCAATATATGCGTTTAAGTTTTGCAGCATGTACAGAAGCGGACATCATCAAAGGAATTGATATTTTAAAACAGTGTCTTCATCTAATGAACAATAAGAAAAAACAGTCTACCTATATTTCGCCATTAATTTAAAAGAGTCACCTTAATACAAAAAAATTTACGTCGACTTATCGATTAATAAAAAAGTCCCTATCTTAAATGCAAAGATAGAGACTTTTTTTATTGTTTCATTATATTTAGAAATAGAAAAGAGCTATTACTTATTATCCCCCATCAATTATGGACACCTAACTTCGCATTTTTAAAAGTTATTTGTATCAGGCTATAATCCTTTATAGACTCAGCAGCGGTGGATTGTTCGCTCCCCCGAGGACTCCCTGCCCACCAGTTGAGGATAGCTACGAGCTCGCCTGAGGCTTACTACGTAGCCGGGTCCCTACTTCTTAAGTGCGAATCGTACCATGAAGAAGTTGATGATCATGGCGATTGGGAATACGAGAATTGGTGCAAATGATTGGTTGATTCCGATTGCAAGGAATATGTTTAGTAAGATCATTTGAACAAAATAGTTGATTAAATGTGCGCCAGCAAATTTGATTCCATTTGATGCACTTGCTTCTGTTTTGAATGTAAAGGCTGTTGAAGCAAAGTAGTTAAAGATAAAGCTGATAATATATCCTATTGTAAAGGCAATATTGGCATTTACAGAAATTCCATATTCAAGTGCTAAATACACTCCGTAATGAATAACTGTTGCAAAACCACCAACGATTACAAACTTAATAAATTGAAAAATCTTTTCATTTTGTTGTAACTTATCTAATACAGTTTTCATTATAATTTCCTCCTGCTTATCATTTCATAATAATTTTACACGTTAATTTTAAATTTGAAAAGAAAGAAAAATCCCCTTATCTGCATACTATACATTTTTTTACATTTAAAATACAAATTATGATAAAATATTTACATGAATAGACGCGGAGGATACAGATGAACAACTTTACATTTAAAGACATTATGTTAGTTTTTCAAAAATGTTTTAACTACATTGATACTAGATTAGACCGACACTGTGAACAAGTAGCTTTTCTTTACTGGAAAACTCTTCAACATACAGGAAAATATACTGAGGAAGAGCTCGTTAACCTTACTCTCATTGCTTTATTCCATGATATTGGTACTTATAAAACAAAAGATTTTAGTGAATTTCTTTATAATACTTCACCAAATCCACATCTGCATTCAATCTGTGGTTCTTTATTTATTAAATATTTTTCACCTTTATCTCATTTATCAGATATTATCCTCCATCATCACGATTCTATAATAGAATATGAAAAACTAGATTTTCCTTATAAAGATGAGACTATTCTCTTAAATCTCCTAGATAAGATATCATTATTTATTCATCGTAAATCATATATCACAGATGAAGCCTTGAAAAAGATTTTACATTCTCCTCTAAACTCTTCCCTTCTCGACTATTTTAAAGAAGTTAATCAATCAGAAGAATTAATAAGCAAAGTAATAGATGGGCGATATTTAAAGGAATTATATCATTTTTTAAATCATTTCGAGCCCTCTAAAGAAACAACGATGGAATACGTTAGAATGATGATGTATATGATTGATTTTAGAAGTGAGAGTACGCTCATCCATACTATAACAGTGACTAGTTTATCAAAGATTATCGCAATAAAACTAGGACTTGATGATGAAGTGGTAACGAATCTTGCATTTGCAGCGACGATGCATGATATTGGAAAAATCGCTACTCCCATCGAAATTTTAGAAAAACCAACAAAACTTACTTCTAGTGAGATGGAAATTATGAAACAACATGTTACGATTACATATGACATTTTAAATTGTATCTGTTCTAAAGATATCGTTGAAATGGCAGCTTATCATCATGAGAAATTAGATGGTAGCGGTTATCCTTTTGGTTTAAAAGATCATCAACTTTCAATTCCGGTTCGCATTATTAGTATTGCTGATATTATGAGTGCTCTCCTTGGCGTGAGAAGCTATAAACAAGAATTTCCAAAAGAGAAAATTATCAATATTTTAGAGAACTTAGCACGTGACTATAAAATTGATGCTGATATTGTAGAATTTATCGTTACTCATTACGATACTTTAGTTTACGAATTAAGTATTGATTCTAAACCTTATCTGGACCGCTATACAGATTTAAAAAAAGAATATCAAGCTTTATTTAAACAAAAAATAGCATGTTAAAAATCCTGAGAAAAAATCTCAGGATTTTTTATATTAAATTAAAATAATTTTTGTAATTCTTTTATTTTATCATCATCATCTAGCTTAATTTTTAACGGAGTAATAGTAATATAACCTTTTTGAATAGATTTTACATCTGTATCCTCAGATTGTTCAATATCGATAAATGGACCTGATAATTTATGGCCACCATCTTCTTCAACATAAACTTCATCATAACGTGTAACTCCTAAACTTGCAACTTTAATTCCTTTAGGTTCCGTTAATGAAGGGAAATTAATATTAAATGTAATATTTGATTCTAATTTTTGAGAAAATAGCTTTTCAAATAGTTGAGGCAAATATTTTTTTACTACCTCAAAGTTTGACTCTGTTGTTGATACAGCAATAGAAGGATATCCACAAAGATTTGCTTCAAGCGCACCCGATACTGTTCCTGAATATAAAACATCAGTCCCAACATTACGTTCATCATTAATACCTGATAAAACCAAATCGGGTTGAATCTTCAAATGACCAAGGGCATATTTCACGCAATCAGCTGGTGTCCCATCAATTCCATAAGCCAGTTTGGTATAAGGAATTGATTCAATATAAGCTTTTAAGGGACGGCGCATTGTAATTCCATGTCCTACTGCACTATTATTTTGATGAGGAGCAATCACATAAATATCACCAAATTTTGATGCAATTTCAGCTAAGGCTGCAATTCCTGGCGCTTTTATTCCATCATCATTTGTAATTAAAATTTTCATGACATCATCTCCTTAGTTATTTTGAGCTAATTCATCCAAGTCAGCAATCATCGCATCAACAGTTTCCCAATCCATTACACGAGCACCTGCTGCTTGCACATGACCACCTCCGCCATATTTTTTAGCAATTTCATTAACGGCTGCCCCACTTGAACGTAAATTAACGCGAATATCATTTCCTTCAGCATTTTCAACAAAAAATGCCCAAATTTTAATTCCTTCAATGTTTGCCAACGTATTAACGTTAGCTGAAGCTGCTAATTCATTTACGTTTAAAGATTGTAATAATTCATCTGTTAATTTTAAATACCCAACACCATGAGCCGTTTCTTCAAAGTTACAAACCGCATAACCTTTAAAACGTGCTAATTCTTTAGATTGTGTATACATTTTTGAGTATAACTCTACCATATCAAAATTATATTTTAATAATTCTGATGCATAACGGAATGTTTGCTCACTTACTCCACGGAATAAGAAGCGTCCTGTATCTGATACAATTCCATTGAATAAGCAACGAGCACCGTTATCATTTGTTTTTAAATTATTCTTAACTAATAAATCTGTAATCATTTCACAAGTTGATGTATAACTTGTATCAATCCACTCAATATCTGCATATTCATCGCTAAATGGATGATGATCGATTTTAATTTTGAAAGCACCTAATTTCCAACGTTCATCTGAAATACGTGCTGCGTTCGATGTATCTGTAATGATAACTAAAGCATTGTTATATAGTTCATCTTCAATTTCTTCTGTATGACCAATGTAATTTAAATAAGCTACTTCCTCGCCTACAAGGTAAACTTTCTTCCCCTCAAAACTTTCACGAATGATTTCAGCTAATCCAAATGATGAACCATATGCATCTCCATCTGGAATGACGTGACGGTGAATAATAATTGTTTCAAATTCTTCAATTTTCTTTAAAATCTCTTGTTGAATTGACATATTGAACCTCCTAATATAAAAATGATTACCTACTTTAATTATACGTCAAATTATGACACTCTATCAAATTATAAAGAAAAAATAGAGGTAGAAATTCTACCTCTATTCATAATCAAATTATTTTAATTGATTTAAGGCATCTTGAACTGCTTGTTCAGGAGATACTCCATTTAATACAACTTGCTCAACAGCTTGACCAACTGCTGTACGTACATTGTAAGAAGAGAATGTATCAGTGAAGAATGATGGATCATAGAAGAAAGCACTATCTTGAGATGGTCCTACAATTTTCGTTTGATCATTAGACTCTGTTACATATGCTTGATAATCTGCTGAATCAATAACTGATTGGCGGATTGGTAAGTAAGAAGTATGAGTTGCGAAGTATAAATTTCCTTCATATGAAGATAAGTATTTTGCAAATTCATATGCTGCATAAACTTCTTCAGGAGTTTTATTTTGGTTAAATACTACAACGTTAGTTCCTTGTTGAATAACAGCTTCAGTTTCTTTAGAAACTTGAGGAATTGGTGCTACCCCAACTTCGAATTCAGCTGAAGCAATATGAGAATAACCAGCAGAAGAACCAATATACATTTGAACTAAATTACTCATGAATGGACCAGACATGTATTTATCTTCTCCAGCTAAACGCCAGTATCCAGCATCAGTATTACGTTGCATTAATGTTAAAGCTTCAATAGCTGCTTGTGCATTATCTTCTGAGAATAAAATGTCACCTTTAGAATTTGTATATTCTCCACCAAATTGCTGAACCATTGTAATGAAGTAGTTTTGTGATGAATCATGACCGAATGCTGGTTTACCAGTTAATTCAGTAATTTTAGCTGAAACAGCTTCAACTTCTTCCCAAGTTGTTGGAACTTCTAATCCATTTTCTTCGAAGAATGTTTTGTTATAGTATAAAACTTCTGTTGATTTGTTGAAAGGTAAAGAATAGAATTTTCCACCTTCATATTGGCTATTTTCTGCACGATAAGCTTCAATAATATCATCAAAATCAGAAATTCCAACTTCTTTATCATTAATATAATCATCCAATGCTACAACTGCACCTGATTGTAAATATTCTGCAACCCAATCAGGATATGCTTGTGAAATTGCTGGAGCTGAACCAGATTTTAAAGCAGCTGTTGTTTTAGTTTTTAAATCATTGTAAGCACCTTGATAAACTGATTTTACAGTAATTCCTTTTTCAGCCCCAACTGTCGTATTGAATTGCTCTACTAATGCATCTACTGCTTCTTGATTTGTTCCTGACATTGCATGCCAGAATTCGATTGTTACAGGTGATTCAATTGTAGTCACTAATTCAGCTGTAGATTCATTAGTTGTTCCTGTGTCTTTCCCACTTGAACAAGCTACTAAAGTTGTTACACCAGCTAAAAGTGATAATGATGTAAATAATTTTTTCACTTTGTAGTCCTCCTACTCACAATTCATTGAGTTATTTATCTATGTATAAAAGGATTATCTCCTTTAATACCCCATTTAATACCTACTTCATAATAATTTAGTATACAAGGACTATCCTTTTAATCCTCCACGAGTTACCCCACTGATAATGTATTTCTGTAAGAATAAGTAAATAATCACAACTGGAACAATAATGATTGTTGCAGCAGCCATTTGTAAATGAACTTGTGATCCTGATTCATTTGTAAAGTGAGTTAACCCGATTGTTAAAACACGCATACTATCTTTATTTGTAATTAATAATGGCCATAAGAATGCATTCCAGCTTGCGATAAAGTTTAAAATACCAATTGTTGCGACAGCACTAATCGTATTTGGAATAATGATTTTCCATAAGTATTTCCAATCGCTACATCCATCAATTTTTGCTGCTTTATATAATTGTTCTGGAATTTGCATAAAGTATTGTCTTAATAAGAAGATATAGAAGACATTCGCAATATATGGAAGAATTAATCCTTTGAATGAATCAATCCATCCTAATGCTGATACAGTTTGATAGTTTTGGATAATTAACATTTCACCTGGAACCATCATCGTTGCTAATAATAAAGTGAAAATTGTGTTACTTCCGAAAAATTTATAACGTGTAAACGCAAATGCTGCAAAAATTGTTACGAAAATGGTTAATACTGTATTTCCAACTGCTGAAATAACAGTATTTTTAAAATAAACATCAAAAGGTGCCATTTCCATTGCTGTTTTATAATTTTCAAATTGGAAAATTTCAGGTAATAATTTTGGTGGAACAGCAATAGATTCTGAATATGTTTTAAATGATGTTAAAATCATGAAGATGAATGGGAAAAGCATGATAATTGCTCCAAGTGATAACGCAATGTAAATCAATACTTTAGCCCATGTTGAGGTAACTTTTTTTGTATTACTTTCCATTGAGCACACTCCCTATTTGTAATGAACTAACTTCTTACTTAATACCATTTGTACAAGCGTTACAGCTAAAATAATAACGAATAAAATAATTGAAGCTGCTGCAGCTTTATGTACTTGTGATGAACCATAGAACATATCATAAATGTAGTATACAACCGTCATACAACTATTTGCAGGTCCTGGCTTTCCACCAAATAACGCAAATACTTCATTATACACCTTAAAACTTCCGATGACTGAAGTCATTGTTAAGAAAAATACAGTTGGCGATAATAAAGGTAATGTAATACGAGAGAATACTTTCCATTTAGGTGTTCCATCGATTTGCGCTGCCTTGTAATATTGTGGATCAATATTTTGTAATCCTGATAAGAAAATAACAATCTTAAAGGCTAGTCCACTCCAAATATTGAAGATGATTAATGCCCAAATTGCCATTTTTGGATCATTTAGCCATTGAATTGGATCAACACCAAACATTCCTAAAAACTGATTAATATATCCAAAGTCACTATGGAATAACCAACTCCATACAATCCCAATGGCAATAACTGAAGTTACATATGGCAAGAAATAAATCGCTTGGAAAAACTTACTTGCCTTAATTCCAGTATTTAATAACAATGCAATTGCTAATGCAATAATCATTGAAACCGGAACCGCGATTACTACAATTAAAAATGTATTTTTTAATGCTTGATGGAAATTAGGATCTGTTAAGACGAATTTAAACGTTGCTAAACCGAATCCACTTCCTTCATCTGTATAATAATTATATTTTTCATAGAATCCCATACGGAATGACATAATTAATGGATAAACTACGAAAACAGCTGTAATGATTAATGTTGGTAATAAATACAAATAACCTAAAAAATTGTGTTTGATGGTTGTTCGGGTAGCATTTGATAGTTTTTTATTCATAGTTGCCCCCTACGCTAAACGGTGACCGTTCGTTGCATCGAATAAATGAATATTTTGTTGTTTTACCGTTAATTTAACGATATCTGAAACATTAACTTCATTTTCTGAATCAATTAAGCAGCGAACTTTTTGTCCATCGATTGTTACTGTCATTAATTTGTCACGTCCAATTACTTCAACCATAACAACTGTTGCATCAACACCATTTTCTTGTGCAAGGCGCCATGACTCAGGACGAACTCCAACAATTGCATCTGTATTATTTAAACCAGTTGCATCTCCTAATACAGATCCACCAACCATTACTTTTCCATTTTCAATACGTCCATTCATAAAGCTCATTGGTGGTGTTCCCATGAATGAGGCAACGAACTGATTAGCTGGTTTACGATACATTTCTTGAGGTGCTTCTTTTTGTTGTAACACTCCATCTTTCATTAAAACAATTGCATCTGTGATACTCATTGCTTCTTCTTGATCGTGTGTTACGAAAATTGTTGTAATACCAGTTTCTTGTTGAATACGACGAATTTCTTCACGAGTTTCTAAACGTAAACGAGCATCTAAGTTTGATAACGGCTCATCTAATAATAAAACGCGAGGTTTTTTCGCAATAGCACGTGCGATTGCTACACGTTGTTGCTGACCACCTGATAATTCTCCAGGTTTACGATCCATTAAGTGTCCAATTTGAACTAAATCAGCCATTTCTTGAGCAATTTTTAATGCTTCTGCTTTTGGTACTTTAGCATTTTCAAGTGGGAACATGATATTTTGGCGTACCGTCATATGTGGATATAAAGCATAGTTTTGGAATACTAATCCAATTCCACGTTTTTCTGGTGGTAAATCCGTTACATCTTCGTCACCGAAATAAATACGACCACTTGTTGGTTTTTCTAATCCAGCAATCATATAAAGTGTTGTAGATTTTCCACATCCAGATGGTCCTAAAAGACCAGCAAGTGTTCCATCTTCAATTGTTACGTTTAAATTGTTAACTGCCGTAAAATCTCCAAAGCTTTTGGTAATGCCCTCTAATCTTACTTCCATCGAACTAACCTCCAAAATTATGCATCCGTTTTGCGACTTATTTTTATATGGATACTTTGTAAAAATTCTCATTTACTATTTCTATTAGAAAAATAACATCCAAACAGTATTCTAATGAATTTTAGTATCACAAGTCAATGGAATTTATGTTAATTTCTAATTAATTTTATCTATTCTTGTCGAAATTACTTTATTTTATTCTTTTTCCTCTTACAATTATGCCCAATCAAGCAGACTTTATTACTTAACTCAAAAAATTTTTAATACTTCGTGTGCACACATTCGCCCAAGTTAAAATATGATGTATTAGACCGAGAGTTAAAATTTCGGCAAATAGGAGGGCTAATATGAAATCAATTAAACGTGTTACTTCGTTTTTAGGATTGATGGCACTTGCAACAGCTACATTAGTTGGATGTAACAAGTCATCTGATGAATTAACTCAAATCAAAGTTGCTGAGGTAACTCACTCTGTTTTTTATGCACCACACTACGTTGCCATTAGTGAAGGATTCCTAGAAGAAGAAGGATTAGAAGTTGAATTAATTAATGCTGGAGGTGCTGATAAAGCAATGGCCTCTTTACTATCAGGCGATGTGCAAATTGGATTTATGGGACCTGAAGCTTCTATTTATGTCTACAACGAAGGTGGAAAAGACCTTGCCATAAATTTTGCACAAATCACTCAACGTGATGGTAGTTTCTTAGTGGCTAAAAATCCTCATGAAAACTTTTCTTTTGATGAAATGAAAGGAACTGAAGTCATCGGTGGTCGTAAAGGTGGAGTGCCTGAAATGACACTTGAATATGTCTTAAAATCACAAGGTCTTGATGCTCGTCCAGACGATAAAACAGCAGAAGTTAATGTGCGTACTGATATCTCATTTGATGCCATGGCAGGAGCTTTTACAGGACTTGACGCTGAATATGTAACACTTTTCGAACCATTAGCAACAACTATGGAAAAAGAAGGTAAAGGTTACATCGTTGCATCAATTGGTGAACTAGGTGGTGACATTCCTTATACTTGCTACCAAACAACCGAATCATACTTAAAAGAAAATAGTGATGTCATCCAATCATTTACAAATGCTATTTATAAAGCGCAGTTATGGGTTTCAACACATACAAGTGAAGAAATTGCACAATCAATTCATCAATTTTTCCCTGATATGGAAATTGAGGACTTAGTAACAGTTGTTGAACGTTATCAATCTATTGATGCCTGGGCAACTGATCCTGTTTTAAAAGAAGATAGCTTAAATAACCTAATGGATGTTATGGAATTAGCAGGACAACTTGATAATCGTGCGCCTTATGAAACAATCGTCGATACAAGCTATGCTGAAAATGCAATTAATAATATCAAATAAAAAGATTTACTCCCTAATCAAAATAGGGAGTAAATCTTTTTTGATATTAGGTACCCTTTATTCTTTTACCTAATATTATAAAGTAGGACATATGAGAAAATGGAGGTGACCTTATATGTCAAAAATTCTAGATGTGAGCCATGTTTATAAAGATTTTTACTCAGTTGAAGAAGAGCGAAATATTATAAATGATATCACCTTTTCAGTTGAAGAAGGTGAAATTTTAGTCTTACTCGGACCTTCAGGATGTGGAAAATCTACAATTTTAAACATGATTTCTGGCTTACTAGAACCCACAAGTGGAGAGATTAATACCTATAACAAAAAAATCGGATATATGTTTCAAAAGGATCATCTATTTGAGTGGCGAACTATTATGAAAAATATCACCTTAGGCCTAGAAATTCAAAACAAATTGACAGATGAAGCAATGGAAGAAATTAAGCGATTACTACAAATTTATGATTTATGGGATTTTAGAAATAATTATCCTCGGGAGCTTTCTGGTGGGATGAAGCAACGTGCTGCCCTAATTAGAACACTGGCATTAAACCCTGATATTTTATTACTAGACGAACCCTTTTCAGGACTTGATTATCAAACAAGATTAATCGTTACCGATGATATTTATAAAATTATTAAAAGTGAAAATAAAACAGCAATTTTAGTAACCCATGACATCTCTGAAGCTATTTCAGTAGCAGACCATGTTGCTGTCTTAAGTCATCGTCCAACGACAATAAAAAGCATGCGTCCGATCAACTTGACACTTGATCATGAAAAAACACCTTTAAGCTCCCGAACTGCTCCTGAGTTTAAAGATTACTTTGATTTATTCTGGAAGGAGTTGCAAAATGATGAAGAAACAAATTAATGGAACTCCTGGCTATCAAAAATACTTAAAAGATCGTAAAAAAGAGGCATTCAATATTCACTTTCTTCAAATTTTTCTACTCGTCGCTTTCCTAATTTTTTGGGAAGTCGGCGCTCAACTAGGATTTATTGATGATTTCTTATTTAGCAAACCATCAGCTGTTTGGAATATTCTCGTCAAATATGTTTCAAATGGAGAAATCTTCAAACATCTTGGTATTTCATTATATGAAACAATTGTTGGTTTAATTATCGGGACCTGCTCTGGATTATTTATTGCTATTTGCTTATGGTGGTCAGAAAAACTTGCCAAAATTTTCGATCCATTTCTTGTTGTACTAAATGCTTTGCCAAAAACAGCTCTTGCTCCCATTTTAATCGTTTGGGTCGGAACTGGAGTAAAAGGGATTGTCGTCATCTCGATTATTACCTCTATTGCTGTCACTATTTTATCTGCCTATAACTATTTTTCAACAGTTGATGAGGATAAGATTAAACTTATGAAAAGTTTCGGAGCTAGTAAGTTTCAAATTTTAACGAAACTCGTCTTACCATCAAATACAAGTAATATGATTAACCTGTTAAAAATCAATATTGGTATGGTCTGGGTCGGGGTTATCGTTGGGGAATTTATCGCTTCTCGTGCTGGACTTGGATATTTAATCGTATATGGTGGCCAAGTATTTAACTTAAGCCTTGTTATGATGGGAATCTTAGTCCTTGCAATCTGTACACTTTTAATGTATCAACTTCTAGGCTACTATGAAAAAAAACTTAAAAAACGCCAAGGAGCTAATAAATAAAAATAAGGTGATTCTATGTGCTAGAATCACCTTATTTAACTTTTAATCGTGTTCTTTTGAGTGAAACATAATTAATTAATGATTTTAATGCCCTATAAAAAAATCCCATTACTTCAAATAATACAATTAACGTTGGCAAGATGAGTTCAACATTCCATTCAAAAGTAAAAACAAATGTTGAAAGTGGGATTAATTGAACGCCAAATAAAGCAATCAAATTAATTATTGTTAGACGCCTTACTAACTTTTGAGGTAAATCTTTAAAATAGCAACTCAGTAATAAAACTGCAATGATTAAACAGACTAAGCCATATCCCTTAAAAAATGGTCCATTTAATGATGTTAACCCAAAATAATATCTTAAGCCCATGAATCCCACTAAACAACTTAAACATGACAGATATATTTTTCTCACTAAATGTTCCCCCCCACTTAGTTATAAGACTGTAATTTTATTAAGTTAGGTTCTGATCCAAATGTTGATAAATTATATAAAAACAATGCCTGATCAAATGATTCATCTCTAATATATTCATATGGATTCATATTGAAATATCTTAAATCAATTAAGTGAATTTCTTCAAAATGTAACGCTAAAAATGGTACTAAACTGTGAGCATATGAATCTTTAAACACAACAAGTTTTCTACCGTTATTTATACTACTTTTTACAATGGTTAAAGGCTGATTTCCTCCTAAAAACATTGAGTATTTATCTTTTTGATTAAGGTAATTATAATCGTATAAACCATCTAAACTAACTTCTTCTCCATTCAAACTCACAGAAAAACTCACGTCAGTTTTTGGAATAAAGATATCCATTGAATCAGGTTGTAAATGGTGGTTATTTGCCTTTGAATAATATGTTCCATAAAATGAATCACTGACTTGTTTAATATTAAAATCCTCTAAATGATAAGCTTGTTCACCTATTGCACCCATTAGACTTTGATAAGCATAAAAAGCCCCAAGTGTCGTCCAATGATGATCGGTTTTATAGAAAATATATTCAGATTTATGTGCTTCTAGAACCGAATACACATCAATTAAATCAACTGATAATGTAGCACTTGCTTGTTTAAGCATCAGATTTTGATCATATGTTGGTGCATATAGTGGCAATAACTCTTTATAAATTTCAACTGCCGTTGGAATGAGCATGACTTCTGTATTCAAATAGGGCAACTTTTTATGAAAGGCATTTATTGAATCTAAGTTTCTTATAAAGTATTTTCCAGGCGTCAAAAATTCTTCTAGTAAATAGCCTTGTTTTCCAAAATAAACTCCATTATTTTTCCCCTTTAAAAGTAAACGCTCGACATCAGATTTTACCCCTACCCAATCATCCTTAAATACAAATTGATCCGTCATGTACTCATCAAATCCACTCGTAAATTTTCCTGATGCAAGTCTTTCCCATGTAAACTTAGGAAATTGCTGTAAAGGACGATTTTCACTTTCAGAAATACTTTTATCTGGCGTTATCATATTCCATAAACTTATTCCAAAAATAAAAATTAAAAACATCAAACTATAAACTAAATTCTTAACTTTATCCATCATCCTCACCTCCTAAAATCTAAAGTACAAGAACGGATTATAAGACGAATCAACTAAGTAAGCTGTTGAAATAAATAAAATCGAAAAGTAGATTAATGGCATAATGATTAGTTCAAAAAGCCATTTGAATTTAGACGTGCGTGTGGCATAACCATAAATTAGCTTCATTAAAGGCGTAGAAGCGATAATTAACACAATGAGGGTAATGGCATTAGAAACTAAGTAAAACAACGTCATCTGATTATAAAGACCTTCTCCTTGCATTCCAAACATAACTTTGAAGTAATTCAATAAATGTTCAAAATTATCAAAAGCGAATAATCCCCATCCGATTAATAATAAGAAGATGGTATAGAAATGACGAATAAAAGCTGGACCTCTATTTAACCACTTCATTAAAAAGGCCTTCTCAATTGAAATAATGCTTCCAAAATAAAGTCCCCAAAATACGAAATTCCAACTCGCCCCATGCCAAAGGCCTGTTAAAAACCAAACAATAAAAACATTTAAATAGGTACGATACTTTCCTTTACGATTCCCGCCAAGTGGAATATAAACATAATCTCTAAACCAAGAACCGAGTGAGATATGCCAACGTCTCCAAAACTCTGTGATACTTTGTGAGATATATGGATAATTAAAGTTTTCTAACAATTCAAATCCAAGCATTTTACCAAGTCCAATAGCCATGTCTGAATATCCACTGAAGTCGAAATAAATTTGAAGTCCGAAGGCCATAACCCCCAACCAGGCAGATAAAACTGTTAAATTTGTGACTTCAGTTGTTGAAATGCTATCCCAAAGCAAACCAATATTATTTGCTAATAAAACTTTTTTCCCAAGTCCAATAATAAATCGTCTGACTCCATCCGCAAAACGTTCGATTGTTTCTTGTCTATGATTTAATTGTTCAGCCACGGTACGGTAACGAACAATGGGTCCTGCAATAAGTTGTGGAAACATTGCAACATAAGCTCCTAAATCAACGATATTCCGTTGTGCACGAGCATCACGTCTAAAGATATCAATCGTGTAAGACATTGTTTGGAACGTATAGAATGAAATCCCAATTGGAAGAGCAATGTCTGGAGTTGAAAAAGTTGTTCCAAAAATCGTATTAATATTTGTAATGATAAACCCCGAATACTTAAAAAATGTTAGTAATCCTAAATTAATAATTACTGAGGATAATACCACACGCTTTGCCTTTTTAGGTTGATCTTGATATTTTTCTACAAGTAACCCATGAATAAAATCAACAATGGTTGAGAATATCATTAAAACAACATAAATAGGTTCTCCCCATGCGTAAAAAACTAAGCTCACTAGTAGTAAAATAAAATTACGGACACGTCTTGGAACGATAAAATATAACAACAACGTAATTGGTAAAAAAACAAATAAAAAGACAAGACTACTAAAAACCATCCTTCATCACCACCCAAAGAAGAAAAAAGACTGTTGAAGCATTTAGCAATCAACAATCTTTTTTTCAAAGAAATTATTTTACTGACTCTTCAAATACTTTTACAATTTTGTCTGCTACATCGCTTGTTACATATAATAAATAGTTTCCTTGTTGTTTAATTTGGTTTTCTTGAACTAATTCATATTGATCTGGTAAGTACATTGACCATGTTGCTTCTTGATCAGATAATACTTTTTCAAACCCATCTTTAACACTTTCTGATGCTTTCTCATCTTTAGCTTTTACAACCATAATTAAAGAAGATTTAACATTCATCATTGGTAATAACATATATCCAGATTCAATATCTGCCGTATTAAAATGATCCGCATACATTCCTAACTGTAATGAATCTGTCATATCAATCACTTGAAATCCTGGTAATACACCATCTTGAAGTTGCATATCGTAATCACTTGCTAATGTTTCTTGAATTTTATTCATGATTTCTTCAGGTGTCGCGGACGTATTACTAGCTGATTCTCCTTCTTTTGAATTACTACATCCTACCGCTACAACTGTTACTAATAAAGCCATTAACATCATCTTTAATTTTTTCATAATTGTTCCTCCTAATATTTTGATTCAAATAGAATTCCAAATTTAGCTCTTTACATTAAATTAGACGACCCTATTGCCTATTTTGTTCCAAAAGTTATAGCTTATTTATTATAATTTTAAATAATTATTAATAATTAACAAAAAAAGAGATGAATACTCATCTCTTTTTGATTAAGAATAATATGTTTCTAAAACTTTTAACAACATGCCTTGAGTGATTGTTTGTTCATAAGCCTCTACTTCAGCTTCATAATTTTTGTATAATCTCAACAATGAGAAGAAGATATCTAAATCATCATCTAGTACAAGTGTAAAATAATTTTTTTCGTTTATTTTAATTGTAATTTTTTGGCGGTTAAGATGAGTTAAACGTGAATCAGTTACTTCGTAAACAAATTCAGCTAAATAGATGTTATCTGGTAATGTTTTGACAGAGCCTATTAGCTTAAGTGCATCTTCATCGTATACTTTTGGACTGTTTAAATCAACTGTTATCGTATATCGAATCAATACTGGTTTTTTTATTTCACCTTTAGCAAATTCGATGATTTTAAGAGTTTCACTTTTTAACATACAATCCCCCCTTAACCGTTTTATAATGCTTTTAGGTTTGGCATTAATTTATTATAACATAGTTTACCACTCGTTGGTGCTTGATTTCGTCTACATCAAAAATTATATGTTTTAAATTATAAGATATGCTTATCAATTTCTTCTACGACAAGCTTAGCACTATTTAAAACTAATGAAATCCCTGTTCCAGGATGATTAGAAGCACCAACAAAAAATAAATTATCATACTTTTCACTTCGATAATGAGGTCTAAAATAATTAGTTTGTAATAGATGATGCCCTAGTCCAAAAGCACATCCCTTAACCTCACCAAACTTTTCTTCTAAATCTTTCGGCGTCAAAAATTGTTCCACTTCAATCCATTGCTGTAGATTCTCACAATTTAAAACCTCTTCTAAAATATGATAAATTTTTTGTTTTAACAGGATTACGATTTCATCATTCCAAGAAATATGTGACGTTAAATTAGGAACCCTCATCATAATATTCAACGATTCACATCCTTTAGGGGCCATTGAAGAATCCAATCGACTTGGGCAATAAATATAGACAGATGGTTTATCAGGTAAATTCCCCTTGAATACTGTCTCAATATTTTTCTTAAATTCATCGCCTATATAAATATTATGAACATTTAGTTGAGGTAATTCTTTTTTAATACCAAGATATAAAATAAAGGCTGAACAAGATAACTTATCTTTATTTTCTAACAACTTATCTTTTAATTCAAAACCATTACAATTGACTAAAAAAAGATCAGCTTTATCTAATTTTTCTCCTATTTTAACCCCTTTCACATGTTTACCTTCCGTCACTAACTCCGTTACTTCCTGGCTACAATAAATTTTACCACCCAGTTTTAAAATTAAAGACTCTAACCTTTGTACAAAGGCGTACATTCCCCCTTTAAAGTATGGTAACCCATACAGTTGAGTAACGCCTGGAAGTAAGCTATATGTACTTGAACTATCGAATGGAGATGACCCAATATACATTGCCTGAAAATATAAATAGTTTTGAAGAATCTCACTTTCAATAAATTGAGAGACATAATCTTCAGTCGTTTGAAGAGGATGAATTTTAAAGATATTTTTCATATTTTCTAAATTAAAAAATTCTTTCTTTTTTTCAAAAGATTGAGTCAAAAAATTCTCTTCAATCAGTTGATATTTCTGATAAATATCTGTCATCAAATTCAAATAGCCGATGCTATCTTTTTTAGAGATAGATTCTAATGTTTGAGTCAACTGTATCAAATTAGTACTAAAATCTAATTTTTCCCCCTTAGCGCTAAAGACTCGATACAAAAGCTTAGGCGAAAGCATTTCAAGCTCGTTTTTTAAATTTAAATCGTCAAAAAGTTGCGAGAAATTTTGAGGAATTAGAGATAAAGAAGCTGTCAAATCGAATGTGTATCCATCTTGATAAAACTGATTTACAACCCCGCCGACTCTTTCATTTTTTTCGTATATGACGACTTCATAACCTTTGCTTAACAACCTTAAAGCGCTGGCTAATCCTCCTATTCCAGCACCAACAATAATAACTTTTTTTTGTGCTTCAATCATCTGTAAACCGCCTCTCAGTTTATTGTTATTATATTTATTTGTTAATTTTTAAAAATCATGCAAAAAAGACCCCAAGCTTAAGCTCAAGGTCTTTTTCAATTAATACTTTTGACGGTCTTTCAATGCTTTTTCAATTTGACGATTTGCATCTTTGGCCTTTAAATCTTGACGTTTATCGTAATTTTTCTTCCCTTTTGCAATACCAAATAATAATTTCGCATATCCATCTTTAATGTATAACTTTAATGGAATAAGTGAATAACCACCCATTTTTTGTGTTCCAATTAATTTTGCTATTTCACGTTTGTGTAATAATAGTTTTCTTGTACGTAATGGATCATGATTAAATCGATTTCCTTGTTCATAATGAGAAATGTGCATATTATGTACAAAAGCTTCATTACGATCAATACGAACAAATGAATCTCTTAAATTGACTTTACCGGCACGAATCGATTTGATTTCAGTTCCTTGCAGCACAATTCCCGCTTCAAATGTTTCTTCAATAAAATAATCATGTCCTGCTTTTTTATTTTGCGCAAGCGTTGATCCCACACCTTTTGGCATTCTTACACCACCTTTAAGCTCTCCAACTAATTTTCATCGTAAGTAATGTAATCTACAACATCAACTACATTCGAGTAATTTTCCATTAAAGCTTGAACCGTTTCAAAATAATCACGTTGATCAGATTCAACTAATGGAACTAATTGATAATTAACTGTTCCATTTTCAGCATAGTTATAGGTTGGCATTAATTGAGGTTGCGAAATTTCAATTTTCACTTCATCACCAATCGTTGTTTTAATAATATCAAACTTTAAAATTCCACCTACTAATTTAGCAAGTCCTGTTTGACCTGAAATAAAGTTACCTAATGAATACGCAACTAATGTTTCATTTCCATCACGTCCAACCAAGATATCAACAGGTTGTAAAACATGAGGATGTTCACCTAAAATAACATTTACACCTTGATCTGCTAGCCACTTGGCTTGTTCTAACTGTGTTTCATTTGGTGTATCTTGATATTCAGTACCCCAATGCATTGAAACCACGATAACATCTGCAACTTCTTTAGCTTTTTGAATATCTTGTTCCGCTTGTTCATAACTGAACTCATTAGCTAAATAAGGTTTATCTTCTGGAACCCTATATCCATTAAATCCGTAAGAATATGCTAGTAATGCTAATCTAATTCCATTTTGTTCAATCACAGGGATTTGATCACGTTTTTCTTGTGAATCAGTTGATCCAGCTGAAATAATTCCATTTAAGGTTTGCCAGTATGATTCAGCCAAAATCACGCCATTTTCTCCCTTATCTAATGTGTGATTATTAGCTCTTGAAAACATATTGAATCCAATGCCAACAAGATCTCGAACAATTTCATATGGACTATTAAAGTTTGGATATGAAGATAATCCAATCTCTATACCTCCAATATTTGACTCTTGATTTGCAAAAGCAAAGTCTGCTGGTTCAATATATGATTTTACATTTTCAAGTAATGGAGAAAAATCAAACAAATCTCCTTCTAATCTAAAATCATTAAATACAGTATCATGTAGTAAAATATCACCTACAGCAACCATAGAAGCTTTATAGACACGTATTTCGGGTCCTAAAGAAAAGCTAATATCAATACGCTGTTTAATAGGATCTGGTTCATAATAAACTGCAAATCCAGGCTTTACATCATTTGAGTACATTGAGTCATGATAATTGACTTCATTTGCTGTAATTAATCCCGTAGCAATCAATTCATCTAGGTAGGCTCTAATTTCTGTTTCTGTGTTTTTTGAGACATCTCTTCCTTTTGATATCGTTAATTTAACATCACAAGTCTCCTCATTTTCACATTTTTGTTGATCAACAACGATCCCATAATCCACTTCGTCTGAATAAATATAATCATAAATAATATTTATATCATTAGCAGCTTCATAATGTAAAACACGCTCAACATCCCATCCTTCCATATTAGGACGAACAAAAAATTGAGCTAAAACTAATAAACCAACCATGACGAATAGGAACAAAATGACATTGAACCACTTAATACCTTTTAACTTCTTCATCATGATTTACCTGCACCCTTTCACTAATTAGCCAAACTATTATTTATTAGATTTTTTTTGACTATTACTTTTTTGATTCGAAAAGTTTTTTGAACCTTTATTATTTTTTCTTTTTGGTTTCTTATTATCATTGAAACGATCAGATGATTTTTTATTACGATTATTTCTCGAATTTGATGATGAAGATGTTTTAGGTTTGCCATCTCTTCTTCGATCATTTGCTCCTGATGCACCTCGTGTATCAATACGTTTAAATGAACGTTTAGGACGGCTCTTACTCATACCAACTAATTGGAAGTCAATAGTTCTTTCCTCTTTACTTGCAGCTACTACAACAACTTTTACAACATCCCCAAGTTTGTACATGGTTTTCGTACGACGTCCAATTAATGCTAAATTATCTTCATCAAATTCATAATAATCATCTGTTAAATCATTTACATGAACTAGCCCTTCTACCGTATTTGGTAGTTCGACATACATTCCCCATTTCGTAACAGATGAAATAACACCTTCAAACTCTTCGTCAATAAATTGTGTCATATACTCTGCCTTTTTCATATCCTCCACTTCACGTTCTGCATCGATTGCATCACGCTCACGTTTTGAAGTTTGAAGACCAATTTCAGGCATAATAGTATTATAATATGTTAAAGTCTCATTTGATAAGTCCTGTTCGAACAAATATCGACGAATTAATCGATGAACAATTAAGTCCGGGTAACGACGAATCGGTGATGTAAAGTGAGTATAGAACTCTGCAGCCAATCCAAAATGTCCTAAACTTTCTTCACTATATTTTGCTTTTTGTAATGAACGAAGCATCATTGTATTAATTGCAGCATGCTCAGGTTTTCCTTGTACGGCTTCCGTAATCATTTGCAATGCTTTTGGATGAACATGTTCTCTTGTTCCTTTAATCTCATAACCTAAAGCACGAGCTAGCTTATAGAAACGCTCTAATTTTTCAGGTTTTGGATGTTCATGAACTCGATAAATAAATGGAACATCCATCCAATGGAAATGTTCAGCAACTGTTTCATTAGCTGCTAACATAAAATCTTCAATAATGCGCTCTGCGATCCCACGGTCACGAAGTTCAACACCTGTTGGAAAACCATACTCATCTACAATAATTTTTGCTTCATCTAAATCAAAATCAATTGATCCACGATCATGACGAGCTTTACGTAGAATTTGAGATAACTCATACATTAGATGGAAATTTGGTACTAACGCTTCATAACGATTTAAAACCTCTTGATCCTCACCCTGTAAAATCAAATTCACATTGTGATAAGTCATACGTTCTGTTGTATTAATTACAGAAGGGAAGATTTCATGGTTAACCACTTCACCTTTAGGTGAAATCTCCATTTCACAAGTAATCGTCAAACGATCAACTTGAGGATTTAATGAACAAATTCCATTTGATAAACGATGTGGAATCATTGGGATAACGCGGTCAACTAAATACACACTAGTCCCTCTAAAATACGCATCACGATCTAATGGAGACCCTTCGGTTACATAATACGAAACGTCTGCAATTGAAACACCTAATAAATAGTTTCCATTATCAAGCATTTTTACATGAACAGCGTCATCTAAGTCTTTAGCATCATCGCCATCAATTGTAACAATGGTTTCACCACGTAAATCACGACGACCTTTATAGCTGTCTGCATCTAATTCCGTAGGAATAGCAGCAGCTTGTTCTAATGCATCCTTTGAAAATTCAGGTACAATGTCATATTTATAAACAACAGATAAAATATCAATACCTGGATCGTTTTTATGTCCAAGAATTTCTAAAACTTCTGCTTTAACAACATTATTTTCTAAGTAGTCAACAATCTTAACACGGACTTTATGGTCGCGAACAGCCCCTTTACTTTTATTTTTAGGAATTGCTACAACAGCATGATAACGTGAGTTGTCTGGTTTAACATAACCTACTTGTTTAATTTCATAGTAAGTCCCAATAAACTCTTTCATTCCACGTTCTAAAACTTGAACGATTTCTCCTTCTAAACTATCACCTTTAGAAGATGGTAAGATTTTAACTAAAACCGTATCTTTATGTAAGGCTCCATTTAAATCTTCATTACGAATATAAACGTCATCCATATCATCTATTTCAACAAACCCAAATCCTTTTGGATGAATAGAAATAATTCCTTTATAAAAACCTAATTCACGTGCTAAATCATAACGATCATTTTTTGAACGTACGACAACCCCTTCATCTTCAAGGGCTACCATTAATTTAACGAATTCTTTAAAAGCTTCTGTTCCTTCAATTTGTAAATAATCTACTAACTCATCAATTGTCATTGCTTCATAATGACTTGATCCTAATAACTCTAATACTGTATTGCGCAAATAGCACACCTCCAACTCATAACTACTATTCTATCATACTCGGTTAAATATTTAACCATTTTTTAGAATCCGAGAATACAAAGTTCTCTTGTATTTGACCTATGTTTAGTTTGTACCAATATTATATAATTTATTGCTACTACGTATTTTGACATTAAAAAAACTCATATTCTTCGAATATGAGCTAGTATATTATTTCATAAAAATAATTAGTCCTAAAACGATAAAAATAATTGAACAAATATAAGTTGCACGAACAATATAAGCTTCTGCTCCACGTTCTTTTTGATTCTTGAATAACTCACTATTTCCACCTGTTAATGAATCGCTTAATCCCTGTTTAGAACTTTGTAATGCAACTAAGACAATTAGGATTACTGAAATAATCATAAATAATACGTCTACAACACCTAAACTAAACATCCTAAACCCTCCTTGTATATATCAAAACTGTATCACATCTATTATACAATTTCAACCATTATTTCAAGGATGTCGTAATATAGTAACAATAAACTAGAATAATCAAAACAGAAGGAATTGCGTATAAAAATTTATTTTTAATCTTAATACCAAATAACACAAAAGCTAATACAATAGATTCTGCCAAGCCAACAAAAACTAACAATGAATTGGAGATATCGGCAATTTCAAAGATATTACCCGAGAAATATAAAACATCTGTCAAAGCAATAATTCCAAAATTAAACAAGTTACTTCCAACAATATTCCCAACTGCAATATCATAGTTACGCATTCTAATTAAACTAATTAAACTAGTCATCTCAGGTAATGATGTTGCCACCCCTAAAAAGATTGCTCCCACAAAAGATGAACCAACACCAGTCTCCCTTGCAATGTTATCTGTCGTAATTGAAACTAATAAACTACTGATCACAATAACAATTGCAAAGAATACGAAGCGTAAAATTAAGTTAAGCATTGATTCTGATGGATTTGGCAAATCGCTACTTTGATTGTCGTTAGACTCTAAATTAGAAGCTAATTTTAAATTTAAATAATATAACACCGCAATAGAAATAGATGCTGTTCCAACATGTCCCACCTGTGTAATCGTTGGACTAAAAAACGTAAATAAAATAATAATATAAATACTACAGTTAATAACATTTGTCATCGTGTTAGAGCGTCCTATGTTATTAAATAACATGTGCTTAATAAAAACAATATTTCCAACCGCTAAAATAAAAACATTAAAAGCATTACTTCCAAGAATGTTTCCGAATGCTAAATCTGGGTTATTTAACATCATTGTTGATGAAATACTTGTAATCAATTCTGGTAAGGATGTAACCCCAGCTAATAAAATTCCTCCTATTAAAGCTCCCCCGAGTTTAGTTCTCTGATCAAGTTCATCTACACATTCTGAAATTTTAATTGATGAAAAGACGACTAAAAACGATAATCCCACATACTGCAATAATAACAATCCCATCTAACAACTCCTCCTACAATCATTACTTCATTATTTACATAAGGTAAAGTAGATTTCTTATCTATAAACTCTATGATTAACTAAACAATTATATGTAGAAAAGACATGATTTTTTGAAGTTTGATTATTTTTGCATATATAAGGCCCGAGACTCATTTATAATGGTGAAATATATTTTTGTTTTAATATAGAAAAGGTCATTCCATGATTATGAAATGACCTTTAAACTAATTCAATTCATTATTTTTTTTACTACGGTATTCAAAATAGACGTCTTTACTATAACGTAAGATAATTTTTATAATACCTGCAATCGGAATAATGAAAATCATCCCAATTACCCCAAAAATTTGTCCTCCAATAATAATAAGTGTTAACAAAATAATTGGATGAAAGTCTACTGCTTTAGAGAACACAAGTGGTTTAATAAAGTTTCCTTCAATAAAATTAAGTGCTAATACTCCGATAATGACATACACTGGCGTCCAAATCGAAACTGTTAAACCAAAAAGAGCAGCTGGAATCGTACCAATAATTTGTCCCACATAAGGAATAATATTTAAAAATCCAATTAAAACACCAAATACAACCGCGTTATCTAATCCAATTAAGGCAAAATAAATAGATGCAATTATCGATAAAGCAAGTGATACTGCTAATGTTCCTGACACATATCCCCTCACAACTTCTTCCGATTCTTTTAAAATATTAAAAAATTGAATATGACGGTGAGTTATTAAATAGTTTTTAATTCGATTACGCAGTTCATAGAAGTTATTTAAAATATAGTATAACAAAATAGGAACTAGGAATAACATCCCTATAATCATCGTAAAACTACTACTTGCACTTGATAACCAACTACCTGCTCGTGATAAAAATGATGAAAAAAGGGTAAAGAATTTTGAATTTTCACTAAACAGAGAACTAAAATCAAACTTATAAATATCAATATAATCTAGATTTAAATTAGAAATAAGAAGCTCCACTTTTTCAATCAACATTGGCATACTATTAAGTACTTCTTGAATATTAACAATTAAATACGGAATTAAGCTAAAGATAGCATAAAATAACCCACCGACAATTGAAACAAAGGTTACAAGTATCGCGTATGAACGTTTAAAATGTAAGCGACAGAAGAAATCGACTAATGGATTGAGTAAATATGCTAGAGAAATCGCAATAATAAATGGGCTAATAATTAAATTTAATGCTGAAATAACAGGTTTAATAATCGGAAAACATATTTTAATAACCTGAACCCCAACTAAGATCCCAATTAATAAGACAACTCGATTAATCAATTTAAAATTCAAAGTTTCTTCTGATTTTTTCATTTGTCTCATCCTTTCAATCATGTCATATATTTTTAACAATTTTAAACTGGTTAAACACTCTAGAACTGTATATTGAAATAAAAATTTCTTCCTATCAGTTGCGGATTGTTTTTCACACCAAATACTAGCGAACCTATATTATATAGATTAATTCCATCCTATGGTAATTTTTATTAAAGCAGTATTCTATTGTCTAAAGGTTAATTCACCAAAGGTGTAATAAAATCAAATGGAATCTCTCCCATTTAAAAGGTATCTTCTACTAATAGGTCGCATTTTTTCTAAGTATAGAAGACTTATATATAAGTATATTTTAGCATATTTTGTTAAATCGACAATTATTTTGAAAATGTTTTTTTGTCAAAAAAAGCCCATCTAGATTTAGTTACCTAAACCTAGATGGGCTTCAATATATGTGCATGATTAATTAGGTTATAAATCCCTAACTTAAAAACAATCGTGTGCGATTTAATTTAATAAATTAAATTATTTTTTTAAGTTATAGAAAGATTTAACTCCGTTGTAAACAGCTTGTTGTCCTAATTCATCTTCGATACGTAATAATTGGTTGTATTTTGCAATACGGTCTGTACGAGACATAGAACCTGTTTTGATTTGTCCAGCATTTGTAGCAACTGCGATGTCAGCGATTGTAGCATCTTCAGTTTCTCCTGAACGGTGAGATACAACTGCAGTGTATCCAGCTTTCTTAGCCATTTCGATAGCTTCGAAAGTTTCAGTTAATGTACCGATTTGGTTAACTTTGATTAAGATTGAGTTAGCCACGTTTTTCTCGATACCTTCAGCTAAACGCTCAGTGTTAGTTACGAAGAAATCGTCTCCAACTAATTGAACTTTATCTCCGATTTTTTTAGTTAAATAATCCCATCCAGCCCAGTCGTCTTGGTCTAAACCGTCTTCGATTGAGATGATTGGATATTTTTCACATAATTCAGCGTAGAAGTCACATAATTCTTCAGATGTGAATACTTTTCCACCTTCACCAGCTAAAACGTATTTTCCATCTTTGTAGAACTCAGAAGAAGCAACGTCCATAGCGATCATTACGTCTTTACCTGGAACATATCCAGCTTTTTCGATAGCTTCTAAGATAACTTTGATAGCAGCTTCGTTTGATTCTAAGTTTGGAGCGAATCCACCTTCATCTCCAACTGCTGTATTTAATCCCATACCGTGTAATACTGATTTTAATGCATGGAATACTTCAGCTCCCATACGGATAGCTTCTTTGAATGTTGGAGCTCCAACTGGCATGATCATGAATTCTTGGAAGTCGATGTTGTTGTCAGCGTGCTCTCCACCGTTGATGATGTTCATCATTGGAGTTGGTAATTCTTTAGAGTTGAATCCACCTAAGTAACGGTATAATGGTAATCCAACGAAATCAGCAGCAGCATGAGCAACAGCCATAGATACACCTAAGATTGCGTTAGCTCCTAATTTACCTTTGTTTTTAGTTCCGTCTAAAGCGATCATTAAACGGTCGATTCCACATTGGTCAGTAACATCCATACCAACTAATTCAGGTGCGATAATGTCGTTAACATTTTTAACAGCGTTTAAAACACCTTTTCCTAAGTAACGAGATTTATCTCCATCACGTAACTCAACAGCTTCGTAGATTCCTGTAGAAGCTCCAGATGGTACTAAAGCACGTCCGAATGATCCACTTTCAGTTGTAACTTCTACTTCAACAGTAGGATTTCCGCGAGAGTCTAATACTTCGCGAGCATAAACGTCAACAATATAAGGCATGTATGACAGCTCCTTTTTTTCTAATTTTTTCACACTTCTTATTATAATACATTTTTTTGGAGATTAAAGATATTTTTCTGTTGTAAACGCTATTTTTTGTAAATTAAAGCTCATACTAATGAAACAAAATAAGCTCTTACATCATATTATTCCTCAATATCTCAATTTTTTTCAATACAATCTCTAATATGACCAAAATTTCAATTATTATGAATCACTAATTAAGAAATTTGACAAAAAAAAATCTAGCTCTCAGCTAGATTATATATTTCAATCCATTTTGATGGTGCCGGGTGCGAGAATCGAACTCGCGGCTACGCATTACCATTGCGTTGTTTTACCACTAAACTAACCTGGCTTCCACTTTTATATAGTACCATAAATATCCACCATTTTCAAATATAAACGTTAAATTTACCTCTTTAATTCTTGAATAAGTCGATTTTTTTCTTTGTCTTATCATCCATACCTTTTATCTTTATTATGGAATTTTATATTACAAATAATCACACCTATTCCCTATAAATTAAACTTCAATCATATATTGAAAGTATATATGAATCCGATTATAAATATTATAATTTACCGAAAATAATACCACTTTTTTTACAAAAAGTAAAAGACATAACACCTTTTAGGCGCTATGTCTTTTTGAATATTATTTAATGATTGATTTTCCTGTCATTTCAACTGGTTGTTCAACACCTAATAATTGTAACATTGTTGGAGCTAAATCTCCTAAGTTACCTCCGTTACGTAACTCGATTCCTTCTTTAGTTACAATAACTGGAACTGGATTAGATGTGTGAGCTGTGTATGCTCCACCATTTTCATCTTCTAATTTTTCAGCATTTCCGTGGTCAGCTGTAATAATTGCAACTCCACCTTTAGCGATGATTGCATCCACAACTTTACCTAAGCACTCATCAACAGCTTCTAATGCTTTAACTGTCGCATCGAATACTCCAGTATGTCCAACCATGTCTGGGTTAGCGAAGTTTAAAATAATTGTATCATGAATATCTTTGTTAATTTCAGCTACACAAGCATCAGCTACTTCGTAAGCAGACATTTCTGGTTTTAAATCATAAGTTGCAACTTTTGGAGAGTTAATTAAAACTCGAGTTGCTCCTTCGATTTCTTTATCTACTCCACCATCGAAGAAGAATGTAACGTGAGCATATTTTTCAGTTTCAGCAATACGTAATTGTTTTAATCCATTTGCTGCAATAACATCTCCATAAGTATTAGCTAAGTCTTGTAATGGGAATACAACTGGCCCATTTACAGCACTTCCGTAAGACATCATTGAAATAAAGTATACATCTTTTGGCCCTTTTGATGAATCTAATGCTGGTTTACCTTCTTTTGCATAGTTTGCAACATTTTCTGGGTTAGATAACGCGATTGCGATTTGTTGTGCACGATCAGGACGGAAGTTGGCAAAAATGACTGTATCTCCATCTTGAATTAATCCATTTTCATCAACAACAAAAGGAGCAACGAATTCATCTAAAATATCATTTTTGTAAGAAGCCTCTACACCAGCTTTAGCTGATTCGAATTTTTCTCCAGTTCCTTGAGTCATAGCATCGTAAGCTAATTGTGTACGATCATAGTTTTTATCGCGGTCCATTGAGTAGTAACGTCCTGAAACAGTCGCAACTTTCCCCATTCCGATTTCAGCTAATTTTGCTTCTAATGCTTCAACATATTCTAATGCAGATTTAGGAGCTGTATCACGTCCATCTAAAAATGCATGAACATAAACTTCTTTTGCACCTTGAGCTTTTGCAGCTTCAACTAATGCATACATATGTTCATTATGTGAATGGATTCCACCAGGTGATAATAATCCCATTACGTGAATTTTTTTGTTATTCTCTAAAGCATGTTTAACACCTTCTGCAATTGTTGCATCAGTATTTAATTCACCATTTTTAACCGCTAAGTTAATACGAGTTAATGATTGGTAAACGATGCGTCCTGCACCTAAGTTTAAGTGTCCTACTTCTGAGTTCCCCATTTGTCCTTCTGGTAAACCAACTCCTAATCCAGAAGCTTCTAAAGTGTTATGAGGATATGTATGGAATAAACGATCTAAGTTTGGCATTTTAGCCGCTTTAACTGCATTCCCAGCAGTTTCATCACGTAAACCAAATCCGTCTAAAATGATTAATGCTACAGGTTTTTTAGTCATATTGTTTCCTCCTTAAATTATCTATCTATAGTATACTAAACTTTAATTTATAAGTACAAGATTATCAGAATGTAAGCGGTTGTTAATTTGTTTTCAATCCTCTTTATTATCTATCATTCATTTAAAATCATACTCAACTTAAATTTGATTTAACATAAAAAAACCTTATTTATGCCATATAGTCATAAATAAGGTTCACGTTTGTTCTACTATTTCAAAACGATAGATACTCATCATCTCGCTTTAATCTTGATTTTCTTCTAATAAACGTTTCTTTTGATTGTCACGAATTTCTTCAGCCATTTCAGCTAATTTACGCATACGATGATTAATCCCAGATTTCGTTAATTTAAATCCTCTTTCATTTGAAATATCGCTTAAATAATTCAAATTTTCTTCAGGAAATTCTAAACGCAATTTAGCTACATGTTGTAATCTCTCTGGTAATGAATCAATTCCATATACAAAATCAATTAATTCAATATTATCAATTTGACGTTGAGCCGCCGCAATCGTTTTAGTTTCATTTGCAATTTCACAATTATTCAAACGATTTTCTGAATTTCTAATATCCCTAAAGATACGAACATCTTCAAAATTCAAGACTGCATTATAAGCCTCAATCACTCTTAAAAAATCACTGATCTTCTCAGCTTCTTTAATATACATAATATATCCCTTTTTACGCTGTAAAACACGAGCATTTAAATTAAAAACATTAGCTAAATCTTTTAAATCTTCTGCTAGTTCTTGATCTAATGTAGAAATTTCAAAGTGATACGATGATGTTTCTGGATTATTAACTGATCCTCCCGCTAAAAAAGCACCACGCATATACGCACGTTTACAACAATCATATTCTACTAAATCTTTTGCAATTCCAAGAACAAATCCAACACTTTCAGACATAATCCCTAATTCTGTTGCAATATCTCTAGCATTTTTTTTAATTCGAATAATATAGACATTATTCTTTTTTAATTGCATTTTTTTTCGTGATAATAAATCGACCTCTGTATCAAAGAGCTGTTTAATTAACTGTAGCGTTCGTCTTGCAATTGCCGCATTCTCTGTTGCAAAGTCTAAAACTAATCCTTTATTCGATAAAGAAATCACACCATTCATTCGAATTAAAGCAGACAATTCGGCTTTTGCACAACAATCATCTGACTGAATTTGAACTAACTCTTTTTTTGTTTCAGAAGCGAATGACATAATAATCACCCCTCCCTTTGTTCTTCGATGTCTAATAATAATGAGAAAATAGTTGCTGCTACTTTCTTAGTATTATGGCGCACTTCTCCTACGTTATTATAAGAAACTAATCGGCTCTTAATAACATCTATATTCATGTTTTCTAATACCTCTTCGTCAATGACAACCATATCAGAATTTTGATGTGTATAGCGTTCATAAGTACTATCGTCAACACTTTCATCATTTACAATAATCTTATCGATAATATGACATCCTACATGTTCTTCAATAACACGAACATGATCAGAAGCCGTCATACCTGTTGTTTCCCCTGGCTGGGTCATAATATTACAACAATAGACACACTGAGCTTCCGTTTTAACAACTGCATCAGCTATTTGTTTTAACAAAAGGTTAGGAATAATACTTGTATACAAACTTCCAGGGCCTAAAAGAACTAAGTCTGCCTCCATGATAGCTTCAACAGCTTCATCTAGTGCTGGCTCATCTGGATTTGTATAATAGACACGTTTAATTTTCTTATCTTCAACAGGAATGAGTGATTCGCCTTGAATGATTGTACCATCATCATACTCAGCACACAAGCATAACGGGGTGTTACTTACTGGTAATACTGTTCCTCGAACTTTTAAAACTTCACTTAACTTTTGAACCGCTGATGCAAAATCCCCTGTGATATTTGTCATTGCAGCAATTAAAAGATTTCCTGTTGGATGACCTGCTAATTCTGTTTCACCTTTAAAACGATATTGAAATAGTTCTTGCACTAGTGGTTCTACTTCCGATAATGCCACTAGAACATTTCGAATATCTCCTGGTGGTGGAACATCAAAATCACTTCTTAAACTTCCAGAGCTTCCTCCATCATCGGCAACTGTTACAATCGCTGTAATATCGATTGGATAACGCTTTAATCCTCTTAATATTGTAGATAACCCGGTTCCACCCCCGATTACCGCTACCCTTAAATCATACTCTGCCATTATTTTAGGCCCCCTTATTTTTTATGTGCTCGGTGGATATCACGGTGTTTTGAATTGGTTTTATAATCATTTTCAAAAGCGTGCGCCAAGTATTCAGCAATTGCAACTGAACGGTGTTGACCTCCAGTACATCCAATCCCAATGATCACTTGTGATTTTCCTTCAGCCTTATATTTAGGAATTAAAAATTGTAATAAATCTACTAATTTAGCTAAGAAGGTTGTTGTCTCCTCAAAACTCATCACATACTCATAAACTCCATCATCAAGTCCTGTTTGTGGACGTAATGTTTCAATGTAAAATGGATTTGGCAAAAAACGTACATCAAACATAATATCTGTATCAATCGGTGTTCCATGTTTAAATCCAAATGACATGAATGTGACGCTAAAATAATCTGAATCCAAATCCCCAAACTTTGTAATAATCTGCTGTTTTAAATCTTTAGCAGCTAGACCCGTTGTATCAATTGTAACATCTGAAATATCTCGAATTGGCTTTAACAACTCTCGCTCTTTATCAATTCCATCTAATAAATTTGTATCTCGTGATAATGGGTGTGTTCTTCGAGTTTCTTTATAGCGTTTTACTAATGTTGCATCATCTGCATCTAAGTATAAAACATGGACATTAACAAAATGACTATCTTGTAAGAAATAAAGCATCTCGTCAATTGAGTTAAAATCAAGTGATCTTAAGTCAATCACAACGGCTAAATTTACTGATTGCTCACTCGTACCCAAAATTAAATCTGTTAATTTAGGCAATAAAATAGGTGGAAAATTATCAATACAATGATATCCTACGTCCTCTAGACTATTCAGTACGACACTTTTTCCTGCTCCACTCATTCCCGTGACAATTAATAAGTTAATCTTTTTCACTATGACACCCTTCTTTCACTCTATTATCACTTTTTAATATTATTCATCTGTATTTTGAATCAGTTCAATTAACTCATATGTTGGTGTATAAATTTGAGTTGAAACGATAGGCAGATCTGACTCTAATAATTTCTTAATAATAAAACGATCACCTTCAAACATCGGTAATTCATCAACTTCTTTAAGGGAATGCCACGCTAATGAACCTTCACGGTTTTCCTCAATTAATTCACCAGTTGAATCCGTTGCTTTAACGGTATATAACATCCACTCTTTTTTTTCTAATTCTTCTTCAACTACAACCGTTGTAATAGCACCTAATTTTGCGTGCTTCAATTGTAGGCCTGTTTCTTCATAAAACTCACGTAGCCCAGTTTGAATAATATTCTCCCCAAACTCAGCTTTCCCACCTGGTAAAAACCATTTTTGGCGACTAGGTTTAAACAAAAGAAGAATTTGATCATCTTGCACTAATAAACTATGAACAACTCTCATTCGTTAGCCTCCTTCATTACTCCTTATTATATCATATAAATAGCAAAATAGAAAAAACTGACTAACATCGTCAATTTTTAAATTCCAATAATCAGTATATGGAAAGTCAATCCGATGAGAACTCCAAAAAAGTAAAGTAATCCAATAATCACTAAATTTTCTTTAAGTAACTTATTCATTTTAAATAAGGTTAACAATCCTGCCCCCACACCTGTACAAAGTCCTGCTAACAAAGAACCAAAGGTAATCATGCCTTTTAAATAAAGATCAGTTAATAAAACAGATGCTGCACAGTTAGGAATTAATCCGATGAGCGCTGCTAAAAAAGGTTGTCTATAAGAGGTTTTCATTAATACCCGTGCCAATGTGTCTTCTCCAATCCAGGAAATAACCAAGTTAATCAAAAACGTCATGATAAATAAAAAGACTAGCACCTTCACTGAACGTTCAAATGCCTCTATAAAAATTGATTTCTCCTTTTGATACTCGTATCTAGAAACTGTGGATAATTCTGATCTTTCTCCTCTCCATAATAAATCAATTAGAATTCCAACAAAACTTGCATAAATCACTTTTATTATGACTAATAACGCAATCATTTTCCACTGATTAACATGAGTAAACATCAATGGAATCGCCTCATCCGATGTGGCGATAAAAACTGCTAGCAAAGTTCCTAATGTAATCACACGTCCTGAGTATAAAGACGATGCTGCAATCGATGCCCCACACTGTGGAATACATCCACTTAAAGCTCCAGCGATTGGACCTAATTCTTTCTTTGCACATAAATTTATTTGCTTATGTTCCACCCATTCAAATATAGCGTACACTATATACAAAAGTGGCCAAACTTTAGCCGTATCCAAGAAAGCATCCATAAGTAAATCCATCTCTCTCATCCTTTCAATTGCATAAAAAAAGAAAACTTAATTAAAGTTTTCTTTTTAAATATATTAAACGAAACGAGAGTTCATTCGTTAATTAACGTAAATTTGTTTCAATGTATTTAAAGGCAGATTGTGCAGCGATTGCTCCATCGTTAACTGCTGTGACAACTTGGCGTAATTCTTTACTAATAACATCTCCCGCTGCAAAGACACCTGGAATCTTCGTCATCATGGCGTGATCAACGACTACATACCCTGATTCATCTGTAATTCCTAGATCTTTTACCATCTCCGTAATTGGATCTAATCCGATATAGATGAATGCTCCCGCTGCCTCAACTGTTGATACTTCACCTGTTTTCACATTTTTAACTTTTACGGCACCTAATTTTCCATCAGCTTCTTCAAATGATTCTACTGTTGAATCCCAAACAAATTCGATTTTTTCATCAGCAAAAGCACGTTGCTGAAGAATTTTTTGAGCACGTAATTCATCACGACGATGAATAACCGTTACTTTCTCAACTAATCCAGCTAAATAGATAGCTTCTTCGATTGCAGAATCTCCACCACCGATAACTGCAACTTTTTTCCCTTTAAAGAATGCTCCATCACAAACAGCACACCATGAAATTCCACGTCCTGATAATTGTTGTTCACCTGGTACATTTAATAAACGGTGTTTGGTTCCTGTTGCTACGATAATTGTTTTAGCGTAAACTTTATGATCTCCACAATCGATAACTTTTGTTCCATCCTCCGCAATTGTTACATTTTCAACGTAACCATATGCATATTCAGCTCCTGCTGCTTGAGAATGTTCAAACATTTTCATTGATAAATCAGGCCCAGAAATCTTTTCAAATCCTGTATAATTTTCAATTTCGAATGTATTAACCATTTGTCCACCTGGAGCTCCGCGTTCGATCATAACAACAGAAAGACTCGCACGTGCTGCATAAATTGCAGCTGTCATTCCAGCAGGCCCTGCTCCGATAATCGCAACATCATATACTTTTTCCATTATTGAACACCTTCCTTTTTAATAATTTCTACTAGTTCATCAGCAGTATTAATTATATAAGTCGGATTAAACCCTCGCAAATAATCTGCACCTTTTAATGCCCAACCGACTGCAATACTTTTGACTGATGCATGATTTGCACACTCAATATCGTGTGAATTGTCACCCACCATTATAACTTCATCTTTTAAAAGATTTAGCTTTTTTAATGCTAATTCAATCGGTTCTTGATGGGGTTTAGGTTGCGTGACTTCATCTGATGAAATAATATAATCAAAATAATCTAAAATATTTGTATGTTTCATTGCCTTTAACGTCATATCACGTTTTTTAGATGTGACGATGACTAATCTTAATCCTAAAGCTTTTAAAGCTTTAAGCATTTCTTCGATTCCAGGATAGATTTTAATTAATCCATCATGATTTAACACATAATGATGACGATACATCTCAACCATTTCCGAAATGTTTTGTGGATAATATTTCATCGCTGTTTGTTCGAGTGTTGGACCAATACAGTCGATAATTTCTTCATATGTGAATTCACGGTTCGGATAATAGTATTTAAATGTGTCTGTAAATGATTTAATGATTAAATCATTTGTATTTAATAGAGTTCCATCTAAATCAAATAATACAGCTTTAATCATGAGTCTAGACTCCTTTTAGTTTTTTAAATAGAAACTACGATATGTGACCAAATTCTTTTTCATTACACGTCTTGCAACAACAACAATTAAAACAGCTATAACTGTGATGATTGAAATAAATTGAGCCATACGAATCGTATCCGTTAACATCAAACTATCCGTTCTCATTCCTTCAACAAAGTAACGACCAATTGAATACCAAATAGCATAAAAGGCTGCAATTTCTCCAACTAATAATTTACTTAGTTTTCGTAAGATAAAGATTGCAATTAAAAATCCAATCACATTCCAAAGTGATTCATATAGGAAAGTTGGATGATAATATGCCCCGTTAATATACATATTATTGATCACAAAATCTGGGATGAATAATGAATGCAAAAATTCTCGTTGAGCATCAAGTGTTGCACCTGGAACAACTCCACCATGCGCCTCTTGATTCATAAAATTCCCCCAACGTCCAATCGCTTGAGCAATAAAGAAACTGACAGCTGCAATATCTGTGATAAGCCACAGTGAAATATTTTTTCGTTTACAGAAGAAGTATCCAAAAATAACAGATGCTATAATTGCACCATGAATTGCAATCCCTCCCTGCCAAATTTTAATAATATCCTCAGGATGGACAGAGTAATAATCCCAAGAAAAAGCGACGTAATAAATACGAGCTCCAATAATAGCGATTGGTAAGCCAAATGTCACTAAATCATAAAAAAATTCTGGTTTAATCCCCATACGTTTCCCTTCACGAATGGCAAGATAAAGTCCGATTGCGACCCCTGACATAATCAAAACTGCATACCAATAAATAGTAATGGGCCCCAATTGTAAAAATACACGATTTAACGGTTCAATTGCTGAGTGATCCATATTATCCTCCTTATTACATGAAAAGTGAGGCTGCACGTCCTCACCTCTAAATCATTTATTGATTATTTTTATTTTGGATATAGCTATTTAATTGATTTGTGAAAGCTTCTGCTGCGTTATACCCCATAACTTTTAATCGATGGTTCATCGCAGCTACTTCAATTAAAGAGGCAATACTACGTCCTGGACGAACAGGAATTGTAATTTTCGTAATGTCTGTATTGAATAATCGAGTCGTTTCATCTGATAATCCAATTCGATTATAAATTTTTTCATTATTCCAATCTTCTAATTCGATCATTAATGTCACGCGTTTTTTATGACGATACGCACGGGCACCAAACATTTCAACCACGTTGATAATCCCAATCCCACGAACTTCAATAAATTGTTGTAATAATTCTGGCGCTCGTCCTACAACTAATCCTAGTTCTTTTTCATAAAAATCTACTCGATCATCGGCAATCAATTGATGACCACGGTGAATTAATTCTAAAGCTGTCTCACTTTTCCCGATACTACTTTTTCCGGTAATTAAAACTCCAATCCCATTGACGTCAACAAGTACCCCATGTACTGATTCAATTGGAGATAAAGCTTCCTCTAAATAATTTGAAATTGATGTAAATAAAACAGTTGTTTCTTTTTGACTTCTTAACATCGGCACTTGCGTTTCATTTGCTAACTCCATCATTTCTTCTGGAATTTCAAAGTTTTTAGAGAAAATAATAACTGGGGTATCTTCTGTGAATAAAACACGAGCTCTTTCTTTTCGAGTTTGTGAATCTAATGTTTGAAGATATAACCATTCTTTTGTTCCAATAATTTGAACACGGCGTTTTGCACTGTCTCTAAAATATTCTATAACACCCGCAAGCTCCATTCCAGGACGTGAAATCATTTGTTCTGTAATTTTACGATCTAATGAAATCTCTTTCGTGATTACTTCTAATTTTAATTCTTGAACTAAATCTGCAACTGTTACGACATTCATCCTATCACCACCAAATAATTTTAATGAATTTTATTCATCTTTATGAGCTATCGTTTAGAAAACGACTTATCTTTAGTTTTGATTACAATTTCACTTTTATTGTATCTTCTTTTAAAAAGTAATGGTTAATTGCCATCCTTAATAATGAAATGAAAATAGAAGCTAATACAGCAACACCAAATGATGTAATCTCAAAACTTGGTCCCATTAAATAATCAGCTATAACCAACAGAAATCCATTAACAAAAACATAGAATAATCCAAAAGTCATAATGGTTAATGGGAGCGTTAAAAGGACTAAGATAGGTTTTAAGATTATATTTAAGATAGACATTATAATGGCTGCGTTACAGGCATCTAAAAAGCTACCTAAATAAAATCCACCTAACCATCCACTTGTCACCATTAAAACAATCGTATAAATCATTAAATTAATTAAAATAGACTTTAAATCAAAGCACCCAACTTGTTTTGAATATATGACTTCGGTACCTGAACGATTTTTACCCGATTGTTTTTTTTCATTTTTAGCATCCCCATTTAAGAGATTTTCAATTACTTTATTTTCATCAATAACTTCTCGATCAGACTGATTAAGATTTTCTTTCCGATTCATTCTACTCCCTCCAAAGTCTAGTCAATATTATTGTATCATAACTCAAACGTATCACAACACTTTTAGCAATTCATGTCAATTTGTTTCTAGGGCTTTTAATATAATAAAAAAGCCTTCTAGCTTTAACAATCATGTTAAATCTAGAAGACTCTTGAATATTTACGCGTCACGTTATGACCATTTTAATGCTTCAGCTAATGACCTTGATATTGATTGTCGTAAGAACTTTCACTAACTGTCCATCCCTCTACAAGCAATTAAAATTGTTAAGTGGCTATAACGCCTCGTAAATGAAAGATTACCAGCCCAATCTGAGGACTTTAGTTTGTTTGTATTTGCGGCCAAAATCCCATGCGTTGGTATTGACCAATAAATCTAAATCATTTCCAGTGATAGCACTTCCTCGGTCAAGAACGATTGCTTTTCCGATTCCATCAATGTCAACAATTGTTCCACAAGGATAATCTTTCCCTGCGGCTACGATACGAAGTTGTCCGTATTCACTATCATTATAGTAAATCGTATTACTAACATCCGTATACGGCTTACATGCTACTCGTGAACCTCCACCAGCACTTTGAACATCATATGCTGTCATATTGGCAACAAATGAAGTAATGGCTCCAGTTCCAACAGCAATTGTGCGTGGTTGACCTTCATCAACTACATTAGTCGCTACTTTAGTTTGTTCAACGTGATCTCCGTTTTTATAAACTTTTTCGTAGACGTGCTCAACTACTTTTGGACTTCCTTCATTCCAAACTTCCTGTTCATTACTAGGAAGTTCATCCGTGTAAACATATTCAGTATCTAAATTTATTTCTTCATAAACAGATTCATACTCTTTTTCAACACGGGTAATTTCAATTTCCATATCACCTTCTACATGAGAAGTTCTGGCAACTGAAATTTCATCATTTGTACTTAGCTCGATACTACGAGCTTTTAATACATCATCGACAGTCGGTTCCGTTGTCATAACAAGAGTTTTAATTCCCCCATCGTTAATTACGACAGGTTGTGCTCTTGTAATATCAATTTCCATACCATCATAAACGCGATCATCAAAACTCACGTTCATATCATCAAAATTTCCAACTCTGATTTTTTGTTCCTTTAAGAACTCATCCACGGTTTGCTGATATGTTGTGAATGTACTTAGCTCTCCATTATCATTGATGTTTACTTCCTTCAAGTTGGATTGCATGACGGCGTAGATACCAACCACTATTACGCATAAAGCTGTAATAAATGCAATTAGGTCTCGTTTCATCTCATGCGCCTGTTGCCTAAAACACTATAGTGAATAATCATTCACCAAGCTCATTTTAGCAACAGTTCACCTCCTTCTTTACGTCCGATAAACAAGCAAGTAATCTTTCTAGCGTGAGCTTACGACTCGCCTATCATAGCACGAGGTCAAAAAAAAGGTCAACACTATCACCGCTTCTAATTCTTGTTTAATACATTTTTTATACAAAAAGAACATAAAAGTATAGTGATTCGGACACATTTCGTTCGTTTTTCGATGATTTTCCTGATTTTTCTAGAACACTTTGTCTGAAATGCGCATTATCGACCGTTTTAAGATGAATTAAAAAAACAAAGAGAGCCTCTTCCTTAAGAAAAAGCTCTCTTTTATTTTCTATCTATTTTGTCTTAGACGATCTCGCTCTAAAACTTTTTTCAAATACTTACCGGTATAAGACCCCTCTACATTAGCAACTTCTTCTGGCGTTCCTTTAGCAACAATCGTTCCTCCACGATTACCACCTTCAGGACCTAAATCAATAATATAATCTGCCATCTTAATCACATCTAAATTATGTTCAATAATAACAATAGTAGCTCCTTCATCAACCATTCTCTCAAGAACCTTTAATAATCGTCTGACATCATCTACATGTAATCCGGTTGTTGGTTCATCCAATATATATACCGTTTTATCTGTTATACGACGATGAAGCTCTGATGCTAATTTAACACGTTGTGCTTCTCCTCCTGATAAAGTAGAGGCTGGTTGTCCTAATTGTAAATATCCTAATCCAACATCGCATAAGGTTTTCAATTTACGAGCAATTTTGGGATGATGTTCAAAGAAATGATACGCATCTTCGACTGTCATCTCTAAAACATCGGCAATATTTTTCCCTCGATACGTGACACTCAAAGTTTCACGATTATATCGTTTACCATGACAAACTTCACAAGGAACATAAACATCTGGCAAGAAGTGCATCTCAATTTTTAGTAAACCATCGCCACGACAGGCTTCACAACGGCCACCTTTCACATTAAAAGAGAAACGTCCTTTTTGATAACCTCGAACTTTTGCTTCATTTGTTGCCGCAAATAAATCTCGAATATCATCAAACACACCCGTATACGTTGCTGGATTAGAACGTGGCGTTCTCCCAATAGGAGATTGATCAATATCAATAATTTTTTCAATAAATTCGAGTCCTTTTATCTCTTTATGAGCGCCAGGCTTATCTTTCATACGATATAATTTTGTCGCAATTGATTTATATAAGATATCATTAATTAACGTTGATTTCCCCGACCCTGATACTCCAGTTACAACATTCATAACACCCATTGGAATTGAAAGGTTAATATTTTTTAAATTATTTTCAGAAGCACCTTTGACTTCAATAAAATTCCCATTTCCTTTTCGACGTTCTTTTGGAAGGAAAATCTGTTTCTTTCCACTTAAGTATTGTCCTGTAATAGATTTATCATTCTTCATCACTTCATCAGGGGTACCTGCGGCTACAATCTCTCCACCATGAATCCCTGCACCAGGACCAATATCGATTAAATAATCGCATGCCATCATTGTATCTTCGTCATGTTCAACCACAATTAACGTATTTCCCAAATCTCGCATCGATTTTAATGTTTCAATTAAACGGTCATTATCACGCTGATGTAATCCGATTGAAGGTTCATCTAACACGTATAAAACACCTGATAAACGTGAACCAATTTGCGTTGCCAAACGAATACGTTGTGCTTCTCCTCCTGATAATGATCCTGCTGAACGACTTAATGTTAAATAATCTAATCCAACATTAACTAAAAAGCTTAATCGTTCTGTAATCTCTTTCAAAATTAAATTTGCAATTAATCTATCTTTATCATTTAAATTTAAGTTTTCAATAAAATCTAATGCTTCTTGAATTGAAAGATCAGTAAAATCATTAATATTTTTTCCATCAATTAAAACAGATAAAGCTTGCTGCGATAAACGTTTACCCTGACACTTTTTACATTTTAATTCAGACATAAAGCCTTCAATCCATTCGCGCATAAATGATGAATTAGTTTCCATATAGCGACGTTCTAGATTATTAACAACACCTTCATAAGTATCAAATTTTTCTTGCTTTATCCCACTCTCAGATTCTAATAAAAAATGAATCGGTTCTGTCGTTCCATATAAAATAATTTGTTTTTCTTTATCTGTTAACTCTTCGAATGGTTTATCCAAATCAATTCCATAATGGCGACAAACGTTATCTAGCATTTTACGGGCATAATTTTCTTCCTTTTCCCATCCTCGAATAGCACCTTGTGCGATTGATAATTTTGGATCTGGAATTAATAAGTCCACATCAATTTTTTTCTGAACACCAAGACCACTACATTCTGGACATGCTCCAAATGGGGAGTTAAATGAAAACATACGAGGCTCTAATTCACCAACAGAGAAATCACAATAAGGACAAGAAAAGTGTTCACTAAATACTAACTCTTCTTCTCCTATCACATCGATTAATACTTTTCCTGCTCCAAGTTTTAAAGCAGTCTCTAATGAATCTGCCAAACGAGCACTTGAATCTGGTTTTATTGCAATACGATCAACAACGACTTCAATTGTGTGCTTTTTATTTTTATTTAACTCGATTTCATCATCTAAATCTCTCATTTCACCATCAACACGGACGCGAACATAACCATCTTTTTTTAACTGTTCAAACACTTTAACATGTGTTCCTTTTTTACCTACAATCATGGGAGCTAAAATTTGCATTCTTGTACGTTCTGGGTATTCATATAGACGATCAACCATTTGTTCAACTGATTGAGCTTTAATTTCTACACCATGAACGGGACACACAGGTTTTCCAATACGAGCAAATAGTAGGCGCAAATAATCATAAATTTCTGTAACTGTTCCTACTGTTGAACGAGGATTACGATTTGTTGTTTTTTGATCAATCGAAATAGCTGGAGATAATCCCTCAATAGAGTCTACATCTGGCTTTTCCATATTGCCTAAAAACTGACGGGCATAAGCCGATAAACTTTCCACATATCGGCGTTGACCTTCTGCGTAAATCGTTTCAAAGGCAAGTGATGATTTACCAGAACCTGATAAACCAGTTAAAACAACTAACTGATTACGTGGAATTTCAACATCTATATTTTTCAAGTTTTGTTCTCTAGCACCTTTTACGATAATTTTATCATTCATGATGAGATTCACCTCATTCTTTCTATATCTAAACAAAAATGTTTTTCATAATTTTTAAAACCATATTCAGCATTTAATCTTCGATAATGATTGGAATTTTTGATAAAGGTAAAAACAGTGTAAATGTTGAACCAACATTCACTTTACTCTCTACAATCAGATTCCCTCCCATTACTTCAGCTAATCGTTTTGAAATACTTAATCCAAGCCCTGTACCACCAAACTGTCTAGAAATAGAGTTATTTTCTTGTGTAAAGGAATCAAAAATAGAATTTAACTTATTTTCAGCAATTCCTTTCCCAGTATCTTTAACTCGTATACTCAAGTAAACTTCATTTTCTGTTTGATAATCTAAATCAAAACTAACTTCTATTTTGCCATGCTCTGTGAATTTTAAAGCATTTGACATCAAATTAATAATAATTTGTTTAATCCTTGCTTCATCACCATATAAAACAGAAGGAATTTGTTCATCGATATTTACGACATAATCAAGACTTTTCTTACTCGTATTAATAATAAATAATTCTTCAATCACATGTGCCGTGTGGAATAAGTCGATTGTATCAATTTCTAATTTCACCTTTCCATCCTCTATTACAGAGAAGTCTAATAATTCATCGACTTGTTTTAATAATAAATCACTTGAATGATCAATTATTTCAATTTGTCTTAACTGTTTTGGATTATCAATACTTAATTTTAATAACTGAATATATCCTTTTATCGCATTTAATGGTGTTTTCAATTCATGTGATACTTTTGCTAAGAAATGTGTCTTAGCCTGATTAGCAACTAATGCTTTTTTCCAAGCATACTCAAGTTCCTGACTTTGATTATCTTTTACGGCTAATAAACGTTCATTCTCTAAATAAGCATTTCTAATTCTTACAAATGAAAAACGCCAACTCGAGTTAATACCAGGTGGAATTGTATAATCTCCTTCTCCACATCGTCTTACATAGTCAACTAATAAATAACAAGGTCTAATGATCACGATAAAAAGTAAATAGGATACAAATAAGAATGAAATAATCAATAAAATAGTACTAAACTCAAATAAACTAATCGTTTGACTTAATACCATTTCCTGTAGTTCAGCTGTTGAATAAAAATGAACCATTTTAACAATTTCATCTGCTGGACTAAAGCGACTCACATAATACCCCTTATTTGTTAACTCTCTGATAACTAGCTCGATATTATCGGTAGATAACTCTTCAACCATCTCTAAATCAGCACTATCACTTTGAATATAAACATTATTTCCGATGTAATAAATAATATTATCCATTGTCGAAATTAGCGGAATATCTACATAATGAGCCAAATACTCTAACATGATATATCCAATAGGATTTCCCTTGTAGTGGATTTCTTTATAAGTCCTTCCAAGACGTTGATTATCCTTGTCAATCTCTAATATAGTCACACCATTTGTCAACTCTATTTTATCTATATAATCAATCGTCTTTAACTCATCTTCTAATTGATATGAATTAGAATAAGGTACTAATTCAAAATCGCAAAGATTATATTGTTCCATATACATTTCCTGTAAATCTGACAAAATAATATCCAACTGTTTAAAGGTTTGGAGATAAGCTAATCTTAACACGTTATCGTCTGTTAAAATTTTTGTATTAGATTCTTCTATTTCTTGCAAGATCATATTAATCTGATAATCTGGCAAAGTTTGATATACCTGATACGAACTCTCATAAAACCCCTCAATTACACTTCCAACTGACAATGTTAAATTCGTATATTTGGTTAAGGTATCATTAATTTCCTCACCAATAGTATTTAAGTTACGATCGATTTCTAATAATTTCTGTGAATAACTTTTTTCATAATTTAAATAAAAATTGACACAAAAAGCACAAACTACGACGACGAACAAAGCCCAAAAAGTCATAGTCAAGCGCCAAATTAATCGTTTCATTTCATCCCTCTATTTCATTTACTCAATCTCTCTAATAGAAATAAAAATAAAATTCTCATTTTATGAATTAGTATACATTCTTCTGTTAGATCTTCTTACTCCCAATTAATTAAATTTACGTCTATATCTTTTTCATTAGCATTACGGGTTAAAATTCCGAAAATTTCTTCAGTTGAACGCACTACGACTGTAATATCATAATAATTAGAGAATGTCTCATTCATTAACTGTGCTAACAACTGATGGAATGATAGCTTTTCAGCTAATCCATAAAAATCAATATTGACAGTAATCTCTAAATTATCTAGCTTATTATCAACATAATGAGCGACTCCGATTACTCCATAATAGTGAGGATAATATTCTTTGATTGTATCTTTGAACTTGACAAACTGTTCAGATAATTCATAATCAATTTCTTGAATTTTACTATCTGGTAATAAATAGTATTGTTCATTAACACTATCCCAGTTTTTAATTTTACTTGAGCCTGATGAAACTAATGTTTTAGCTACCATACGCCCTGGAACGACTGCACTTTGTTCTTGTAGAACATACAATCCGACCATGATATCAACATTTTCAAAACCTTCTTGAGTTCTCAAAATATCAATGGCATGTTGAGCAATCTCTTTTCCTTTTGCAATTAGTTCTTCTTCTTCTAGGACAACGGTTTGTGTATATCCTAATTCTTCATTTTTCCATGTTTGATAAGGATTTAACGCCAGTCCAATTGAAACACCTTTTAACGTTGTTTGATCACCCTCGAGTACAACATAATCTTGTTCTAGTAAATATGATAAATAAACAGGATTTATGGTCAGACCATTAATTTCAATTGTCTCATCAGTTGAAGGATTTAAGCCTAAATCAACATATTCATCATCTTCAGCTAACGCTTGCTCTAACTCTGCTTGCGTTTTTTTCTTTGCTAACATTTGTTTCACAACAGGTTTTGTTAAATACTGTCCCTCTTGGAAATAAACTTCATTCGTATTGAAATAAGACTGAGAATAACGCATTAACGAAAGCTCCATCTCTTCAATATCATATTTATTAGCTAAATAAGAGTAAACTAATCCACGAGTTGGACTTGAAACATATGGAATAATCGTACGATAGTACTGTTCTGTCGCATCATTAGATAATGTTTGTTTGGTTGGAGCCACTTGCGAAATATTCTCCTCTTGTACTGCTGGAACTGGAGGTTTTGAACAGGCAACTAATAGTATACTAAGTACAAAAACACTTAAAAATCTTAAATAAATTTTTTTCATTTTTAGCCCCTCCTACTCATTCATCATCGATAAAAACGTTGCTTCATCTAATACTGTCACGCCTAATTGCTGCGCTTTGGTTAATTTAGAACCACTTTTTGCTCCAGCGATTAAATAGTCTGTATTAGAACTAATACTTCCTGAAACTTTCGCCCCAAGCGATTCTAATTTAATGCCTGCTTCTTTTCTCGATAACGTTTCAAGTGTTCCAGTTAATACGACTGTTTTCCCAAAGAATACGTGCTCTGTATTAGCATCAGCTAAACGGGCCCCTTTATATGACATATTTAATCCTAGTTCTTTTAACTGATCAATTAATTCAACATTAGCCGTTTGAGAGAAATAATGAACGATACTATTTGCAATAACATCTCCGACCTCTGCTACTACTTTAAAGTCATCAAATTTTGCATCCATTAACGAATCCATATTTTCAAACTGAGTTGCTAGAACCTTAGCTGTCTTACTTCCAACATGACGAATTCCAAGTCCAAATAATAATTTCTCTAAACTATTTTCTTTACTTGCTTCAATTGCATTTAATAGATTCGTTGCTTTTTTATCTCCCATACGTTCAAGAGGCAATAATTGCTCTTTTGTTAGGCGATAAATGTCTGCAACATTTTCAATTAATTTATGTTCAAATAACTGCTCGACTACTTTGATTCCAAGTCCATCAATATTCATCGCATCACGAGAAACAAAATGACTTAAACTTTCAACAATTCGCGCAGGACAATCAATATTTAAACAATAATAATCGGCTTCACCTGCTTCACGAACTAATTCACTAGAACAACGTGGACAAGTTGAAATCATTTCAAATGGTATTTCATCGCCATTACGCGCATCAATGACTGGCTTTACAACCTCAGGAATAATTTCTCCTGCTTTTCGAATAATGACACGGTCATTAATACGTATATCTCGTGATGTCACATAATCTTCATTATGTAACGTTGCACGAGAAACTCGAGTTCCCGCTACACGAACCGGTTCTAACACAGCATTAGGCGTTACCATTCCTGTACGACCAACCGTAAATATAATATCCGTTAAAATGGTTTCAACTTCTTCAGCTGGGAACTTATAGGCAATCGCCCAACGTGGACTCTTCACTGTGTTTCCTAACTTATCTTGTTCCTGTAATTGATTCACTTTAATTACAATTCCATCAATTTCATATGGTAAATCAAAACGCGCATTTGTCCAACGGTTAATGTACTCTAAGACTTCATCAATATTTTCGCAGACTTGACGATTTGGATTTACATTAAAACCAAGTTCAGAAATTTTTTGTAAGCTCTCCTCATGTGTTGTACAACCTAAATCAGCCGCACTCGGAACCGCGTAACAAAACATTGCTAAGTTTCGTTTTGCCGCAATACGTGAATCTAATTGACGAAGCGAACCTGCGGCTGCATTACGAGGATTTGCAAATAACTCTTCTCCTTTAGCAGCACGTTCTTCATTTAACTTCTCAAGCGTCGCTTTTGACATATAAACTTCACCACGTACTTCAAGCGGTTGATTATTATTGATATGAAGAGGAATTGTTTTGATTGTTTTTAAGTTTTCCGAAATATCCTCTCCAATGACCCCATCCCCACGTGTTGCCCCTTTAACAAAGGCTCCATTATTATAATGTAGCGTCACGGCTAATCCATCGATTTTCAATTCACAAACATATGTTGCTTTTGGCGATACTTTTTTAACTCGTGTATCAAAATCACGTAAGTCACCCTCATTAAAAGCATTTGAAAGAGATAACATCGGTTTTTCATGTTCAATTTTATTAAATCCTTCTAGAACCTTTCCTCCAACACGAACCGTTGGAGAGGTATTAGACTTAAGTTCAGGATGCTTTTCTTCAAGTTCCATTAATTCCTGCATTAAACGATCGTATTCACGATCGCTAACACTCGGTTTATCTAATACATAATATTCATGGTTATACTGTGTTAAAAGCTTTGTTAACTCTTCAATTCGAAGTTTTTCCATGACTAATCCTCCGTTACTCATATTTACTCTTCTTTATATGTTTAATCATGACTCATTAAGAACGTTTTTTCAAAGCAGGATGTGATCCCATCAACTTTTTAATGCCGTGCGGAGCACTAAAAGCAATTGAAACGACTTCTCCTTTAACTCCTACGACAACGCCTTCACCGAATGATTCATGTTCCACTTTATCGCCACTATTCCAAGAGGCATTATTGTTTAAGCTAATAGTTTTAATGTTACGCTTCGGCTCTTCTTTTTTAGGCTCTAATACTTCACTTAAACTAAATGAAGGACGTGGGCGTGATTGAACACCTGTTTTATTTAAATACTCTTCACTAATTTCACGAATAAACATTGACTCTGGATTCGCTGTACGATTTCCATACTGATATCGACTTTGTGCGTTTGTAATAATTAAAATATCTTCCGCACGCGTAATCGCCACATAAGCTAATCGACGCTCCTCCTCTAATTCATCGGCTCCTTCTTCAATCGCAGAACGTAGTGGGAAGACGCCATCTTCAAATCCGCAAAGGAAAACAACAGGGAACTCAAGACCCTTTGCAGCATGAATGGTCATAAGTGTTACTTTTGATTCATTTGATTCTTCTTCCGTTTCAACATCCGTTTGTAACATTAAATCATTTAATAAAATCGTTAATTTAACTGATGTTGGTAAATCTTCAGCACGTTCTTCACTTTCTTCTTCAGCTAAAATTAAATCTAATTCTTGCTCCTCAAAGTGACCTGCCATCGATTTAAACTCTTCTAAGTTATCAATACGGCTATCTGCTTCAATTGTTTTTTCATCTTTTAACATTTGTAAATAACCTGTACGCTCAAGAACCATATCAATTAATTCAACCATTGAATACGTGTCCATTTCCATACGCATCATATAAATCATTGTTTTAAAATCCATCATTTTATTTAATGTTGCTTTAGGAATAACACCTGTTGCATCTTGGATACTTGCCATACATGATAGTTCAGACTCAGCTGCAAAAACTTTAAGTTTATCCACAGACGTTGCCCCAATTCCACGCTTTGGTTCATTAACGACGCGTGCAAATGATAAATCATCATCAGGATTTAAAATTAATCGCAGATAGGCCATTAAATCTTTAATCTCTTTACGTTTGAAGAAACTTTGTCCACCAACTAAACGATAAGGAATATTTTGACGAAGTAGCGCCTGTTCAATCGCACGTGATTGAGAGTTTGTTCGATATAATACAGCAAACTCATGGTATTCATGTGCATCTCGGTGCATATAAGAGATTTTGTCTGCTACATAAGTCGCTTCTACATCACCATCTGTTGCACGGTAATATTCAATAACATCACCAACACCACGATCAGACCATAATTTTTTATCACGACGTCCACTATTATTTTTAATAACATCATTAGCTGCGTTTAAAATCATTTGTTTTGAACGATAGTTTTGCTCAAGTAGAACAACTGTTGCATCAGGATAATCATGTTCAAATGATAAAATATTTTCAATATTCGCTCCACGCCAACTATAAATTGACTGATCAGAGTCTCCTACAACGCAAATATTTCTAAACTTTTTAGCTAACATCTTAACGATGGTATATTGAGCATTATTTGTATCTTGATACTCATCGATATGGATATATTGGAATTTGTTTTGATAGAATGCTAAAACTTCAGGCTCTCTTTCAAATAAATGAACAGTTAACATTAATAAATCATCAAAGTCAACACGGTTATTTTTAAATAATACTTGTTGATATTTTTCATAAACACGAATAACATCTTCATTTTCAAATTCCTTACGTAAATCACGAGGTGTTTTTAGTTCATTCTTCGCATTACTAATTTGATTTAAAAAGTATTTAGGCGACTGGCGTTTTGGATCTAAGTTTAATTCTTCCATAACTGTTTTAATGACACTTAATTGATCTGTATCATCTAAAATTCCAAAGTTTAAATCATATCCAATTAAATCGATATCGCGACGTAAAATACGTACACACATCGAGTGGAATGTTGAAATCCAAACATCTTTTCCACGATCACCAATTAGTTTTTCCACACGCTCTTTCATTTCACGTGCAGCTTTATTCGTAAACGTAATTGCTAAAATATTATACGGAGCTACTAATTTTTCAGACATTAAATAAGCAATACGATGCGTTAAAACACGTGTCTTTCCTGAACCAGCTCCTGCCATAACAAGTAATGGACCTTCAGTTGTCTCAATTGCCTGTTTTTGCTGTGGATTCATATTCTGTAATAAATGATTCATCATTTCACCTCTATATTCAAACATATAATTTTTTAACATTTTTATACTCAGTCTTAGCTTTCATAGTAAGACGTCCTATAGTCTAAGGGATTTAAGTGTGTGATAACACATTCCCCAACTGCTAGGAATAAATTCCCTACATCAAAGAATGATCCTCCGTTAGTAAGCAGAAGTAAAAATTTTTTAACCTTCTAAAAATTATTTAGTCTTATATATAAAAATTTCAATTATTTCATATTTAAAGACATTCTGTTTTATTATAACAATTTTAGCTATCAAATTAAACAAACAAATGTTCAAGTTCAGCCATTTTTTGAGAATAAATTTAGAAAAGAGACATATTTATTATTTTACAGTTATTTCAGATTCCTTATTCAACTTTTGATAAATTAGATTCACATCCAAACATTGATAAATTTATACTTATTTAAATTTAAAAAAAACACTTATTTTATACGTGATCTTAACTTTTAAAACTCGTATTTCCTATAAACTTCCCCCCTAATAAAAAAGCTCAACTAGAATAATGCAAATCTTAGAATTGACGACACGAATTCTAAGATTTTAGACCTCGACCAAATGCTAATTCCCCTGACCATTAAGTAGTAGATTATCTTCGACAATCATTGAGGAACCTCTACAGTTTTATTCACCCTCTGTGTTTTTCATACACATCATTAAAGATAAAGATTAATACTTCACATAATGGGCCCTCCCCATCAGTGATTAAGCACTTTAGAAAAAAAACCACGTTCAATGAACGTGGCCTTATATAAACTTAGCTGTGGGCTTCGATACCTGTCCAACAATAGAGACTTCGTCTAAAAGAAAACACGCTCATGTAGAGCGTGTTTTCTATATAAAAAGCTTAATTACAGGCGGTAAGTCCACTGCCACAGCTTTATAATTTAAAACTTGATTTTAATGATACGATTCGGTTGAATGATAGTTTTCCGTCTTTTGTGCGGATTGGATCCACGTTGAAGTATCCATGGCGGAAGAATTGGAATTTGTCGTGTCCTTTTACATCTTTCATGTTTTCTTCTACGAATCCTTGTACGATTTTTTCAGAGTTTTTATTGATGCGCTCTAAGAATGGTAATCCTTCTGTTTCTTCATTTTCGATTAATAATGGTTCGTATAAATGGAAGTCTGCTGGGATGTTGTGTGTTGCATCTACCCAGTGAATTGTTCCTTTTACTTTACGTCCTGTGAATCCTGATCCTGATTTTGTTTCTGGATCATATGTCGCATGAATTTCAGTGATATTACCTTCTTCGTCTTTAATCACATCTGTACACTTGATGAAGTAAGCGTGTTTTAAACGAACCTCATTTCCAGGGAATAAACGGAAGTATTTAGGAACTGGATTTTCCATGAAGTCTTCTTGTTCAATATAAATTTCACGAGAGAATGGAATTTTACGCATTCCCATTTCAGGAACTTCTGGATTAATCTCAGCGTCTAGATATTCAACTTGTCCTTCTGGATAGTTTGTAATTACAACTTTTAAAGGTTTTAACACTGCCATTGTACGAGGCGCTTTTAATTTTAAATCTTCACGGATGAAGTGTTCTAACATTTGTGGATCAATTGTACTAACCGCTTTAGATAATCCCGCTTCTTGAATGAAGTTGGTAATAGCTTCTGCTGTATATCCACGACGACGAAGTCCTGCAACTGTTGGCATACGTGGATCATCCCATCCACAAACAATCCCTTCATCAACTAATTGTTTTAAATAACGTTTTGACATGATTGTATTTTTCATGTTTAAACGAGCGAATTCAATTTGGCGAGGTTTAGCTTCTGTTTCGCAATTTTCAATTACCCAATCATAAAGTGGACGGTGATCCTCATATTCTAATGAACATAAAGAGTGAGTAATTCCTTCAAATGCATCTTCAAGTGGATGAGCATAGTCATACATTGGGTAAATGCACCACTTATTACCTGTATTATGATGCTCTGTATGTAAAATACGATATAAAGCAGGGTCACGTAAGTTCATATTAGGTGAAGCCATATCAATTTTTGCACGAAGTACACGAGAACCATCTGGATAAAGACCATTTTTCATATTTTCAAATAACTCTAGATTCTCTTCTACTGTACGATTACGGTATGGAGATTCAACTCCTGGTTGAGTTAATGTTCCACGATTTTCACGCATTTGTTCAGGAGTTTGATCATCAACGTAAGCTTTACCTTTTTTGATTAAATCGATTGCATGTTCATACATTTTATCAAAAGTATCAGAAGCGAATAATAATTGGTTATACTCTACACCTAACCATTTAATATCGTTAATAATTCCTTGAACATATTCTTCATCTTCTTTTACAGGATTTGTATCATCAAAACGAAGGTTCATTTTTCCGCCAAATTCTTTAGCTAATAAATAATTTGTTAAAATCGCTTTCGCATGTCCGATATGTAAGTAACCATTTGGTTCTGGTGGGAAACGTGTAATAATCTCTTTATGTTTACCACTTTCTAAATCCTCTTTCATAATCGTCTTAATGAAGTTTGAATTTTCATTGACCATTTCCATAAAAACACCTCGCTAAGATTCAAAAATTTCCTTTTTATAAAATAAAAATCCATTTCTAGATTATATCATAAGTCTACTTTAGATAGTATCATTATTCCACTAAATCCATTGATAAATTCATCATTTCGCCATACTTAGTAAATAAATCCTGTGCCAACTTCGCATCTTCTTCCAATCCATCAGTTCCATTAAACGATGTAATAAATAATAAAATCTTTTTCGTCTCTTCCGTAATACGAGTTCTTGGCGTATCAGATGTCGGAGTCCCAAAAGGTCCTATCTCATCACAATAGACTGGAATATTTTCGATATTAATTTGGCCACGGCCAATCCCTTCGTAAGCCTCATCTTTTCCTATACGAATCAGCACATCTCCTTGAATTTTATCAAGGTCAAGAACTGCGACACTTCTTTGAGTTTTAACAGATAAAACATTTCCGATATCAACTGCATTATTTACAAAATATAGACCACTTCCTTTAATTAAACGGCGAAGAAGTGCTTCAGTTGATAAACGATAACGTGATGGGTCCTTACCTAATGCCTTATACCCACTACGAGCTGCAGCAATACGTGGTTCTTTTAATAACGTTTCAAGAGTTAATCGATTCATCACGTCTTTTTCCATCTCTAACATTTCATTCTTTAATGCGTCATCTGTTGGTTTAACCGTCATTTCAAATGACATAACCGCTAAACAATATCCCGGAACTTTTTCTTTTAATTGTTGATCTATTTTAATTGTAGTCATGATTTCTCCTCCAAGTTGTCATAATACTTATTATATAACTAAAAAAAGATAGTTTTAAACTATCTTCTTAATTTTTATTAATAGAATCAGCTTCCTTTTGACGAAGTTCATTTTCCATCAAAGCATAAGCTACTGCCAATTCTTTAAGTTTTTGCTCTCGTTCTTTTTCAATACAATATTGTTGAACATACAGTATCATTCCAAACGAAATAATGATTAAGACACTTAGATTAATGATATCCATAAAGGGTTGCTTCATCCCATCAATATAATATTGATTAGAAGATAGAACATAATAAACAACTAAAAATAAAGCATACCACTTCATCCAATTAAATAAATTAGATGGATTAATTTGTGTCACACGAATTTTATTCACAAAAAATAAAAACAAAATTAAAATAGATAAAATCAAAAATACAATAACGACCATAAACATAGCTCCCTCAAATGAGTTTTCCACTTTATGATTCCCAATTAATCTCTATTTTATCCCCATTTTTTTAAAAATCTTCGCTGTGTTAGACAATTTTGTTGGTGGGTAAAAATGCTTAATAGCAATGATTTTAACTAAGAATTTTTAAAGGTGATCTTTGCTTTAAGCGAATGAAGTATTAAAAACAACATTTTCGTCTAACAGAGCCAAAATCTTAAATCTTCCATAGGGATTAATGTTTGTTATAATTTTTTATTCTATATACAAACAGAAATATATTTCACTATTATAAATGAGTCTCAGTACTGAAATCTTTTTGATCCTTAGGTGTCACTATAGTCCAGTTAAAAGTTTTCCAAGTGTGAAAAACTTATCTGGACTTATATTGGTCGCTTTTCAATATATTATTCTTTAATTTGAATCTTGATTTCACTCTTAACCCCACTATCATCACTTAACAACGTTATTGTCACATCCCCAGGTGATACGCCTTGTACAAATCCATTTTGATCAACTGTAGCAACCTGATCATCACTAGAAATCCACATGACCTGTTGATTACTTGCATTGCTTGGTGTCACTCCGAATTCTAACTGCATCGTTTTTCCAACTTTTAAAGCTTTGCTATGATTTAAAATTTCCACTGATTCTACAGGAATGCTAACACGAATATCAAAACTTCTAATAATCTCTCCATCGTGTAAAATACTAACCTGTACAAGTCCTGGATTCAAAGCAGTGATAGAGCTTGGCCCAATTTCTATCACCCCATCAATCGAACAATCAATTTCAACTGCCTCAAAATGATATCCTAAACTTTCTAAAGCTGAACGAATTGGAAGAGAGTCACCGATTCCTAAATTTAAATAAGTCAAAATTTGAGTGGGATTATTGATAGTGGTCTCATTCACTAATAAAAGATCATTACTATCCACATATCCTGCGCTATCTTTAAATACATAGTTTGAATTAATCAAAGCTTGCTGCGTACTAGGTTCAATCGCCATGTCACTTTGAATTTTCAGTAATTCATCACCTCTCTCTAACACTAGGAAAGGATAATTAGAAATCGGTAAATTACTTTTACCGTTGGCTGTTAAGTACACCGTCTTATCGTCGTCCGATAAAACTGGAATCATTTCATTATCCAGCTTAATAGCAAGTTGATAGTAATTATAATCTTTGCCACCTAGCGCTTTATCCATACGATAATACCAACCTGCAATTTTTTCACCCCAATACGGATCAGAAGCATACTTCACATTCATACCACTTGCCTTGTTTCCAACATGGGCACCAAAATATCTAAAATCATCAAGCGCATCTGTGTATCCCCAAGACATATAACGCTGCGCGTGATAATAGACTCCATTTCGTACACTCGTGAACATCGTTGCATTTCCATAAGGATTGTTATCCGTTGCATTCATTCCAAACGTATTATTCTTTTCAATTGAAATCTTACTTCGACCTTGACCACTTTCATGAAGCGCCATTGAAAATTCAAGACCACCATTGATTCCAAACTCTTCTTGGGCTGCAATAAAACTTTCACCCTCACCAACTAACTGACTTTCGTTAGTATTTGCAGGATAGCTAGTCGGTTTTAACGTATAACCAAGTTCATTTAAATAGATATTTAACTCATCAAAGCTATAATTAGTTTTTGAACGATAAGGTAGATACTGAAAATAATTATAATAAGGATCATCCAAATTCAAAGCATACTGCTTATCAGCTGTAATCTTAGTCCAATCATCATAAAAATAGTTGCCATCATAACTATAATACTTCTGATTCTCAACCATAAAATCAGGTGCTTTCCCAATAATGACTGATGACGAGGCTAATTCATCACGCACATCCTTAGAAATATGATGAACTAAGTCCTCCCCCATCACTTCATAATAAGAAACGTTTTGAACCTGATTGCTAGGAACAATATTTACCCACGTTTCGCTACCACTTGGTGCATCATACAGCACATGTCTTGAAATCCATCCATCATATCCAGACATATAAACCTGGAAATCATCCTGTGATTCATCAAGCAAAAAAGCATCATCAATATAACACGCATTAATATAAGTATCTTGCTTAGCATTCGAACCAGCACGACTTTTTAAATTATGATTCGCACCACAAGACGTCGTTTTAAACTGAATAATAGCAGGAGTAAATGACATCACAATCATTCCATCATTTAAAACAACCGGAACATCCTCAAACACTAAGTTTCCCACACGTTCCTTAACCTGCTTCGCTTCATCAAACGTTTCAACACAAGCAACATGTTCAAATGTTCCATCAGACCTAGACATTGCAACCTCATAAAAATAAGGATCACAATAAGTACTCACCGTTTTCATACGAGTGGTTTCTTTTGCACTACTAGAGACTGTATTAATACTGTAATAATAATACGGACTAAATAAATCCATCAAAGATTCAAGAGAAAATAACTGATCAATTACCTGATGATAATTGGTTAATCCGCTAGGCGTATAACTTTCAAGTCTTTTTACTACTTCATCTACTGTTAAGTTAGGCTGATAATTAGTTTCTGCTAAAATTTCATCCTGATCCTTCAATATACTAAAAACCAATATCAACCCTATAATGAATATTTTTTTCATCATCCCGCTCCTAAAACAATATATTATTCTTTTATTATAGCAGCTTTAACTAATTTCATTAGTCTAAATAATATTTAATTATCAAATTTTAGCAAATTATTCCGACCATTATTGTATAATTAAAGAGATTTATTAGGGGAGGAATACTTAATGAAAAGAGACAAATTAAAAAAGTTGTTACTTGTATTCGTTGGAATCATTTTAGTTTTTAGCGTAATGCGCTTAATCTTCAATTTATCAGCTCAAAGTGGATCTCAATCAGGCTCATTATCAAATAGCCTCTATTTATTTTTAAGGAGATTTGAATTTTTAGGTCAATTACTTCATTATTGGGATCAACTTGTTATCAAAGTTTTATATATGTTGAATCTAGAAGAGTTATATCCCCTTTTATTTTCAACCTATAGTAATTGGAATGTCATTATTCGAAAATGGGCCCACTTTGGAATTTATATGAGTCTTGGGATTGCTTCTATGGGAGTCTTCACTTATGCATTTAACTTCTATAAAGCATTTATCATTACTCTTTATGTAGGAGCATTTTTCTCCTTCACAGATGAAGTTCACCAATTATTTGTAGATGGACGTTCAGGGCAAATTAGTGACTTTGGAATAGATGTTTTAGGATTAGTCACAGGAATCACGTTTTGTCTAGGAATCTATATGATGGTGTGTTTTTTTAGATTTATTAGAATCCTCATTCATAACTATAGAGAAAAATCTCTGAAAAATAACAATGAATTCGCTTTAGAAAAACATTTTACTTTGGATGATTTTGAAACACCTTAACATCTTATCTTCGAATTCATTCTTAAACTTTGGTGCTAGTATAGTTTTATGGACACACTTAAGTTAAGTCGTTACAATAGACTTAATAAAAGGATGTGTATGTATGAAAAAATATAATGCTGAATTTAAATCTATGGTTGTTGAACTTTATAAAACTGGACGGAGAGTCTTAGAACTTAGTCGTGAATATGGTTTATCAGAGGTCACTATCTATAAATGGATTAAACAAATTTCTCCTATTACCTCAATAGATGAGACTGGCATCACACTTGAGTAGATTAAGCGTATGAAACAAGAGATGTTACGTCTACAAGAGGAAAATGAAATCTTAAAAAAGGCTATGACCATATTGGCGAGAAAGTAACTCAATCTGAATTATGTCAGTTTATTAATCAACATCATCAAGAACATGATATTAAGTAACCTTTTGAGATCTTAAGTGTCCCAAGAAGCATTTATTATCAATAGAAGTATCAAACTGGATCTAAGTGAAAACGTGAAAATCACCAACTACTTGAATGAATTAAGAAGATTTATTTTGAAAGTAGCCGTCGATATGGTCCTATTAGAGTACACCGTCAATTGATTAAAGAAGGATTCTCTGTTAGCTTGAAACGTGTTCAGAGATTAATGAAATAAAGCGGTTTAGCTTCGATTATTCAAAAGAAATATCCCCCGTATAAACAAGCTAAGGAATTTGGTTTACAACGTCATAACATTCTAGAACAGGATTGTTCGACGACTTCAATTAATCAAAAATGGGTATCCGATATTACTTATATTTACGTCCACAAAGAAGGTTGGTGCTACTTAGCTTCAGTAATGGATTTACATTCAAAGAAAATTATTGGTTATCATTTTTCTAAGCAAATGACAAAAGACCTTATTGTTCAAGGTTTAAAGAATGCTTATTTTTCTCAAAGACCCAAAGACAAGGTTATACTTCATACTGATTTAGGGACACAGTATACCAACCAAGACTTTAAAAACTTAACTTTTTTGTGTCCAAAATATTTACCTAGATCCACTTTACTAAGATTTTATATATTTATAGTAAATTACTTTAAAGTAATTTATAATGATGGCAGGAAAATAGAGACGACGAACACTATCAAAATTTTATCAAAACCATTTATAACATTCTCTTATAAATCTAATTTGGCAGAAGTTATTAATCATACTCAAACTATTATTATAGAAGATGAGCTTCTTAATTTAACATTTATATTACTGACTAAGCAATACCTTTTTTCATGTAACAAAAACTTGCTAACATAAATCAAGTGTAAAATGATAAAAATTTATTTTAGATTAATCAAAATATTGGGTACGACGAAAAGACACTATCTTAGTGTCTTTTATTGGATATAAATAGAAAAAATGATTTCTACGCCCGATAGACTTCTATGACTCGAGCGTAATAAATTCTTAAAAATTTATTCAGTCCTGCAATCTTTACTAACTTCTTATTTTTACCTTCTGCTTCTTTTTTGAGCATATCTTCATAAACGGCATTATCTTCTTTTGGTTTCGATGATTTTACAGCCATCATCACTTCATAACCACACTTCCTCAAACTTCTCGAACCTCGTTTAGAGATGTGGCGATTCATTGCTTCGAATTGTCCTGATTGATAAGGTGGTGCATCAATCCCTGCATAAGCAATTAAACTTTTTGAATTTTTAAATCGTCTCACATCACCTATTTCTGCGATTAAACGTGGTGCTAACTTATCGCCGACACCTTTCATTTTTTTAATGATTTCGTATTCAGGAAGTTCTTTCGTTAACTCATCCATTTGTGTTATAATACTGTCAGTCGCTTGTTCTGTTGAACGAAGTAGACTGACGCAGTGTTTAACCGAGAGGGCTGCAACCTTTTGACTCGGTTCAAACGTGACGCACTCATGAGCAAGTCGATAGACTTTCTGTGCGATCTGGGCCCCTTTACGGTGTCCTTTTTTTATGGCCATTTTAATAAACTGATTCGAAAACTTCTTTTCACTAACCTGTCGAACCATTGAAGCACAAGGTTATAACTCATAGAAATCTAATAATAGCCCAAAATAATGACCTTTTAGAATTTTCTCAAGTCCTGGAAAACTAAGTTCTATTAAATTAGATAACTGAACTTTTAATTTAATCTTACTCGCCATAAATGAATTATATTCTCTCGATAAAAACTGTAAATCTTGATAGATCTGATCAGCCTTTGAATGCTCCTGTAAAAGCCACCACTTTTCTGTTCCATAACGAGAAATTTTTAGCGCATCTTTTCGATCTGTTTTTCCTTTTCGAATTTCAGCATCAAAATATTTTTTTATCAATAAGGGATTTGCAACATGTACAAAATAACCCTGTTTTTGAAGCTCGTTGACTAATCCTAAATGATAGATGCCAGTCGCCTCCATAATGAATCGAACTTGTTCTTTAGGATAATCTTTAATTAACTCAAGCAAGTTCTGAATTTCATTTTGTGAATGTTCAATATCGAAAGGTGTCTATAAGATTTTACCCATGACATTGATCATAGCCACTGTACTTTTTCGTTTAGATACATCAATTCCAATTGAAATCATTCATCCACTTCTCCTCTCCTTACTTTTTTATGATAGGTTCCCATCTCTGTTCATTCTTCTCATTTTGGTTCGTTACACGGCAGCTTAGTACCAACTTGCTTAATCGAATGTTAAATGAATAGAGTGGGGTAACACTTTTTGTTGCGGATGTTAAAACCCTAAAAGAGCTCCGTTACCCCATCACCTATTAATCATAAAAAATAAAGGTTCTATAATATTTGGTGTTGCTGATTAAGCAGCACTTTTTTCATGGCATCAAA